>ENA-ORXM01001774-ORXM01001774.1-marine-metagenome-genome-assembly--contig:-NODE-1774-length-28265-cov-17.876047_pt1 | contig 28265 bp, 35 predicted proteins | sample MGYA00237867_ERZ511480 | MGnify/ENA primary metagenome ERZ511480 (study PRJEB26309, sample SAMN06266103) | marine metagenome | isolation source: Algal blade | place: United Kingdom:Sidmouth, United... | reverse complement strand
TGTCTTGCGATTCCCCGTTCGAGGGTCATCCACGGTAGAGAAGTGAGTCGTTAACCAAGTTAACGGGTTAGAGGAAGCCGACATTTGTTTTGGCCGACAAAATACTCACCAGACAGAATCTCTAATGCGATTGCCCTGATGCGCAAGTTGAGTTTACCCGAGTTTACTGAATTCTGTGCTAAGAATTCAGATCTGGTCGTGGAGCGCGAGCCGGATAGTAACAATACGATTATGACACCCGTGGCTTTTTATCTGGTCGGAGAGAACTTCGCCTCGGGGCATATCTCACCATTTGGGCCATCGAGCATAGACAGGGAGATACGGCCAGTTCATCCACCGGATTTACCCTGCTAAATAGTGCCGTCCGTAATCCTGATGCCGCCTGGATTAGAGACGAACGACTTACAGGTTTTACCGACGAACAACTGGAAAGTTTCCCTGAACTCGTTCCAGATTTTGTTGCGGAAATACGCTTTAAAGCGATGATGATCGCCCCCTCAAACAAAGTGGAAGCTACTTGGATGGCGAACAGCGTTCGGTTTGGCTGGCTATCTATACTTATTCCGGTAAAGTCAGCATTTACCGCGAAGGTGGTTCCGTGGAAGACACCATCCTCGCCGGCGAAGACGTAATGCCGGGCTTTACTTTTGATCTGTCGATGCTGGTAAGAAAGAAGTAGTTGTGAAAATAAGAGCATATTTGTCCTGAAAATCTAATCTCTGGTCAAGGGAAACCCAATGCCGCTGCGCTGTTTTGACCGCATTCGGACTGCGCGTAATCCGGTCGATCTATCGCTTCTCAACAGCCTTGATCCAATCGATGAGCCCCTTGAAATAAGTCGCCTGGTCATCGTAAAAGCTCATGTGGCTGCCCTTTGGGCAGTGTACGTGGCTGCCATCCGGAAACTCCGTAGCAATTTCCCGCATATGTTCAGGGTCCATCGTATCGTACTGCCCGCCGATGGTTAGTACGGGTATAGTGACTTTGGGTAAGTCAGCCCGCCGGTCCCAGGTCAGCAGTGAAGCATTACCCCGGATACCGAATTCACTCGGCCCCTGCATCCCGAGGTATATCTGTCCGTTCAGTTTGTCGAAGCCACGCATGACGGGCTCCGGCCATTCGTCAAGCGGCATGCGCAGGACGTGCTCGGGGTAGTAGTTGTTGGTGATGGTAGTAACGTATCCCGGGTTCTCAAAATCTCCGACCGCTTCGTAGGCCTGGATGGCGGCCAGGGTGTCGGGGTCGAGCAGGGGCCCGAGGACATCATCGGCGTACTGATTATAGTCTGGTATGGAGACCATCATATTGCTGATGATGAGGCCGTTCATTTTGTCCTGGTGCTTCAGGGCATACTCCAGCCCGAGAATGCCTCCCCAACTATGCCCGAGGATGTAGAAATTTTCCTTGCCGAGGTTCAGGGCCTTGCGCACCTGCTCGACTTCATCGACGAAGCGGTCGATCGTCCACAGGCTCGGATCGGTGGGTACGTCGCTTAGACGGGAGCCGAGCTGGTCGTAGTAGTAATATTCGATGCCCGCGCCGGGGAAGTAGCTGTCGAAGCACTCGAAGTAGGCGTGGTTGGCCCCGGGGCCACCGTGGAGGAGCAGAACCTTTACGTCGGGGTTATTACCGGTGCGTTTGGTCCACACATTAAAGTCACCGATGGGGGTGGTGATGGGGATCAACTTCGCACCTCCGCTAAATTGGTCATTGGGAGAAGAGGAGAGATTGTAGTAATCTGAGTGGCTCAGGCTGTCCTCATTGTCCGGAGGGGATACCGGTTGATTACAAGCCATAAATGTCGTTAGTATCAGTACGAATGGCAGTTTCATAACGAGCAGTTTTTTCTTCTCGAAAGATACTTCATTTTAGTCAGCTAAATCACCATGCTATTCTACCGTTCACTTTTAATAACAAACGCTCGCATGAGGATTGAAATCTGGCATCCGGCGTCGGCGCTACGATTTCCCAATCCTCATCCTGCATTGAACTTCCGCCATTTCGTATACCCGATCAATCTGCACCCAGTTCCAGCGCTTGAATAAAACGAATGACTGCTCGGTATCCCTGAAGGTTTACCAGTCGTGTATCCGCCGGGCATGTCATCATCAGCCCTCATCCCCTCTTCTATCCCATCGACCAATGCAAAACGCCTCACCGGAAGTTTCCGAAGAGGCGTTCTGCTATATCAGTAAGGATCAGGCTTAAAAGTCAGCACCGAGACTTTGCATCCGGCTTCCACCGCTGCGGCCCTCGAGGCGACCTTCTTTGACGAGTCCGTCATACTTCCGCATCAGCAGGTAGCTTTCGATCTGTTGCAGCGTGTCAAGTACAACGCCCACCATGATGATTAGTGAGGTACCACCGAAGAAGATGGCAAACTGCTGATTGACGCCGAGTCCGGCAACAAGTGCTGGCAGGATGGCGATCAAGCCGAGGATGATCGAACCCGGCAGCGTAATACGGCTGGTGATCGCATCGATGTATTCTTCCGTCTCCGCACCACCGCGAACGCCGGGAATGAAGGCGTTCTGACGACGCAGGTACTCCGTATACTGGCCGGGGTTGACCACCAGCGCCGTATAGACGTAGGTGAAGACCACCACCAGGGTGAAGTACACAATATTGTAAAGCGGGGAGGTGAAGTCGTTAAATTGTTGCACCAACCAGCTGGTCTCCGCCTCGTTGCTGCCAAAACTGGCAATACTGACGGGAAGGAACATCAGCGCCTGGGCAAAGATGATCGGCATTACACCGGAGGCGTTAACCTTCAGCGGAATGTAATCACGTTCGGTGCTGGTGGGCGCGGCACTGTTGCCTCGACCAACCATACGCTTGGCGAACTGCAAAGGTATTCTGCGCACGCCGGTAACCACCATAACGGTGACCATGGTAACGAAGAAGAAGCCGAACATCTCCAGGGCAAACAACAGTAGTTGATCAGACTTGGCCACGAGCTCGAAACCGAGCGCCGTAGGCAAGCCTACGATGATACCCACCGTGATCAGGAGAGAAACACCGTTACCGATACCCCGATCCGTGATCCGCTCCCCGAGCCACATCGCAAAGATGGTACCGGTGGAAAGGATAACGATGCCCGAAAGCCAGAAGATGGATTCGTCCACCTGGGCGGACATACCACCATTCGTTTTGATGTAGGTAAGGTAACCAGCGCCCTGTACGAGCGTGATCGCTACGGTCAGCGCCCGGGTGATTTGGCTGAGTTTCTTCCGGCCGGATTCCCCTTCCTTGCTCTGAAGGCGTTGGAAATAGGGAACGGCAAAACCGAGCAGCTGCACGATGATACTCGCCGTGATGTAAGGCATAATCCCCAGTGCCATGATCGAAGCCTTGTTAAAGGCCCCCCCCGTAAAGAGGTTGATCAGGCCGAGGAGGTCGTTACCTCCGCCCTGAGATTCAAGCGTCTTTGTTAACTGATCGACGTCGGCACCCGGAAGAGCGATGTATGATCCCAGCCGGTAAATAGCGATCAGCAGGAGCGTAAACAGGATCCGCTTACGCAGTTCCTCGATCGCCCACATATTCTTCAGTGTTTCAAAAAACCTCTTCATGAGCGCTTAATTTAGGAGATGGTAAGAGACCCGCCGGATTTCTCGACGGCTTCCTTGGCGGTAGCGGAGGCGGCGTGGGCCGTCACCGTCAGCTGGGAGGTGAGCTCACCGCTGCCCAGTACTTTGACCAGATCATTTTTCTTAATGATACCGGCGGCATACAGTGCGGCAGGGTTGATTTCCGTCAGCCCGTGCTTCTCACTGATGGCCTGGAGGCGATCGAGGTTCAGAGCAACGTAAGCTACACGGTTCGGACTGTTAAAGCCGCGTTTGGGCAAACGCATCTGGAGAGGCATCTGGCCACCTTCAAAACCACGTTTGCGCTTGTAGCCACTGCGGGACTTTGCGCCTTTATGGCCACGGGTGGAGGTACCACCACGGCCAGAACCCTGACCACGAGCAATTCGCTTTCCGGACTTCGTAGCGCCGGCGGCTGGTTTAAGATTATTCAGTTCCATTACGGACTTATTTTTTAAAAAGCATTTCAGGGCGCGGACGCGGGATGCAATAGAGCAACTACCGTGCCAGCAAAGTCAGATTGTCAGATCAAGGTCAAATGGACAGGCGGTTGCTTACCTGTGACCCGTAGACTGCCTGTCTACCCTACGCTTCTTCAACTTTTACGAGATGGCTTACCGCCTTGATCATGCCCTGGATTACGGGGGTGTTCTCCCGCTCCACGGTTTGATGCATACGCTTCAGACCAAGGGCCTGAATGGTCGCCTTCTGCTTCTTGGGGCGATCGATCACGCTTTTGACCTGAGTGATTTTAACCTTAGCCATGTTGACTTTATTTTACGGTTTATGAAGTTTGTCCGCCCTTATCCACCGGAGAGAGCCGGAGCAGTTAAACTACCCTTCGAACAGTTTCTCCATGGAAATACCCCGTTGCTTGGCAACATCCATCGGGCTGCGGAGCTTCTTCAGCGCATCGATGGTAGCTTTGATGACATTGTGTGGGTTGGAGGATCCCTGCGACTTGGCCAGTACGTTGTGTACACCGGCAATATCGAGAACGGCACGCATGGCACCACCGGCAATAACACCGGTACCTTCCGAAGCGGGCTTGAGCAATACCTTGCCGGCACCGTACTTACCCAACTGTTCGTGAGGAATGGTTCCTTTATGCAGCGGTACCTTGATCATGCTCTTGCGGGCATTGTCGGTTGCCTTCTGGATAGCTTCGGAGATGTCCCGGGCCTTACCGGCTCCCGACCCAACCTTGCCTTTTCCGTCACCCACCACTACAATAGCGGCGAAGGTGAACGTACGGCCACCCTTGGTTACTTTGGAGACCCGGTTGAGGGCAACCATTTTCTCGCGCAATTCCGGCTCGGAATTTTGATCTTTATTGCGACCACCACGGCGGTCATTATCACGGCGGTTGCGGCCACCACCACCTGAATTTCTGTTATCAGCCATTGTAGTGTTATTTAAAATTTAAGGCCAGCCTCGCGAGCACCTTCCGCCAGCGATTTGACCCGTCCGTGAAAAAGATATCCTCCCCGATCGAAGAGAACTTTGTCTACACCGGCGGCCTGGGCACGCTCAGCGATGAGTTTGCCAACGGCGGTTGCCTGTGCTGATTTGTTGCCTTCCTGGGCAACGGCGGCTTCAAAGCTGGAAGCCTGCGCCAGAGTTACGCCGTTGACATCATCGATCAACTGGGCGTAGATGAATTTATTGGAACGAAAAACGTTCAGGCGGGGCTGCGCCGGCGTACCGGTGATGTGCTTACGAACACGGCTGTGAATCCGTTTTCTCCGCTTTAGTTTTGTGAGTTGCATTGCTAATTTTTTTTGTATCCCCAGCATGATTCCCTTTTAAAGAGAGCCAGGGGTTAGGGACCTTACTTCTTAGCGGCGGTCTTACCAGCCTTACGACGAAGTTCTTCACCGACAAACTTGATGCCTTTTCCTTTGTAAGGCTCCGGCTTGCGGAAGGCTCTGATCTTGGCCGCGATCTGACCGACAAGTTGCTTGTCGGTAGAAGTAAGCTTTACGATCGGGGCCTTACCCTTTGCACTGATGGTCTCGATGTCTACTTCCTGAGGAACCATGAAGTAGATGGGGTGAGAGTAACCCAGCGTAAGGATCAACAGGTTGCCTTTATTCTCAGCGCGGTAACCGACGCCTACAACCTCAAGATTGAGTTCATAACCATTGGTCACCCCCTCGATCATGTTGGCGATCAGCGAACGGTACAGACCGTGAAAGCTGCGGTGGCGCTTGCTGTTGGAAGGGCGGGTGACGGTAAGCGTACCGTCCTCCATTTCGATTCCCAGGTCAGGACTAACCTGCTGGGTAAGTTCCCCTTTGGGACCCTTAACGGTCACCAGATTCCCCTTACTGACGTCGATGTTGACGCCGCTCGGTACGCTGATGGGATTTTTTCCAATTCTGGACATATCCTATTGATTTAATGGCCTTACGATCAACCGTTTTGAAAGGTAGACCTGCAGACGTTATTCTTAAAGTGATTTAGTATACGTAGCAAAGTACTTCGCCGCCAACGTTGTCTTTTCGGGCCTGCTTGTCGGTCATCAGACCGTGAGAGGTGGAAATGATGGCAATTCCAAGGCCGTTGATTACCCGGGGAAGGGAATCGGCCTTTACGTACTGACGCAGGCCGGGCTTGGAAACCCGGATGAGCTTACGAATGACGGGGCGCTTGCTGTCTTTCTCGTACTTGAGGGCAACGGAGATTTCTCCCTGCTTTCCTTTGCCCGCCTCGTCGTCGAACTTGTACTTCAGAATGTAACCCTGATCATACAGGATTTCGGTCATGCGCTTCTTGGTCTTGGAAGAAGGGATGATACAGACACGGTGACCGGCAATCTGCGCATTGCGAAGGCGGGTCAAATAGTCAGCAATTGGGTCCGTTACGGCCATTACTATTGGTATTGCGCTCTGCGGTATTCCGTGTTTCGGAACCTACGGAGCTGTTAGGATTAATTATTTCTTATTGTTGGGGCTAAACTGATAAATCCTGACTGTCCGAGTCGAAAAAATCAGTTAAACAACAGCAATTACCAGCTCGCTTTACGAACTCCTGGAATCTTACCGTCGAGCGCCATTTCACGGAACTTAACCCGGCACAAGCCGAACTTGCGCATGTAGCCTTTGGGGCGACCGGTAAGTCCACAGCGGTTGTGCAGACGGATTGGATTAGAGTTACGGGGAAGCTTATCGAGTGCATCCCAGTCGCCGGCGGCTTTTAGGGCGGCACGCTTCTCGGCGTATTTAGCGACCATGCGCTCCCGCTTACGTTCGCGGGCGATGAGTGATTTACGTGCCATCTTAGTTCGCGTTATTTTGGTTCTTAAAAGGAAGGCCGAGTGCCTTGAGCAGTTCCAGTCCTTCATTATCGGTCTGGGCACTGGTTACGAAAGTAATGTCGTAACCGGTGATGTTAGCGACGTCGTCCAGGCTGATCTCGGGGAAGATGATTTGCTCGGTGATTCCCATGGTGTAGTTACCACGGCCGTCGAAGCTCTTATCGTTGATACCGCGGAAGTCACGTACACGGGGAAGTGCGGTGGCCACCAGGCGGTCCAGGAATTCGTACATGCGCTCGCGGCGCAGGGTAACCTTGGCACCAATGCCCATGTCATCACGGAGACGGAAGTTGGAGACCGACTTCTTAGATTTTGTGATGACGGCCTGCTGGCCGGCAACGAGGGTCATCTCTTTCTGGGCGTTTTCGACCAGTTTACGATCCTGGGTAGCTTTACCCACACCCTGATTGATGCAGATCTTGAGCAGACGGGGCGTTTGCATGGGGCTGTCGTAGTTGAACTGCTCCTGCAGCTTACCACGGACTTCCTCGTCGTACTTTTTCTTAAGTCTTGGAGTGTAGCTCATTACTTGATGATATTACCGTTACGCTTTCCGAAACGAACGAGTTTGCCGTCATCGCCCGCCTTGCGTCCTACGCGGGTGGGCTGATTTTCGGCATCGACGTACATCAGATTGCTAATGTGAATGGAGGCAGCTTTTTCAACAATGCCTCCCTGATCGGTTTCGGTTGGTTTTTGGTGCTTCTTACGGAGGTTGACGCCATCGACGATAGCACGGTTTTCCTGGGGAAACACCTGGAGTACTTCGCGGGGCAAGGCGCGGTCCTTATCGGCACCGGCGATGACCACCACCATGTCTCCCTTCTTGATTTTAAGCTTTGGCGCGTGGCGCTTCTGCTTATCCTTATAGGTCTTATTAGCCATTGGATTATTTATTTAGCCCCTTCTCCCCGGATAAAGGGGCTTGGGGAGAGGTTGGTGCCCTAGAGTACTTCCGGGGCGAGTGAAACGATCTTCATGTAATCGCGGTCGCGAAGTTCGCGGGCCACGGGGCCGAAGATGCGGGTACCGCGGGGCTCCTCACTTGCGTTGAGCAGCACGACGGCATTGTCGTCAAAACGAATGTATGATCCGTCCTTACGGCGGATCTCCTTACGGGTCCGTACGACGACGGCACGGGAAACCGTACCTTTCTTTACGTTACCGCCCGGTGAAGACTCCTTTACCGTTACGACGATCTGGTCGCCGATGCTGGCGTATCGACGTTTGGAGCCGCCCAGTACGCGAATACAGAGTACTTCTTTAGCACCGCTGTTGTCGGCTACGCGCAACCGTGATTCCTGTTGGATCATGTCTTAGCTATTTTATTTGCCGTGAACGATTGATTACTTAGCCTTCTCCAGTACGGAGATCAGACGCCAGCGCTTGCGGCGGCTTAGCGGACGGGTTTCCATGATCTTCACCAGGTCACCGATTTGGCATTCGTTGTTCTCATCGTGGGCGATGAGTTTATTACTTTTCTTTACGTATTTGCCGTAGATGGGGTGCTTCAGACGGCGCTCTATCGTAACGGAGATGGTCTTATCCATCTTATTACTCGCTACCAGGCCGATGCGCGTTTTGCGCTCGTTCCGGGCCACTTCCTCCGCTTCCTCGGCGGGGGCGAAGTAGTTGGTTACCGTGGCGGCGGCACCCGCTACCGTATCGATCACTGACTCGGCAGCGTTCTCTACGGTTCCGACGGCGGCGCCGACGGTTTCGACTACAGTTTCCAGCACGGTGGGGGTGGTCTCTTCGACGGTGCCCTCCTGCTCTTTGGTTTCCTCGTTGCTCATGCTAGATTACTTTTTACGACGACGGATGATGCGGTCACGCTTGGCCAACTCCTCGGGAGCCATGGCGGCAAGTTCGCGACGACGGATTTCTGTTTTGATCCGCGCTACATCGCGACGGACTACCCGCAGCTGCAGGGGATTCTCAATACCGTTTACGGTATGGTCGAATTTCATTTTATCGAGGCTGGCGGTGGTCTCGCTCAGCTGATCCGTTAGATCGGCGTCGGAGGCATTCCGCAACTCGACTGATTTATTACTCGCCATCAGTTGTTTTTGTTGCGCCACTTTCCGATGATGTATTACCGGGGAGCGGACTTGGCTTTTAAAAGCGTTACTAATTCTAATCCAATTTGTGGTTTAGCCCACGTAGTCGACACGGGTCACCACCCGGGTCAGTACCGGAAGCTTTTGAGCTGCAAGGCGCAGGGCTTCTTCGGCAACTTCGCGGGTTACGCCGTCGAGTTCGAACATGATACGTCCGGGCTGAACGTTGGCTACCCAGTGGTCCAGGGCTCCTTTACCCTTACCCATACGTACCTCCAGCGGCTTGCTGGTGATCGGTTTGTCGGGGAAAATGCGAATCCACACTTTACCTTCCCGCTTCATATGACGCGTCATGGCAATACGAGCGGCTTCGATCTGGCGGTTGGTGATCCGTCCGGAACCCAGGCTTTTCAGGCCGAAGGTTCCAAAATCAACCCGGTTACCACGCTGCGCCAAACCCTTGTTACGGAGTTTTTGCTGCTTACGGTACTTAGTTCTTTTCGGCTGTAACATGGCTTAATTTTTTTAAGGATAAATGGCTGATAAAACACCGTTTATACCCTCTAGTTACCCCAGGTGTCCCTTAGAGCGGGGCAAAGGTAGGATTTTGTTCCGACTTTAAGAAGTTTACGGAAGCAAACTTTCCCTTTTTTACGGAATAGAGAAAGCAAGGCATCGGCAACGACGAATCGCTACCGGATGCCCTGCTTTCAGGGGGTAGGAAACAGCGCAAAACGCGGTTTTGATATTTCCTGGTCAATCGTTCTCTCGCCTGCGGCGGTTGAGTCGTGGGGCCTTTGGCCCGCTCTGCAAACCGGTTTCAATCCGGTTGTAATATTGTCAGCGTTCGGTTATATCCGAAATCTGGTTACCGGTTTCTACCGGCGGCCACCGCCACGGCGATCGTTACCGCCACGGCCACCACGGCCACCGCGATCACGACCTCCACGGCCGCCGCGGTCTCCACCCTTGGTGGAAAGACCGGCGTTAGGATTCAGGTCCCGCTTACCGAGTACCTCGCCTTTACACAGCCACACCTTGATGCCGATTCGGCCGTAAACGGTATGGGCTTCTTTGTGGGCGTAGTCGATATCGGCACGGAAAGTGTGTAGGGGCGTACGTCCTTCCTTAAACTCTTCCGTACGGCTCATGTCCGAACCGTTCAAACGACCGGAAATGCGCACCTTGATGCCTTCCGCACTGGCGCGCATGGTAGCGGCAATGGCCATTTTGATGGCGCGGCGGTAGTTGATGCGGGCTTCGATCTGCTTGGCGACGGACTCGGCGACGATGTTGGCGTCCAGTTCGGGCTTACGGATCTCGATGATGTTGATCTGGATGTCCTTCTTCGTCAGGCGGCGAAGCTCTTCGCGAAGCTGGTCGATCTCCTTACCCCCCTTACCGATAATGATACCGGGCCGGCTCGTGTGCACCGTCAGCGTTACCCGCTTTAGGGTACGCTCGATGATGACGCGGGCAATGCCCCCCTTCTCGATACGGGTATCGAGGTAGGCGCGCAACTTGGCGTCTTCAATGACGTTGGTGGCGTATTCTTTGTCGGCGAACCAGTTGCTGTCCCAGCCGCGAATGTAACCGAGGCGGTTACCAATTGGATTAGTCTTCTGTCCCATATTTTATTCTGCGGTTTGGGTTTCGGCAACGTAGCCTTCCTGCTCGGAGGGAAGGGGCGCACGGTTAGAAACTTTGATGGTGATGTGGCAGCTGTGCTTCCGGATGCGGTGGGCACGGCCGTGAGGAGCGGGACGGAAACGCTTGATCTGCGCTCCGGCGTCGGCGAAAGCTTCGGATACGTACAGGTCGTACTCGTCGGCTGCTTCGATGCCACCGGTCTTATTTTCCCAGTTGGCAACGGCGCTGAGGAGATCCTTCTTGATCCAGATCGCAGCTTCCTGCTTACTGAACTCGAGGATACCCAGAGCCACACCCACTTCCTTACCGCGGATGAGGTCGATGATCAGGCGCATCTTACGCACCGACATCGGGATACTGTTTAAACTAGCTATTGCTTCCATTATTGGAGATTTTCGAGGGAACGGGTTAGTAAAGAGGACCGGAGCCAGATTAATGAAAACCAGACGTCGGCGAGTCTGTACTCTACCTTCACTCAATTAAAGGGGGCGCGAACGCGGGTGCAAAGGTACGGTTTAAAAGCAATGCGGACAAACCAACGCTGCTTTTCAACCATTTCTCCGCACCTGCGGCCGCGCCGAATTATTTTAAAAGTTCAGAGATCAGTATTCGGAGATCAGACACCAGCGTACTGCGGTCTGAATTCTCGACAGCTGATTACTTACCTTTCTTACCACCGTGGCCACGGAAAGAACGCGTAGGGGCAAACTCACCGAGTTTGTGCCCTACCATGTTTTCCGTAACGTAAACGGGGACGTGGGTTTTGCCGTTATGCACGGCGATGGTGAGACCTACCATGTCGGGAATGATCATGGAAGAGCGCGACCAGGTTTTGATCATGCCCTTACGACCGCCTTCCTGCGCCTTCATGATCTTCTCATAGAGGCGGTGAAAAACGTAGGGTCCTTTTTTTAGCGAACGTGCCATGGATTACTTCTTGTTCTTCGTCTTACGACGGGTGATGATCAATTTGTTGCTTGCCTTATTGACGCTGCGCGTCTTCTGACCCTTGGCCATGATGCCCGTGCGGGAGCGTGGGTGACCACCTGAAGCTTTACCTTCGCCACCACCCATGGGGTGATCAACGGGGTTCATGGCTACACCACGAACGCGCGGACGACGGCCTTTCCAGCGGTTACGGCCCGCCTTACCGGCAACCGTGAGGCTGTGGTCGGGATTGGACGTAGTGCCGATGGTAGCACGACAGGTCTTGAGGATACGGCGAACCTCGCCGGAGGGGAGCTTGACGGAAACGAACTTACCTTCCTTACCCATCAACGTGGCGTTGGTGCCGGCGGAGCGGGCCAGAGCGGCACCCTTACCGGGCTGCAGTTCGATGGCGTGGATCTGGTTACCCAGCGGCACGTCCTCCAGGAACAGGCAATTACCGACGGTCGGCAGCGCGTTCTTGCCGGAGTGCAGTTCGTCGCCTACCTTCAGTCCCTGCGGAGCGATGATGTACGACTTCTTTCCTTCCGGATTCTCCAGCAGGGCAATGAAAGCGGTACGGTTCGGGTCGTACTCGATGGTTTTTACCGTGCAGGGAACACCATCGTTGTTACGACGGAAATCCATGATGCGGTAACGACGCTTGTGACCGCCACCCTTCTGGCGAACGGTCATTTTACCGGTCCGGTTACGGCCGCCACTCTTCTTGATGGGAGCGAGCAGGCTTTTTTCCGGCTTGTCTCCCGTCAACTCGTCGAATTTGTTTCCGACGTGGAAGCGGGAACCGGGGGATACCGGCTTATACTTCTTGATTGGCATTATTGCACAATTTTATCCTGGCGAATCTCGGAGCAAAAGCATTGAAATCAGATCGACCCGATCATTCAACGGCTCCCCACTCACCAGCGGTTAATTTTATTGGTTATCCTTAAGATTCCGGACGGATCAGCATGCTTTCACAGCCATCAGGCCTTCCTGAAATCTGGGGATTTATAACTCGTCGTAAAGTTCGATGGAGTCTCCTTCGGCGAGCGTAACGATGGCCTTCTTGAAGGAAGACATGCGGCCGCGGAGAAGCCCGGACTTGGTCGATCTGTTTTTAGTTTTACCCGGCATGATCATGGTATTGACCCGATCTACCGATACACCGTAACGCGCCTCGACGGCATTGCGGATCTCGATTTTGTTAGCGGTCTTTGCCACTACGAAGGTGTAGTGACCAGGAGTCTCGGAAAGCAACTCAGCCTTCTCGGACACTACCGGCTTGATAAGAATTTTCTTAGCCATTGTGATTTGTGTTTGGTCTTACCCGCAGGTAAAAGCTGATTTTTATCCGTCAGTAACTTTCCAATTGCGCCCTGGGGAAACGATTTGGTTCGCGACCTCAAGAGCTAACTGAATCGTTTTCACACGACTACCAGCAAATGAAAAGTTATTGACGGTTACTGGTTGAACTGAGCCTTGAGTACATCGATGGCGCCTTCAGCAACGATGACCGTACCGGCCCGCATGATGTCGTACGTACTGACCTGACCGGCACTGAGCACGGCGTTGTCGGGCAGGTTGCGACCGCTGCGGTAGACGTGGGCATTGTGCTCGGCGGTGATGAAGAGCGTCTTGCCCTCGGAAGCACCCAAGTCGGAAAGGAACTTAACGTAGTCCTTCGTTTTGGGAGCATCGAGCTTAAGGTCTTCTACCAGCTTGATGGCGCCGGCGTTGGCCTTGGCGGAAAAAGCGGACGCGCGGGCAGCCTGGGCTACCTTATGGTTGAGCTTTACGCCGTAATTGCGGGGGCGGGGGCCGAAAATACGACCGCCACCACGGAAGATCGGGCTTTTGATGTCGCCCTTACGGGAGCCACCGGTGCCCTTCTGCTTGTGCAGTTTTTTAGTAGAACCGGCGACTTCGCCACGCTCCTTTGCTTTGTGCGTACCCTGACGCTGGGCGGCCAGGTAAGACTTTACGGCGAGGTAAACGGCGTGTTCGTTGGGCTCTACACCGAAAATGTTTTCGGGCAGCTCCACTTCACGACCCGTACCGGAACCTGTTGCGCTGTGAACTTGAAGTTTCATTTTGTATAGTTTACGGTCCGTGCCGTGCTGATACCGAACCGATCGGTAAAAGAGGCAGCGGGCCCGGCTGGCTTAATTATTTGTGCAGGATGATGACGCCGCCCTTGGGGCCGGGAACGGCACCCTGAACGAGGATGAGATTGCGCTCGGGAAACATCTTGAGCACCTTGAGGCCCTTAATGCTGACCCGGCTACCGCCATCGCGGCCACCCATACGCATACCCTTGAATACTTTCGCGGGATACGAGGCGGCACCGATGGAACCCGGAGCACGCTGGCGGTTGTGCTGACCGTGGGTAGCATCGTTCACCCCCTTAAAGTTGTGACGCTTCACTACACCCTGGAAACCCTTACCCTTGGAAGTGCCAACGGCAACGATCTTATCACCTTCCTCGAATACTTCTCCGAGGGTGACGGTATCGCCAAGTGACTTGTTGATGTCCATGTCGCGAAATTCCACTACCTCGCGCTTGGGCGTAGTGTTGGCGGCGGCGAAATGGCCGACCATCTGCTTGCTGGAGTGCTTTTCCTTGCGCTCGCCGTAAGCAAGCTGCACTGAGTTATACGTGTCCGTATCGTCGGTCTTAATCTGCGTAACTACGCAGGGGCCGGCTTCGATTACGGTACAGGCCACGTTGCGGCCCGCTTCGTCGAAGATGGAAGTCATTCCTACCTTCTTACCAATAATTCCGTTCATTGGAGAGGAATTTGGTGTTGCCGTCTCACCATAAGTGGAGCGGGCAACGAATATCCCTGAACCGCACTAAGCGGAAAAGGAACAGTTAAAAAATGTTACTGCGAGAACTGCAGTAATTTGTTGTTGCGGTTGGCTGTTGATACATGCTATTTTTTGTTCTTCGCGATTTAGATAAACGCGAAGAGTAAAAAATAAGCAGTCATCAGGTCAGCTTTACCTGAATGTCTACACCAGAGGGGAGTTCGAGCTTAGAGAGCGCGTCCACCGTTTTTTGGTTGGGGGTGTAGATTTCAATCAGGCGCTTATGCGTGCGCAACTGAAACTGCTCCCGGGATTTCTTATTGACGTGCGGCGAGCGCAGGACAGTATAGATATCTCTTTCGGTGGGCAGCGGAATCGGGCCGGTAACGATGGCCCCACTGTTCTTGACGGTTTTCACGATCTTCTCGGTAGACTTATCTACCAGGTTGTGATCGTAAGACCGCAGTTTGATGCGAATTTTCTGATTCATGCCTTATTAATTGATTTTTAAAAAAAGTCAGCGGTTTAAGTCAGGCGAAAGCCAGAAGAACACTCCCTTCGGTCGTTTATCCTTCGGCTTTCGCCTGACCTGCTGTCATTTTTAAAAATGTGGTTGATATTTCAATTTTTGGTTGACTTATGCCCCGGCTTTCCGGGAGTCGTTTAGTTAAGAACTCCCGCTCCACGACGCGCAGCCGTTAGAAGCGGGAGTAAATGGTCGGTTTATTATTCGCCCCGTGCTTCCTTGATCACTTCGGCGGCAATGCCTTTCGGCGCTTCCGCAAAACGATCGAACGTCATGCTGGAGTTGGCACGGCCGGAGGTGATCGTACGCAGGTCGGTCACGTAGCCGAACATCTGCGCCAGCGGCACGTCGGCGGTGATGCGGATGGCGCCACCGTTCATCGTTTCCTGTCCTTTCGGCAGGCCACGGCGGCGGTTGAGGTCACCGATCACGTTACCGGTGTACTCTTCGGGCGTTACGATTACCACTTCCATGATGGGTTCGAGCAACTTGGGGTTACACTGCTTGGCGGCGGCTTTGAAACCTTCCTTCGCACAGAGTTCGAAAGCAAGCGGCTTGGAGTCAACGGAGTGCATGCCACCGTCGAAAACCTTCACCTTCATGCTGTCGATGTTGTAGCCGGCGAGGATGCCGTTCTTCATCATCGACTGGAAACCGTCGCGGATAGGCTTTTGGTAGTTCTTATCGATCGAACCACCAACGATGCCCCACTCGAACTGCAGGTTTACCTTGCCGCTCTTGAAATCTTCGCTTTCCAGAAACTCCTCATCGGCGGGGCCGAGGGTGAAACTCATGTCGGCGAAGAGACCGGAACCACCGGACTGTTTTTTAAGACGCTCGCGGTGCTCCACCGTAGTGAAGAGGGCCTCTTTGTAGCTTACCATCGGGGCACCCACTTCGGCTTCCACCTTGAACTCGCGCTTGAGGCGGTCCACGATGATCTCGAGGTGAAGCTCTCCCATACCGGCAATGATCGTCTGGTTGGTGTCTTCGTCGTAACGGACCGTGAAGGTCGGATCCTCTTCCGAGAGCTTGGCCAGGGCCATACCCAAACGGTCGAGGTCTTTCTGCGTCTTGGGCTCAACGGCAACCGCGATCACGGGATCGGGGAATACCATGGATTCCAATACGATGGGGTTCTTCTCGTCGCAGAGGGTATCACCCGTACGGATGTCCTTAAAACCTACGGCGGCGGCGATGTCACCGGCCGCAACGCGGTCAATGGCTTGCTGCTGGTTGGCGTGCATCTGGTAAAGTCGGGAGATCCGTTCCTTATTACCGGAGCGGGTGTTCTTTACGTATGAACCGGCTTCGAGTACGCCGGAGTAAACACGCATGAAGGCGAGGCGACCTACGAAGGGGTCGGTAGCGATCTTGAACGCCAGGGCCGCGAACGGCTCGTCCACGGAAGGTGCGCGCTCCAGTACCTGCTCCTCGTCGTCAGGGTGCGTACCCTTCACCGGTGGGATGTCCAGCGGGCTGGGCAGGTAAGCACACACCGCATCAAGTACGGCCTGTACGCCTTTGTTCTTAAAGGCGGAGCCACACATCATCGGTACGAAAGCGGCGTCGGTTACGGCGTCGCGTACGGCTTTGCGCACTTCATCAACGGTGATGCTGTCGGGGTCTTCAAAGTACTTCTCCAGGAGGGATTCGTCGTACTCGGCAACGGCTTCGAGCAGTTTCTCGCGCCATTCGTCCACGGTGCCCTTAAGGTCGGCCGGCATGTCGATGACCTCGAAGGTCATGCCCTGGTCTTCCTCATTCCACTGGATGGCCTGCATCGTGATAAGGTCGACTACGCCGACGAAAGTCTCTTCGGCGCCGATCGGAATCTGGAGCGGAATAGACTTGGAACCAAGCTTCTCTTCCACGTCTTTAACCACGTTGAGGAAGTCGGCACCGGAACGGTCCATTTTGTTCACGAAACCGATGCGCGGTACTTTGTAGTTATCGGCCAGACGCCAGTTGGTCTCGGACTGGGGCTCTACGCCGGAAACGGCACAGAACAGGAATACCAGACCGTCGAGTACCCGCAGGGAACGGTTCACCTCTACGGTGAAGTCAACGTGTCCGGGCGTATCGATGATGTTGAAAACGTAGTCTTTGTCCTTCCACTTCCAGTTGGTGTGGGTGGCGGCGGAGGTAATGGTGATACCTCGCTCCTGCTCCTGCTCCATCCAGTCCATGGTAGCGGCACCGTCGTGTACTTCGCCGATCTTGTGGCTGATACCGGTGTAGTAAAGAATACGCTCGGTTGTAGTCGTTTTACCGGCATCGATGTGCGCGGCAATACCGATATTTCTGGTGAACTTGAGATCCGTTGCCATGGCAGGAAGGGATTTAGAAGGAGATATAATTATTGATTGGGGAGTTGGCAGAAATAAGCAATCAGGAATCAGCCGTGTTGAACGCTAACTCCTGACTACGGAACACTATCTGCCGTAATGGGCGAAGGCACGGTTGGACTCGGCCATCTTATGCGTATCTTCCTTACGCTTCACGGCCAGACCTTCGTTGCGGCTGGCGGCAAGCAGTTCGGAAGACAGTTTCTCGGCCATGCCCTTACCGGAACGCTGACGGGAGAATTTGATGAGCCACTTCATTCCGATGGACATCTTGCGCTTGGCGCGGATTTCCGTAGGGATCTGAAAAGTGGCACCACCGATGCGCTTGGAACGTACCTCTACCTGGGGCATGGCGTTGTTCAGGGCCCGCTTCCATACTTCGAACTCGTCGATCTCTTCGGAGGCAACGCGCTCCTTGATGATGTCCATTGCATCATAAAAGATGCGAAAGGACGTACTTTTCTTACCGGAGTACATGAGCATGTTGACGAACTGGGTCACCATCGCGTCTCCGTAACGGGGATCGGGAGCAATGACCCGTACTTTTGGTTTTCTTTTACGCATAATGTTTTTACTTCAGACGGTCCGGATCAAGGCCGCACCAAATGGCCCCCTATAGGCAAGGGACTCATCTTACTTAATGATAATAGACAAGGCTGGTTACCCCTGACTTTAAATTACTTCTTGGGACGCTTGGCACCATACTTGGAACGGGACTGGCGGCGCTCGGAAACTCCGGCCGTATCCAGCGCACCACGGACGATGGTGTAGCGTACACCAGGGAGATCCTTTACACGACCGCCACGGATCAGCACGATGGAGTGCTCCTGGAGATTGTGCCCCTCACCGGGGATGTAAGCGATCACCTCGATGCCGTTGGTGAGACGAACTTTGGCCACCTTACGGAGGGCCGAGTTCGGCTTCTTGGGCGTCGTAGTGTAAACACGGGTACAAACACCGCGCTTCTGGGGACAGGAATCGAGTGCACGAGACTTGCTCGCTTCAACGATCTGCTTGCGTCCTTTGCGGACTAACTGATTAATTGTAGGCATACGTTTATTTGCTTTAGCTGCGCTTTTTTTTATTTACCAGAGGCCTACCTCCTTGAAAAGCGAGCGCAAAGGTAAGAAGTTATCTTCATACTTCCTAGTATTTCACGTGGGGGAACGGATTTTCTCTCTCCAATAGTTGCGGAGGCTAAGAAGCGGGACTTTTCAGGATCATTTTCCCCTGTTTTGAACCGTGATCGGAGGTCTGCAAAACCTTTCAATGAAGGTACTGAGGTTGCATAATTCGGGCGGGGCCGCAGGTGCGGGGAAATCGTTTTCCACGAGCAATGGCCGGAGGAGCCCTGAGCCGCACTTTGCTCCTTATTAACCTTTTTTGCACCGGCGGCCGCGCCCCTGAATCAGCCCTACCGCAACAGCGTAACACCACCGGAATAAGCCCGCACCTCCCCGTCGAGAAAAACCACTTCGGCCGAATAGAGGTACAAGCCCGTCGTTGCGGGTTGCCCGTTCACGGTCCCGTCCCACCCCGATCGCGTTTCGTTGGGCGCCAGATTCTCCCCGGAGAAGACCACCCCACCCCACCGGTTGTAGACCCGCAGGAAGGAAACCGACCGTACGTTCGGGGTGGCGGCGAAGAGGGCGAAACGATCGTTGATTCCGTCATTGTTCGGGGAAAAAGCGGTAGGCGAATACACCCGGCGGGATTTCAGCACCGTGTAGCGCACCGAATCCCGCGCCTCGCAACCTGCGGAAGAAGTAGCTACCAGTTGCACCGTTGCGCTTTCGGGCGGCGTAAAAAATTGGCCGTCGCAGTCCTCCGTACAGTCGATGATCCCCGCGGGCGTAAAGACGTAACTGACCACCTCGTCGGTAGCACCGTCGCTTAACCGAATACGTTCGCCCAGCTCGATGACCCGGTCTTCGCCGAGGTCGACGTCGAAAGGGAAGGGACTGCTCAGGATAATGATGCCTTCCTCCCGGCAACCGAACCGATCCGTAAGCGAATAGGCGTAGTCGCCCTCACCGAGGTCGGTGTAAAAGAAGGGTAGTCCCCGGCGGATGCTATCCAAAACGTAAGTATAAGGTCCGGTACCACCGCTGACGCCGTTGAGGGAGATGACCCCGTCGCGGCGGTCGGAGCAACTGGGGTCGGTCACCATAAAATCGCCCGTGATGCCCCCGTCGTCCAAAACGGTCAGGCGGAGGGTGATGATGCTGTCGCAGCCCAGGGAAGACAGCAGGGTATCCTGCGAAACGCCCGATTCGGCGTAGCTGTTCCGGCCGACCTCGTAGGTCAGACCGTTGCAGATCGTGTCGGTGATGTCATAACGATTAGGTACCACGAAAACGGTCTTCACGTTCGAGACCACCCGGCATTTCGCGTTGGTCAGGTTCACGGAACCGTTGGCCAGCAGATAACGGTAGAAGTAGAATCCGCTACTGCGCCCGGTATGATCGAAGGTGTTGCCCGTGGCTCCGGGCGCGTTTTCCCAGCTCAGGCCACCGTCAAAACTCTGCTGCCACTGCAGGGCGGGATCATCATACTGGTCGCCGATGATTTCCGAAGTGAGGGTGGCGGGGCCACCGTCTTCGCAGACACTGAGGGTAGCGGCGCCGGCGATGCGGGCCGTGGGGCCACAGGCGCGGAAGGAGATGTTGTCAAGCGCCAGATCGTTTCCAAGCCCCCCCGGCGCGTTGTTGCTCAGGGCCAGCAGCACGGAGGTTTGCCCCGGTTCGGTCGTGAAAATAAAACCGTAGGTGTTCCAGGTTTCTTCCTCGGGGATCAGGCCGGTGGTGAACCTGATGGCGCCATCGATGGAAAAACTGACGTTGGGCATCAACTGGTTGGTTCCCCGTCGCAGTACGTTGCGGATGTCGGCCGTGAATTGGTAAAGGGTGTTTTCGCAAAGGTCGTCCACCCGCTGTTCGTAAAACTTGCCGGGCTCGAAGTTGGCGTTGACGACCATGAAATAGCCGTTCGGGTCGCTGCTGTTATCGGAGAAAGCATCCCAGGAACCAAAGCTGTTCCCCCAGCGGCCCGTATTACTAGTGATGGTATAAAAGCCGTCGTTCGGCGGCGGATTTCTCTGGTACGTGAAGCCCGGAGCAATGCCGGGATCGCCCGGAAGGACAACCTCGGGGCCGCTACCGAAATCCCCCTCACTGAAGATATTATCACCGAGGTTGCCGGAGCACTGCTGAGCAAACAAATTTGGCGCTCCCAGCAGCAGGCAGCAAATAAGGAAATTTTTACAGGTCATTTAGGGTAGAACTGATCGACGGAAAGGCAGAATTGACAAGATACATACCAATAGACGAAAGGTCTAAAGCCGCCCCTTCCATCCACTTTTAAACCCGAGCAATGCCGCGCCGCCGACGGCCACCAGGAAGAAGGGGTAAAGCAGCGCGGCGGCGGGGTACCAACGCAGCGCGAAAGCCTGGCCGAAGTGGCGCATCACCGGCCACAGACAGATCAGATCGATCAGGGCCTTGCCTCCCCAAAGCATCAGGAGCAGGCGCGGACGCGGGAGCAAAGGATAGAATAAAAGAGCGCTGACGATGGCCAGCGACAGCCCGAACGTCAGGGCCTGGGCAAATTGCAGGCCCGGGTTGGTGTACTCCCCGGCCTTACCCGCCCAGCGGAGACGCTGGTACCAGAGCGCGCGCCAGCCTGCTACCGGTCGGGTGGAGACGGATGCCTCCGCCGCGTAAACGCAGTTTGGGGTAAGGGGGGACGGTGCGTCAAAACCGTCTTTGCTCCCGCGTTCGCGCAAAAACTTGTGCAGCAGTAATACGTCGTCTCCCGAAGGCAGGTGATCTACGCCCGCGTACCCGCCTACCTGCTCGAACAGCGTTTTTCGAAAGGCGAAGTTGGCGCCGTTGGCCAGCACCGGCCGGCCCATTCGGGCCGTTGCCGCGGTCAAGAACTGGTAAGCGGCCAGGTCGAGCGCCTGGAACGCGCTGCAAAAATTCGCCATGGGAGCGATGAGTACCGGCCCCAACACAATGTCTTCCCCCCCCGCAAAATGCTCGGCGATGCGGGCGACCCGGTCTTTCGGCCAGTCACAATCGGCGTCGGTGGTGATGATGACCTCGGCGGAGACGGTGGCGACGGCATAGGCCAGCGCGGCTTTTTTGTGAGCAACGGTTTGCTGGCCCCGGAGATGATCCGCCAGACGCAATACGGTCACTCCGGCGGGCAGTGATCCGGCACCACCGTCGGTGGAATGATCGTCGATGAAGACGATCTCCAGGCCGCCGGCGTATTCCTGGGCCAGGAGCGAGGAGGCGATCACGGGCAGGTTGTCCGCCTCGTTGCGAAAGGGAATGAGCACGGCTACCGACGGGTGCGACCCTGCGGGACCGGGCGCAGGTTTCTTGAGGTTAAGGCGCCAAGCCAGCAGATTCCGAAGTTGCCAGCCGACATACAGGGCGGTGAGGCTGCAACTGACCAGTACGAGAAGAAGATCGAACCACACGGGCTAAACGAGTTCCGTAGCGCTGATCGCCTCCCTTTCGAAGTACAGGTAGAAGTACATGCCCACCCCGAAATCAGTAGCGTCGGTGGAAACCAGTTGAAATCCCTTCAGGGCCATCTCGTCGAGCTTAAGCTGAATGTCTTCACTCGATGCCTTCAGAATATGCTCCTTGCCGGCGAAGGCTTTGGAATAATAGATCAGGGATTTCAGTTTGTACTCTTTCATCGTGTCTGTTTATTTAAACAATTCGTCGTATCCCGTCTCGTCCTTGCCGTTTCCTCCCCGGCGCAGCGGCTCGGGCGGGGCCGGTGGAAGTTCTTCGTAGTCGATGTCTAGATCCATGGGTTCTTCGGGAAGCTCTTCGTAGTCCGCCCATTCACCGTTGTGGCGCACGTCGGCTTCGGCCACCTTTTCCTTGATCTTCCGCTTAAAAAGGGCCATGCCGAGCATGTACAGAAAAACAAACGGATAGAGCGCCACGCTGAGCACCCCGGCGGCAATGCCCATCACCTTATTGCGCTGAAAGAGGCGACCGATACTTTTTGCGTACCCCAGGAATACGGTATGGTCGATGACCAGGGAGGCAATGAGAATGATCCACGAGAATTTGTACATCAATGACACCACGAACCCGACCAGATTGATGAGGACGAAGATGAGGACGACACCAATAACGAGACCGATGATGCCGGAAAAGGGGGAACGATCGAAAGGATTACGGGAAGAGGACATTGGCTGGAATTCAAATTTTTTGGCCGGTTAGCATCGCGAGGCGAAGGTCACCGCTAAAAGTTGTGCCCGGTAAGCACGGTAAAAAACGACTGGTTTACCCGGTTGTGGCGGTAAGATAACCGTACACTCATTAAGAATACCATAGCTGAGTTTACTGTTTTTGATCTGCATTATTTTCCGAGTCCGGGAATCACTTTGCCGGACCAGACGGGATGTAAGTTTTCTGGTTGGTAAGGTAAGCCCGACAGGTCGGCGGGCGTAATCATCCACATTACGTCTCTTAATGTAATGTTAGCGCTTACAACCACCAGCCGTCACAATCGTTCTTAAGGAACGCGTATCCGGCCATCAGGTTTGCCCGGACGGAAGCAACCGGCGGGCTTTATCGCTCAGAGTAGTCGTTTTACCGTCGTATAACGTAAGCTAAACACGCCGGGCCGCGTCAATTTCGTAATTTTATGCCAATGAAAATTTTCCACTTCTTCTTTCTCGTTCTCCTTGCGCTTCCCCTGTCGGCCCAAACGACCAGGATCGTCGTTGAGGCCAACGGTTGCAAGGCCATGAGTCTGTACGCCTTCGACGGCGTCACCTTCGAGCAGCTGCAGCCCTTCACCAAGAACGAAGCCGGCCACTGGGAGGCCGTTGCCCCCGCAGAAGGCCCGACGTTTCGCTACGTAGGCAGCCGCCCCGCCGACGTGCTCCCCGTCATCATCGGCGGCGATGAGGTGATGACCGTTACCGGCACCTGCGGCCAACTGCGCGGCGGTAAGGTGACCGACTCGCCCATCAATCAGCGGTACCAGGAACTGAAGCGTACCTTCCAGGGACACAACCGCGATTTCAGTACCGGCATGCGTGCTTATCAGCAGGCCGTAATTAAAAAGGACAGCGCGGTGATGAAGCAGGAAATGGCGGCCATGGCCAGCCTGGACCAGCGCAAACGCACGCTGCTCGAAAAAACAACGGCCGAGTACCCGGCGCTCGGCCGGGTCGTGAGCCTGAACTCCTACCTGAGTTTTCTTAACGGGAACAACGGTAAGTACCAGAGCGAACTCGACTATTTCGTCAATACTTACTTTCAGTTCGTCGACTTCGAGGATGAGGGGTACAACGATCTGCCCTGGACGTACGAGGGGAATCGCAACTTCGGCAATACGCTCGTAGCGGCCATTCCCGCCGAGCGCCTCTCCGATATGTTGTTGGCCGTTTACGATCAGTGGCCGGAAGGAAGCCGCGCCCAGTTCTTCGCCATGAGCGGTGGCTTTGCCGCCCTGGCCGCCAAAAAGCACGTTGCCACCGTCAAGCTGGCCGACGCGATCAAAGCCCGCTTCGGGACGATTTTCCCCGAGCAGGTAAAGAACATCAACACGCAGGCCGCGACCCTGCGCACCTACACGACCGGTGCCGAAGCGCCACTCTTCGCCGGCCCCGACCCCGAAGGCAACGAGATCAGCTTGGAAAGCCTGCGGGGGAAAGTGGTCCTGCTCGATTTCTGGGCCAGCTGGTGCGGCCCCTGCCGTAAAGAAAATCCGCACGTCGTCAAGCTCTACAAAAAATACAAGGAGAAAGGTTTTGAAATTCTCGGAGTCAGTCTCGACAAAACAAAAGACCGTTGGGTGAAGGCCATCGCCGCCGACAAACTCACCTGGCTTCACGTTTCTGACCTGAAGGGCTGGCGCAGTGCGTACGGCCGGCTCTATGGCGTCTCCAGTATTCCCCAAACGGTGCTGCTGGACAAAGAAGGCCGCATCATTGCCCGCAACCTGCGCGGCGCGGACCTGGACCGTAAACTGGCGGAGATTTTCTCCGTTAAGTGACCTCCGTTGATGTTTATCCCAGCCCGAAAACAGACTGTCAAAGACGGACAACCCACATCCGACAACTCATTACCGACAACTGCACCAAATGAACAATTTTAAACAGCGGCTTATTACAGTCGGCACGGCCGTGGCTTTAACCGTTGGTCTGGACCAGTGGACGAAGCAGCTTGCCATAGAGCACCTGCAGGGCAAGCCGCCTTCCTACTACTTCGGGGAACTATTCAACCTGACGTACGCCACCAATACCGGTGCCTTCCTGTCGATCGGTGAGGATCTGGGGCCGGTCCTGAAGCCGATCCTGCTCAACGCGCTGCCGGCCCTGCTGCTGATCGGCCTGCTGGTGTTCATCTTCCGGGAGCGTAACCTGAACGGCTGGCAAACCGTGGCCCTGGCCCTGATCGTGGGCGGTGGACTAAGTAACATAATCGACCGGCTGCTCCACGGTCACGTGGTCGATATGCTCCACATCCGCCTGACGGATACTCTCCAGACCGGAATCTTTAACGTAGCGGATATGGCGATCATGGCCGGAATGTTCATCATGCTGCCTTTCGTATTCCGTAAGGATCCGGTTGACGAATCGGAGGTGGTGGACCCGGTGCCGGACACGCCGGTAGAGAAAACAGTCGGATAATGACCGGTGGCCGGTAAATGCCCGTTTTCGCACCTGCGTCTGCGCCCGACTACCGCGTTTTTACGCTTTTTCAAGAACCGATTCTCTCATGCGTTATCCCATATTACTGGTGTTGGTCATTACTACGGGCAGCCTCTCCGCGCAGGCCGTGCGGCAGGCGGAGAACTGGCACTTCGGCAACGAGTTGGCGCTGCGTTTTATCGACGGAGTACCGGTGCTCAATCCTCCTTCCGCCATGGAATCCTTTGAGGGCGTCGTGGCCATGAGTGACACCAGCGGCCGGCTCTTGTTTTACACCAACGGCGGAGGCCGCAAACCCGCACCCGGCCAGGAAGGAGTAACCGGGTCCATCTGGAACCGCAACCACGAGGTGATGTACGATATGGGCGGCGTGGAAGGCGGTGGCGTCAGTGCCCGCCAAAGTGCCATCGCCATGCCCGATCCGGCGGGTGAAGCGGGCATCTACTACCTGTTCACGATGGAAGAGACGGAATTCGATGTCGACGGACCTACGCCGGGACAGCCCCGTGGCCGGGGTTTGTCTTACTTCATCATCGATATGAACCTCAACGAAGGGCTGGGTGGCGTGCGTACGGCCGATCAGCGCGTGGTCGTACCCGCCTACGAAGGACTCGACGCCACGCCGATGTCCGACGAAGCGGGCTACTGGATTGTTTGCCACAACAACAGTGATTCCAACGCGAAATTTATCGTGACCCCGTTAACTGCTGACGGCGTTGGCCGCCCCGTGGAAACCCCCACCGACCGTGTGACCGGCAAGATCGAGTTCAGTCCCGACAGCCGGTTCATGCTGCACGCCGGGCGCTTGTTCGGGTTCGACAACGGTACCGGAACCATTGCTTCCGACCCTACCGATATACCGGGCATTGCGGGGCAGACGGCTTGTTTCACTCCCGACAGTCGTTTCCTGTACGTGACGGAAACGCGCGCCACCCTGGGCACGGTCATCGCCCGCTATCCGCTCAACGACCTGGGCAATCCGCAGGCCATCGAGCGTCTGGCGGTAAACGAGAATCAGCTTGTACTGACCATTGCCTCTTTTCAGATCGGACCCAACGGCAACATTTATTTTGTGGAACAAACGATCACTCCCGGCGAAGAGCCGCGCTACGGGCTGAGCGAGATCACCTGCGTTTCCAGCCCCGACCCGGCCGTGAACCGCTACCTGATCGACCTGCCTACGGATGTCGTCACGGGCTTTCTGCCCCAGTCGTTGCCCCAGTACGTCGATGCCATTTTCGCTACGGAACCCCGGCCCGATACCATTCGCGCGCCCGAAATCCGGATTACGGCCTGCGCCGGCGAGATGGTTCTGCTCACCGCCCGGGAACCCGGTGCGGCCTACCGGTGGTCGACCGGCGCGACGACGGAGCGCATTGCGGTGGTCGAATCCGGTGAATACCGCGTCACCATCACCGGCGGCTGTACGCCCCTGGTGGATTCTCTAACGGTTGATTTTGAAAGTGACGAACTCATCGTTAACCTGCTGCGGGACGAAGACCGGGGGTGCGAAGGCCTGTTCAGCGTCTATAACGTCGAGGTCGCCGGAGTCGTTACCGGAATCACCTACCGTGTTTTCGATATTTCCGGGGGCGCGGTTCCGGAGCTGCTTTTCAGCGGAAACAGCCCGACGGACGAAGAATTTGAGGTGCCGAGGTTTCCCGGAGTGGAAATGGTACGTTTTACCGTTTCGGTTTCCACCTCCCGGTGCGACGATCTGGTGTATGAAGAGTTCATTGATCAGTTTGACGATAACCGCTACCAACCTTTTCTGATTTCCCCGTCCGACGCTCAGTTCTGCGATGGGGAAGAAATAAGCCTGGCAGTCGAAGATCGGGGTAGCCTGATGACCGAATTCGTCGTCTGGTTCGATGAGACCTCGAACAACCCCGCCGATTTCAACCTTGAATTCGGTGAGACCTACTTTGTCGACGCCATCAGTGAATGCGGTGATTCCGTGCGGCTGACCCTGAACCGCGACATCGCTGCGGTATGCGATTGCGCTGAAAAGACACAGACGCCCGACGTCATCACCCCGAACGGCGACGGCACCAACGACTTCTTCCGCCTCTTTACCCCGGTGGCCTGCACGCCCACCGACTACACCCTGATCATTTATAACCGCTGGGGCCGGCCGGTCTTTAAGAGTTCCGACCCCAACGAGGTTTGGGACGGTACGAAAGACGGTGCGGCGCAGAATATGGATACTTACCTGTTCTACATGAGCTTCCGGTTTCCCGGTTCGGAAACGGTGGAAGTGGTGGACGGACAGTTCAGCCTGATCAGGTAAATTACCGATCGTGAATAAGCAAACATCCCCAGAATAATTGTCCTCTCCGATACGCAAGTTCCTCCTGTTTCTGTTCGGCGTTCTCGCCCTGACGGCATACGGTCAGGACACGCTGCGGGTAGTGGACGTAGCGGGCCATCCCCTGCCGTTCGCCAACGTGGTACTGTTGCCTGGGCTTACCGCTCTGGGGCCGGCGGACGAAAATGGTAAAGTCGTATTTCCCGCGGGCCTTGCGCCAAACCGCAGGGTTCGGATCAGTTACGCAGGGTACGGAGAGGTGACGATACAGGTGCGAGACTTAGCGGCCCGTGGCTTTGCGTTTGCATTTGATCCGCCCGCCACGGTGCTGACGGTTCCGGAGGTGATCGGGCGGCGGAACGAGGCGGCCGGGGAACTGCCGTATCAAACGGAGATCATCGGAAGTAAAGCCATCGCCCGGGCGCAGGGGCTGACGACGGCCGACGCCCTGGCGAACCTGAGTGGAGTGTACGTACAGAAGTCCCAGTTCGGCGGTGGTAGTCCGGTGGTGCGGGGCTTCGAGGCCAACCGGGTTCTGCTGGTGGTAGACGGAGTGCGGATGAATAACGCCATTTTTCGGAACGGCCACCTGCAGAACGCCATTTCGGTAGATCCCCTGGCGCTGGACCGGGTGGAACTCATTTACGGGGCGGGGGCACTGGCGTACGGCAGCGACGCGCTGGGCGGGGTGCTCCATTTTCGTACCAGACAACCCCGGTTCCGTCCCGCCCTCCCCGTAGCAGAAAAGGGGGCGCGGCCGCAGGATGCCAAAACGGAATTTCAGGGAGCCACATCGTTCAGTTCGGCGGCAAAAGCTTTCGGTCAAAGCATCAGCTTCGCATACCGGGAGCAGAACTTTGCCGCCCTTACCCTGCTTTCCACAACCTTTACCTCGCACCTGCGCGCCGGCGCCCGAAGACCCACAGAATACCGCGTTTTCGGTCTGCGCCGCGACTCGTACGTTTGTAAAAGGGTCGATAAAGTTTTGAAATAGCTCTTCAAAGTTACGATCTTACTTCTAGTTCGGGGC
>ENA-ORXM01001773-ORXM01001773.1-marine-metagenome-genome-assembly--contig:-NODE-1773-length-28278-cov-14.921279_pt1 | contig 28278 bp, 17 predicted proteins | sample MGYA00237867_ERZ511480 | MGnify/ENA primary metagenome ERZ511480 (study PRJEB26309, sample SAMN06266103) | marine metagenome | isolation source: Algal blade | place: United Kingdom:Sidmouth, United... | reverse complement strand
TATGTAGTTTTTGTGGTTTATGTAGTTTTTGTGGTTTATGTAGTTTTTGTGGTTTATGTAGTTTTTGTGGTTTATGTGGTTTATGTAGTTTTTGTGGTTTATGTAGTTTTTGTGGTTTATGTAGTTTTTGTGGTTTATGTAGGTTTTGTGGTTTTGTGGTTTTGTGGTTTAACAACTACATAAACCACTTAAACTACACAAACTACATAAACTAATTTAGGAGAGAATGGTTTGTCTTTCATCGTGACGGAAAGGCCCGCTATCCGCTACTATAGCTAACCAAGAATCACAAATCACAGCAGAACCGAACTACAGCACTACAGCACCAAGAACTATAGCACTTGGTTAGCTATAACGCTACTATCGGGTCTATTTTGGATGGTCTGGATGTTTATAAAACAGTTGTATTATTGTGCTGTCTATGAACAATAGCCCTGATAGAAGTGGAATCGTTTTTTAGAAAGGCTTGTGGGCGCATTTTCTCGCCCATATTGGCAAAACGATTGGAACGGATAGCAGGACTGAGCGTCACGACGAAGCTTTTGACCTTTCGCTCCTTTTTAGCAATCACTCACTCCAAAAAAAAGAAAAAACAAGAAATAAACCAAAACAGCTACAAAAGTAATAACTTTGATTGAAGATTAGAAACCATCCTTCGTTTTAGGGCTTATTGGAACGTTGAATTTAAAAGTCCCAATATACTCTTACAAAAAATAAGTATTGATGTCACATATTGGTATTGTCATATTGCATTGGAGGGATTATGAACAAACCTTTCAGTTATTGCAAAAATTATTGAAGTGGAGTCAGATAAATTTTACCCTTTTCCTTGTTCAAAATGAAACAGAAGAGGATGCGTTTGAGGAGCTGAATCCAGTGAATATGTGCAAACTTTTTTCTAAAGAAAATACGGGCTTTGGAGGCGGTAATAATATAGGTATTCGTGCTTCTCTTGAAAAGGAGTTGGATTTTACTTTGTTGCTGAATACAGATGCTTATATTGAAGAAAAAGAGTTACAAAAAATGATTCTGTATCTGGAAAAAAATGCGGATGTTTTTTCGACTGGTCCAAAATTGATAGAGTACGCTGGTGGTAGTGCAAAAACGTATGTAGGCGGAAAAAATATTGCTGCTTTTTCTAATACAAGAATAGAGGCAAAAGAGAAGGCTGATTTGAAAGAGGAAGCAAGCCAAGAAGTTTTTTATACGATTGGGGCAATTATGTTATTGAACAATCAGCATTTTGCGAAAGTGGGACTTTTTGATACCAGTTATTTTTTTAGTGGAGAAGCAGCAGATTTGTGTTATCGAGCAAGTAAAATGGGATTGAAAAACAAGACCATTTCAAATGCAATAGGTGAGCATTTTACAGAAGATAGTGCCGCCCGACAAACTCTTTACAAATATTATTCTTTACGAAATCGTTTTCTTTTTATTAGAAAACACAATCTTGTTCGGTCTTTTGCTTTCAAATGGTGGAAGGTTTTAATAAAGGAATTGGTGCATTCTATCATTTATTTTGATACGAAACAGATTCGGACAAATTTAATCTGTATGTACGATGTATTGTTGAGAACAGAAGGTAACCAAAACCATAAGTTCAAAAGGTTTTTGCAAAATCAGTAATTCTAGTTCGTTCGTTTTAGAATTTTACTTCACGCAAAGAGCGCAAAGAAACGCACAGCTCTACAGAAAACCAATCTCTCTGCGGCCTTTGCTTTAAAAACACTTTTTCTACTTTCAAATAGGATTGCTCATCGGATTTTCCAATTTAATATACTTAATAATGATTAGTTATCTCTGTACCTCTCCCCTTCCTAAATTAAAAAAAACAGATGCCGTTTATAATGAAATCAACTTTTTAGCAGAACAAACGCAAGGAACTATAAATTCTCTATTTCCATTTGATACCCCTAACTCAAAATTTCCGATTCCTTTATATGGTCTTCACAATCTTCTTACAATCAAAAAGTTAGAGAAACAGCATAAAATCAATCATATTTTTGGGAGTGGTTTGTTTCGTTTACCTTTTGTCTATTTTTTAAAAAAACCTTGTATTTATTCTGTAGTTGCGAGCATTCATCACCAACGACAATTTCCCTCATTGTCTTACCTTAAAAAATTTGCAGCCATTATTATTTCTAATGGTAGAGATTATCAAAGACTGGAAAATTTAGGGTTGAATAATGTTAAACTTGTTCAAACAGGTATAGATATTTCTAAAATAGAACCACATACCACACCTTTGAAATCTCCCCTTCATTTATTGCTTGCTTCTGCTCCCTGGGAAAAACGACAGTTTGAAACCAAAGGTATTCATCTCTTACTCAAAATGCTTCAACAGACACAAGATGTGTATATTACCTTTTTGTGGCGAGGCATTCTATCCGACCATATGAAAACGTTGATTGAGCAATATGGTGTTTCCCAAAAATGTTCTTTGATAGATGAGGTTGTGGATATAAACGATTATATGCAGAAAATACATGGAACTATTTTATTGACCAGTGATGCGAGTAATGTTAAAGCTTTGCCCCACTCTTTAATAGAGTCTCTTGTTTCCCAAAAACCTGTAATTTTGTCTAAAAAGATTCCTATGGCAGATTTTGTGCAAAAAACAAAAGTGGGTATTATTATAAATAATCTTGAAGAAAAAGAATTGATAACTGGCTTAAAAATCTTGAAGCAAGATTATGAAACCTTGGTTGCGAATGTCAAAAATATTGCACCATCTTTTTTTTCCATTAAACGAGTTTACCAAGACTATCAAAAGATTTATGCTGCTATTTTAGATTGTTAAATTAAGCCAATGTCCTAAATTTATGGGCGAATGCTTCGATTTGTTCTAAAATATTTTTTGCGTTATTTTTATTGGTTTCCAATAAGCTTCTTGACAAGACCAAACCTTTTTCGTAGTGTTGTACTCGTTCTGCGGGTGCGCCTAAATCGAATACAGCTAAAGGCAAACGCATTTTCATAATTTCTTCGGTCGTATACGAAAATGTTTCGGGCCAAATAGAAGGGATGATGAAAGCATCAATCTCATATTCTTGAACAATGCTAATTAAATTTCCTCGTTTATACCTTCCTGTTATGGTTAGATTTGGATGGTTTGTATATTTTTGGTTTCCGATTAAGTCGCCTATGACGATGATTTCTATATTGGTGTTTTTTTCTTTTTTAAGGTGTGCAATCATTGATTTTACGACCTCGCTTCCTTTTTGTACATTTATACCACCCAATACACCAATTTTTAAGGTCGAATTCGTTTTTTTGATGGCTATCGGCTCAATATCATCGACTTGATGCGGAATGACAGTAAATAAACTCTCGGCTAAATTAGGATATGCTTTTTGTACAAGGGATTTTGAGTTCTTGGAAAAGCAAAGAATATCATCGGCTTCTTGGAGTAATTTTTCCCAAGTATTTCGCCAAGTGTGCATATTTTTTTCAGCGATTGCTGTATGTTTTATTTTTTTCAAACAGTTGTTGCACACACTTTTATCTATGGGAACATCACAGAAAACTTCTTTGTCATTTAATAAAACATAACTTGGACAGACTGCATAAAAATCATGTATTGGAATTTCTATACGGCATTGATGTGCCTTTTTCAACGAGATGATAGACGCTGTAATCTCTAAAGGATTTTCATACGTTACTAATTCATTCACAAAAATCGTATCAATTTTCAGAAGTTCAAACAAAGGCTTAATCTCTTGAAAGTCCTCTAATTCATATTCAATTTCTTGTTGATTGCAAGTATATTTAAGATGAAAATTTCCTTGTTTGAACTGATAGGTTAATAAAAATATTTGTTCTCCTTTTTGTAGCTTCTTCTCGATTCTACGTTGGGTATAAATATTTGCTCCACCGCCGAAACTGTGATCTATAATAAGCGTGGTTGGTGTATTGTTTTTTTCGTGTGTTGCCTGTAAAATCAAGAAGTTGCGAATACCTTGAATCGGATCTTTTTTAATAAATTCTTGTACTAATTGGTTGTAATTTGGATGTTTTTGATTGAGACTTTTAAGATTTCGTTCAATCAATTTTTTCTTTTCTTCGCTTGGAAAAGAGCCACCATGCTTGTGGTAAACAAATAAATTGGGAATCATCACATTTTTATAGCCTTCGTCTGTTGCTCGGCGGCACCAATCGTTTTCTTCGCCATAGCCTTTTCCAAAGGTTTCGGCATCAAACATACCAATTTTATCGACTAAATTTTTATTGACTCCCATACAAAAACCGACACCTGTGGGTACTTCGATGTAATTGTTTTTCGCTTCGACTTTTTGAAAATAGGCATCTAAATCATTCACATGCATATCGTACAAAATCGTATTGTCCTCTAAGAAATTGGGGAAACTGCAAATCGTTCCTGCATTGGTAAAGGGCGTGGTACTTGCGATGTTTTCTTGTTCAAAAATAGGATACATCAAGCGTTCCAACCAATAAGGCGGTACTTCCACATCCGTATTCAATAGTACAAAATGATGTTGTGTATATGTCGCTGCTTTATTGACACTTTTGACAAAACCTAAATTATCTTCGTTCAATAACAGTTCTACATTATCAAATTCTTTGGCGATTTTTTGAAGGAATGGCCGCACTTTTTGGTCAGGACTACAATCTTCTACAATCAATAAGCGATGCGGTAAAGTCGTATGCTTTTTGACGCTTTTAAAAAGTGGTTCTAAATACTGAAAACCATTGTAAACAGGTATGATAATGTCAATGGCTTTGTATGTATTTAAGGTGAATTTCGGCGTTTTGGGTAAAAATTGTTGCAGTGTATTTTGTAGATTGGCGTGTCTTGCTTGTTCGATACGAAGCGGTTCTATTTTCATAATAGACTGACCTTCTTTTGTGATGATTTTAAGGGTTATTTCTAATTTTTCTTTGAGGGTTGTAAAGATTTTACTAAAGGAAAAACCAACATATTCACTGGTGGCTATCTCCGCATAATTTTCAACAACGTCAATACGAGATTCCCCATAACTCGCCTCTCCAATGTGTTTGTTTTCCCAATAAACTTCGATTTTGTCTATGGGTTGGGTCGAAATCAGCCAACCATTGATAAGAAGCCTTTTACTATAGATAACTGCATTTTCACAGTTGTATAAAAACTGTTGAACCGCTTGAGGTGTTCCTGTTTTGTCTGTTACAATTGGCTCTAAAACGATTTGTTCCGCTTCTTTAACTACGTTCTTTTCGTTTGTTTGGTCTTGACCATTTAAGAATTTTCGATAATTTGAGATAATTTGTGTGGGTGATTCGTGTTTTAGGGCATTTTGCAGGACTTTAAGATTTTTTTCATTGATATTTTTGACTAATTTGGCGGGTTGTCCTGCGCCTGTTTTCATCATTTCCCAACTTAGCCACCATTTTGTTTGATTGGCGGGTTTTCCGCTTACTTTTTCGTACATCCATCGTAAGGGTGATGTCAAACCCCATCCCAAACGAGTGCTTAGTGCGCTTTTAAATTCGTTTGCTTGCTGCATCTGTGCATCGAAAAGCTCTTGTGTTTCAGCGAGTATACGTTCTTTTTCTGTGATAAACTGTTGAAGATGTGTAAGTTCTTTTTCTTTGGTATTCACAAAATATTGAAGGTGTTCTCTTTCTCTTTTTTCGTGGTCTAATTTGTGCTGTAAGTCTGTTACTTTAATGTTATTTTCTTTCTGTAAATCTATTATTTTTCTATCATTTTCTTGTTGTATTTTTTTATTTTTCTGCATTTTTGCCCATACCTCTTGTTGTATTTTTTCAATATCTTTTTGATAGGTTTCTGTCAATATTTTTTTGTCGCTTATTTCTTTTTGCAGCGATTTAGCTTGTGTTAATAATACTCTATTTTCTCTTTTTTGAGTTTGTAAATCTGCTTGAATTTGTGTGATGATTTCTTTTTGTGTGGCAACTTGTTCTGCTTGTTTTTCAGCATCTTTTTCAAGTGTTATTTTTGTAGCAAATAGGGCGTTTTTTTCTTTATGGAGCGAACTATATAATAATTGTTGCTTGGCTATTTCATTTATATATTTTTGAATACTTGACGCCTTGCTTTGTAGTTGATGTGTTTGCTTAATTAACTTTTTTTCTAAATCAATTATTTGTACTTTTTGCGTATCAACTGTATTTTTTTGTTCTGCGACTATTTGTTCTTTTTGTGCTATTTTCTCAAGGAGTCGTTGAATGCGTTCTTCTTTTTCTTCAATGAGTTGTGTACGCACCGTCTCCTTATCCAAAACACCTTGAATGTATCGCTCTTTCTCCAGTAATAAATCTGTTTGTAGCACAAACTGTTTTTCTTGTTCGCTCAATATTTTATTAATTTGCGTTTGTGCTTGATTATATACTTTTATTTTTTTTTCGTTTGCTTCTAAAACTTGTTGTTGTTCTTGTATTTTCTGGGCTTTATGATCAATGATGTATTTTTGAGTCAATAAATGTACTGCTATAAAGCGTAAGGAAATATTAATTTCAACCAGTTTGATTTTCTCTGAATTTTCAATAAAAATATTGGGGTCATTGGTCGTAAATAACAAGGCATTCTCTACTGTTGATATGGCATTATGTGTAAATGCAAAATTGATAGATTCGCCTTTTTTTGTTACGCCTTTAATTTCTTGAATATTGACCAAACACATTGCATTGATGGGATCAAATCGAAATTTTTGAATAGCTTGACCTTCTACCTCAAAAACAATATTTGTTGTTTCTTCTTCTATTGGCACTATAATCGAATCAACTTCTCTAAAACCTTTTCCTTTGTCGATAAACAATTGACTATAATAGGGTTGAGTCTCAAATCTATTTTGATAGGTTAAGTATTTTTTGGTGATATCCTTATGGTAAAATAGATTAATTCGGTCGTAGTGTTGCGCTCGGAGTTCGTCTATTTGTGCCAATACTTTTGTATCTTCTCCCTTTTGCAACAACTTTAGTAAACCATAAAATTGCGCAACGGTTTGGGGCAATTCTTCCCTTGCTTCTTTTTGGAGATTGTGGTGTTTTAGTTTTTTTTCTAAAAATTGTTTAATTTCTTTTTGAGGATATTTTTCTTTTTGCAGCAGTTCTACATCAAGCTTTTTGGCTAGCTCTTTTAGCTCTTTAATCGGATTTTCCAAGAGATTGTCAAAAAGAATAAATGCTCTTGGTATGGAACGACTTTGGTATTCTGCTTGGAAGAGGTAATTGAGCCAAAGTACCATTGTTTTTTGCAGTGAAAATCCGTTTCTTTTCGCTAAAGAATGTGCTATTTCTAAAGGGTGTCTCAATACGATTACTGCACAAATATCGCTTTTTGGGGACTTTAGTGCCTCTATCCAAAAGGGCATTAACAAGGACAAACGGGGGTCTTTGATGGCAATGTTGGTGGCGTTTTTATATTGTTTTTCCCATAGTTCTTCAAAGGCAACAAGCGCACTTTCTTTGGCTGCTTTTGGCAGGTTTTTTTCTTGGTACAAAAAGGGGGTGTCCCAACGATAATTGGCTTCTGTCAGCAACGTTTCATTGAGTTCTATGACGCCATTATTTTCAAAAAAACCTTTTAGATTTTCACTTGATGCGCCTATTAAATCGCTCCCTAAGTCCCATCCTAACAATTGTAATACCCCTGAAAAGGCGGAGGTGCCACTTCGGTGTATTCCTGTAATGAGTAAGGATATTTGTTTACTTTCCATTTTTATTTTGGGAAATTGATAGATTAGAAAATTAGGCATTTTTAATTTAATAAATATTCATTTTAGCTAAATATTTTTTCGACAAATAATTAAAAATAATAGTATGTAAAGTCTTTATTGGATTATTGAGTAAATAAGGGAACGATTTTAGTGAGGCGAAAAGGGCACAGTAACTGCCTTATTATCAATTCTTTACGAAATTTTTAATTTGCGTTTTATTTAGGCTACCCACTTATGGTATTTTTTAAAAAGGAGCGAATGGTTTGGTGCTTTGTCGTTGCGTTTTGTCCTGCTATTCGTTCTTATGGTGGCTGGCCTGCGCTGCGGGCAGACACTTGAGGTCTGCCCCTACACCGCCACCATACCACTGCTATCAGGGCTATTTTGCATGGGCTGAACTTCTATCTGCAGTGGTTCTGACGGTGCAACATAGACTCGATAGTAGCGGAATGGCTTCTTTTCGTTTTTGTGGTTTAAGTGGTTTTTGTAGTTGCTTTACTTTTATAGACTTGTTGTTCCTTAGCCATATTAGCGGATAGCGAGACCATGTGTGACGACGGAGCATCCCCCCGTTCTCTCCTAATTGTTATAAGACAAAAACTATACCTTTTTTTGTTTCTGTTTTTTTTTCTCCATCAATTGTCGATATAGGGGAATGACGACTTCTGGTGTATCTATTGTAACAACTTGTCCTTGATGTAATAAAAGGACTCGGTTGCAATGTCGTTTTATGGTTTGTAGTTGGTGACTTACGTGTATGATGGTTCTACCTTCTACGACGGACTTTTGAAAGATTTCTTCTGATTTTTTTCTAAAGCTAATGTCTCCTACACCCCCAAAAAATTCGTCCATTAAAAAAATGTCTGCTTTGGCGTGAATTGCTACCCCAAATGCCAAGCGACTCCGCATGCCTGTCGAGTAAAATTTAACTTGTGTATCAACAAAATTTTCGAGTTCGGCAAATTCTATAATTTGATGGAAAGCTTCGCCTATTTCTCGAAAAGTAAGCCCTAAAACGGAGCCATTGATGTAGATATTTTCTCTGGCTGTTAGATTCGGATCGAACCCCATACCCAATGCCAACCGAATGATTTTGCCATTGACTTCGACTTCTCCCCCTTCGTCGGGCGGAAATGCACCCATAATGATTTTGAGTAAGGTCGATTTGCCGCTTCCATTGTGTCCTATAATCCCAAAAAATTCTCCTTTGTAAATGTCTAAATTAACGTTTTGGAGTGCTTTGAGGGATCGTAATTTGCTGTCACTAAAGATGCTAAAAATGCGATCTCGAATAGAATCGGTACTTGCATCCTTTAATTTAAAGGTTTTGTTGATATTTTTTAGGTGTATAACGACTTTTTTTGACTCCATTGTGTGGGTTTCCTTGTTTTTCGTGGACAAAGTTACGTATTTTTTTTGTGCTGTTGTGCTGTTGTGCTGTTGTGCTGTTGTGCTGTTGTGCTGTTGTGCTGTATGTTTTTTTTCAATTACAAAACCTAAAGAGTTGCGGTACTAAGAACTATGGCACTACAGAACCAAAAACTACGGCACGATAAAAACTCAAAGTTTCTCGGCTGCTTTATGGGAATAGCGTTTGAATAGGAAGACGCTGATGCCTAATAAGATGAGGGCGTACACAAAATTGTAGAAAAATAGGAAAAAATCGGGTTGGTTGCCATATAAGGCGACTTCTCTAAAGTTGATAATGATGCCTGATGCAGGGTGTAGGTAGATAAGAATTGGGGCTTTTTCCATCAGGTCTTCGGCGCGAAAAAAGATGGGAGCTGACCAAAATCCTGCCAATAACATCATATCCCAGAGATGTTCTATGTCTCGAAGGTAGATGTGGATTGTTGAGAGTAAAATGCCTGTGCCTAATGTCATTAGGAAGAAATTGAAAAGTAGTAGGGGCAAATAAATTAGGGTGGTATAGGCTGCTATTCCCGATAAAAAGCTTATCAAAAAGTAGGCACCAATGTTGAAGACAAAGCCGAAAAATACGCCAATGGCTGAGGCTAAATAAAGGTCTAATTTGTTGAATTGTATGTTCTCTATAAGGTATCTTTTAGAACGGAGGACGCTTAGGCTTTTTTTGGTGCATTCTGAATAAAACATCCAAAACAATAAGCCTGAAAATAGATACAATACATAATTTTCGATTTCTACGCCCATAATGTAGGTAAAGGCTACGTAATAGACTGCTAGGCGAAAAAGGGGGTTTAATAATGCCCATACAATGCCTAATGCGTTGTCATAATAGCGTTTGCGAAATTCAATGCTCGCTAATTTCCATATCAATTCTAACCGATTGTTTTCGGGTATGTAGGGAATTAATGGTTTTATGAGTTGACTTAGCATTTTGGTTTTTGTGGTTTTTGTGGTTTTTGTGGTTTTTGTGGTTTTTGTGGTTTTTGTGGTTGCTGCAACTACAGAACCCACTTAAACGACAAAAACCACTTAAACTAACGAAGTGATTCGTTGTAAAGGTAAACAGAATTGACGAGATGTTTGGGGGCTTTTTTGCGGAAGACGAAGTGAGAGATGGCACCTGTAAGGCTTGTTCCATAAAATGCTACAAACAGTGGTCTTATATTGCGTTGATTACCATAGGCTTGCAGGACAAAGGGGGCGGCAAACCAACTCGCTGCGGCAATATAAAGGGAATACCGTGAAATCTTGACGCTGCGTGTAAAACGTCCAAATTCTGCAAATGCGGCTTCATTGATCTTTAAGTGGGGTTCTAATTCTTTTGCCATCCAACCGACAGGACGAAAATCTTGTTCCCCTACTTTAAAGATATAGGCAGGTGGTTTTTTGACTTTCATGGCTAAGGTTGGCATCAAATCCATTGGGCGATAGGCTTTTAGGTAGATTTTATCTTGTGCAAAGGCTTCGCTACAAATTCCGCAAAAAAGGAAGAATATCCATATTTTTATCCAATAGTGTTTCATGTGTGTGTGTTAGATTATTTCATATCTCATAATCACCTTGACTTCTTTTAGCATATCTTTTTTCTACATATGCGGTATCGTCTAAATATCTTGTTTTGTATTCTAACAATTGTAAATTTGAGTCTGGTTTTTCTATAATTCCCAATAGATGATTCCAGGTTATTGATTCAAGATGTATTTTTCTTTTTAACTTAAAACCTAAATTTTGCTGATTAAGTACATTCCCGTTTTTGCCTTTTTCTTTGAGCGACTTTTCAAATGTATCCTTGTCCTTTCTTATATCTATAATCAAATGTTCTTGGTGATTGGTGTTGTATGATTTAGCTTCTTCTTTTGTTTCAAATAAAACTCTAATGATTTCCGCACTCTTTTTATCAACATCTATTTGCAAAAACTCAATGTCGCTATTGGATGGCCCATACACAATACGTCGTATCACTCGATATACTTGATCTAATAGTTTGTTGGGTACAATTTCATCTTCCCATTCTATATGAAATCTGATGATATAAAAGTTGGCTTTATCGACTACTTCATAGTTGAGATATAATAAATCAGGACTTTGGTACTTTTTGTTTAAGTAAATATGGGGTGAATATATTTGAGTGAACGCTGTCAAGCTTTTGGTTTCTCCACCAATGATGACGCTCTCACTTTCTTTCATCACTGTGTGATTCCTTTCTTTTTGGGAATTGGCAGAGGTGATTGTCACAAATGTTAAAAGGACAGTTAAGAGTAGTAAGAATTTCTTTTTCATTTGGTTGTATGAGTTATTCCTCAATCTTGTTTGGTTAAGGAATGCTACATTATTTCACATAAGCCTTCATCAATATCATTCATTACTTTTTTATATTTAACGCCTTCTTTTATGGTTCCGTCTTTATATTTTACGGTTACTTTTTCATTTCGTCCCATTCTCTTCTCTCCCTTGATTCTGATTGGTTTAGGGGCAGAGGCGACTTGATTGTCCAAAGGCTTTATGTTTCTCGGTTTAGGGACAGAGGCGAATTGGTTGTCAAAGGGCTTTCCAAATAGTTTATCAAAACCAAATTTGCTCTTTTCATTTGGATCAACTTGCAATTCATAAGAATCTTCAAATTGTTTTTTTTCAGCTTCCCACTTTTCTATCTCTGTATTTTTATCTGGCTCCCATGCATGAATAAAATTAAACTCCCATAATTCATATTTATTTGCTTCCTTAAGTTCCTGTTTAAGATTTTTAATCATTTTTTTTTGAACGGTATAGTTCTTATCAGGAATTATTTGGTTTTGATGGAGAAAATCAAGGAAATAACTACTTCCCCATAATATAAGGACTGCCTTGCTGTTGCTTGAAAGAAATCCTCCTTGTCTATTTAAAAACTCTCTGTAGGAAGCAGACTTAAAACTAAAATAGTTTTGCCAATTTTTTGATTTTTTATCTTCAAAATACTCATACAACTTAGACCAAATTGTACTACTTACTGGAAAAGGGCAGTTTTTTTGAGACATCATTTTAAGAAAATTCATTTCCAATGTTAGCATGGCAGCAGTTCGATTCTTAGGAAATTTTTCCAATGCAAATATATTGGGAAGTGTCTTTGAAGCGTCCTTAAATAAACCTGCTTCTATATGAGCATAATTATCTTCAAATTCAAAATCATAAGCCTCTACTACTTTCCGAAATTCACTTGAATCAATTGGTTCATTTCCTTTTTGATCTAAGAAGAAACGCTCTAATTCAATATAAAATTTGGTAAAGGCTAACTCATATTCTGCCCCTCCCATTAATTTTTTGTTGTTTTTAACGTTATCATATTCTTTTTCAATAAGATGATTGACTAAATCAATGTGGTTGTTGTACAGTAATTGTTTAAAACTCTCTAGCACAAGGTCATAATCATAGTCTCTCGCAAGTGAATCATCAAGCTGACTTTTCAATTTCTCTTTCTCCTTACGAAAGCAATAATATGTTATTAATGCTTCATTGATATAGCCTCCTACTTCCTCATATATTTTGGGGTGTTTGTTTTTAATTACCTCTTCAAATTCTTCAATTTTGTCATGTTTTTTGCTTGTTTCATGATGTCCTGTAAATTCAAGAACTAGCTCCTGTAAGTCGTATTCTTTTTCAATATTCTCAGGGAATTCTTGATTAAACATCTCAATAACGGTATCTGACATTGTTGTAATGTCTTTATTTAAGTAGTCGTCCCAAAATTCTTTAAAATCCATATTGATGTTTTATTTTTTTTAGTTGTTTAATATTTTTCAGCCATTGCTAATGGTTGTGGTTGTGGCCGTTTAAAATAGCCCTGATAGCAGTGGTTGGAAGCTTGCGTTGGCTGCCTTGTTCGGTTCATATGCGAAAATGGAAGGCATTTTGGAAATGCCTTCCAATACGGTACAAAACGTGAGAAAATGGAAGGCATTTTGGAAATGCCTTCCATTAACGGATAGCAGGCCTTTCCGTCACGACGAAGCTCCTGACAGTTCGCTCCTTTTTATTTTTTTTATTCAGAAAATCAGTTTTTTTGTTAGTCAATCTTTACTCAAACAACAAACCTTTGAATCACGGATTGTATAACTACAAAAACTACAAAAATCGCTTAAACCACAAAAACTACCCATATCTTTGTAATTCATGAAATTGAACCATCAAAATAATAGGTTTTTTGGGATTGTAACGGGATTTATCGCTCTTTTCTTGCTTTTTCCTTGCATCTTAACAGCGCAAACAGCCGATACTTTGGTCCGTAAAGATACGACGAAAGTTGTTGAAATGGAAGATATTGTTGTTACGGATCATACGATAGAAACTCAAGTAATTCGGCAAAAATTGCCTACTTATACGGAAAATATCTCGACGCTACTTGCCAACCAATCCGCTTTGCATATTAGAAATTACAATGCTGGTGGGGTCAGTTCTGCGAGTTATCGGGGGCATTCGGCGGCTCAAATACAAGTGCAATGGCAGGGGTTTTCGATTAATTCGCCGATGCATGGGCAAAGCGATTTGTCTTTGGTGGAAATTCCTTTTACCAATCAAGTGCGTATTGAAAATGGCATTGAATCCGTTGCCAGTGGTTCGGGTGGCTTGGGTGGCAAAATTAGTTTTAATGCCCAAAAACCTCGTTTTAAAGAGAAAAGTGTTTCGCTGCTTGCTTCGCAAAATATCGGCAGCTTTGGCAATTTTCATTCTACGTTGCAAGTTCAATATCACCTTCCAAAATTCAATAGTATTACGACGATAAGTAACAAAATTGCCAAAAACGATTATCCTTATACTTGGGAAGGACAAACACTTCGTCTGCAACACGCCAATCTCAATCAGCAATCTATTCAACAGGCGTTTTATGGAAAATTAAAGAAGGGACACAACGTTTCTGCCCATTTGTGGCTGTATCGAGCAGACCGAAATATTCCAGATATTGCAGGTTCGGTAGATACTTTTAATACACATCATCAGTTTGACAGAGGGATTCGTGCCAATATCAATTACCAAAAATACATTAAAAAATTAGGCAAGATTTCATTTCATTCTGCTTATTTTAATGAATTTATCGACTATGATGACGACCCAAGCAGTTTTGAAAGTGTCAAAAATCGTCTCCAATATCAATCTGTTTTCAAGAAATTTCAAGTTTATGTGAAGGGCTACAATGAATTTCTTTGGGCGCATTCTCAAAATTATGAAAATCCGCCCCATCGTCGCCAATTTGGAGCATCAACGGAAGTAATTTACCGCTACAAACACTGGATTGCCAAAGGGCTTTTGCTGAAAGAATGGACGAATGATTTTAAGAATTTGCCCTTGTTGCCCACGTTTAGCCTAAAATATAAAACTTTGTTCGATTGGAAGTGGGACATTGCCTATAATGTGGGCAAAAATTATCGTTATCCGACCTTCAATGAATTGTATTGGGCGCAAGGTGGGAATACCGCTTTGGTTGCAGAATCTGGATGGTCGCACGAAGCCAATTTTAATGCCATACTGAAAGACCTCAAAATCAATTTTACGGCATATTATGGCAACATCGACAATTGGATTCAGTGGACGCCTGCCGAAACGGGTTATTGGACTGCCCAAAATCTCAAAAAGGTTCGCAAACAGGGCGTTGAAACGGTACTTACTTATAGGTTAAGCAACTACAAAAGCAATAAATTCACCTTCCTATTTTTGTACACCTATACCCAAGCCACCAATCAAGAGACGACCAATCCTTTGGATCAATCTTTGGGCAAACAGCTCATTTATGTTCCCTTGCATCAGGGCAAATTTTCGGTACAATACAGGGATAGCAAAGACCGTTTTCATAGTGAAATCACGCAACTCCTTGTTGGTCAGCGTTTTGTCACGTCGGACAATTCACAAAGTCTGCCTGCATATGCGCTGACCAATCTCAGTGCTGCCTACACTTTTCCGCTCAAAAAACACAAGCTCACGACGATTCTACAGCTAAATAATATTTTCAATACGCAATACCAGACCATCGCTCAACGTCCTATGATGGGTCGGAATTATGGGTTTCGGGTGTTGTTTGTTTGGTAGTGCTTGGTTCTTAGTTCTTGGTGCTTGGTACGGAACTGTTTTAAACTTAATAAGGAGAGAATGGTTTATCTTTCATCGTGGCGGAAAGGCCCGCTATTCGCTACTATACCAAATGCCAATTCGGGCAGACACATGGGTCTGCCCCTACAAGCCTACGCTGCTTTGGTATAACGCTACTATCGGGTCTATTTTGCAAGGACAGAACAACTTATATGTGCTTAAATAAACTAAAATAACTTATATGGTTTTTTGCGAAAAAAAAACAATATTACTCTTGCTATCGTTGGGGCTAACCATTTTCGGCTGCAAAAAACCTGTTGATGATACTACGTCTATTACCATACCTTTACAGAATGGGTTGATTGTGTTGAATGAAGGGACGTTTAATTTCAATACAGCATCTGTTTCCTTTCTTGGGGAAGATACGAGCCTCCACCATATATTCCAGACCCAGAATGATAGAATCTTAGGAGATGTCGCACAATCCATTACTTTTTATGAGGACAAAGCCTATATTGTTGTCAATAATTCCAATAAAATAGAGGTTGTGCAAGCGAATGATTTTTTGCATCAAAAAACGGTGCAAAACCTTGTATCTCCCCGTTATTTACAGCCGATTTCGGAAACAAAAGCCTATATCACCAATTTTTACCAAGCTCGTATAGATGTGTTTGACTTGGTCAATGATGCTGTCACGCACTCGCTTACCTTCGATTGTCCGCCCGATATTCCCGATTACGAATGTGGTTTTAATAAAATGGCTTCTATTGATGGTCGCTTATGGGTTTCCCATATTAGTCTGCCTGAACTTTGGGTATTTGATACGGAAAATGATAGCTTACTTCATACCATTACCCTTGATTTTATGGTCAATGACATGCTTTTGGACGAAAACAATATGCTTTGGGTGGCAAGTTTTGAATTGGAGGGCGAAGGGGGCAAACTCTACCAAATTGATCCTATAACCACGGAAATACTACAACAAATTCCTCTCAATAATCTTAAAGGGTTTTATAAAAACTTATCCCTCCACGAGAATCAGCTTTACCTATCAGGCAAAGAAACAATCTATACGCTCAATGTCAATGAAAATCCTGCCACTCCTACCCTTTTTTACGAAAATGAAACGCTGAATATTTATGGTATTGCGACGACCAGTGATGGGACAATTTACCTTACTGAAGCGTTGGATTTTTTGCAACAGGGCTTTATTTTTCGGCTCAATCCTGATACGAAGGTGCTTACGGATACTTTGCAAGGGGGTATTATACCGAGCCAGGTTTATGAGCGGTGATTGAGGAGTCTATTTATTCCGTTCTGACTGTGCAAAATAGCCCCGATAGCAGCGTTATAGCTAACCATGTGCTGTAGTTCTTGGTTCTTAGTGCTGTGGTTCGGTTCTGCTGTGATCTATGTTTTTTGTTAGCTATAGTAGCGGATAGCGGGCCTTTCCGTTGCGACGAAGTGGCTGGCCTTTCGCTCCAAATTAAGATTTTAAAAGAATAAAAAATTTGTCCAATCTCCTTTATTTCATTCCACCTATTTCCTTGAAAAACCAAATTAGGCACGAACGGTCAAATTGCGTAGCCAGTGGTCGATGATGACTAAGGCTGCCATCGCTTCGACAATGGGAACGGCACGAGGAACGACGCAAGGGTCATGGCGTCCTTTGCCTTCTACTTTAACGGCATCACCAGATTGATCTACTGAATCTTGTGGGCGCATCAAGGTAGCGACAGGTTTAAAACCCACTCGACAGTAAATGTCCATGCCATTGGAAATACCGCCTTGAATCCCGCCCGAATAATTGCTTTGGGTTTCAATCGTTCCTGCTTTGTTTTCAAAGACATCGTTGTGTTCTGAACCTCGCATGGTGACGCCCTCAAAACCTGATCCGTATTCAAAGCCTTTGACGGCATTGATGCTCAACATGGCTTTGCCTAAATCGGCGTGTAATTTGTCGAAAACGGGTTCGCCTAAACCGACGGGACAGCCTTGTATGACGCAATCAACAATGCCACCTACCGTATCGCCCTCTTTGCGGATGGCTTTGATGTAGTCAATCATTTTTACTGCCATTGTTGCATCGGCTGTACGGACTATGTTTTTTTCGATTTCTGTAAAATCTAATTCTTGGTAGGGTTTTTCTAATTTTAGGTTGCCGACTTGGGAGACGTAGGCGGTGATGGTAATCCCTTTTTGGGTGAGAAAGGCTTTGGCTATCGCTGCTGCTGCAACACGGGCGGCGGTTTCTCTTGCGGAGGAACGTCCGCCCCCTCTATAATCTCGAACACCGTATTTTTTGTCGTAGGTGTAATCGGCGTGGGATGGGCGGTATTTATCTTTGATGTGGGAGTAGTCTTTGGATTTTTGGTCTTTGTTTTGGATGTATAGGGAGATGGGCGTTCCTGTGGTTTGTCCTTCAAAAATGCCTGAAAGAATTTGTACTTGGTCGCTTTCTTTTCGTTGGGTAACGATGTTGGATTGTCCTGGTTTGCGACGGTCTAAGTCTTTTTGGATATCTTCTATGTCTATGGTGATTCCTGCGGGGCAGCCGTCTATGATAACGCCTATGCCTATTCCATGTGATTCGCCAAAGGTGGAGATTCTAAAAATCTGTCCAAATGTATTTCCTGCCATTGTGCTTGTTTTTTTTATTGCAAAAGTAATCTATCTGGGGGAATTGGGAGAGATGAAATAGACTTTAATAAAATCAACAAAATCAGTTATATTTGTAAGGAAACAAAAGTATAATTATGAGAAATTTGGAAAAACGCTATCAACTTAGCCTAAAACCTTATAGAGAATTCAAGTAAAGAAAATTCACATAATATAAATCTGCATACATATATTGCTAATTGTAAAATATTTAAAAGCGCAATAAGTCTATAAATCTTCATACCAAATTCTTTAGAGATTTTATTTTGATGTTTTTTTGTCTAAAAAAAATTCGTTTTTTTTTACCAATGTAAATGATTAATTGTAACTTGCAATCATAATCGTATGAAAGATGTGAGTAGCTACATAATTTCTTTCATATAATGTTCTCTCTTATTTCCAAAGATTGAGGACCAATGAACATGGGAAACCCTATTATGAATAAAATGAACAAGCCTCTGAAAATCTCAGGGGCTTTCTATTTTCTATTACTTCTGTCATTTATAGCCTGTCAACAATCTCCTAAAACTTCTTCTTCTTCTCTGCCTATTGTCCTGAAAGGGGAAACTATGGGAACTACCTATAGTATCATTTATTATGATGTTCAAAAACGACATTTGCAAAGCAGTATTGATTCTTTTTTGATTGCTTTCGACCGTTCTATTTCTACGTATAATCCCAAATCTGTTATTTCGGCTTTTAATAAGAACAAAAGTCTGGCTACAAATGATCGTTACCTCAAAACGCTCTTTCACGAGTCCACTAAAATTCACCAACAGACGGATGGTTTTTTTGATCCCACGGTGATGCCTTTGGTCAATCACTGGGGTTTTGGGAATCAGCAAAAGAAAGAGGTAAGTGCCGCTTCTGTCGATTCTCTTTTGGCGTTGATTGGCTTTGAAAGGATTGGCTTGGTGCAGCAAACTCCACAACAGTACACGCTTAAAAAACAAAATCCTTTGTCTCAACTTGATTTTAATGCCATTGCCAAAGGTTATGGGGTTGATTTGGTGGGCGAATTGTTGGAGGGGCGTAAGGTCACGAACTATTTGGTCGAAATCGGTGGGGAGATGCGGGCTTCTGGGCAAAAACCGAATGGAGATTTTTGGAAGGTTGCTATTGATAGACCGATTGATACGCTCAAAACTCGTTTGCAGGAAGCGGGGCTTTTGCTCAAAAACCAGTCTTTGGCGAGTTCGGGCAATTATCGTAATTTTTATGTGAAGGATGGGCAGAAAATTGTGCATACTATCAATCCTAAAACGGGCTATCCTGAAATTTCTCGTTTGTTGAGTGCGTCGATTGTGGCGTCTTCTTGTATGTATGCGGATGCTTATGCAACGGCTTGTATGGTCATGGGTTTGGAGAAGGCAAAGGTCTTTGTGCAAGAACATCCTGAGATTCAGGCTTTGCTTATTTATGCGGAGGAGGATGGGGTTTTGCAGACTTGGGAGACAGAGGGGTTGGAACGGCTTTTTTAGTTTTTGTGGTTTTTGTGGTTTTTGTAGTTTATGTGGTTGTTTTGTTTCTTAGTGCTTGGTGCTGTGGTTTTGGGTGGGCATGTTTTTTTTGGTTCTTAACCTGAAGACGTTGCAGTGCAACGTCTCTACGAGGTATTTTAAAAATCTGTGTAATCCTCTATACATCCTTTAAAATCCGTGATTCAAAGACGTTGCAGTGCAACGTCTCTACGAGGTATTTTAAAAATCTGTGTAATCCTATACATCCTTCAAAATCCGTGATTCAAAGACGTTGCAGTGCAACGTCTCTACGAGGTATTTTAAAAATCTGTGTAATCTTCTATACATCCTTCAAAATCCGTGATTCCCAACCTTGATGTAGGGGTTCTGACCATCCAAAATAGACCCGATAGTAGTGGTTGGATCCTGCGTTGGCTGCCTTGTTCGGTTCATTTGTGGAAATGAAAGGCATTTTGGAAATGCCTTTCAAGACGGTTCGGTACGTGAGAAAATGCAAGGCATCTTGGAGATGCCATCCATTAGCGGATAGCGGGCCTTTCCGTTGCGACGAAGCTTTTTCCTTTCTCTCCTAAAAAAATTTATTTAAGAAATAGAGCTTGTCAAGGATAGGATGCCTAAGTAGTAGCTTTTCATACCGAAGCCTGAGATGCAGCCTTTGACGACGGGGCTTAGGTAGGAATGGTGACGGAAACGTTCTCTTGCCAGGGGGTTGGAGATGTGGACTTCGATGACGGGGGTGGTGATGGCGGATATGGCGTCGGCGATGGCGAGGGAGGTGTGGGTGTAGGCACCTGCATTGAGAATGATGCCGTCGTGGGTAAAGCCGATTGCTTGGATTTTGTCCACTAATGCGCCTTCGGAATTGCTTTGGAAATGGGCTAATTCTTGTTTGGGGAATTTGGCTTGGAGTATTGTAAAGTAGTCGGCAAAGGTCTGTGTGCCGTATATTTCTGGCTCTCGTTTGCCTAATAAATTGAGGTTGGGACCGTTTATGATTGTTATTTTCATTTTCGTTAGTTTTTGTGGTTTTTGTGGTTTTTGTAGTTTCGTTAACTAGTCCCAAATCCAAACATTATTTTTTTTCTTCTGCAATGTTCCTTTTAACGCAAACACTTCCTAGCGGTTTAGAACTACATAAACCACAAAAACTACTTAAACCACAAAAACCAATCACGGATATTCCCGACTCACCAAATCTGCTGCATCTTGCTCGTCGTTATTGTCTGAGATGGTTATGTCGTGGAAGACAGCTTCTTGGCCCGAGGGGCATGTGAGGTCGCCAAAACCGCATTCGGAGTAGGTGAAGATGCGGTAATTGCCTGGACGCAAATAGTCAAATTTATAGCTGCCGTCGTAACTGGTTCGGGTATCGTCGTCAAAACCCTCGCCTTCTTCGCCTCCATAGATGAGGTAAACCCGGTGTTCGGATGCAGGATAGGTGTCCAATACAAGGGTTTGATTGAGGTATTCTTCGGTCATGACCGTTCCCGTAATGCTTCCGCCTCCACCTTCTCCTGGTGCTTTTTCACAGGCGGTAAAAGATAATATTAGGGGTAGCACTCCCCAATAGTATAGGTATTTTGATAAAGTGTTGTTTGACATAAGGCAGCAAAGCTACTCAATAAAGTTTGAATGAATATATTTTATGACTCAAATTTAACAATTTCTTTGACAAAAAGGCTTATTTTCAGGTTACCAAATAGTGTACAATGCATATAATTTTAAAAATTTCTATTTGGCTTTTATCACTATATTTTATACCTTTTATGCTTGTGCAAAGGCCAAAGACCTAAACACTTGAAAATGAGACCATAAATGATGGAAAATTCATATTTTTTTATGGAGACAACGGTTTGTCTTTCAAAATACCGCATGGGCCCGCTATTCGCTACTATACCAAATGCCCTTGCAGTGCCTACAATGCCTTTCTGCGCCTCACTGCTTTGGTATAACGCTACTATCGGGTCTATTTTGGATGGATAAGACCTTTGATTATGGTTTTTATTGGATGTATTCATCCTAAACTAATACTGACAACTTTCTTTTCCTCTCTCTCTCTATCAAACTATACACACATTATGAAATTTCACACACATATAACAACATACTTTTCTATAAGATTATTTTGGGTATCTTTTCTTTTGATTTTATATCCATTGGTACAATATAGCCAGAATAACTATGTTACTTTGGGCGATGCTCCTATCAATCCTTGTCAAGAAACAATATTCACCTTACCTTATGAGGCTTGTCCTACAGGTGGTTATTTACTATTCTTTACATTAGATAATCCTATAATTGATTGCCCTGATACTTCTGATACGTTGATGCTAACAATTTACGATGCTAATGCAGGAATAGATGACACGGTAGAGGTCTGTAATGATATGTTACTCGTTTTAACGAATTACAATACAGGTGGTGACGCAGGTGGTACTTGGAGTTTAAATCCAACAACGCCCAATGTTCCTATTCCAGATGTCTTTAATGAAACAAACGCCACTTTCGAGACAAACAATCATCCTAGCGGAACATACATTTTCAACTACATCCTTGGCACACCACAAGATGCTTGTACAGATACAGCTACAATTACAGTAATCATTACCGAAACTCCTTCTATTACGCTTCCTGATTTATCTTTCTGTGAAACAGGCCTTTCCTTACAAGATGTTATCGACAACACTACTTATGAGATAGGGAATGGCTTAGGTACACATACCTTATATTATAGCGATGACAATACACCACCTGGAACGCTTACAGATTCTGCCAATGTTGCAGGGCCTTATGAGCTTTTCTACGAAGAAAATGGGTGTACCACATTCACTTTCTTTGAAGTCAATGAAAACTGTGCTTGTCCAATGGATTTAACAACCATGGATGACCTAAATATTTGTTCAGAATTAACGTTCTCTCTAACAGCCACTGTTGTTGGTGACGGAACAGCCAACTTTGCTTGGGTAGACCTAGACTTATTACCCATAGATCCAAACAATATCGTATTGCCACCAAATATGGGATGTGAGCCCGTCAATTATAGCTTCTTTGTTACAGGAAATTGTGTGGGTGATGGAAGCATCATCAATACAATTGACAATGATGTCGTAATAACCATTTATCCAACACAACAAGAACCAGATATTTTACTATTAGATGATCTTTGTCAATACCAAGTACAACCCATTTGTCCAATGGATTCTTTAAGTATTGAAACTTTTGTACTACCTCCAGGAAGCAATGCAAATGATACCATTATCACCGTCATCAGCCAATATCCTGAACATCCATGTGCATCAACAGATTTCATGGTCAATTATGAAGAATGTGCATCCGATTGTCCAACCGTCGATATTACGACTCCACCTGCTCAATGTGTTGGAAGTCCAATCATTGATATAGAATTATTTATTTCTTCGACAGCAGCAGGAACTTGGAATCAAATTGATGGTCCTACACCTAACTTGCTCACAGGCACAACATTTAATACGCCTAATGCAACAGTCGGAGAATATACTTTAGCCTTTATAGTGGATGAGCCAATTACAGATTGTCCAGAACAATACAATATGGTTATCACAGTGATTGATGGAGCAAATGCAGGAACGGCAACCAATAACACACTTTGTATCAATGATTTGGCAGATTACAATTTAAATGGGTTATTGACAGGAGCAAATACGGGTGGTTTCTGGGAAGAAAACCCAACCAATCCTCTAACAGGTGCAGGTTTTATCAATAATGGCACACTCACCCCTGCCAACTATCCTATCGGAGATTACGAATTCTTATACATCATCAATTCGACTTGTGGCAACGACACTGCTTTTGCAATGATTCAATTAAATGAAAATCCTACAGTTGAGTTTGCGTTCACGGAATTAGCGGTTTGTAATACAACGGCGGATGGATCTATTGTTAATTTCAATAACTTTATCAATAGTGGCGATATGACTGGAACTTGGTTCGATACTCAAAATACGGGTGTTGATTTAACAGATCTATCTTCGGTAGATTTCAACACAGTTCCACCTATTGATTTTGAATTTACCTACATCACCAATAGTGCTGTCAGTTCTTGTGATGAAACAGAATATACCGTCACAGTTTCCGTCCTCAATTGCTTGTGTAGCGATGTAAGTACAAGGATTCCAAATGATAGTCTTTGTTCTGCCAATGCTGCCTATACTTTATCACAATTAGTCAATAGCCCAAGTACAGAAGGTTACTGGACAATAACCAATACGCCACTAGGTAATAGTCCTGCAACGATTATTGATTCCTTAACTTTCATTACAGATGGTTCTGATGAAGGTGTTTATACCATTCGATTCACGCCTTACGAAAACCTTCCTGCTGACTGTGAGCAATTCTCTGAGCAAGAACTCTGGGTATTCAATCCTGCCAATGCTGGAGATGGTGGTACAGGCAATCTTTGCAATACAGACAACATCGCTTTCGACCTCATTCAATTAATTGAAAATGCACCCGATACGGACGGAACATGGCATTTATTAGATGGTATAGTACTGCCCAACAGCTATGATCCAATCAATGGCACACTCAATCCATTGAACCAAGAAGCAGGCATTTATCAATTCTCCTATGTAGTCGAAGGAATGGGCAATTGCCCAGTCGATTCAACAATCATTGCCATAGAAATTGAAGGCGTTGGCACAATGGATGTTGTTGGTAACATCGTACTTTGTGAAACGCTTCCCGATAGTTTACGCATTGACCTCAATACTTTACTAAGCAATGAAATAGAAGGTAACTGGGAAGATATAAGCAATTCTGGTGCAGGTGTTCCTGTAGCCGATTTCAACAACATCGCACCAGGCTCATATATGTTTGAGTTCACCCCTATTTCTAATTGTACGAATCAAACGTATCCTGTCCTAATCACCAAAGAAGCTTGTAGCAATTGGGTCACACTTCCCAATGCTTTCAGCCCTAACAACGATGGCATCAATGATAAGTTTAGAGAATACGGATCAAACCTAGTTGAAATCAACTTGACCGTATACAACCGATGGGGACAATTAGTTTTTGAAACCAACACTTTAGGACAAGGTTGGGACGGAACATTCAACAACGAAGAGCAAGATATAGGCACCTACATCTACTACATCAAAGCCACATTTGATGACGGAACCAGCGAAGCCATCAAAGGGACTGTCACACTGATTCGATAACACGAAAACCCACCGCACCATTATCATTTAGACCATCCAACATAGACCTGATAGTAGTGGTATGGTGGCGTAGACCCCATGTGTCTACCCGAAGCGCAGGCCCGCCACCATAAGAACGGATAGCAGGCCCAAACGAACAGACGAAGCAACCCACCGTCGTCTCCAAATAGCATTAAAACCAAAAAGCGATATTGTTTTATGGACAATATCGCTTTTTATTTTTTTTAGGAGAGAAAGGACACTGCCTCCGTCGTCAAGCATGCTCCTGCTGTCCGCTACTATGCCAGCCTACGCAAAACCTCTTAGCCATGCTTCAGCATAACGCTACCATCAGGTCTATTTTGCATGGACAGAACCCCTTAGAACTTTAAGAATTGAACCACTTTAGAATTTAGAATTGAAAGTATTCCTCATTTTACTTCCATCGTTTTCTTTTGTTTTGTTCCCCTACTCCATTCAATAATCGCATGCAAATCTACGACAATTCCAAGATGTATCGTATTGCTTAAATATTGAAAAGACGATTGGGGGATTTGAACAAAACTCAATGCGCCATAAAAATTCACTTTTTTTGTACCCGCTTCTAATTAAAAAAATAATGATCTTGATTATTAATTGCTTGTACGCCCAACACCAAATCATTATTTTTTTATCATTTTTTTAAGGTGTGTTGTATCTTGTCCACCCACTTAGCTATAAAAAAACTCGAATTATCAAGTTTATAAACAATTCGAGTTTTCAAAATATTTTAGAGTTTCTTTACCTATTTAAAAGGATTGGCATAACGCTGGTCTTGTAAGAAAGTCTCATCTGTAAAAGTATTTAAGAAAGCAACCAAAGCCGCTTTATCTTCACTACTAAAATTAAACTTCATAGGCTCACCCCAAGAACTTTCTCCTTCTCGAAGCTCTCTACTCAAATTAGGGTGATTTTTAATACCTGTACTATAATGCTCAATAACATCCTCCAAACTAGCAAGACTACCATCATGCATATAAGGTCCTGTCAAAGCGATGTTGCGTAAAGTAGGTACTTTGAACATACCATAATCACTAGAGGAAGCATTTGGCAAATCACCAATACCTGCATCCACATACTCCAGTTCCAAACCATTATTTGCCTTCATTTTGAGCGGTCTACTATTTGTTGCATTATGACAACTTGCACAGTTTTGGACAAAAAGTGTTTTTCCTAAATTTTGTTGTGCTGTAAAACCAGGAAGACTATTATTGATAAGACTGTAATCATCAACATCTCCAAATTCCTCATAATACTTATCTAAAGCTTGATCATAAGTAGAATTGGTGCTACCCATTGCATTAATAAACTCACTAACCGCATCTAAAACCTGATCGTTTGTAACCTGATTACTTTCTCCGAAAGCTGCTTTAAAGAGTGGTCCATAATATTCTTGTTCATTCACACGCTCCACTACCTCATGAATTTCCATACCCATTTCCTTCTCGTTGGCAAAGGTCTGCTTGCTTTGTTCTTGTACGGTACTTGCTCGGTTGTCCCAAAAGAAAGGAATGCCGTTACCACCATTAGTCTCATTGCCATAATACACATTAAAATTAAAGACAGAACCCAATGCCAGCGAATTACGATCAGTGTCTCTATCTAAAATTCCTTTACTAAAAGCGACATCATCAGAAAAAGCCAATTCTTGTTTATGACAAGAAGCACAAGAGATGCTTCTATCTTCAGAAAGATTTTCATCATAAAACAAAACCCGTCCTAAAGTGGCTAAATTATCATTAAAAGACCTTGTTGAGCCACTAAAGAAGAAGGAAGTATTAGTATAATTAGGAAAGTGTATGGTATAATCTGTTGGCTCATTAGGTAAGTTAAGATGATTACTTACCAACTTGTAGTCCTCTGCTGTATAAATATCAATATTGACACCATCTTTGGCACAATTGGAAAAGCCAAGGAGGAATACAAAAAAGGAAGCAAATAATATTTTATTTCTTGTCATGATGCGATTATTTTGGGTGAACACTGCTGGTATAAAACGAAAAAAGTCAATAAAAATACAATTTATATAAAAAATTTCAGCTATCAAAACCGTTTTTTTATAAAAACGTAGGTTTCTATGAAATGGCTGCCTACATAATCTACTGAAAAACAAACACTTATCTAAAAAATAAAAGACTTTACAATAAGCAATCCAATATACTTTTTAACACTTTCCTCTCAATAAAAACGACAAAAACTAAAAAACCAAAGACTCCAAGACCACATCCCCTTCTCCCCGAATCTCCAACTGAATCTCCTTGTTTTCCCAATCAATCCCAATCATCCCAAAATTCAACTCCCGAATCAATTTACCTTGTCGATAAGGGTTAACTTCCTTTTTATTGCCTTTATAACAATGCGTCAAACCACTTGATGTCACCTCATAGACAGGCTCTTGCATATTGTCCGCTTGATAACTACAAATCTCTCCAACATGACGATCTCCGCTAATTAAAACAACATTGGGTACTTTATAAGAAGCCAACAAATCAAAAAAACGCTGTCTTGCCTTCGGAAAATTCGCCCATTTCTCAAAGCGGTGTTCTGTTGGGATAAACTGAATGCCGCTACCTACAATATGGACTTGTGCCGTACTCTCAGATAACTCCTGTTCCAACCAAGTCCATTGAGCCTCTCCCAATATATCACCCTCTTCATTTGGAATATTATGCCCTTTGATATCTTTATTAAGCGGATCTCTGAAACTCCGAGCATCCAACAAAATTAGCTTTACTTGTGTTCCTTCTGTTCCATAAAGATAGCTTGTATGCGCTCCCGCTCGTTCTCTCGCAGGATTGTCCGCTTCAATATCCAAGAAATCAAACAAGACCTCTTTACTTTCTGCTTTTTTGGGATATTCTTTACCACCATCATTTACGCCATAGTCATGGTCATCCCAAATACCAACAATGTCACAATCTGACTGATACAGTTGTTGATAGGCTTCATTCGATTTTTGGGCTGCATACTTTTCTCGCAAAACCTCCATATTCTCCGTATCTCCATAAACAATGTCTCCCAACCAAACCCAAACATCAGGATTATTCTTGACAATCGCCTCCCACAAAGGTTGCGCCTTCGTATGCTTATTGCACGAACCAAAAGCAAAGGACGACACTTTTTGAGAACGGTCAAACCTCTCCTGACGTTGTTCATATTCAACCTGTGGCTGCTTACAGGAAAGTAAAACAAACCAGCTTGTTACCACACAAACAACCAATAAAAAAACAAATTTAACATACTTCATAATTTTGGTATTTTATCTCACTTAAAAGTCGATATAAAAAACATCTATAGCAATCCTAATTCGGTTCAGGAATTTTCTTTCACGCAAAGACCGCAAAGAAACGCAAATAGCTCAGCAGAAACCAATCTCTTTGCGACCTTTGCGAAAAACTCTGCGACCTTTGCGTGAAATACACTTTCTCTATTTTCAAATAGGACTGCTATATGCAACCTTGGCGAAAAACTCTGCGACCAACATTTTCTCTATTCTCAAATAGGAATATTATAGTACCTAAAAACATTGATTTGCACCTCTAAAATACTACATTTCTCTCAAACCAATACAAAAACATTTATATCAAATACGGAATTAACAATAAAAATATATTGAAAAAATACAATCTTTTTTCTAACTCACACGTATATAACGAAATAGGATTAAAATCCTTTAATTTTTGTCGCCAAAACGAGCATATGAAATTTATTCAAAAAATATCGAACAAAAACACAGCATGTACCAACAAAATACTTATTTTTACGGCA
>ENA-ORXM01001772-ORXM01001772.1-marine-metagenome-genome-assembly--contig:-NODE-1772-length-28297-cov-5.729802_pt1 | contig 28297 bp, 25 predicted proteins | sample MGYA00237867_ERZ511480 | MGnify/ENA primary metagenome ERZ511480 (study PRJEB26309, sample SAMN06266103) | marine metagenome | isolation source: Algal blade | place: United Kingdom:Sidmouth, United... | reverse complement strand
TTATAAGTTATAAGAGATGAATTATGAATGGAGGATGGCGCTGTGTGATTCTTTTGACAGTGAGATGTTGTAGCGCTGTGTGAGCTTTCTGAATTATAAGTTATAAGAGATAAATTATGAATGGAGGATGGCGCTGTGTTGATTCTTTTGACAGTGAGATGTTGTGGCGCTGTGTGAGCTTTTGGGAGTTATGAGATATAAGTTAAAAGTGGCTCAGATAGCTTCGGTAATATTTATTTGTTATTGAGATATTTTCCCAATGATTTATTTATTCAAAAAAAATGCATTAGCAGAAAATAGAATTCTTCACCACCGACAAATCCCATTTATATCTTATAATTCATAACTCATAATTCATAATTCCCCAACTCATGACTTAACAATAGCATTCAATAATAAACAAGCATTCCATTTGACACCTCCCATATAATCCCTCCCATTAAAGCCCCATAACTCCCTAACGCATTTGCAGAAAAGAAAGCATTTCGCACAAAAAACCACACTCATATCTTATAATTCATAACTCATAATTCCCCCCCCTATTCTAAAAAATCGATAATTCCGTTTCCGTAGTAAACTGCTCTAAGAACTTCATACCTCTGTGCGAATTACCTTTCTTATTAAGCTTGGGACTCCAAACAGCAATACAATATTTTTCTGGATGTATCGCTACGATTCCACCTCCTACCCCACTCTTTCCAGGCAAGCCAACCTTAAATGAAAACTCTCCAGACTCATCATAAAATCCACAAGTTAGCATTATAGCGTTAATCCGCTTCTTTTGACTCAAAGTCAAAACCTTATTACCATTGGCAGTTTTGAATGCACTATTGGCTAAAAAGATAAATGTCTTTGCAAGTTCTTGACAACTCATCTCAATAGAGCACATGTTAAAATAAAAATCCAAAACCTCGTCAGGATTATTTTTAATATTGTCAAATGATTTCATAAAATTACAAAGTGCCCTATTGCGATAACCATATGCATCTTCCGATTTTGCAACTGAGTTACAATAGAAAATTTCATCGCAATAACTTATTTCTCTGACATATTGCAAAAAATCATTTTTCGGATTTTTCAAATGGCTAATTAAAATGTCACAAATCACAATAGCGCCTCCGTTTATAAATGGATTTCTAGGAATACCATTATCTGTTTCTAATTGCACCAAGGAATTAAAAGCATTTCCAGAGGGTTCGACGCCTACGCGTTCCCAAATACTATCTCCCATTACCTTATAAGCTAAACTTAGTGACAGCACCTTTGAAATACTCTGTATTGAAAACTTGGTTTGCCAATCTCCGACTCCACATTCTTCTTGCTCTATGGATCTAAAACCGATACCAAATTTTTTAGGATCAACATTAGCTAACTCAGGTATATATTTGGCGACTTCGCCATCATTTTCTATTGAACTAATTTTTTGATAAATGTCATTAAGTATCTGCTGATAATTATTTTGATTCTCCATTTTTTCTCTTGATGTTTGTAGCATAAATTTCTACCCACCTTTCTCTACTGCAATATAAAGTTATTAAACATACGCATCAACTTAACATCATATAGGTAATGCTTAATGAACAAGTAAATATATGTGATATGTATTTTGAACGAACATTATTTTAAATACACAGAATCCTTCTATAAATTGAAATTAATACATGATAAGATGGCATTAAAGAAATCTTGCGTACCTCTCAAAAGTACATTTCCTTTGGAATTCAAATACTTTCAAGAACCAGAAATATTTGAACGTATTAAAAAGAAGGTGAACTTTTTTGCCACAAATCTATGATAGTTCTTGCGCTAAATCCAAGTATATTGTATTTTGTATTATAAAATCTAATGTCATTAAGATCCTCATCCAAGACTGTTCCTTCTTCGATGTATAACTAACATACTATCCTAAATATTAGCAGCGGTTCTCCTATTACTGTACTACTATAATAAATTTCCAAAGTAGTTTAGCTTCTAAAAAAAAAAAGATCCTTAGAGCTTCTAGTTTTTCTCCTCAAACATCATTCTCAGTCGTTCTTAATTTAAGTAATAGGTTTATATTCGCCTTCGTATGGTAGACACGTTGTTAAGCCGTTATTTTATAAGGATTGTTGATATTAAGGATGATGAGTTTAAGAAAGTCATATTTCTGCAGCTCACTATCTTTTTTATAATTAGTGTATTGATGATCTTAAAGCCATTAGGCACAAGTCTTATGCTTAATGCTTATGGCATGGATATTATGCCTTTAGCTTTTGTCAGCATTGCCTTAGCAGCCATAGTTATACACTTTTTATTGATGCTTCTGAGGCGTTACTTTTCATTGATCCATTCGATTGCCATAAATTTTGTTTTTCATATTATAGTTATTTTGGCTTTGGCAGGGACATTTTATCTCGGCTTACTGCACGGTTGGGTTACAGTTCTAATTTATGTATATATAAGCTTATTCAGCGTCATTACGGTGACGCTCTTTTTTCAATATTGCCAATCACTTCTCTCCATACGTGAAGCTAAACGTGTTTTTTCATATATAGGCGTAGGGGCAATAGCGGGGGGTGTCTTTGGCGGATACTATGCATGTGTGATGGTCTCCCATTTTGGCAATATAGGCCTTTTTTTATCTGCAGTCGCTTTTTTAATTATAGCTTCATATTGCCTAAGAGTAGTACATAAAGAATACGGAACAGATCTCGTGAATGATTCTTCTAAGATAAATGGTTTTAATGGGCAATTTGTCAAAACTCTAAAAAACAAACATGTTGCATTCATTGTCTGTATCATAGGATCTGGCGTAATGGCCTCTAAGTTATTAGACTATCAATTTAATGCTATAATTTACGCACGATATAATGATGAGGATACTTTAACTGCCTTCTTAGGTTTCTGGTTTAGCTCCATTAATTTTATTAGCCTGCTCATACAATTATTTCTTGTTAATAAAATCATTGATAGGTTTGGGGTCACCAAAAGTATGACCTTAATGCCAGGGTTCATCTTACTATCACTTATTGCATTTTTATATTTTCCTGTTTTAGCCATTGGCGTGATTATGAAGATAATAGATGGCTCTATGAAGCAAAGTATTTATAAGACGGCTACTGAGATTAATTTTATGCCTTTATCTACACATCTACGGGAGCGCGCTAAAACTTTGGTTGATGTTGTTATAGATAGTCTTGCAACTGGCTTTTCAGGTATTCTTATTTATATACTTATAAATAAAGTGACATTACCACTTAGTATCATCACAATAGTTACAATTTTTATTGTTTTGGCTTGGATTACTTTTATCCTATTATCCAAAAAGACTTATCTCAAACAACTTTCTTACTTAATCTATCAAGAAGACGAAGAGGATGAAAATATTGTAATTACTCCAGCACAATATCTGCAACAGCTTTTAAGCCAATATCCACGTAATTCAAAATCTAGATTTAGAAAACTTGTGAATTTGACTAAGTTTTCTGAAACACCTATCAAATCAGCCGCCATAGCCGCAGTAAGTGCAGAATATAAATACAGAGGTTTATTATTATTAAATCATTTAAATACTGACAACTCTATCCTGGTAAGAAAAAAATACCTTGAAGAAAAATTAAATTATATTAATTCAAGAGAGGCACTCCATGAATTGTATGATTCCACGAATCTTGAAAATCAAGTTATTCTTACAGGTGCACTTGCCAGAGCTATTGGCCACAGACTACGTCAACAAGAAAAATACTACATCAGAAACAGGATTGATCAAGCCTTTAGCTATCTTAATAAAAATGAGGCACCTAAGAAACTTTGGCGTACATGGATGACGGCTGTGGCACATAGTAGGTACAAAAAGCACTATCAATTTATCATTGAACATCTCAGTCAATCTCCTGATGAAAAAATGAAGATGTATGCCTTGTTTGCAATACGTAGAGGCAAACTCAAATCATTTTTTCCTCATGTCATAAAATGTAATATCTCTGTGCGCAACAGACCAAGATGGTATAAAACGCTTGCTACATTTCCAGATCTTTTATTAGCTCATATTCTTCAGCTTGGCGCGAATGACAGTAGACAATTAAAAAGATTACTACCCGCTTTAGCAAACATCAATACACAAGCGCATTTGGATTTTCTTTTTAAAACTTTAGAGCATCCTAAACGCAGAGTAAGAATAGTTGCACTGAGAACCATAGGAATTGTAAAGCAACGGTATCCGTATTTAAACTTCAACAAACGAAAGAATGCAGCTAGGCTTAGTACTACAATCCAGAACACTGAAAATATCCTAGTAGAGATTGCCTTAATGCAAGAGCTTATCGACAAGCATTGTAACTACCCAGATAAAATAAAAACGATAAACACAGGCATCGTTTTACTAAAGAATGAATTGAGTATAAATATGCATATCATCTTCGTGCTGTTAGGTCTTATTTTAGACAGTGATGCGATGATGAAATCTTACACAGAATTGAGAGGCAAAAACTCTAATGCTACAATAGATTATTTAGATCAACTCTTGCCTTATAAAATTAAAAAACAGTTGATTCCTATTATAGAGATAGGTTTATCTCCATCTATTACCAAAGATACACTAGAAACAAAAAAGATAAGTATTTTGAGAAAAGGAGCTGCTGTGAAATATCTAAGAAATCTGAATGCGACTGTTTATGAGGAACTAATCAAACTGATGTGACATAAAAAAAATTGTCTTTCTATTAAATTGTAAATTAGAGTACCTGGTAAGAAACCGCTAATAGAGGTTACTGAAAATGCATTTTCAATTAAGCAATTCATGCACTTATCTTTTAATTGCAGGACGCATTGTTGCTTTGCCATTAGAAGGCACATATGGTATAGAAGTTATCCCCAAAGCGAGTTCAGCTTTTTGTACAAGATTGCTACATATTGAACCTCCATTTGTATCTTCTATGAGTGCCACTATAATATAACGGCGGCCATTCTCTCCAAATACAAGAGCACTATCACAATGAAATTGTCTCCAACTTCCTGACTTTCGATAGATGTCAACATCGGGGTCTAATTTGTACAAAGACTTTACAAATTTGTGATTGATTTCAGGCTTTATAAGGTAGCGCATCATTTCCAAATTAAATTCATCACTCACAAGTTTACCATATGCCAGCATCGTATAGAATCTTGCTACTTGATCTACATTTGCCGCATGGCTTAAACCTTTAAGAGGATCTGGATTTCTTGCCCCAGATTTGGCGTATTTTTTCCCAACCCAGAGACCTCCCCCATCATATTTGTCATAGAGACCATATTTATTTCTCATCATGGTCTCAGCTATCTTGTCATATCCTAGTGTTTCAATGACTCTTGTGGTTGCCGCATTATTAGACTTAGCTATCATCAATCTGAGATCCCTTTTCAATTCAGGAGTGTACTCCAAGTAGCCATCATTTACATTCTCTAAAGCCGTAAGCAAAACAGCTATTTTAGGCAGACTAGCCGCATAAACCATATTCTTACCATTCACAGAAGCATACTTGATGTTGGCCATCTCCCTGAGATCAACTATCGCTACAGACATTCTTTTCTGTTTGACTAATTTACGCCAGATCGGATCAAGACTGATCATTTCCTCCAAATTGCTTTGAAGCAATAGATCTCTTTTTTCATCTACCTCTTGATAGTAAGAAGAAGGAAAAGGCAGATCAAAAGAGTTGGATACCTCTTGACCAAGCATAGTATGTGAAGCCGTTATAAGTAATATGAATATTACTACTCTTTCTGAAATTTGCATTATATAAAGATAAATAATCAGTGTTATGTCGTTAGTTACCTGATTGTTAAAAATTAAATTAATTTTAGTGCTCTCACTTGAAAACAATTATAATAATGACTTTTATTAATTTTTTTTCACATAATCCAGTAAATCTTTGTCATCATTTAAAATTTATTATGCAAAGTAATATGTCTTTAGCATTATGTGTATTCACAATTTCTCTTGTTTCCCTATCAATAGAGGCACAAACCTTGAACCAAAGTTATGTAAACGAATTAAAAGAAGATACGAGAGGTCCTTATGCCGCTATAAAATGGTTCTGCGAAGATGGAACAAGACGTGAAGCCAGAGATCCTTGCCCTGAACCCATGAAAGGATGGCAACATGCAATCTATAAATCCAAAGTGGAACAAATAGCCACACGATATCATATATTTTTAGATCAAATTTTGACAGGCACTGAACATGCTGCCTTTTGGGACGAACAGCACCAGAATAGTAGATTGAAGCAATATCAAATTACCAACTTTCTATTCAACGTTGATAATGGTTGGATTCTAGAAAAAGCCCAAAATTATAGAGGTGCCAAGCAGATAGAAGATGAGAAAGAATGGGGACAAGGATTTTTGGAATGGGTTGTCGGCAATAATCAAACAATAGAAGATAATTATTTGCTCATTAAGATGGCTGCTCTTGATATCCCACATGGAGAAGACACAAGGGTTGCTCAACGCGTAAGGGCTTACAGTAAATTACTCGCAGAAGAGAAGAGTAATTTCATGAATTCTAGAATTAAAATACATAACAATCCATCTGCTTCTGATATTGAAATGATAAAAAATTGGCGGGGTAAAAATTCAGAGATATCAGATAAGGCCCTAGAGTATTACGATAAATTACTTGTAGACCTTGAAGTATTGTACAAACCTTTTGAAATAACTGACCTAGAACAATACACCAACAAACTCACTCCAGGTCCCTTTACGAATGCCATTAGACAAAAAGTAAAAAACCTAGATGGAACTGGCGCTGCTTTAAGAGCCATGGAAGCTTCAGAAATTTTAAGATTCTTAAGAGATAATTTTACAAAAGAAACAAAACTCACAGCACGTCTTGACCTTATAGATCTCTCTAATGAACTCGAAACTGTTGCGATGCAGGGCATGGGCGCTTTAAAGGAAGAATCCTTGGGAGACATCAGGGAAAAAATGTGCTTCCTTACTGATGGGCTTTATGGTGCAGGCTACATAGAGAATTGGGAGTATAAAAAAATAAAAACTGATTTTGACTGGATGCAATCTGAAGTTATAACATTAGAGGATCTTGATTACTTTAAGTATGCCTCACAAAAAATTGTCTTATGGTCTTCACAAATGGTACAATCACTATATGCTGAACCTGTCCAAAAATTTTCAGATTTCGAGCCATTGGTGCACGGTTTTGTAGATGATAAAATTAGATCTTCGCTTATTCTTCCTACTGGAAAATTGGTTGAAATTATCAATAAATTTTATGGCCAAATAGCGAATAATGCATCTGACATTATGGGCAATAAAAACGATGCAGGACTGCAAGGTCTTAATCCAGGTCTGGCACGCGGTAAGCTCTATGTTCTCTCAACCATACCAGAATCTATAGAAATGGATAAAACAGGAATTTATGCTTTTGATAGGCCTCCTGCTGAAATGAAACCTGTCGCGGGTATCCTAAATGTAAAAGAAGGCAATCCAGTCTCTCACGTGCAATTACTGGCGCGTAATCTTGGTATCCCCAATGGACTCGTATCCAGTAAAGTTCTTAATCAACTCAAAACCTACGATGGCAAAGAGGTTTTCTATGCAGTATCACCAGGTGGAACAATGACGCTTAAGTTAGCAAAGGATATGACATCGGAAGAGAACAAAATTTTTCACAAAACTAAGAATGATAAAAAACGCATTAGGATATCAATGGATAAGGTTGTACTCAATCCAGATAGCTTACTCGATATGTCTAAAATAGATGCCAGCTATTCTGGCAAATGGTGTGGACCAAAAGCGGCCAACCTAGGTCAACTCAAAAAACTTTTTCCGGATCATGTTGTCGATGGCATTGTAATTCCTTTTGGAGTTTTCAGAGATCACATGGAACAAAAAGTACCTCAACAAGAATATACTTATTGGTCATACCTTAAGAATATTTTCTCGAAAGAGCAAGAAAAAATAAAGAATGGCATCGATAAAAAAGAAGTAGAGAAAGAGACATTAACTTCACTGGCATTGCTGAGATCGATGATAGAGGAAATGCCACTCAAGGCAAACTTAATCAATAACTTGGAAAATAGATTTAGTTCAATATTAGGAAAACGCATGGGCAACATTCCCGTTTTCTTACGAAGTGATACCAATATGGAAGACCTTCCTCAATTCTCAGGAGCAGGTCTTAATCTCACTTTATTTAATGTCATAGATAGACAAAAGATTTTAGATGGTATTAAAAAGGTGTGGGCATCACCCTACACAGAACGCAGCTACCAATGGAGACAACAGTTTCTTGAAAACCCTGAAGATGTCTACCCTTCTATTTTAATCATCCCAAGTGTAAATGTGGATATGTCGGGCGTCATTATTACTAAGGGAATTAGCAGAGGTGGAGAGGGTGATATAAATATTTCTTTCAGTCGAGGTGTAGGAGGTGCTGTAGAAGGTCAATCGGCAGAAAGCTATGTTTTACATAAAAATGATTACACAGAACTCATTTCTCCAGGTAGAGAAACAAAACATAGAACCATTCCGTCTTCAGGAGGTTCTTCTTATAAATACAGCTCACTTACAGAACCCGTTTTAGATTCTAAAAATTTGAAGCAACTCAAAAAGATGGCTCTATCCATAGCAGAAAAAATGGATAAAGTTACAGGCTCCCATCATATCTACGATATAGAATTAGGTATCAAAGATGGATTTATTTGGTTATTTCAAGTAAGGCCATTTGTAGAAAATAAAGATGCATTAGGATCTGATTACTTAAAAACGATGGATCCCAAATTAGAGAACTTAGTCATATTCATGGAACCTAAAAAGAATGATTGATATGAAAAAATATACAATTCTCATCATCATACTACTAGCAAGCATCATCATCTCTGCTTATCCCATTGATGGCTATAATTACACAGGTATTGATAGACTCTTATACCAGGAAAGGGTGATGCTGGATAGGACCCAAACTTCAAGGTTAAAAAATGGCGCTCTTCTCAACATGGAGGATATAAAACTAAACTTGTTAGGCCACAAAAAAGCTTATCCGAGTGAAGACGAAAATTTTGAAAAACAATTGCAAAATATCTTCAGATATCTCGAACCTGAATACTCCGTTTCTGTCATGGATATTACTGACCCCAATAATGTAATCTATGCTGGACTTAAAGAGAGCGTAGGTTACCAACCCGGAAGTGTCGCTAAGATAATAGCCGCTATGGGATTGTTTAATGCATTGCATAAGGTTTACGGAGACAATTGGGAAGACATCAGAGGTGTATTGTATAATAAAAAAGTCAGAGGCAATGACTTCGCCGTTCATGATCATCATACCATTCCTATCTATGATGTAGAGAATGACAAATACACTAAAAGAAAGGCAGCGACCACAGATGTTTTTTCTCTTTATGAATGGCTAGACCATATGTTTTCTGTAAGTAATAATGGTGCCGCAAGTATTGTGATGAGAGAGATGCTTTTAGTACACATCATGGATGATTACTATGAATGTTCGACTCAGAAAGAAATGGACGATGTCATAGACCATGCTGGCAGATCTGTATTAGGCAATCTCACAGAAGATCTTACAAACTGTGTCCTCGAAAGCATTGATATTGATCAAGACGAATATCGCCTAGGAGGATTTTTTACAGATGGTGCTGAGAAGCATGTCTCAAGACGGGGCGGCAGCATAGGCACTACAAAAGGACTCATGAAGTTTATGTTTGCCCTTGAAACAGGTCAAGTTATCAATGAAAGAATATCTCTTGAAATCAAACGTCTCATGTACATTACGGATAGACGTATACGATATGCGTCAAGCAAAAGTCTCGATGATGATGCGGTCTACTTTAAAAGCGGCTCCCTATATAGCTTCAAACCTGAACCGGGATTTGTCAAGAAAAATTATGCCGGCAATAGATACAATTATATGAATAGTGTTGCTATCGTAGAAAAACAAGATAGCACTCAGAGAAAGTATATGGTCGCTTTAATGTCCAACGTACTTAGAAAAAATAGTGCGAACGAACACTTTGCTTTAGCGAAGAAGATAGATGATTTGATAGCAAGCAATGAGCCGCAATAGGGCGAAAGTAAATCCCGGCAACAAGGGTTTCTTGGGGTGTCACGGGTCACTAAGGGTTTTAAGGGTTTCTTAGGGTGTCGCGGTTGTCAATTAAGTTTTAGCCTTGAAGGCATGCTAGGGTTTCTTGGGCCTCAAGGGCTTCTTAAGATATCAAAGGCAACATAGGGCATCAAGGGTTTCTTAGGGTGTCACGGATGTCAAGGGTTTTTTAAAATTTTTGGGATGAGGAAAAAGCCTTGAATAATCTATCAACAGCATCATCCTCTTTATTCTTCAGTGATTTCAAAAATAGAAAATAGGCTTCTTCCATTTCCTCCGATTTTTTTTGCCATTCATCAATAATTTTCTTCCTGCCGAAAATATTAAAGATGAAGTTTGGAAAAAACTATGAGAATCTTGATAATCGATTTGAATCGATTTGAATCGATTTGAATCGATTTGAATCGATTTGAATCGAAGCTTTAATATTTTATAAATTTCTCACATACATCCCCTATTTTAATAAAGTAAACTCCAGATGGATACTTACTTACATCGACTTGAAAGTCTGATAAAATGACTTTACCTGACTCGATTAAAGAGCTTGACATATTGTAAATCTGCCAAGTATCAGCTGACTTTACTGGGTAATATACATTTAATGTTGCCATTACAGGAACTGGCCAAATATTAAAACTCGTAAAGCGAAGATCAATAATATCCAAAGATGTTGAAAAATCTTCCACCATTATATTAGAAGTTGTATTTGTTAGAATAGGTGGATTACTATCAAAATAAATATGAGCTTTATTTTTGATCTCACTGTAAGACTCTACATCAGGATATCGATCAACCGTAAAAGTTATATAACCATGACTATCGGGCTCATTATTTACTGAATCTGGTAAAAAGATATTTTCATATCTAAATTCAAAAGCAGATCCATAACTTCTAGTTACTAATTCCGAATGGCTAGTACCTCTAACTTTCAAAGTAGTTGGATCAAGATATTCATCTAATGTATCACGTATGATCACATCTGTGGCAGGAAAGTTTCCAGTATTCTGAAATCTAATTGTATATTGAAAATTTTCATTTTCCAGCAATGTGTAGTGCTCTTCGTCCACGCCTTTTGGAAATACTTGTTTGTCATTAGGATCATATGCACAAAGAAAATTACTAGAATAATTTTTCTCTATAAACAATGAATCATTATCCAATGAACTGAGTCCAGCTTTTACTTCGATATCTAAAAGAGTATCTATTGTCTGTTCTGAAATAGAAGGACTTTGCATAAAAATTTCAACTTCACTAATTCCACCTGGAAGAATATCTTCTACCTCGACTTTAATTTGATTAGAATCCTGTTGAGCAAAAGCTCCTGAAATATTTAAAAAATCACCTGGTAATTCCAAGTTAACATAACCAGAAATAATTTCGGTGCCTTCATTTTCTATTTGTAAAAAAGCCGAATAATCACTGCTGCAAACGATAGGATTATAAGATAAGAATACATCATAATCCATTACGGTTTTGATTGGTGTAAGTCCAAAGAAAATCGTATCAACTTGGTTCAAACTTATAATTACTGTAGAACTGCCTGTTGTAAGTTTCCAATTCTCTGGCACTATATATTCCAATGTAACTACTCCCCCATTGGCATTATAATCTCCTAGACCATTTTTGTTAGGATAAAAAGTATAGCCATTGTTAGATTCTACGTTTCCTAATGACATTCCAGTCTCAGTGCTTTCTTTTATTCCATTCTGGTTTTCATCAAGAAACACCATAAAATATTCGTATCCACAATTCTCCTTTATCTCCTCATCACTATTGCAGCTTAGGCCATTATTCTGAATAGTGAAATTGGTATCTGTTCCATATGAATCACAAATGGGAGGAATAGAACAATCTGATAAATTAGGATTATCTCTAATTATGATCTGTTTCCATCTCCCCCTCCAATTTGAAATGCCATCAATAGAACTAAGCATGTCATTACTTTGAATACTGATATTTTTATTAAAACTATCAAGATTAAAATCACGACAATTAATTAACGCATCTATATTTTTCAAATTTTCATTTCTGAATATTGATAAATTACTTAAAAAATTTAAATTGTCCAATCCCTCTAAATTCTCAAGATTTGAAAGCCATTGAATATCTAAAGATTCGCAAGAGCTCAGTGTCTCAAGACCAACCAAGGAATTCAAATTCAATCTAGATAGTTTTAACTGCCATAAGCTATCATTGACATTAATAGCTGAGATACTTTCCAGATTACTCATTCCTTCCATCCAAAGACGATTCAGCTTTCTGAGGCGACCCAAATTTGGCATATTTCTAATCTGATTTAATCCATTAAAAAACAGTTCAGTTACGTTTTCTGCGTCCCCCACCAAATCCAGGTTTTCTAAAGGCAAGTAATTCAGTTTTATAATATCCAAATTTTCATTTGATTGTAGATCAAGCCCATCGAGAGAAGTAAAACTACAATCTTCCAAATCAAGAAGTTCACCTTTGAATTCAACACTAGAAAAGAAACTCAAATCAGAAATATTCCCTATCTCATTCATAACTATATCCCCAACACTTCTTAAATTTTGAAATGCAAATGGATCAAAATCAAGAAAATTCAATTCTAAACTATTTATATGTTCTACTGTATTTAAAAAACTAATGTTATCCAAATGACCTAACTCTAAGTCGTCAATATTTTTTGCACCTGACAATGAAGGCGCTTCTTTAAGTCTTTCATTGTAGAATATTTCTAGATTTTCAATATCTTCCGAAAGACTAATCCCTGAAATATCGCTCAGTTTATCGTTGTACTTTAGATAAAGACTTTTATTAATAATGATATTAAACTCATTATCTGGAATTCTAGATATACTCGAATGATTTAAAAAAAGAGACTCCATTTCTTTTATTTTGGAGAGAGGAGAGAGAGAAAGAATAGGCACACCACTTGCTAAATAAAAGGAACCCAATTCGGTTAAATTATGTAAGCCATCTAGACTATTGAGTTCTTTAACAATAGGCACATTTTTCCAGCAATGCGTATTTGATTGTATACTAATGCCACCCAGGCTGATCAAATTTTTCAGTGGTGATAAATCATAAATGCTATATTCTCCAAATTGATCATCTTCAATCAAATTAATACAAATAGTGATTGAGATGTCACCCCCAAATTCTGTACAATTGGGATAATTGATTAGGAATGAATCCAAGTCTTCTTGCTGATAAAATCTAAGTTCCTCTAGAGTTGGACATTGGGAAAACACAAAAATTGGGCATAGAAGAAAGGAACATATTAAGCGATAAATCATCAAAGTCTTTATTGTTAATCTATTTATCAACATAAAGGTTATATAATCTGTTGAAATTCAATATTTCGCGATCTTGCAACTCTACCCCACTAATCATTCATCTACTCTAAAAAAATAAAGTTGTGGATTCTCCAGCTGATCATTGATAAATACAGATCCATCGATTCGAACAAATGGAATATTAATTTCTTCAAAAATTTCGAAGTTATTATTTTGGTTCGTAAGAAACTCCTCAGGCCTTAAAAGAATTGAAACACAATCTTCAAGATTTGCCCAACCTGAATCCAGATCTAGACCATAATATCCTGACTGCAATGGAATGAGTCCAATCGAAAGCTCACAGTTCTCAAAACCACAATCATTTATAACCTGAACTTGGAATTGTCTATTGTCTCTCGTTGTGATATCTCCATCTCCTTGAAGTAATTCAAATTTATCTTGAGCAGGGATTACATCTTCAGTGTTTTGTAAACCTTCAAAAAGATTAAACAATATACTCATGGGAAGATTTGAGTTATCATAAATTCTACTGGAATTATCTATTTGAAACATGGAATTCAATTCTGTTCTTAAGAATATAGTATCCCCAACATTATATATTGGTAACAATGGTTGGATTTCTGTTGAGTAATCAACTCTACCATTTATGGTCTCATCACAATCGCTACATTGAAAATTGGAAAAAAGTAATACGGATAAAAATAAAACCAAATAGGAAGTAATATTTAATGATTTCATGATACTAATTTTATGTTCTATAATCTATCTTGGTAAAAGTAGATAAAAATGCCCAATGGATTCTTAAATTAATACTTCAATTTACTGAAATAAAAGCAAACTTAGGCTACAAAACTTATTCCATTTTTCAAACAATAAAATACTTTAGGCTTTTTCTAAAACCTATGATTCAATTAGGTAAATTAAGGCATTGAAATTTACTACCCATGCAAATTATTATCAAGGTTCATGTATGTATCTTCATTTTTGTTTCGCAATTGAGTTTAGCACAAGAATACAACTACTACAAGAATACTAATTTTGAAAAACACAAGATGAACAATCAAAATTTATTAAGTCAAAAAAATAATCAAGATAGAGTTGTGTTTATGGGCAACTCAATCACAGAATCGTGGCCACTCAAGCACCCTGCTTTTGCAACTGAAAATAAGAATTATACATGGAGAGGCATTAGTGGTCAAACAACTTCTCAGATGTTATTACGTTTTAAAAAAGATGTCGTAGCTCACGAACCTAAAGCCGTAGTTATTCTTGCAGGCATAAATGATTTGGCCCAAAATTCAGGATATACAACTATAGAACAAATATCCGAAAACATAAAAACCATGGCTGAACTGGCAGACTATAATGGCATCACTGTTATTCTTTGTTCAGTCTTACCAGCATTCGATTTTCCATGGAGGCGCGGATTGGAACCTGCTCAAAAAGTCATAGAATTAAATAAGATTTTAAAAGTATATACAAAAGAAAAAGGTTTTGCTTATGTTGATTATCATAGCGCTATGAAAGATGAGAAAAATGGTTTAAAGGTACCAGAGTATACTTCTAAATACGATCTTGTTCATCCAAATAAAGCTGGCTACATCGTCATGGAAAAAATAATTCAACCTGTAATTGAAAACGTTGTTTCGAATAAAAAAAATAAATGATTCCACTAGATAAGTATGCCGACTACATTGATATAGAAACACTCACCAGAGCAGGTCAATATTATTATGAGGGCAAAATAATTGATATACAATGGAACGAAAATATTCTATCTGCTGAAGCGCTTGGGATTGAAACTTATCAAATCAAATTGACCATTGTAGAAAATAATATAGCTGAACACATCTGCAGTTGTCCTATTGATCAAGAAGACTTATGCAAACATAAGGTGGGACTTATAATTCATCTTCAAGAAGAACGATTGAGGAAGATATTAGATTATGAGGGATAGAGTTTTTGATTTTTGATTTTTGATTTTTGATTTTTGATTTTGGATTTTAGATTTTAGATTTTAGATTTTAGATCGCATTTACTTCTATTTCTATAGTGCAGTTAAAATTTTCGTAATTATATAGTCGTTGTGCTCCACTGCGCTTAGAATGGCATTGCTTTATGTATAAAAAATAATAGTCCGAAATTAATACCCGTGAATACTTTAAACATTTAGTGAGCTTTTGACCTTCGAGTGATACGCATGGAATTAAGGAATTTTCTCCCAAAGGTAAGTTGGTCATTTAGCAGGTATTTATATCTATTCTTTATATCTTCAAGATATGAAAAACCTATCGTGCTTCTCGTTATTAGTATCTGTTTTTGTCTTTATCGCTTGCCAAGCTAGTGTGCAGAATACTTCTGAAACTAAAACATTGGGTGACAATCCGCCAGCGCTTGGTTTTGATGTAGAAAATTCTGATGCTAAAGCCATTGCGATTGCAGATGATGTAATGAAGGCTATGGGTGGTAGAACCGCTTACGACTCCTCCAGATATATTGGATGGAATTTCTTTAACAGCAGAAAGTTGTGGTGGGACAAGATTGCTGGAGATGTAAGAATAGAATCCTTACGAGATGACTTTAAAGTGAAAATGAATATCCATTCTATGGAAGGAGAAGTTTGGAAAGACTCAACTTTATTAACTCAACCAGATTCACTTAATAAATATTTACAACAAGGTAAAAACATATGGATCAATGATTCTTATTGGTTGGTCATGCCGTTCAAACTTAAAGATAGCGGAGTAACATTAAGTTATGTAGGTGAAGAAAAGTCTGATTCTTTAGATGCTGACATTTTAGAATTGAGATTTAAAAATGTTGGCAAAACGCCAGATAACAAATATCAAGTTTATGTAGACAGAGAAACTAATCTCATTAGCCAATGGGCCTTCTTCACAAAAGCTTCAGATGATACAGCGCGCTTTGTTACGCCTTGGAAAAACTACCAACAGCATGGTGACATTCTGTTGTCAGGAGACAGAGGAAAATATCAACTTACAGAAATACAAACTGGTCTTGAGGTAAAAAATAAATTAAATGAAGACTTAAAATAGGCTCGTGAAGATGTACACTAATTTTGGTACTTTATAATTATTTGTAGCATTTTCTCTGTAGGCACTTTTCTGAATTTATGCTTCTCGATCACATCAATAAATTCATCCATCATTGGTTTTGAAAATCCTAATTTGAATCCATAGTGATGTACTAAATCTTTTTCTTCTTCAGTAACTATAGTGTCAATTTTCATGAGGAACAACATGTAATAAATAATTGTCATTCTGTCTTGTTCCTTTTCGGGAATAACCAATTTTTTTTTCTTGGAATCCTTAATCATATTTTCAACCACTTCTTGATCCATATTCAGATGCTGCCCTACCTTTAAAAGATAAGTCAATTCAAATTGGTCAAAGTAATTATCAATTCGTGATAATTGTATGAGTACCGAAAGAAGTCCCTCCGTGTTCATTTGAGTTTAATCTAAAAGAAGATGATACCCTTTACGCATGTATGTTTTCAAATTAAACCAAAATGCAAGTATCAAATAAATAATGATAGGTGATCCCATTGTAACAAAAGAAGTATAAATAAAGTACAACCTCACTCTAGAAGACCGGATACCTATTTTATCTCCAATTAATGAGCAAACTCCAAAAGAGTACCTTTCAATTATATTTCTAAAAAAATCAATCATTAATCTAAATATAAGAAAGTCTCTATTAATAAGACTACAATAAAAAGACAAATGCTTTATATATTGACAATCTTGAAGCGAAAATTACTTTTTTTTGGAGCTTCTACCTGTAAATCGGCTCAGTCTCATCTATGTGCGTTATCGCATCATGAACAGTTATTTGATCAATCTTTTCTTTGTTAGAATTGTCATAAATCTTATCTAGACAGATAGAAAAGCCAGAAAAGCCTAAGATCATAATAAGTCCTAAAAAGCCAAACTCCTTAATTCTTAATAAAATAGTGTACTCTTCTGTTTCAAAAGCATCAATATTAGTCGTGTTTGCAGACGGGTGCATAAAGTCGATTTTTGGTACGGGAATCAAAAAAGCAAAAGTAATTTAAAATTACATATTATAAAAATATTTAATGTTTAATTTAATGACTTTGATGCAGTTGGGTTGATTTTAAATCAATTACAGCTTTTCTGCTACTACTGAGAAGACATGAGGTATGCTGACATTATTATGTTTGAAAACATATTCTTGATCGGCACGCTGCATGCCCGTCCCACCAAATATCTCATAAGGAGAATAGTCATATTCTTTAAATTCCTTAATAGCAAAACCATTTTTTATCAAGCTATTCAATATCGCCTCCAAAGAATGAGACCACCAATACTCTTTCATAGCGATATCCGCATTTTTATCGGCATATGTCCCCTGCTCTATCTCCTCAACAGGCTTTCCAGGATTGAAATAATTGTATTTGATTATATCCTCTTCCCATTCAAACATATAAAGCACAGGATGAAATTCAATCATATAGAAGGTTCCGCCTACTTTTATACGTTTTGAAATTTGCTCAGCCCAGTCATTTAGATTGGGCAACCAAGTCACTACGCCATACGATGTATACACGACATCAAACAATTCTTCAATATTTTGATCCATTTCCAAGACATTGCAGCAGACAAAATGGGCACCCAAGTCCAAAGATGTATTGAGGGCATTAGCTTGAGCAACAGCTTTATCGGAGAAATCTACCCCTGTACATTCAGCCCCCATCCTCTGCAGCGAAAGCGTATCTTGGCCAAAATGACACTGGGTATGGAGTAGCTTTTTACCGCTCAAATCTCCTAAAACACCCAATTCTAATTTTCGCAATGAACTTTCCCCCTTCATAAAACCTTCCATATTATAGAAGTCGCTTTTGACATGGATTTGAGTTTTATTATCCCATAGGCGGCGATTTGCATCGAAATACTCATTTAATTCTTTCATATCATTAACTTTGATGTTATAAACAATATACAAATGGCAGAGCAAAAGAAAAAAAACGCTGTAAATATAGAATTACCAGAGGAAGTAGCGGAAGGCGTTTATGCCAATCTAGCAATCATCTCGCATTCACAATCTGAATTTGTTGTGGACTTTATCAGAATGGTTCCTAATGTGCCAAAAGCTAAAGTAAAATCAAGAGTCATTCTTACACCTCAACATGCAAAGCGTTTGCTTAAAGCATTAAACGATAATGTTGTAAAATTTGAAAAGCAGTTCGGTCCAATAGCAGAAGGCAAACAACCAACTAATTTTCCGATGAATTTTACGCCCACGGCACAAGCCTAAGCAAAGATAAATGACTTCAAGGATTTAGAGTTTTTTTTAAATATTATCGACATTTAAAAAAGCGTGCCTTCTCGTCCTATTTGTGCAATTCCTAAATGCTCAAAGGCCTTGCCTGTGGCTTCTCTACCTCTAGGCGTTCTTTGTATATAGCCTTCCATTATCAAAAATGGTTCATGTACCTCTTCAATGGTACCGGCCTCTTCTCCGACTGCCGTAGCAATTGTTGTGAGTCCAACAGGGCCACCTTTAAATTTCTCAATTATGGCTGACAAGATTCTGTTGTCCATTTCATCCAATCCACCTTCATCTACATTTAAAGCATTAAGCCCATATTGAGAAATGGCTAAATCTATAGAACCGTTTCCTTTAATTTGAGCAAAGTCTCTTATCCTTCTTAAAAGTGCATTGGCAATTCTAGGTGTCCCTCTACTCCGTCTGGCTATTTCTCTAGCACCCGGTGTATCAATGGCGATATTTAAAATATCAGCACTTCTTTTTATAATGCCTTCCAATGTCGCACTATCATAATAATCTAGATGGCAGTTGATCCCAAATCGTGCACGGAGTGGCGACGTCAGTAAACCCATTCTTGTAGTCGCGCCAACAAGCGTAAAAGGATTAATTTCCAATTGTATACTTCTTGCTGCTGGTCCTGAGTCAATCATTATATCGATCGTATAATCCTCCATGGCAGAATACAAGTATTCTTCGACTACATTATTCAGTCTATGTATCTCATCAATAAACAACACATCTCCTTCATTTAGATTAGTCAATAAGCCTGCAAGATCTCCAGCTTTTTCCATCACTGGACCAGAAGTCAATTTAACCGAAGCGCCTAATTCATTGGAAATAATATGACTCAAAGTCGTTTTTCCTAAGCCTGGAGGACCGTGTAATAAAACATGATCTAATGCCTCATCTCTTAATTTAGCCGCCTGTATAAAGACTTTCAAATTATCGGTGATTTTGGTTTGACCCGCAAAATCATCAAGCATTTTGGGGCGCAATGCTCTCTCTACTTGACGGTCATCAGGTGTTAAGTTATCTTCTGAAGGATCTAAAACGGATTGACTCATGCGGTGAAGATATTAAGATTAAAGCTATATATCAATAGAGTTACTAAGCTTTTGATTATTAAGATAGTTGCGTTATTATTGATTTTAAGTTATACTTGCGGCATTAAAAGGGTTTCCATTTAGAAATCGCAACTATTATTCACAAACAAAAAACAAATTAAATGGGTCTATTTTCATTTATTAAAAACGCAGGTGCTAAATTATTCAAGAAAAAAGAAGAAGCTGCTCCTGATGCGCCAGAAATGAGTAAAGCAGATGTTTTAAAAGCAGAAATCGCGAGATTAAACTTGCCAGTAAGTGATCTTTCTATAGATTTAGGCGAGCATGTTGTATTGACGGGAATTGCTAATACAAATGCCGACAGAGAAAAAATAATTTTGGCTGTAGGAAACGTAGATGGTGTTAGTGGTGTAACTGATTACATTTCGGTTACTAATCCAGAACCTGAATCTACTTTTCATGAAGTAAAGTCTGGCGATACTTTATCAAAGATTTCTAAAGAGGTTTATGGCGACCCAATGAAATACAATGCCATTTTTGAAGCTAACAAACCGATGCTTGAACATCCAGATAAAATTTATCCTGGACAGATTTTAAGAATTCCAGCACAATAATTTAACCAGACAAATAAAACAAAAGGATGCAGTGAAAATTGCATCCTTTTTTTATATAATAGATATAATGGATTGTCTTTTTTCAATTACACTTTTACATTATTCTTTTTTGAGCGCATCTATTATTAGGATTTTAAAAACTAAATCTTTTCAAGATTTGCGGAGGCAAATCAAATTTGAAATTTGGTTTTTTAACAGGCAGTATGCCATTTTCAAATGAGCGCCTTATGACCCCTGCAATGTTCCTTGCGGAAAATTTTAAAAGCAAACTCTTTCTGTAGGTATCCACTGTATTCTGAGAGATGTAAAGTAATTTTGCTATTTCCTTATTTGTATACTCTTCAGCAATTAAGTAAAGTACTTCTTTTTCTCTTTTTGTTAGCTGAAGTCTATTTTCATATTGTAATGAATTCCGCATGTTAAAATTATTTTTGAGGTTTATCCATTAGAGTCCATTAGCTGAAAAGCGTTACCCTTTTCGGGAAAAAAAATTGAGAATTGGAAATTGTAGAGAGTTGAATTTGGGAAAACGGGAATTCAAGAGTTTTCGATGCCATGAAAACGGGAAATCGCGATATCGGGAAACCCTAACACTGAGATGCCTTGGTATCTCGATACCCTGATACCCTGATACCCTGATACCCTGATACCCTGATACCCTGATACCCTGATACCCTGATACCCTGATACCTTGATAGCTTGATAGCTTGATAGCTTGATTCCTTGATTGCTTGATTCCTTGATTCCTTGATACCTAGACACACATCATACATTTACACCATATGAGTACCGTTCGTGCTTTTCTCAAAAAAAATATTTTTTTTATCCCTATTTTAGGGTAACACAAATTGAGGATGATACTCTAAGAAACAATCGAACATTAATAACCCTTAAAAACTAGCTGCTCATGATTCCCCATAGAATTAGAAAACTCCTTTTGAAAGATAAATTTTTAAAGAAAATAAATTCAGAGTATGTTGTAAAAAATCAAGTGATTTTCAAATTTCCAAAACCAATTGAAGAAAAAGGATTTGAACAATACTTAGAAAAAATATCAGGTAAGAAAAGAAGAAGTAGATTTATATTAAAACTGATTAATTTATTCAGGTCAAAAAAATTATTTTATCCCAATCTTCCATTTAACTCAAGAGTTAAAAATTATATTTGTTGCTGGGATAACACTTTAGCTGTAAGTATCAATCCGGATTTATTCAATCAATTGACGGGAGAAACTGACGATCGCCATGGAAAACAAGATGATGACGAAGAAGTTTCTGGTGAAACTGACGATCGTCACGGAAAACAAGATGATGACGAAGAAGTTTCTGGTGAACAGAATAAAAAATGGTGCAATGTTAAAGGTATAAAAGGAGAAACAGATGATCGTCACGGAAAACAAGATGATGACGAAGAGGTTTCTGGCGAAATTGGTGGTAGAGGAGGTAAAATGGATGATGACGAAGAAGTAAGCCCTGAGATCTTTTTCAATCCAATTTGTTATGCTTATGCTAAAGTCGACAAAGAAATAGAAGGCTTATATAAATCTGGAAATGGTCAAATTAATACGTGTAAAAATTTTCTCGAACAAACAAGTCAAGAAAGAAAAGGTCAAAAAGATAAATTCATTGAACATCATTGTGAAATTGGTATTATAGATTTTGGAGTAGAAAGTACTCATGGAGAAGCAATGTTCAAAACAGTTGAAAAGGTAAGCAAGGATAATGTAATAATCTACAACTACAATATTTCAAATGGATATTCTAGAGGATCTGTTATGGGTATTTGCTGCCAAATTGCACGAGGAATATCAGACAGTGTAGATGTATTAAATATCAGTTTAGGTTATTATTCTCCACATGAAAATGATTTACTTAAACAGTATATAAAAAAAGCAGCTGCTGCTGGAATTTTCGTAGTGACCTCTGCAGGTAATTGCAACAATAATAATGATTGCAGTGATCGAAAAAATGAACATCATTGGCCGTCAAACCATTCCTGTTATTCAAATCTATTAGCAGTTGGTGCAAAAGGAGTCGGAAACACAAGTCTAGATATCAATCCAAATAATAAATGGGAATTTACGAATTATGGCAAAAGAACCGTTTCTGCTTACACATCAGGGATTTTTGACGCAATTGATATGACACCAATATTAACGGGAGCTGAAAATAGTAATCATCTGAAAGGAACTTCTATTTCAAGTGCTTATATAGCTGGAAAGGTTGCTAATCTATTTGCTCTAAATGGTAAAGCAAACTATATTAATGCTCACGGATTTGATAAAGCCAAAATAATTGCAGAATTATAAATACAATTTAGTGCTGAGAATAATATGTTTTGTTTTCTTCTATTGCATTGCTCTCAATGCCTCAGCACAAATATATACTATTGCTGAACTGATTTCTAACTATGATGAAGAAAATGGTTGTGAAAACTTTCAAGAAAGATTAGACTCAAATCTAAAATTATTAGAAGGAAAGGATAGTTCGATTGTTCACAATTATTGCATATCTGACACAATCAAAAAAGCATTTAAAAAAAACACATTTGTAAATAAAACTTGTCAAATTATGATGTTAAAAAAAGCAATTCAGTGGGATTCGCTTCATAACATCACGAATGATTCAGTAGTAAGTAAAAAAAGTGCTCTTGTCGGAGTCTATTACAAGATGCTGAAACAATATGACAAAGCAATCCCTTTTCAATTAAAGGCATTGGAATTAGCAAACAACTATTATCCAAAACAATCAAAAGAACGATATTTAATTTTCCAAAACTTAGCAGAATCATTATATTTTAAAAGTAGTTATTCCGAATCACTTTCAAATCTAGATTCTACCTATCAATTATTGATCAATGATAGTGATACAGCTAGAATAGCGAGACTTTTTGACTATTACGCTCGCAATTATTTAAGCATAGGTGACTTTCCGCTAGCTGAGATTTATAATGAATTAGCTCAAAAAGTTGCCTCACATTATAAAACAGATTATTTAAAAGGCCTAAAATCAAGAAGATTAAAAATATTATTTGAAAATGAAAAATATGATGAGGTCATCAAAGAAATTACCGGATCAGAAAATACTGATAATATTGTTTGCCCAAAATGCGACAATAATTACCATCTAACAAATCTTCTTTACAGATGCCTTTACAGTCTTAACAAAGACTCTACGGCGTTAATCTTTTTATACAAGGAAAAGGAAATAATTGATTCAAAATACTCAGGAGAAAGAAAAGAAATTATAAATCTTAACAATCTTTCAACTTTTGAAATGGAATTCGAAAATTACAATTTAGCCGAAAAATACTTGAAAACAGTCATTAGGCTTTCAAAGCATACAAATGCTAAAGATTTAGAATTTTTAGGAAGTCAAAATTTACTTTTGTGTTATAATTTAATGGAAAAATATAATTTAAGTGAAACTGTAGTTGATTCAGTAGAATCTAATTTTTTTACAAATGGTATTGACAATGGTTATGATATAAGTTTCTCTACACACTATCATACAGAATATCTAAGATATTTTGATTCATTTACAAAGCTAGATACAAACCAACTAGACCAAATAATTAAAATAACAAATCGGTGTGACAAATATATAGTTCAAAATCTTAAGGATATAAATGATTCAAATTCTATTTCATATTCGCTATCAAACAAAAGAGACTTTTATACATCTGCTATGCAAGTTCTAACCAAAGCCTATCAAAGAACACCATCTGAAGAATTGTATAATCTAATATTTAGGATAATGGAAAGAAACAAATCACTTCAACTAATTCAAAACGCACTTGAAAATAGATCAGAAGAACTCAATAACCATTTTGAAGATAACCAAAAAATAGATCTTAAAATAAAAAACAACTTAAGACTTATAAATCAAAATACCCTTAAAGCAAATGAAGTGCTTGAACTAACAAGTAAAATTCATTTACTAATATCTAATCAAAAAAAATTAAATAAGACAACTCAAAGAATAAAAAACAAAACCTTCAACATAATAACTCCAGAATTAAATTCCAAAAATAAAGAGCAAGTATTAATAGAATTCTTTAAATTAAATGATTCGACATATACGAGATTAATAAACAGCAAGTCGATCAAAGAAATATCTCAATTTAGTTTAGATACTTCCTTACTCAACTCCTTCCTAAATAATATTTTCGAATCTAAAGATTCACAGAATTCCTTCTCTGAAAATTCAAAAGAGCTATCAAGGGTTTTATACCCTCAAAACTTGAACATTAATTTGGATCTAATCATCATCCCAGATGGCGCACTCTCCTTCCTCCCTTTCGAAGCCCTCACCTACAAAGACAAATACCTCATCGAACACTGCAACATCTCCTACGCATTTTCATACAATCATCTTATTAAAATGCAAGAACAAAAAAGACAAAACGATAGCAAAATCATCTGCTTTGCACCCTCATATACAAACTCAAATAATACTTCGCCAGAGTTGGCTACAAGATCAGACAATGTCTTAAAAACCTTAGAATACAATACTTCAGAAGTAGAAAATATAGCTGAAGTTTTTCCTTCTACCAAACTATTTATTGGAACAGAAGCTACGAAAACAAACTTTTTGAAAAATATTAATGACGCTCATGTCATACATATCGCAAGCCACGCCACCTACGCAGAAGAAGACAATTACATATACTTCAATAATGAAGATGAAAATTATACCCTCAGTCTATCGGAAATTTATGCTTTGGAAATACCTGCCGAACTCGTGACCTTATCTGCATGCGAATCGGGTATAGGGAAAAATCAAGTCAGTGAAGGTGTTTTAAGCTTGGCTAGAGGATTTGCTTATGCCGGGACAAAATCAGTTGTCAGTACCTTATGGAATGTCAATGACCATTCTACCTCAGAAATCATCTTTGCATTCTACAAATACCTTTCAGAAGGCAACAGAAAAGACGAAGCTTTAAGATTAGCGAAGTTGGATTATATCGAAAGTAGACCTACAGAAAACGATCCACATCTTTGGGCCGGATTAATTGCTATTGGCGATATGTCACCATTGGAGATAAAACAAGATAAAAAATGGATGCCTTATATATTGGTGAGTATCTTTTGTATGATATTTTTGGGCACCCTCCTCAAAAGAAAAAAACAAGTTTAAAAACAAGCAGTTTATTACTTGAGTTTAAACTTGTTTAAGTTAATGTTTATTGCACTTCAAAATCCACCTCATCAGATCCTTGATTACCGTCAGCATCGATTGCCGTCAGTATCAATGTATAAGTTCCTACCGGGATATCGATTGGAATAGTTGCAGTCACATTAATGTCTTGAAGATCTTGTAATGTCGAAACATCTAAAGTCCCTGCAACTTGTATCGGACTGATTAAAGAAGTGATAGAAGTAATGTCCTGCTCATGTGTTGCCGTGAAAAAAACATCCATTGTATCAACTGGCATAAAAATAGCGCCATCTGCTGGAGAATTAATTGATAGTACTGGTTCCGCATCGTCTCCACACGACGTCATAAAAACTGCCCCAAGGACAAATAAAGACAATAATAGTTTTTTCATTTTTAAATTTATTCTCATTAAATAATACACAAATTTAATTCATTATAAGCACTTCTGCTGAGTCATTTAGATCCAAATCATAAATAATATCCAGTTGATCTATTTGACGCGTGTTAAATGCCTCTATTTTAATCTTATAACTTAGCTGCAAAGGACTTAAGTATTGGTCTGCATCTTTTCCTTGCGCTAGAGCACTGTTAATCTTTGACCGTTGAGATTTTGAAAGTGGCAAATACTTATATATAGACTGCTTTAAATAGTATTGTGGGTCTTTGTCAATTTTAAATAAACTTGGATCCTTTACAAATGCAAATTTATTGGCGGTGGCATAATTTGTTATTTTTTTTCTAGAAATTTTGTCCGCATCATAATTTACTTCCACCACCTCTTTACCATTCATAAAGCCAGGAGAGGTTGAAATAACACCCTCAAGTTGTCCTAATTTTGCCTCACCAGTCCAAAAACAATACATTGAATAGTAAACTGTTTCAGTACCTAATTTTTCAGATACAATTTCATCAGCATATAATTGCAAATAAGGAGGCACTTCACGACCTGCATAGCTTAATCCATTGCGCAAATATTGAGTCATCGCCGCCATTGAATACTGTCCACTAAGACGCGTCACGATATCTTTACCGCTATGATCAACAATACGAGAAACGGGATTATTCCATGTAGGCTCATTATACTTTTGCAAAACCTTTAAATCATCACCTTTCTTATTATTAAATATCGCCAAAGCAATAAATTCATTCTGAATAGCATCTACAATAAATGGATGACTCAGTACAACGTCACCAAAGTTTTGGCAAGTCGCACAACCCGGTACCTCTTGAAATAAAATAAAAACAGGCTTTCCTTCTGCTTTTGACAGCTTCAAAGCCGTATCATAGTCACGCATCCAAGCAATTTGACCTAATTCCTTAGCTTGTGACTTAGGGTTTGTTTGGGTTTGCCCAATCAATTGACCACTCACTAAAGAGCTGATTATCAGTATATATACAAAAATTAGATAATTCATTTTCATTTCTATTAAATTAAAATTTTACCTTAGGGTAACACAATAACAAATTTCAACTCTACCAAATTGAATACAGAAGACAAAGATATTGTAAATGCCGTGCGGAAAGACATTTCATCAAGAAACAGCGTAATAGAAATGCTTTATCGAGATGAGCAATTAAAATCTACGATTAGAGCATTTATTTTTAAGAATGGAGGTGATGATAATAACGTAAATGACATATTTACATATTCTATTTTAACCTTCATCAAACAGTGTTATAGACCCTTATTTACGCTCAATAAAGATGCCAATGCCTATTTGTTTTCTATTGCAAAATATGAATGGATAAGGCTTACTAAAAAACAACGCCAACTTGTTAGTGATCATGAAAGACCTGAATTGGTCGATGACATAAATGCTGAAACTTTAATACTTGATAAAGAAAAAAAATCAAGTTTAAAAAAAGCGATGCATGCATTAGACAAAAAATGCAGAGATGTGCTGACGATGTGGTCCAATAATTTGCGCATGAGAGAAATCGCACTCAAAATGAACTATAAATCTGAGGGAATGGCAAGAAAGAAGAAACATGAGTGTATGAATAAATTAAGAACAATATTACAGTTGAAATAGAATATGCAGTTATACAATTATTTTGAAAGTTATTTATTTAACAAACTGACTGTTGCCGAACGCCAGGAGTTTGAAAGCAGATTGAAAAGTGATATCAGCTTTAAGGAAGATTTTGAAGCACATAAGACTATGCAAGGCGCTTTAGATGTTTTAGTAGAAGTTGACGTCATGAAACACATCGCCACATTAGACAAAAAACCTAACACAATTCCCATGAAAAATAACAACTCAAATAGAAGATGGTTCAGTATAGCTGCATCATTGCTATTTCTTGCAGCTGCATTTTTTGTTGCCAACAATTATTTAGAACCAAAAGAAAATTCTTTTATTGCTGAATTGCGGGCACCTATCGAACCAGGCACCAGATCATCTGATGAAGCGCTTGTTGTTGAAAATGATTATTATACAATTACTAAACCCGCATATGATCTTGTAGAAAAGAAAAAATATAAAGAAGCCGCAAAGCTGTTTGAAGGATACCTCTCTCAATTTACAGGCAATGAACTGAAAAAGGTTGAATGGGATTTGGCCTTAGTCATTTCAACTTTCGACATTGAAAGAAGTCGCGCCTTACTTTTCAATATTTCTAATGACAAAGACAGTCCTTTTATGAAAAAAGCTAAAGGGTTGTTGGTGAAATGATTTGAGTTATGAGTTATAAGTTATGAGTTATAAGTTGTTGATGCCTGAATGACGTTGACACCTTGATACCCTTGTATTCCCTTTGACACCTTTTGCCAC
>ENA-ORXM01001771-ORXM01001771.1-marine-metagenome-genome-assembly--contig:-NODE-1771-length-28313-cov-4.348031_pt1 | contig 28313 bp, 25 predicted proteins | sample MGYA00237867_ERZ511480 | MGnify/ENA primary metagenome ERZ511480 (study PRJEB26309, sample SAMN06266103) | marine metagenome | isolation source: Algal blade | place: United Kingdom:Sidmouth, United... | reverse complement strand
ACGCATCTTGACAAGGTTATTGGCGGACAAGACGCAGGTGCCCAAGCCCACTTTGTGATGGACAAGCTCGAGGCTGCATTACAGTCACTCGGAGGTAAATTAGAAGATGTGATTAGAACTAGAGTTTACGTCAGAAATATGGCAGATTGGGAAGCGGTTGCGAGAGCGCATGGAAACCGTTTTGCAGATATCTTGCCTGCTAACACATTGGTCCAGGCTCAGCTTGTGGGCGATGATTATTTAGTTGAGATAGAGGCGGAAGCGTTAGTTCATTAACGTATGTGTACATTGACAAAAAATGTCTATAATCTAAGTTTTAATTCCAATGCTATTCTACTCTGTGGTTAATTTTAAAGAAATTCCTCAGGATGGGGAGCAATGGGAATTGTTTACTCGAGATTTACTTCAAGAGCAAGGATTCTTTATAGAGTCACCTCCAAATAGGGGGGCAGATGGAGGACGTGATCTTCTAATCTCTGAAAGATTAATGGGGAATCTAGGAAACTATGAATTCCGGTGGCTGGTAAGCTGTAAGCATTTTGCTCACAGTAACCGTTCGGTCGGGATCAGTGACGAAGACAATATCCTTGAGCGTGTTCGCGGATTTGGAGCTGATGGATTTATTGGCTTCTATTCTACAGTTCCATCCTCTGGATTGATAAATAGATTGGAGCAGTTAAAAGCTGCTCAGGACATCAAAGATTTTAGAATCTTCGATAGTCGCCATGTGGAGCAGATTTTAGTAAGATTGGGTTTTGATGAAATTTTGTTACGCTATTTTCCAATTAGCTACGACCATATAAAACCCGTACATCTAGTGGTAGACGAATATCTGCCCTTAGCATGCGAGAAGTGTGGTAAGGACATTCTAAAAGCACCACAGGAAGAAACTTTAGGAGGAAATCTTTTATGGTGGTCAACCTTTGACCAAACAGGGCAAAAGGTACACTATGGCAAACACCATGAGACTATTCATAAAGTTCATGTTGCTTGTAAAACTCCATGTACCCGCGAACTCGATGAACTTTATAAGAGACTAAATAACTGGTCATCGAGTCGTTCAACTGAACTGAGCTATCTTCATATCCCAGTTCACTTCCTCGATTTTGTATTCAGGAAATCAGAAGAATTACGTCAGGGTCTCACCTACGACCACGAAGCGTTTAAAAGTTTTAAATATATTATTGCTTCCTTATCACAAAAAGTTTTTAGATTCACTACCGAAGAACAAGCAAGAATATATAGAAATGATAAATGGATTCTTTTCCCACCACATGAGGTAGATGAATAAAATCATCCACAGAACGGGGAAAGCCAAAGTTTTTTTGTTCAGAAAGTTAAATCCCATCTTTCACTCAGCAGGCAAGTAAATGTCTCATCTAGAGCGCGATAACCATGACTTTTCAGCTTATTACGTATTCCATTTATAGAGGTTGGGGCTATTTCTTGTTGGGAATCAGGTCATTCACCGTTTGCTCAACCACCCCAAAAAAGCAGCACCACTGACCTTCTAAAATGGAGGCCCTCGAGCGCAACCCGAACACCACACCTTTTTGCGGCGCTTTGACTTCAGCAATTACGTCGCCATAAAGGTCATAAATTTGACCGAGCAGGGTGCCTTTCTTGATTTCTTTTTCAAAAGGGAGTTTAGGGTTGCCGACGAACATACCTGTGGCGGGTGCAAGCAGCGCAATCTGATACCCTTGCCGCCACTTGGGCGCGTACTTGGCCCGACCTTTTATGATTTTGTAATGCTTCATAACATTAAGGTAGCTATCTGCTAAGTCTTGCGCAACATCGTGAAAATCTTTTGTGAGGAGTCGGCAGTTACCACCGAGTTCTACGGTGATACCGCCCTTACCGAGATTGCCCATTTGCGAACTTGGGTTGCCACCACCCGTGGGACTTGGAAAAACAAGAGACCACTGCGGACCCATCGCGGCCCCCAGTTCCATACTCGCCGCGTTGTCCGAGGCGAAAATCATATGCGCTAAGTATGAATGTTCCCCACCTGAGTGAATGGCAATTTGCAAGTCGCAGTTGTCTTTCATAGCCTGCCAGTGCGCGTGGGCAACGCGCTCGGTAGGGTAGCCGTCTTCGCGCCCAGGGTAGGCGCGGTTCATGTCGTAAGAGAAGGTGTCGAGCGGGTCGCCGCGAGTACCCGCCGTGAACGCCTCAACATTCATGACTGGAACAGCGACAACCGTTCCCTTCATTTTTTTCGGGTCGAGCTTTTTGCAAGCCAGAAATATAGAGAACGGCCCCTCAGGTTCATCGCCGTGGGTTGCGCCGTTGAGCCAAAGGATAGGACCGTCTTCCGCGCCCCGATAAACCGTGATAGGAATTTCGCGCTCGAGTCCGTACATATCTTTGCCTATAGGGATGCCGCCGCGTTTCATTTCGCCACGTTTGACGGTGACGTTACCAATCGTTAAAGTTTTTGCCATGATATTCCTTTCAAATAAGTCATGAGTTTTCAGTTATCGGTTTTCAGTTATCAGTTTTTGGCTTCCAATTTTCTAATTTTCAATCTTCAATTGCCTCTCGAGAAAGCCCGAAATAATTTCTTCACACTCTTGCAAAGCTGAGAGTTCCACATATTCGTCAAAGGCGTGGGCGACTTCGTAACTGCCTGGACCAAAAATCACCATGTCACCTTTGACAAGGTTCATAAGGTGTTTGGCGTCGCTGCCTGGTAAGTAACCGATAGGGCCAGGGTCTTTGTATTTTCGAACAGTTTCTAAAAAAGCTTGACCGTAGGAGGTCTCGAGCTTGGAGTCGAACCAGCTCGAGAAGAGAAATTTATCAATCTCAACCGATGCGGGTGTGACATCCACAGACGCAACCACATCCCGTAATTCTTGTTTAACCGTTTCAGGATCTTCGCGAGGAATCATGCGGCGGTCTATGCGAATAGAGCAGCTATCGGGTACGGCGTTGGCTGTGCTGCCGCCTTGAATGGTGCCGACGTTACAGGTAGGATTGCCGACCAGTGGATGTTGACGCTTGCTCAAATCTTGATGATATTTTTCTAGTGCAAGGGTGACTCGAGCCATCGCTGTAATCGCGTTAATGCCTCTATCAGGATTCGTCGCATGGACTGATTTGCCCCCTGTGGTAATCGTGGCGCGCATGACGCCTTTATGTGCCAGGGCAATACGATTATCAGTTTGCTCACCCACAATAATAAAATCGCACTCTGGCAAATGACCTTCATCGGCTAACCAACGTGTGCCGAGTTGCCCGCCGGTTTCTTCTTCAGCGGCGGCGACCAGCACGAGTGTTCCTTGCATAGGAGCATTTGAGATTTTTTTAAACGCCCACATCATGGCAGCGAGGGGGGCTTTATCATCAATACTGCCTTTTCCGTAGAGCCGCCCATCTTTAATTGTGGGCTCGTAGGGATGGGTTGACCAACGTTTTGCTTCTTCGTCAGCAATCGGTACGGTGTCGATATGCGCGTGAAGCATGATGACAGGACTACCCTCACCTAGCGTGGCAACGACACTCTCAGCTTCAGGTTTTTCGAGAGGTGCAAGCGTTCTAATCTTTGCCTTTGTATCTGCGAGCCAATCCGAAATAAATGCTGCAATCTGCCGCGTATCACCTGATGGATTAGGCGAAGGAATACGAACAAGGTCGCTTAGAAGTTGCTCGAGTCCAGTCACACTAAACCTTCGTGTAGCGCTTTACGACAGGCGTCATACGCTCGACGGCTTCTTGTAAAACTTCTGTCGGTTGCAAAATCGTAATACGCAAAAAGTCTGACCAGTTCGCGCCGAAAGCTGTGCCAGGGAAAATGAGCACCTTAGCTTCTTGGAGTAATAAGTAGCTAAGTTCCAAGGCGCGTAAAGATGTACTCGAGCTGTCCGCCCAGAAGAAGAAGCCGCCACGTGGGTCAGTGTAGGCAAGGCCCATTGCATCTAAACCTTCAGCAAAAAGTTTGCGACGCTCTATATATATCTTTTTAAAGTCATTAATACAATCATCACTACCTTGCGCTGCGGCAAGGGCAGCGTGTTGACTGACAACGGCAACCGGACCCGTCGTCGCGCTCTTAATTGCCGTCATCGCTTCAATAGCATTTTGCGGTGCGATGATATATCCCACCCGCCATCCTGTCATCGCGTAAGCCTTGGAAAAACCGCTCAGCGTAATGGTACGTTCCGCCATCCCCGGCAACGACCCAATTGAGACATGCTCGAACGGTTCATAAACGAACTGCCCGTAAATCTCGTCACTAATCACGACAAAGTTGTGTTTTACTGCGAGCTTGGCAATCGCTTCGGCCGTTTCTCTCGTAATGATGCCGCCCGTCGGATTGCTCGGCGTGACCAAAAGTAAGGCTTTGGTTTTGGGGGTGATGCGTTTCTCGAGTTCCTCAATACGTATATCAAACGCATCTTCAGGATAGGTCGGCACCGAAACCATGACGCCGCCTGCGTGTTCTATCGCCTGGTCGTAAGAGGTATAGCGCGGATCGGGGACGAGGATTTCATCGCCCTGGTCAAGGAGGGCGTTGATGATAAGAAATAATCCCTCTTGTCCACCTGTCGTGACCAAAACGTTATCCGCTGTAATCTCGAGATGATGATCTTTTTTTGCCCTGGTCGCAATCGCCTCACGCAGTTCAGGCATTCCTGCAATGGGCATGGTTGGTAAATCTCCCAAACGCATCACTTTATTGGCAGCTTCAACAATGTGCGCGGGTGTGTCCATATCGGGGTCGCCCCGCCCCAAGGCAATCGCATCAGGAATTGTTTTAGCCAAATCCATGAGTGCGTAACGCAGTTCGGTGCCATCGAGCTTTTGGATATCCGTTAAGCTCGTCACGACGCATCCATCAGCGCTAGTGCTGCGTACTGCGAGAGGCTCGTGGTGCAAATGGTCAGGGCTTGTTTGAAGCTACGCAGTTCGGGCGCTTCGCCGCTAGGCGCATGAAAAAAGCCAACACGCCAGCTTTCCAAACCATCCGTTTTACCTAGCGCGCCAATCGTCACGACTTTATCTTTAAGCGCCTCGTACTGGACAGGATGAAAGGTTGCCTCATTTGTCGCTTCAAAGATGACCCACCAGCCCTGTTCGCCAGCTTTTTTCAAATACTCGTCGCGCAGTGTCTCATCCGTGTTAGTTGTTAGATAAAGGGTTCTGACGTGCTCGAGCCCCTCCCCAACTTCTAACACCTTCGCATCTCGAATGACGGCTGCGCCTTTTAATAACCCTGCATTTTCTAAACACAACAACCCTTCCCCCGCGCCAAGCAAACACTGCGCCGCCACAAACCGCGCTTCGGTATCGCCGCAGGTAATGACAATGGTGTTCGGGTCGGCCTCTACGCCGTAGCGCTGCGTCAACATCTCAGCAACTTTTGTTCGCAGAGGCAAAATACCTGGTCTGTCGGTGTAGTGCGTTTCGCCCCTGGCAAGCGCTTCCATGGCCGCGTCACGCGCCACTTGCGGAGCCGCTTGCTCTGTAATACTCTGTGCTGACGGATTTAGCTGCGTGAGTTTTTGGGCTCGAGCCGCTAGTGGGACACTCAAGTCCATCTCGACATCCCTTCAAGACTTAAAAACTTAGAGGTCAAGAGGGCCCTCACGGTATTCTTCAGGAATTTCTTCGGGTTTGTACACTTGCATAAACTCGACACCTGCACCTGGCACGCCGTCATCTTCTAAAAATGCCACCCAGCCTTCGGGGTGTTCGTACTTGCCCTGAATACCACAGTTTGCACAAACGGTATTTTCATCGACCTTGGCATGCCAAGCGGCAATATCCTCGGGGTCATTCGAGATGCGGCAGCTTTGCTCACGCATCCGCGCCCCACGCGCCTCAGCATTTTGAATCGTGGTTTTGAGGTTATCGACGGTGTAGCAAATATGGTGAATGCCCTCACCGTATTGGGCAACATGCTGCGCGTAGCGCCCGTCGGCGTCGAGTGATTCTACAAGCTGATACTGCACGTCACCGACCATAAAAACAGCCGAGCGCTGGCGCGTAACATCTGAGGTTTTTAGCACAGCATCTTCGCCGCCGCCCAACATATCCTGATAACGCTTTAGCGCTTCCTCCGCGTTAGCAACAGCAATGGCAATGTGTTTGACTCCTGTAATCATAAACGTCTCCTTTAGTTTTCTTTTCCGTATTCTTCAAAAATGGCGGCGGCATATTCTATTCCCTGAATGTAGCGGTCAACCGGCATGTTCTCGTTGGGTGCGTGCAAATTATTATCTGGTGCACCAAAGCCTGAGAGCACCGCAGGATGCGGTATCGCTAGCATGATGAGCCCCTGAATCGAGACGCCATGCACCACGGGTTGCGTACCAAAAACTTGCTCCGCAGCGCGGAAGGTGGCTTGACTAATCGCTTCACGTGCAGGGGTTTTATAAGGATTTTTGCGGGCGTTGTGGAGGATAACTTCAATGTCATCAAAGCCGTGCTTGATAAGGTGTGTTTTGAGTTTTTCAAATTGGACGCTAGGCTCGAGCTTCGGTGGACAGCGAAAATCCAGCTTTGCCATCGCCTCGGCGGGGACAATCGTTTTAGAACCCTCGCCCGTATAACCTGCTTGCAAACCGCAGATGTTGGCACTCGCGCCGTAGTGAGCACGTTTTAAAAGTTCTAAATCATCCTCGGTGCTCAAATGGGTTGCACCTAATTGACGGATATACTCTTCGCGGTCAAAAGCCTTGGCTTCTTCACGCAAAAAGCGCATATCGTCTTCGTCGGGCTCGAGCCAGTCGTCGTACCAGCCGTCAATTATGACCTGCCCGGTATCCTGGTCAAAGATGGTAGTGAGGGCTTGAATAAGTCGCCAGACAGGACTCTTCACAGTTTGGGCGCGTCCTGACCAAATATCTGTATCTAGACCTCTGATGCGCAGTTCAACATAGAGAATTGCCTTGATGCCTAAATGAACTTCGGGCTTTAACGAGGTGCGGTTGACACCGCCATCTAAACCAATCGACGCGTCACACTGAAGCAAATCTTTGTGTTTGAATACAAAGTCCTCTAAGTGTGGGCTACCAATCTCCTCTTCACCCTCGAATAAAAAGGTCAGGTTTACAGGCGGTGCGCCGCGCGTGTTTAGAAACGCTTTTGCCGCTTTAACAAACGCCATGCAACCGCTTTTATTATCGGTTGCACCTCGAGCATAGATAACACCATCTTTTATCTCGGCACCGAACGGGTCGCTGTGCCACTTCTCAACAGGTTCAGGCGGCTGTACGTCGTAGTGACCGTAACAAAGTAGCGTTTTTGTTGCCTTGGGATTGGTGATTTTAGCAACCACGACTTCGGGGCCGCCGTCGGTAGGCAGAATCTGCGTATCGGTAATGCCGTCCTCAACCATCAGGTCACGCAGAATTCTGGCGCAGGGTTCTAAACCAATCTTTTGCGCGGAGATGCTTGGTTGACGTAGCAAGGTTTGCAAGTCCGCTACCGATTCGTCTTTGTGACCTCTTATATAGTCGATGACCTCGTTCATGCGCTCTCCCCTAACCTGACGTTCAGCACATCCGTTCCTCCCTTTTGAGAAATAGCACTTACCGTAAGACTTGCTTTAGCTGCGTCTTCGGCACGCACGAGCCACTCAACAGGCTTACTCACCGCCGACCATTCTTGCCCCCACGGCGACCAGGGATATTTGCGCTCGTTACGCCCCGCTAAATGCCCTACATCGACTTCGGCAGGATTCATGATGAGGTCAGCGTTATTAAGCTCGAGACCCACCTTCACAGGCACAGCTTCCTTATTCTCAATCGCCACGTCGGACAAGTTACTCGGCAAATACCCGTGGTTAGAAACTACGGCGCGAACCTTATAGAGGTCGCCGCCTAACGCTTCGACACTCACATCATCTATCAGAATACGTGGCGCAGCAGCGGCGTGGCGCAAGTTGAACAGCATGTTTTTGTGACAGAGATCCTCGAGTAGCTTCGGTGGCGGGTTGCGGTAGACCCAGATGTCTACCAGCCCGCCAATCTCAACCGTGCCAAGCTGCGGGTGCTCGAAGGTTTCCCAGTCTCTAAAGCCCATTTCGCCCACGTTTTCTGTTACCCAGTTCAGAACTTTGAGTTCGATTTCCTCGGTACGCGGGTGCAGGTTGTAAAAGGCTTCTTTCTCAACGCCCGCTAGCGTTTCAACGTCCCAGACTTCCGTGGCAAAACTTATTATTCCCATCTGTTCATAGGTCCAGTCCATCAGACCGCCGTGACGCGCTTTAGATTTGTCAGGCGTAAACTCTTCGTAAATGGAGATGGTCGGGTAGTCGGTAAGTTTAGTGCCAACCTTGCCCAAGTCTTCGTAGAGTCCTAAGTCACGCGGCGACATGTCTTTGTCGTAGCGCGTCATCGACGGGCGTAAAATGACGCCGCCGTGGGTGTGGTAGCAGCACATGCCTGCAATGTTCGGGTGGTCGAGGATGAACCGTGCTAGAGCTTTGGTTTCGGGTTCAGATAAGGGTAGTTCGCCCGCGCCATACTCGAGCTTGTCACTCTGCCAGTTCACAGGAAAATTGCGGTTCATGTTGCCGTCTTGCGGTTTTTCTACGGGGACGTGTACGCCGTCAAAATCTTTGATGGTGCCTTCAGGGTAAATGCGGTAGTACTCACCGCCCTCTTCACCTGGTTCGCGCTGCACCATCAGACGCTCGTCAAGCTTGCTCTTTTTCCACTCGCCTTTAGGGTCAGGCACGCGCATTCGGACAATAAACCCATCGCCGTTCAGGTCTTCCTCGATCAAACCCGATTGGCGAATCTCATGCGGCGCAAAACGCCCATTGCCACACCAGCGGTTATAGGGTTCTTTTAAAGATAGCTCTGCCCCGTCAGGGTTGATGCGCGGGATAATGTAAAAAACTTGCCTGTCTAAGAGGCGCGTGACCTCTTCGTCTTTGCCGTAGTTCGTCAGCAGATACCAAATCGTATAAAGCGCTACCGATGAGGTCGCGTGCTCCTCGGCGTGAATTTGCGCATCTAAATAATAGGCAGGTTTGCTTTCGGCTGCACCCGTCTCTGGGTTGCTAATTTCCATCACCCAAACGTCACGCCCTGCGAAACTTTGCCCGATGGAATAGAGTTTGGCTAGCCCAGAATGCGCCGATGCCAGCGTTTTAAGCTCGGCGGTCATCTCGTCAAAATCGTAATACTTATCGTGCTTCATTTTTCCCATCCTTCATTTCGTAATTGTTCAGAAAGGTCCCAAGCGTTCACATACTGGTCATGGATACCCTCGGGAGTTTGCAACGCCAGATGCACAAAAGCGGCGGCTATTTCCTCAGGTTCTTTCCAGATCTTTCGCATGTCTTCGCTGTAAGTAACCTCACTCATCGAGGTGTGCGTTGGCGCACCTGGCGTGAGGGTGTTGACAGCAATATGATGTGGACCGAGTTCTTTACTCAGCGCCCGACTTAGCCCCTCGAGTCCAAACTTCGACGCACAATAGGCCGTCTCAGTGGCAAAACCTTCGCTCCCAGCGCGGCTCGAGACATTGATAATTGAGCCACTTTTTGCTCTTTTCATCGCGGGTGCAACAGCGCGGCAAAGTAAAAACGGCGCACGTAGGTTGACATTCAAAATACGGTTCCAGATTTCGTTGCTGGTGTCCTCGAGTAATTTTTCCTCAATAAGTCCTGCGACATTCGCAAGAACATCTACGCATCCATTTTCCAAAGCTCGCTCAGCTAAAGCCTGGACTTCATCTTCATTCGCCAAATTCGTTGGTACAGCGTGGACATTAAAATCTTGATTGTTTAAGAGAGTAACTTCGTGCTCGAGTTCGTCTTTTACAATATCAGCAGCGTAAACAACTGCGCCCTCAGCCGCGTAGCGTTTCATAACAGCGCGACCAATACCTCTGGCGGCTCCTGTGACGATGGCAACCTTTCCAGCCAACCGTCCCACCTAAGTCGCCACCCTGCCACCATCAATCAAAAGCCCCACGCCTGTTGTAAAACTCGACATATCCGACGCCAAATAAAGCACGGTTTTAGCGACCTCTTCCGGCGTACCCATACGCCCCAAGGGCGTTACCGCTTTCCAGCGCGCCTCGACCTCTTCCCTATTTGTTGCCAGGTCAGCGTTGCGCCTGTTCATGGCAGTGTCAATCACACCGGGACAAATCGCATTCACGCGGATATTCTCTTTTGAGTATTCAATCGCAAGCACCCTTGTTAAGGACATCACCGCGCCTTTGGACGCGGCGTAAGAAATGTTTCCCCCGACATTGGCAAACGCACTCACCGAACTGTTATTGACAACCGTTCCGCCACCCCTGCGCTTAAAAGCGCGAATGGCGTGTTTACACCCGAAGAACGTTCCTTTGAGGTTCACGCCTATTACTCTGTCAAACAGGTCTTCAGTTACGTCTGTAGAGGGCGTTACGGGTTGCTCTATGCCAGCGTTGTTAAAAATAGTGTCTAAACCGCCAAATTCCCGCTCGGCAGTAGCAATGAGGGCTTCGACATGGGCTTCTTGGCTGACATCTGTCTTCACAAACAGCGCTTCGCCCCCAGTTGCACGAATAGCCTCGAGCGCTTTCGCACCCGCGCCCTCATCAATGTCTGCAAGGACAACCTTTGCGCCTTCTTTGGCGAAGCATTTTGCGGTTGCCAGACCAATACCGGAGCCTGCGCCCGTAACAATTGCCACCTTATCTTTTAGCAACATAGGCGCACCCACGCATCCAACCTACGCATCTGCTACAACCCCAAGCTCAACAATCTCCATCTGGCTTAGGTGCTCAATAACTTTTTCAATATGGGTTTTAGCGGCGGCTTCAGCGGCGTCGGCGTCATGCGCGGCGAGGGCGTCGTAAATAACTTGGTGCTCGAGCCGCACATCTTCTTTTGACCGCTTTTTATCACCCGAAGTTATGCGGCGAATGGTACTACGCCTGTAAATGGCTGCCAGTTCGGAGGCAATTTGTGCAAAGCGAACGAGGTGCTGGTTCCCCGAAACCTGGTAAATCGTTTCGTGAAAGCTCAGGTCAGCGACCCAGAGCGCGTACAGGTCATCTTCTTTAGCGGGTGTATCCCAGACCTTAAGCTGTTTGGCGAGCTGCCCCAATTCCACTTTTGTAATCTGCTCCGCAGCTAAACGCGTCGCCGTGGCGTCGAAAGCCAATCGGCATACGTATAGGTCAACGACATCTTTTAAACTTAGTTCAGGGACAAAAAGTTTGCCGCTCCGCTGCTTAAGCAAGCCGCGCTCAACAAGAATCGCCAGGGCAATACTGACAGGTGTCCGGCTAACATTCAACACTTGCGTTAAATCGACCTCTGAAACTTGTTTACCTGGCTCGAACTCACCGTTGATAATATGGTCACGAATATAAGCGTAGACTTGCTCGCTTAGCGTGGGACTTCTCGAGATGGTTTGCACTTGCGCCTCCAGATTGTATACAACATGCAGGATGCACATTATATGTGATACCCCGTCATTCATGGTAGTGTCAAGGTTTGGTGCAATAGAAGTCGCACGAAAAGTTAGTTGGGGCTTGAACAGCTGTCATTTCGACCCTTACAGCGCAAGGAGAAATTTTCTTTTGAGCGAGTTGCATAAAGGTGTATCACATGTGCTCGACATGACCTCGATATGACAACGTTTCTTTTGGAGGAGCTAAGTTACCGCTCCACTGACTCCTCGAGGTCTCTCCGCCGATTAAACTCATTTGACATTTCTTTCACAAGGCACTACACTTGGTAGGTTTGTGTAGACTTGCTACGCCTTGCCTACCCTTAGGGTTTTTAAGTAATTAACGATTTCTGAGTACGGGATAACAGCGAGGAAGTGAGCTTGCAACAGCGTCAGGCAAGAAACCCAGCGAGGTTTCTCTAAGACCCGGACGCGCCCGGAAAGGAACAATATGTTTACCGATTACGCTCTACCCGAGCGAGTACTTAGCGTGCTCGCCAAACAAGGCTTTGATACGCCGACACCTATTCAAGCAGAAACCCTGCCCCATACGCTACAAGGCAAAGATATTCTCGGTCAGGCCAGAACTGGCACAGGCAAAACCCTTGCCTTCGGTTTACCGATTGCGAGCGCCCTCGACCCTGATAAGTCTAGAGGCCGTGCGCCTAGAGCTTTTGCCATTACCCCTACGCGTGAACTTGCCCTGCAAGTCGCCAAGGAACTCGAGTGGCTTGCCCCGCACCTGCGGGTTGTTACCGTTTACGGCGGCACAGGGTACGGCAAACAAGCGGGCGACCTAAAACGCGGCTGCGACATAGTCGTTGCCACCCCAGGTCGCGCCATCGACTATCAAAAACAGGGCGTCCTCGACCTGAGCCAAGTAAAGATTGCTGTCCTAGACGAAGCCGACGAAATGCTCAGCATGGGCTTTGAAAAAGATGTCGAGGTCTTACTCGCTGCCACACCTAAAGAGCGCCAAACCCTACTGTTCAGCGCAACCTTGCCCCACTGGGCCAAGCGCCTGTCCAAAGAGCACCTGAATAAGCCTGTGCACGTCAACGTCATGAAAGACGAAGAGGTCATGTACAAGGAAATCGCTATCGAAGCGAACCTGAGTAACCGCCTTGGGGTTTTGTCTGACTTGCTACACGCGCACGCAGGCGACAAAGCCATTATCTTTACCCATACCAAAGCTGAAGTCGATAGGCTTGCTAAAGACTTAAGCTCGAGGGGTCACGGCGCTGAAGCAATTCACGGTGACCTGAACCAGGTACAACGTGAACGCGTTTTAGCCCGTTTTCGCAGCGGTCAAGTCAGTGCCCTCATTGGTACAAACGTCGCCGCCAGGGGGCTTGATATTCCTGAGGTCGACTTAGTTGTTCACTACCGTCTGCCCAACGAAGCCGAAGCCTACCAACACCGTTCTGGTCGCACGGGTAGAGCAGGGCGGGCAGGTACGGTTGTCGTTCTTTACGGTTCCAGAGAACGCCGCGACCTTGCTAATATCGAACGCTCCGTAAAACGCAGCTTTACCAAAAGCACGCCGCCCACCCCGGAAACGATTCAGGCAGCTAAACTCAACAGCCTTATGATGAACGCCAAGGCGCAAAGCGAAAAAGACAAAGCGCAGTGGCTCGGTGAAGCGCGTGACCTGATGGACTCGGGCGACGCTGAAATGCTGGCAGGTTTACTCGCTGTCGTGCTAGGCGGCGCACCTAGTCCGCGCAGCTTACTGACGGGCGAAGAAGGCTGGATTACTTTAGAGCTTTCCGGTGACATAAGAAACGTTGGACAGATTGTGCGGCTGCTCAAGTCAGCGGGTGCCGATGACATTGGGCGCATTCAATTAGGCCGCAATATCGGCTACGCCGATGTTAAAGCCGACGACGCCACGTCTCTTATAGCTGAAAATAGCAACATGCGCAGAGCCGAAACGGTTCCCGTTGAGAGAGCCCCCAGAGAAAACTCGAGACGTAAGCCTAAGAAAAATAGAGGCAGGCGGCGTAACGAAGCAAGACGCTAAAGCTAAATAAATCAAACACTACAAATCAAACACTGAGACGGTTGAAAGTTGCAAGAGAGGCTTTTGACCGTCTCTTTTTAGATGGGGTTTGGCAATCTTTTGTGCTCGTAAGACTGCCTCGTCGCTTACGCGCCACCGCAGTGACAAATGACAACTGCCTTGTGTTTTGATTCCACTGCTCAGAAAATTTTTCTGCCCGTTGACCTCAAACTGTCCTCAGATTGGTAAGCTAGTGGTCTATGGGTCAGTTGAGTGGCAAGTTTGTTACACCTGAGGGGATAGTAGAGGGTCGACTTAGCTTCGGTAAGTTTATAGAGGGTCTCGAGCCCTCCCCTATCCACAAAAACAGCTCCTATATTCTACCTGGCTTTATCGACACCCACGTGCACGGTGGCGGCGGCGCCGACACGATGGACGGGGCTGAGGGCGTTCGCAAGCTGGCAAAGTTTCACCTTTCCCACGGCACGACCACACTCTATCCAACGACGATTACAAACCCTTGGAACACCATCATCGAGGCCCTTTGTGGGGTGAAAGAGGTAGTGCAAGAGGGTGACGCCGCCCTACCCGCTATACCGGGTGCGCATCTCGAGGGTCCCTTTATCAGCCCCCAGCGGTTGGGCGCGCAACCTCCAAATACGGAGACGCCGACCTCCGATTTGTTAGACGAGTTACTTGGTCTAAATGTCATCAAACTTGCAACCCTCGCCCCTGAAATATCTGGCGCTCACTTAGCGGCGCGGCGCTTTGCCGAAGCTGGCGGGCGCGTGAGTGTTGGGCATACGAACGCTAAGTATGAAGAGGTTGCAGCATTCACCGAGGTTGTCAGAGAGGCGGGGGGGACCGTTGGCTTCACCCACCTTTACAACGCAATGGGCGGACTCAGCGGGCGTGACCCTGGTGTTGTGGGCGCAGCGCTAGCCGATTCAGCAGCCTATAGCGAACTCATTTTTGACCTGCACCACGTTCACGCGGGCAGTTTTTTAGCCACATTTCGGGCCAAGCCTGAGCGACTTCACTTGGTTACCGACGCGATTCGGGCCTGCGGTTTAACTGAGGGAGAAACCGAACTGGGTGGGCAAAACGTTTTCGTTAAGGACGGTGCGGCGAGGCTCGAGGACGGCACATTGGCGGGCAGCGTGCTCACGCTCGACGCAGCCCTACGCAACGCTTTGGGGACAGGGCTTTCCCTGATTGAGGTCAGCAACTTGCTCTCGGCAACCCCTGCAAATTACATGGGATTAGCGGATAGGGGCAGGCTCGAGCGGGGCAAACGCGCCGACATCGTTGTGTTAAATAGGGCGCTTGAAGTGCAAGAGGTTTTTGTTGCAGGTAGGAAGGTTGTGGGGTAATGCTCAAATCTGGACTTTATGTGTCCTGTCAAGCGCGAGATGATAACCCGCTGCGCGGCGCAAACTTTATGGTGGCGATGGCGCGGGCCGCCGTGCAGGGCGGCGCGTCCGCGATAAGGGCAGAAGGCCCCACCGATATTCGGGCAATCAAGGGCGCAGTGGATTTACCTGTGATTGGTCTCTGGAAACTTGATATTGAAGACTACGACGTTTACATTACCCCCACGCTCGAGAGTGCCGAAGCCGTTGCCCGCGCAGGCGCAGATATTATTGCCTTGGACGCCACCGATAGACCCCACCCCGAAGGCAACACGGCCGAGTTTATTGGAGCGGTTAAAAACGAGCTAGGACGACCTGTATTTGCTGATGTATCGACCTTTGAAGAGGGTCTCGCCGCCGCCGAGGCAGGCGCGGATTATGTATCGACCACAATGGCAGGCTACACGCCTTATACCGAAAAAACGAATGGGCCTAACCTTAAACTGGTTCGAGATTTGGCGGCTGCCGTAAAGATTCCCGTGATTGCCGAAGGGCGTTTCTGGACCCCTGAGCAGGTAGCACAAGCTTTTGCCTTGGGTGCTCACGGCGTGGTTGTCGGCACCGCTATTACCAATCCTAGAGATATAACAAAGCGCTTTTTTGACGCTGTACCCAAGGAGAAAAGATGACCAAACGCATTGGTCTGGGCGTTGATGCAGGGGCCTCGAGCACACGCTGGCTACTGTTAGATAATTCTGGAAAAGAACTGGGCCGAGGCAAAACCGAGCCCATCACCGGACATATTTTTACGCCCGAGGATAGGACGACGAATCTTGGGCGCTTAGAGGCGCTGCTCGAGGCAGCCCTAAAAATCGCGCGTCCCGACGGCTTTGCAGCAGGCATCACGGGCTTTCATAAGGGTACTGAGGTCGAAACGGTTTTTGCTGAACTTATTACAAGCAAACTCGGGCTTGAGGTCTCGAGGCTCGACCTAGACAACGACATGCACGTCGCTTATGCAAGCGCCTTCGACCCAGGTGAGGGTGTACTGATTTATGCGGGCACAGGGTCGGTGGGCTATCACGAAACCGCTAACGGCGAGGTGGTACGCGCAGGCGGCTACGGCTATCTAATCGACGACGCGGGTGCAGGCTACTGGATTGGGCACGAGGCGATTAAACAAACGATGCGCTGGGTCGACGAACTGGGTCATCCGGCAGACTATCCCCTTGCAAAGGCCGTTTACGACCTACTAGGGAGCGACGACTGGGACGATATCCTAGAGGCTATTTATGGCAGCGGACGCAGCAAGGTCGCCAGCCTGACCGCCGCTGTCGCCAAAGCTGCTAATGAAGGTGACAGGGCGGCAATACGCATCTTGCAGGGTGCAGGCAAGGAACTCGCGCGGCTTGCGGGCGCGATTATCGGACGGCTCGAGGGTGACTCTTTACCCGTTGCCTTTACAGGCGGCATCACCCAGCTCGGCCCTCTGCTTACCGACGCACTTCAAGAAGCCTTGCCCACTGACACCCCCTTTCACATAGTTACAACCGAACCCGTCGTAGCCGCTGCCCGCCTTGCACTCAGAAGGGTAAACTTTCCTCAGTGAAGGGCAGGCACAAGGCGCTGCCCCTACGATTTTAAATTTTTGATAGTCGGTACTCTTTTTAATCTGCATTTTGCAACCTCCGACCCCTGACCTCTGTCCTCTGTTCTGTCCAAAACGTCTCGAGCCACACAAACGAAACCGCTTAAGCGCATAAGAATGGAAAACGTTTCGGCGCCGCACATAAGCGGCGTCACAGTTTTGGAAGCGAGCGTGCGCCGCGTGTGCAAACAACAAACAACCTATCTCAGGGAAAATTCATCAGGACAAACGTGCTAAAACCTCTATGCTAGGCGCCACGGCGCAGGCGCAAAAATGGGCCAGGGGGCTTTTTTACGGCTGGTGGGTGCTGCTTGCTAGCATGTCAGTACAGGTCATTACCTCCGGCTTTACCGTGCAATCATTCGGCGCTTATATCGCCGTGATGAAAGAAGAATTCGGCTGGAGCACCACGGCACTCTCGGTTGCTTTTGCGCTGCAACAGGCCCTGGGCGGCTTTTTAGGTCCGGGCATCGGCTGGCTTATCGGGCGTTTTGGGACGCGCTATGTAATTCGCACGGGCATCATTATCTTTGCCATTGGCGTCATGTTTTTAAGCACCATAAACTCACTGACAGAGCTTTATTTGTGCGTGATGGTTATTGCCGTTGGCGCGTCCCTGGCTGGCTTTTTACCACTTAACACGGTCGCGGTGCAGTGGTTCGAGCGTCGGCGCTCAATGGCGCTCGCCCTTATGCAAACGGGGATTAGCCTGGGCGGTTTAATCGTGCCTATCGTGGCTTGGGCCTTGGCAAATTACGGTTGGCGACCCACTTCGGTAGCGACGAGCCTCATAGCACTTGTGGTCGGCTTGCCGCTTACATTTGTCATTGGCAATAAACCTGAGGATTACGGCCTCGAGCCCGACGGTGCACCCGCAGAAGAAGCGGAGGCTATCGCAGCTGCCGCCACCACACGTGACTACACAGCGAAAGAAGCCCTCAAGACAAGTGCCTTTTGGATAATAAGTTTCGGGCACGCCCTCGCCCTGATGGTTGTATTTGCAGTACTGGCGCACATGGTTATTTTCTTAAAAGAGGATCTGAATTTCTCCCTACAACTTGCAGGCGGTCTTGTTGCCCTTATGACGTCTATGAGTTTAATTGGGCAGCTTTTAGGTGGCTTTTTGGGCGATAGGTTCAACAAACGCTATATTGCTATTGGCGCCATGTTCGGTCATGCAAGCGGGCTACTCATGCTGGCGTACGGCGGTAGCCTACTCTGGGTTATCGCCTTCTCAGTGGTACACGGACTCGCCTGGGGTTTGCGCGGGCCGATTATGCAAGCGATGCGCGCCGACTATTTTGGGCGCACCTACTTTGGGCAGATTATGGGGTTCTCGAGTCCCATCGTCACCCTCGGCATTATGTCAGGTCCCCTCATCGCAGGCACCTTTGCCGACCTGTTTGGCAGTTATAAGGTGGGCTTTACCCTGCTGGCATGTTTGGCCCTATTAGGCTCTGTGTTTTTCATGTTTTTAAGAGCGCCTGCTAAGCTCGAGGTTCGAACCAAGTAAGAAACTCAGACAAGTAAGAAATTTAGAGAGGTAAGGCATGGATATCCAAAGACAAAACAGCAGCAAACGCATGAGCCAAATCGTTTCTCATAACGGCGTCGTTTATTTAAGCGGTCAGGTTGGTCAAGACGCTACCGCTGATTTGCAAGCGCAGACGCGTTCGGTTCTAGAGAAAATAGATGCACTGTTGGCAAAGGCGGGCTCGAGTCGCAAACACCTTTTATCCGCCACGATTTATCTGCGCGACATAAAAGACTTTGCCGCCATGAACGAAATCTGGGACGACTGGCTGCCCGAGGGTGGCGCGCCTGCCAGAGCCACCGTAGAAGCGCGTTTGGCACGGCCCAATTTACTTGTGGAAATCTCAGTCATTGCAGCGGCGGATGCGTGATGAAAACAGTCAAGCTAAGCGAAAAGTTAGCCCTAATTGACGACCACTGGAACCCGCGACTGGTCGGGCAAGTGAACGACACTGCTATCAAACTCGTGAAGTTTCAAGGTGAGTTCGACTGGCACCATCACGAACGTGAAGACGAGCTTTTTTATGTGGTTAAGGGTAGCTTTACTATGCGTCTAAAAGAGGAGGATGTTGAAGTGAACGAGGGTGAGTTCATCATCATTCCGCGCGGTACCGAGCACGCGCCCTACGCTGAGAACGAGGTCGAAGTGATGCTCATTGAGCCCGCTACAACCCTCAACACGGGCAACATTGAGAACGAAAAAACGGTGCGAAAAGTAGAAACACTGTAGAGCTAGACAACACCGCGTGACCTATCACGCCTCTCTAAACCTGAGCAAGGTATATCTTCACACCCGAGCCGAGCGGCAAGTGTTAGGCTCAAAAAAGCCACTAAATTTAATCATGATTCGGGGTGGGGTGGGCTGTGAGACAGTACGAATCTAAGGGAGAAATCATATGATAAGCAGATTTTTTAGGCTCTCGTTTGCACTTGTGATGCTACTGGTTTTAGCAGCCTGTGCTGACACTATCTTACCTACGCTCGAGACCGCGATTCGGGTTGACGCAAGCAGCGTAAGCTTAGCGGGTGACGTCGGTGATACGCTAAGCGGCTCTTTTAGTGTAGAAAATACAGCCGGACGTCCTGAGCGCTACCGGGCATCTGAAAACGCACCTTGGCTAAGTATTGTAAGCGGCGCTAGTGGCAACGTAAAACGTGGCCGCACAGCGACCGTGGGGTTGCGCGCTACCTGCTCGGAGGAAGGTGAGTTTCAGACCAACGTTTCTATTAGCAGCAACCGCACAGCGTCAGAAATGGTGTCGGTTTCTCTGACCTGTAATGAAGATACAGAGCCGCCACCCCCACCACCCCCACCGCCACCTTCGGGCAGTGAGTTTTAAATTACGCTTGTTTTTGGTGACAGCATTAGCGAAGCACAAAAAGACGTATTTAGGCAAGCCGCTGCGCGGTGGGCCACCATCATTGTGGGCGACGTTGCCGATACCACATTCAGTAAGTCTGCGGACCGCTGCGGCGCAGGTGAGCCTGCGTTTAACGGCACAGTAGACGACGTTGTGATTTACGCAAGTGTCGAACCCATCGACGGCGCTGGTAGTATTCTTGGCTCAGCGGGACCCTGCTTTGTACGCTCGAGCAACACCCTTCCCCTTTACGGCACCATGCGTTTTGACAGCGCTGATGTTGACGGCTTAGGTGACCGCTTTGAAGATGTCATTTTGCACGAAATGGGTCACGTCTTAGGTGTCGGAACCATCTGGTCTAGCAAAAACCTTCTTACGTTTAATGGTTCATCATGCCTGAACAGTAGCGTTATCAGCTTTACCGGCAGCGAGGCTCGGGCGCAGTACGCCGTATTAGGCGGCTCGGGCAACGTTCCTGTTGAAAACGGCGGCGGCTCGGGTACGAAGTGCGGTCACTGGGACGAAGAAACCTTTGACAATGAACTTATGACCGGCTTTCTTAACGGTGGCAGCGCTAACCCGCTAAGCATCATCACGGCTGGGTCGATGCAAGACCTTGGTTACTCTGTCGATTTGGCAGCGACTGATAGTTACTCGGTTCCAAGCTGCTCACCTGCTTGCTTACGCGCAGACCACGCAGATGAAGATATTCATATTGCCCAACGAGAAGTTATTCTAGAGCCTATAGGTGTTGTCTCGCCTGATGGACAGATTAGAAGTTTAGATCAAGAATAAACAAAAACGTTCGAGACGTTCTAAAAAGGCCGAGCAGTTTTGCTCGGCCTTTTTCTTTGTGCTACCTCGGCCCCTCTCCTGAAAGCGTTAAGTCTATTTAACACAGCTCTAACCCCCAACTTTTCTAGTATCACCGCATCCTTTAACAAAACGGTTGAGGGAGTACCTTTTATAGATAGAGCAGGCTGGAATAGCTTACGAGGATAAGCTCGAGATTGACTAGAGGTGGTTGGAACATGCGAAAACTGTGGTTTGGGATTTTTCTTTTAAGTTTCTTAGGTTTTGGTTTAGTAGGGGCACAGACAGACCTCGAGCTGAACCCTGTCACTTTTGATGGAGCAACGCTCAGCCCTGACGACCCCTTACCCGTCGACCCTGCGCTGCGCACGGGCATGTTGGACAACGGTCTCAGCTACTACATCCGGCAAAACACCGAGCCGCGTAACCGCGCTGAACTCGCGCTGGTCATCAATGCAGGTTCTTTACAAGAGGACGATGACCAGCAGGGTGTGGCGCACTTTTTAGAGCACATGCTTTTTAATGGCACTGAGAACTTTGAGGGTCAGGAGCTTGTGAGTTATCTCGAGCGCATCGGTATGGAGTTCGGTCCCGATGTCAACGCCTACACGAGTTTTGAAGAAACGGTTTATACCCTCACGATTCCTTTGGATGACGAAGAAACCGTCCAAACTGCCTTTCAAATCTTGAGCGAATGGGCGGCTAGGGCAACTTTGGAAGCTGAGGAAATTGAGGCCGAGCGCGGTGTGATAGTCGAGGAAGAACGCTTGCGTGACCAGAACGTCAACGGACGTTTGCGTGACCAAATTTTGCCTGCTCTGTTTGGTGACTCGCGCTACGCCGAGCGCCTGCCGATTGGCGACATGGACGTGGTGCGCAGCGCCCCTCGTGAAGCCTTTACACGTTTCTACGACAGCTGGTATCGCCCAGACCTAATGGCGGTTATTGCCGTGGGCGACTTCGATGTCGATGTTTTTGAGGGTTACATCCGCGACGCTTTTTCACCCCTCGAGAATCCGGCCACCGAAGTTAGCCGTGGTGATTACGATGTGCCCGAACACGACGACACGCGCTACCTGATTACAGCTGACCCTGAGTTTCCAGTGACCTATGTCGAGATAGATTTAAAACGTCCGAGCCAAACGACACAGACGGTGGGCGACTACGCCAAAGACTTAGCTAGCAGTCTGTTTAGCAGCATGCTCAATACTCGCCTGACCGAGCGCGGGCGCGAAGCTGACACGCCTTTTTTACAAGCCAGTGTGAGCGGCAGCGGTTTAACGCGCGACGTAGAAACAATTGAACTCGGTGTTGTGACGGATGATGGTCAGGCACTTGCTGGGCTCGAGGCCCTACTCGAAGAAGTCGAACGTGCCCGCCGTTTTGGGTTTACCGAAAGCGAATTTGATCGTGCTAAAGAAAATCTTTTAAGCATTTTGGAGCGTAACGCCAAAGAGCAAGAGGACATTAGCAGCGCTGCCTTCATCAACTTTTTGACCTCGACCTTTTTAGAGGGCAGCGTGCTGACGACGAACGAGGCTGACTTTGCCTTGGCAGAAGAGATTGTGCCGCAACTGGGGCTCGAGGACATCAACGCTTTTACCGAAGAACTCTTAGCGACAGACAACCGCGTCGTTCTGGTCCTCGCCCCGGAAAAAGCAGGGCTCGAGCTGCCCAACCAGACTGAGGTGGCGGCGGTTATCAGCGATGCGCAAGCACACGAGCTTGACCCTTATGAAGATGCTGAAACAGCCGAGAGCCTCATCGAAACGCCGCCCGAACCTGCTGCGGTTACGGGCGAAACGTATCTCGAGGACTTAGACGTTACCCTTTTGGCACTAGAAAACGGTGTGCGCGTCGTGGTCAAAACGACCGATTTTACCGCTAGCGAAGTCCTTATGTCGGCGGTGAGTTACGGCGGTGCATCTTTAGTGAGCGACGAGGATTATCCCGAAGCGACGCTTATCTCGAGCGTTATTAGTGACAGCGGCGTAGGGCCTTTTGACCGGAATGAGCTGAGCCGCCTGCTCACAGGAAAAAACGTCAGCTTCAATGTCAGCATCGGTGACCTGACCGAAGACTTTAGCGGTTACGCCGATAGCGATGACCTAGAAACGCTTTTCCAACTCATCTACCTCTACGCGACCCAGCCCAGAAGGGACGAGGTCGCATTTGCCCGTACACAAGACCAGTTACGCGCAAGTTTGCGCAACCGCGACAGCCAACCGCAAGCGGCCTTTAGCGACGCCCTCAACACAGCCCTTTACGGCGACGCCCCGCGCTATACGCCCCTGACCTTAGCTGAGGTCGACGCGCTCGACTACGCTCGAGCCTTCGACATCTATCAGGAACGTTTTGCCGACATGAGCGACTTTGTCTTTACCTTCGTCGGTGACGTTACGGTTGACGACATACGCGAACTAGCGCTGCGTTACTTGGGCACCCTACCCGCCGCGGGCAACGGCGAAACCTTTGCTGATGTCGAGCCTGATTTGCCTGGCGAGGTCGTTACCAACGTCGTTTATAAGGGTCAGGAGGAACAAAGCCTCGTGCAACTGCGCTTTTTTGGCGAGCTGAACCCAACGCGTGACGAGCGGCTAAAACTCTTGTTACTCGACAACATTCTAAACATCCGCATGACCCAAGAACTTCGCGAGGAACTGGGCGGCGTGTACTCGCCAAGTGTGTTCTCGAGCGTCTCCCAAAACCCTGACCCGAGCTACGCGCTAGGGTTGCAATTCAGCGCCGACCCAGGCCGCGTGGACGAGCTTGTTAGCGCAAGTTTTGAAGTCTTTATGGACATCCGTGTAAACGGTCCTGACGAAGACACTTTTGCCAAAGCCAAAGAGCAGCTGCGCCGCAACTACGAAGAGGGCTTCGAGCAAAACAGTTTCTGGCGCAGTATCTTAGAGTATTACCTAGCCCTGAGTCCAGATGAGTCACCCCAGGAGCTTCTTAACTACGAGGCGGAGCTAGACGAACTCACCCTGCAAGACCTGCGCGAGACGGCGCAAACTTATATCCAAAGTGACCGTTACGCGGGCGTGGTGCTTTATCCAGCCGACTACGCCCTTATGGTTGAGTAGGGATTTATTGTGTCAGGGAAGGCTTCAACTGAGTTTCCCTGATATCTATTTCAGGCGTCTCTTCAACCGGTGTCTACTTCAACCGACCTCTACTTCAACTCGAGTGATGACCTGGGTATAAGCACGGTGATGGTGCTACCTTTACCCGGCGTACTCTCGACCTGCAACTGACCACCAAACAACTCCAGGCGTTTGTGGGCACCTGAGAGACCTAGACCTGTTGCAGCGTCACCATGCGTTTCGGCACGAGTCTGGGTGTCAAAACCTTTACCCGTGTCCTCTACACACAACTCGAGCATCTCATCACCCAGAATAAGGGTTAGCGTGGCCCGATTCGTCTCAGCGTGTTTGACGACGTTGAACAAAAGCTCACTAGCGAGGTTAAATAACAGGGAGCGCATCGCCGGATTGTCAATGTCGCAGCCGTCTATTTCTGTAAAATCAACCTCGAGCCCATACTTACGCTGCACCGAATCAATCAACCAACGAAGTGAAACGCACAGGTCTATCTCATCTAAGGTTGCAGGCCGCAGGTCAGTGGCAACTTGCCGCGTCATTTGTATCGTTTTCAAGAGCAACTCTAAGCTTTCCTCTAATTTGACGGCGGCTTGTCTGCCTTCTAAATCTTTTCTAAGGGCGGCTAAGTTGAACTGAACCGCGTAGAGTTCTTGCTGCACGGTGTCATGCAGGGTTTTGGCGAGTTTCTGCCGTTCGGCCTGCTCGGTCAGCGTGAGTTCAGCCGCAAGGGTTTGAACCTCCTGGGTGCGCTCTTGCACCCGCGTTTCAAGTTGTTGGGTTAAATCGGCTAGCTCGAGTTCGGTGCTTTTCCATTCTGTAATATCTTGCATCGTACCGACAAAGCGAACGGCCCGTTTATCCTCTCCCTCACCCGAAAAGGTCATCATACCCCTGCTATGATTCCACTTGGGAGAGCCGCCTGGCACGACGAGCCGAAACTCCTCACTGAACTTACTTTGCCCTCCTAAATCAAAAGCAGCCTCGAGCTTTTCTTGAACGTTTGGAATGTCTTCAGGATAGATGCGAGCAAAAGCCGCTTCATAGGTCATAGAGGGATCTAAGTTAAAGAGTGCCTGGCAAGTTTCGTCGTAGCTGATAACGCCCTTTTCTAAGTCGAGTGACCAGATACCAATGTCGCCCGCAGTCAGGGCCATCTCGGTCAACATTTTTTGCTCAGTGAGTTGCGCGGTTAAGCTTTGCAGGAGTTCTTCCCTAAGTTTACGCTCGCTAATATCTTGCACAACGCCTAACATGTGGCTAGGCTTGCCCTCTTCGGTCAGATAGTGACTACCGTGCTCGGCAATCCAGTGAACCGAATTGTCAGGCCAAATAACCCGGCACTCGAAATCCCAGCTGCCCTGCTCCGCCACAGCCTTTTGAAACAAGGCTTTTATCCCTTCACGGTCTTCAGGATGAACATAGCTTAAAAACGTCTCATAGCTCCAGCTGTCTAGCTTTGCACTCGCTCCAAAACACTGGTCGTGGCGCAAGGACGTGCGCATTTCACCCGTCGCCAAATTTAAATCCCAGTCGCCGATACGAACCGCCGCCAGCACAAATTTGAGCCGAGCACGTTCCTCGTGCAAGGGCGCTTGCTTGTCTCTAATTTCAATCGCTACCCCTAGTACCTGGTCAACCTTGCCGTTACGTGCTCGCTTATAACTGCGGTCGTAACTTAAAAACCAGCGCCAGACGTCGTTTTTATCACGCATACGGTAGCTGACTTCGTGAACACTGTCGTCAGCAATATTAGCAAAGCCTGCTAGGTGCGCGTTCAACCGGTCTCTATCATCCGGGTGAACCAGCTCGAGTTCCCCCTGAGCGGCGGTGCTGAGCAGTTCCTCAGGTGTATAGCCTAAGGTCTTAGCGGCTTGTCCATTGACATAAAGTGGTCGCCGGGTGGCAACATCATGAATATAAATAATGCAAGGTGCTAACTCAAAAGGCTCTAGACCATCACGAAGACCTTTGCCTCTTGAAGACGCTTCTGAGCTTTGTCCACGCTCAGCTCGAGAGGCAAAGCGCGAGGCCGGGTCAGTGGTCATGGGGTATGTATTATACCGCCTAAAAATGTAGAAGGTGTTTACAGGGCAAAAATAATCCACTTGCAACATTTGCAAGTGGATTTCCCCCAGCTATACTGCCCCTTCTGATACTCAGGATAGGACGATTTTTTCTCATTCTTTAGAGGTCTTTGTACTTACACTTGGGATTATAGGCGTACTCGAAAACTTTATTGTCAACTTTCTTTATCGTCTGGGCCGAATTCGGCTAATTGTGCAGCTAATTCTGGCGTAAGCCCTATCCTCAAGCGAGACTCGAGCTAGATGTGAGAATTGACGCCGTGAACATTATTTCCGTGCGTATCATCTCAGGCGTATCATCTCCGGCGTATCATCTTCATGCGCGTCATATTCGTAAGCCTCTAAAGATTCAAAGGTGATTAGCTCGCTCCGCCTCTGCATGGTTTTTTAAAACGTCCAAACTGACATATTCCAGCGCTTTTTCATGACTTGCTTCTAAGACAATTGGCGGCGCAACGCCTGCTTCAAGCGCGTCCTTCCAACGTTCAACGCACAAGCACCAAGTATCACCAGGTTTCAAGCCTGCAAACTGGTATTCGGGTCGCGGTGTCATAAGGTCGTTACCTGTCCACTTACTGAACTGCAAAAATTCTAAAGTGACTTTGGCACAAACCACGTGAACGCCTAAATCTTGGGCATCCGTTTCGCAGCAGCCCGTGCGGTAAAAGCCTGTTATTGGATCGAGGCCACAAGGCACTAACTCACTTCCCAAAACATTTTTCGCCACCTCTGTCTCCCCTCTTCAAAGAATTACTAGGGCTTGATCGCAACTATTTGAACTACAGCAGCGTGACCACTGTGAAACGGTCCCTCGTTAACTGTGCGCTCGAGTTCCCGGGCGTGTTTAAACTCGAGCCCCGCTAATTCTTCTTTAAGCTCGGCAAGGGTCATGAGCAGTTCGGGGGTGGACGGGCCACCTGTACGGTACTCGAGTTGCTTAGGTGTGTAGGCTTCTAAGATAAACACACCCCCAGGTTTCAAAGCTTTGACGACTCGGGCGTGTAGTGATGTTCGCAACTCGAGGGGCAGATGAACATAAATAGAAACAATACCGCCCCACGCTTCATCGCCAAGGTCAAAATCAGCTAGGTCGGCGTGGTGAGTTGTCAAGCTAACAGTCCTCTCCGCCGCTAATCTTCTCGCCTTTTCAAGCGCGACAACTGAGCCATCAACGCTCTCAACCTCGAGACCTTGCTGCGCCAGGAAAACCCCGTTGCGCCCCTCACCATCTGCTAAACACAGTACGCGCCCTTGAGAAATATCCTTACAGACCTCGGCTAGAAAGTCGTTCGGTTCAGTGCCGAAAATATAGTCGCTGCGGCTGTAGCGTTCATCCCATTTGTTCACAAATCACTCCAAGACTTAAGAAGTTATTGGGTATCAGTGGCTTTGCACAATAACTAACGCAAATCGGTGAGATATTGTGCAAGCTCGGATTCTGCACAAAAACTCGGTTCAATACCAAGTTCGTAAAACGAATGTATCAAACAACAGATATTATGCGCTAGCACTTTGCATAGCACTTCGTTAATCTGTGCCGTTTCAGATTTACCCCTAACCGCGTCACCAAACTTGCCTTTAATCATAGACATAGTAGTTTCAGCATTAGAGCGTTTGTGATAATGGCTTAGAAATTCATCACGGCGCATCGAGTAGTAATGAAACATAATTCTCCATAGCTGGTCGCCTCCTGTCTCGCCTGTAGCGTTCTTTTTGAATGGGATATAAGGCACACCGCCGTTACGCATGACCGTATGAAGGTTGTCTCGGCTCGAGTACGCTAAGTCTGCCGAGACTTCCTCCATATTGAAATGCTGTGCGGTAGTTTCTACCAAAGGTGCAAAGTAATTAGTATCGTGCTCATGTCGAGTGCTTATCTCTACCGATGTAACCACGTTCGTTTTTACCCCGCACATAAGGTGTAATTTAACCCAGTCGGAATAGTCTATTTCTTTGCCATGCTTGACATTGAACCACTTAACGAAGCGGTTGTTAGAAATACCAGTTGAGTCAACCGCAAAGTCAACCTCTACCGACTTGAGCGGTAAGGCTGTGACAGTAATCAGGTGACGCAAGATAGGTGTAAGCTCGAGCTTATCCAAGTAGTTGTACAGGGAATTAAAGTGAGGCGTCCGTTTGATATAGCCCTTGTCATGCGCCTCTTTTAAGTCGGTCATAAACCGACGCCCTGACACCGTAGAGTAAATCTTAAACACGATGCTAAACAGCATGTCTTTCAGTCTGTGGGGTTTCCTACCACCTGGATAAGCCCCAAGCATTCTAGGTAGCTCTGGCAAGTCATAGCATAAGTCACGCAGTAGCACTTGAAACATAGCCTTCTCGGTGGTCTGGGCTAGGTTGTAGGCTGTCCAGTCTTGCGAGTAGCTGACTCGAGCTTGTGGGGGGTCCAGGTCGGGTTCATGGTCTAATTCTTCTAAGCCGCCTAACGTGTGCATGACGGCGTACATGTGCTTACAGGGTGCTTGTCTTTCTTCGTAGTCTCGACAGGTACACATGCTTAGGTCTAGGGGTACAACGTACTTACCTGAGCTTGACTGACTCGGTACTATCCACCCCTTAGAGGTTTGTTTTAGATTCGTGTTGAGTGCAAGATGCAAACCACGCAATGAGCGAGGATTGCCCTCCGTGCTAAAATGAGCCGAGGACATGGAGTCGGAACCTCCGTGTTCAAAATTAGAAGTACGGTAGGGCAGTTATGCTTGGCGGCTGACTGCCCTACCGCCTTAGGTTATAGCTCAATTATAGCATGAAGCGCTAGAAAATGCGACAGGGACGGCGTTTAGGGTGAAGGCAGTTTATTCTGGTAGGCAGTATCCCAATCTTGCATTTCTTCAATAACACTAGCTTTCTCTGGCAAAGTGTCAATCATTTCAATTCGCTCAAAAACGTTTTTTGCGAGGTCAAGGTACTCTTTAACTGTGTCACGACTTTCAGCAGAATTTGGTTCTAGGTGATAATCTGCCAACTTTCTCATGCCATGAAGG
>ENA-ORXM01001770-ORXM01001770.1-marine-metagenome-genome-assembly--contig:-NODE-1770-length-28313-cov-5.544518_pt1 | contig 28313 bp, 28 predicted proteins | sample MGYA00237867_ERZ511480 | MGnify/ENA primary metagenome ERZ511480 (study PRJEB26309, sample SAMN06266103) | marine metagenome | isolation source: Algal blade | place: United Kingdom:Sidmouth, United... | reverse complement strand
AAAAACTACTGCTAATCAACTTAAATTTAAGTCTTTGAATACAAAAAAACTGTTCAAAAAGTATGAGTTTGCCCTGAAGCAGTAATGGTAAAACTTGCCTATGTGTATGGTGTGGATTCTGTTACTTTGCTGTTATTTAGAATGGTTTTTGCATTTCCTTTTTACTTAGGAATCGCTTTATGGAAAAAACCGTTTCAGCCAGAAAAAATTAAACAAAGAGATTATGTTTCATTGTTCTTTTTTGGTTTTCTAGGCTATTATCTAGCAAGTTTATTTGATTTTGAAGGACTTCAATACCTAAAAGCGGGATTAGAGCGTATTATTCTATTCATATACCCTACAATAGTAGTATTGTTATCTTGGGTATTTTTCAAAAAAAAAATTTCTAAGCCACAATTTTTTGCAATCATCATAACCTACATTGGTGTATTAATTACTTTTTGGGATGAAATAGGGGTAAAAGGTGATGCGGTTTACTGGGGAGGGTTTCTTATTTTTCTAAGTGCACTTACATATGCTGCTTATTTAGTAGGTAGTGGTTGGCTAATTCCAAAGTTTGGAGTAATACCTTTTACAGCGTACGCTATGCTAATTTCTACTTTTTGTGTAGTGATAAATTATATGCTAGTGGGAGATTTTGACTTGTTTGATTATCCTAAAGAGGTGTATTTACTTGGTTTTGCAATGGCAATACTATCTACATTAGTGCCCTCTTTTTTAGTTTCTGCGGCTATTCAGCGTTTAGGAGCTAGCACGTTTTCTATATTTGGAAGTTTAGGACCTATTTCTACGATTATTTTAGCCTACTTTTTTTTAGATGAGAAAATTTCTAATCTTCAAGTGTTTGGGATGTTAGTTGTAATAGCGGGTGTTATGTTGGTTTCTAGGAAGAAATGATTAGTAGTCACTTGAATGTTTCTGATTTTAGGTGTTTTTGTTATTTATCTTTGTAATTATTTGTTCTTGTTTTTAATGTTAAAAAAAATTCAGTCTAAAGTCTATACCATTAATTATTTACTGTAAATACTATTAACATAAGAAATGTGCTATTGTTAATTACTTTAGGTTTATAGGTTTTTATTTTTTTAGAAGTGTCCCTATATTAGCGTGCAAACGGCATAATACCCTATTTATGGCAGAAAATACTCAATATACAGAAGATAATATTCGCTCATTGGACTGGAAGGAGCACATTCGTATGCGTCCCGGAATGTATATTGGTAAGTTAGGAGATGGTTCTTCGGCAGATGACGGAATCTATATACTTTTAAAAGAAGTTATGGATAATTGTATTGATGAATTTGTAATGGGAGCAGGAAAAACCATTGAAATATCTATAAAGGATACTGTTGTTAGTGTTAGGGATTATGGACGAGGTATTCCGCTAGGGAAAGTGGTAGATGTGGTTTCTAAAATGAACACTGGCGGTAAGTATGATAGCAAGGCATTTAAAAAATCTGTAGGATTAAATGGAGTAGGTACAAAGGCAGTAAATGCTTTGTCAACTTTCTTTAAAGTAGAATCATCAAGAGAAGGAAAGCTAAAGACAGCGGAGTTTCATCAAGGAAATTTAGTGTCAGAGGAGGGACCCGTGGAATCTTCTAAAAGAAAAGGAACAAAAGTTTCTTTTACGCCAGATGAACTTATTTTTAAAAAATACATTTATAGAAACGAGTATATAGTACGTATGCTTAAGAACTATGTATATCTAAATCCAGGGTTAACAATAGTTTTTAACGGGGAAAAGTTTTTTTCTGAAAATGGATTAAAAGATCTTCTAGAGGATAACAATAGTAAAGATGATATGCTATATCCAATAATCCATTTAAAGGGAGCGGATATTGAAGTTGCTATAACACACAGTAAAACACAGTATTCAGAAGAATACCATTCTTTTGTAAATGGACAACACACTACACAAGGTGGAACGCACCAAGCAGCTTTTAGAGAGGCTATAGTAAAAACTATTCGTGATTACTATGGGAAACCTTATGAGGCATCGGATATACGTAAGTCCATTATATCAGCTATTGCAATAAAAGTAATGGAACCTGTTTTTGAAAGTCAGACCAAAACAAAACTAGGATCTACAGATATGGGAGGAGAGTTCCCTACGGTAAGAACCTATATTAATGATTTTGTTGGTAAGTATTTAGATAACTACCTACATAAAAATGCAGATACAGCAGAAGCCTTACAGCGTAAGATAATGCAAGCAGAAAGAGAACGAAAAGAGCTTTCTGGTATTCGTAAACTGGCTAAAGACCGTGCTAAAAAATCAAATCTTCATAATAAAAAACTAAGAGATTGTCGTATTCATTTAGGTGATACAAAAAAAGACAGAAATTTAGAAAGTACATTGTTTATAACAGAGGGAGATTCTGCATCTGGTTCCATTACAAAGTCGCGTGATGTAAATACGCAGGCGGTATTCAGTTTAAAAGGGAAGCCTTTGAATTCCTATGGATTATCAAAAAAGATAGTGTATGAAAACGAAGAATTTAATTTGTTGCAAGCAGCATTAAATATAGAAGAATCAATGCAAGATTTACGATATAATAATATTGTAATAGCTACAGATGCCGATGTAGATGGTATGCACATTCGTTTATTGTTAATTACCTTCTTTTTACAATTTTTCCCTGAACTAATTAAAGAAAACCACTTATACATATTACAAACACCACTTTTTAGAGTTCGTAATAAGAAAAAAACATTTTACTGTTACAGTCCAGAAGAGAAGCAGACGGCAATTGAGGAATTAACAGGAAAACCAGAAATTACTAGATTTAAAGGTCTAGGTGAAATTTCTCCAGATGAATTTAAATATTTTATTGGTGATGATATAAGATTAGAGCCTGTAATGTTAGATAAAACAATGTCTATAGAAAACCTGTTGCAGTTTTATATGGGAAAAAATACACCAGACAGGCAAAAATTTATTATAGAAAACCTAAAAGTAGAACTAGACTTAGTAGAGGGTAAATAATTGATTGTAATTAAATTACACTAGGTATTAAATATTTTTTATCTTAAATATTTAGATGTAAGCATTGGAGTATTAAAGCCCATTGATGGGGGATAAATAAAAATAAAATAGTATTTACTATTTATGGAAGAAAACGAAGAGCTAAACGAAATGCATCACGAAAACCAAGAGGAATCTCATGATACACTTACCAAGGTTACAGGGATGTATAAAGATTGGTTTTTGGACTATGCATCTTACGTTATTCTAGAGCGTGCAGTACCAGCTATTGAGGATGGTTTTAAACCTGTACAGCGTAGAATAATGCACTCTTTAAAGGAGTTGGATGATGGTAGGTACAATAAAGTGGCAAATGTTGTAGGACATACTATGCAGTACCATCCGCATGGTGATGCAAGTATTGCAGATGCCATGGTGCAAATTGGTCAGAAAGATTTATTAATAGATACACAGGGAAACTGGGGTAATATATTAACAGGAGATAGGGCGGCAGCATCTAGGTATATAGAGGCTAGGCTTTCAAAATTTGCTTTAGAAGTTGTTTTTAGTCCAAAAATCACCGAATGGCAGCAATCATACGATGGTAGAAAAAAAGAACCTGTAAATTTGCCAGTAAAATTTCCTTTATTATTAGCACAAGGAGCAGAGGGTATTGCGGTAGGGCTTTCAACAAAAGTACTTCCTCATAACTTTTTGGAGCTTATAGATGCTTCCATTAAACATTTAAAAGGACAACGATTTACTATTTTTCCAGACTTTCCGACTTCAGGAATTATAGATGTAAGCAATTACAATGATGGTATTAGAGGTGGTAAAATACGCGTACGTGCAAAAATAGCTCAGTTAGATAAGAATACACTGGTTATTAGTGAAATACCTTATGGAACTAATACTTCTTCTTTAATAGATTCTATCCTTAAAGCGAATGAAAAAGGGAAAATAAAAGTTAAAAAAATTGAAGATAATACAGCTGCTGATGTAGAAATATTGGTGCATTTACCTTCAGGTATATCTCCAGATAAAACCATAGATGCTTTGTATGCATTTACAGCATGTGAATCCTCTATTTCTCCGTTGGGATGCATTATAGAAGATAATAAGCCTTTATTTATTGGTGTAACAGAAATGCTAAAACGTTCTACAGAAGCAACAGTAGAATTATTAAAACAAGAGTTAGAAATACAGTTGAATGAACTAGAGGAGCAATGGCATTTTGCTTCTTTAGAGCGTATTTTTATAGAAAACCGAATCTATCGTGATATAGAAGAAGAAGAAACTTGGGAAGGAGTAATAAGAGCTATTGATAAAGGTTTGCAACCATATATTAAGCATTTAAAGAGGGCTGTAAATGATGAGGATATAACTAGATTAACAGAAATTAGAATAAAACGTATTTCAAAGTTTGATATAGATAAGGCGCAACAACTAATTGATAGTCTTGAAGATAGAATTTTAGAGGTTAAGAATCATTTAGCTAGTCTTATAGATTTTGCAATTGATTATTTTAAGAGGCTTAAAACAACTTACGGAAAAGAAAGAGAGCGTAAATCTGAGATTAGAATCTTTGATGATATTGAAGCTACGAAAGTGGTTATGAGGAATACTAAGCTTTACGTGAATAGAGAAGAAGGTTTTGTTGGGACTTCATTAAAAAAAGATGAATATGTTGCAGATTGTAGTGATATTGATGATGTAATTGCAATTACAAGTGAAGGTAAATTAATGGTAACTAAAGTAGATTCTAAAACTTTTATAGGAAAGAATATTATACATGTGGCTGTATTTAAAAAGAAAGATAGTCGCACTATATATAACTTAATCTACAAAGACGGTAAAGGCGGACCTAGTTATATTAAGCGTTTTAATGTTACAAGTATTACTAGGGATAAGGTGTATGAGTTGTCAAATGGAGGCAAATCTGGTTCAGAGGTGTTGTATTTTAGTGCAAATCCTAACGGTGAAGCAGAAGTTATTACAGTGCTTTTAAGACAAGTAGGAAGTGTTAAAAAGCTTAAATGGGATATAGATTTTGCCGATGTTTTAATAAAAGGAAGAGCTTCTAAAGGGAATATAGTTACTAAGTACAGTGTTAAGCGCATAGAACTCAAGGAAAAAGGAGTTTCTACTCTAAAGCCTCGTAAAATATGGTTTGATGATGTTGTAAGGCGTTTGAATGCTGACGGAAGAGGAGAGTTGTTAGGTGAGTTCAAAGGAGAGGATTTGTTGTTGGTGGTAACACAAAAAGGATTCGTTAAAACATTTTTACCAGAGCTATCTACTCATTTTGATGAGGATATGATTGTTTTGGAGAAATGGAATCCTAAAAAGCCGCTTTCTGCCATTTATTATGACGGAGAAAAGGAACGATATTACATCAAACGTTTTTTGATAGAAGTAGAAAATAAAGAAGATTTGTTTATATCTGAGCATCCTAAATCTGTTTTAGAATTGGTTTCTACAGATTGGCGACCTGTAATAGAAGTTGAGTTTTCAAAAGTTAGAGGAAAAGACCATAAAGAAAATCAAGTTATTGATTTAGAGGATTTCATAGCTATTAAAGGAATGAAAGCTTTAGGTAATCAGTTAACGGCTGATAAGATTAAAAATGTAAATCATTTAGAATCTTTGCCTTTTGAAGAGCCTGAGGAAACACCAACCGATGAAATAGCAGTGGTAGAAGAAGAAGAATCTCAGCAATCTTCAGGTGATAGTGTAGCATCAGACAATAAAGAAGAAAACCCCTCAGGTACACAAGGAGAACAATCTAAATTATTTTAAAATTTATATGACTATAGAAAAATTATATAGCTTTAGCAGAATATTTAAAAGAGAAAACAAGTAATTTGTTTAACAAGAGTTCAATGTATAACGTTTATAAAACATAAAAGTTGAACAAGTTATTTATTAATATTGAATAATAGTATCTTTATCAAAAATTAGAATTTTATGGATTTTACCAACCCTTTGGTATATGGAGCCCCCTGCTTTATTATTTTTATTTTATTAGAATTAGCTTACAGTAAAAACCATGACGACCATCATGATTTGTATGATTGGAACGACCTTTTAGCTAGTGGTTTTATGGGAGTTGGATCAGCAATTCTAGCAGCTTTACTTAAAGTAGTATCAGCGATTGTTATTTTTACTTATGTATATGATGTTTTTAATCCACTTGTAGATAATGTACGAACAAATATATTGGGATATACGTCTTTTGGATACGCTTGGTATATTTGGTTACTATGCCAGTTAGCAGATGACTTTACTTACTATTGGTTCCACAGAGCCAATCATGAAATACGCATTTTATGGGCAGCACATATTGTGCATCACTCATCAGATAATTTTAATTTAGGAACAGCAGTTCGTAATGGTTGGTTTACACTTTTATACAAACCATTGTTTTATATGTGGATGCCAGCAGTTGGTTTTTCTCCAGAAATGGTTGTTTTTTGCTTGGGTATAGAGGCCTTATGGCAATTTCAATTGCATACAGTCTTACTTCCAAAACTAGGTATTTTTGAAAAGTTTATGAATACACACACTATGCACCAAGTACATCATGCTAAAAATGTAGAATATTTAGATAAAAATCATGGTGGTTTTTTAAATATTTTTGATAGAATGTTTGGTACTTGGTTGGAGTTAGATGATTCTATTGATGTTAAATACGGTGTTATACATGCACCAAGCTCCAATAATCCTTTTGTGATTTTAACGCACGAGTTTAAAGATATTTGGAATGATACTAAGAAATCTCCAAAATTATCACATAAATTCATGTATATTTTTGGTCCTCCAGGATGGAGTCATGATGGTAGCACAATGACTGTGAAGCAGCAGCAACGCTTGTTTAAAAAACAAACAAAGGAAAATCCAGCAGCAACATTTAGTAGACCTAATTAAAAAAACAAAAAGCGTATTTATAAAATAAGCTTTTTTTAATCCTCATCCTCAAAAAAGGTATCGGTATAACGTGTGTTAGAATATTTTAAGTCCCAATCCACAGCTGTTTTTAACAGCAATTTCTTTTGATTTGCAATCTGTTTTCTAAGCTTTGCAATCTGTGTACTATCTTGTCGTTGTTTGGGAGAACTATGGGTAATAGATTTATTTAGACTTTTGTTCCATTTTACATAAATAGATTTCTTATTAAAATCATTTTTAAAGGTAGACAAGTACATGGATAACTTCTCGTAGCTTAAATAGGAATAAATACGCTGTTCTGTTATTTCTTCAGTAGTTTTAAACTCTTTAACATCCCTTTTTATTTCTTTAATAATATAATTTACAATAAGCGCATAGTCTTCTTTTTTTATTTTATAAGTTGTCGCAAAACTCTTAAAATTTAGAAGCTTTAAGAGGATTTCGTCTGTTTTTCTGGTAATTAGGTGCTGCCTAATGGGGTTGTCCGCTAATAGAGCCTGTAAATCAGTGTAAGCATCACTTAAAACTTCATCTTCAAAAGTTACAAAAGTGAAATTTTCATTAATGTAGTCATAGATAGGTTTTATTTTGCGATAAATAGCAGATGAAGTTTCTGCATTTAACCGTTGCTCCTCTATAGAATTTGCTAATTTTATATTTTCTAAATATGCAATACAAGTGTTTATATCTACCTGCAGTTGTTCATCAAAGGTAGTTTTCCCATATACTATTCGTTTGTTTTTGGTATTGCTGGTACCACAGCTTATTATACTAAAAGAAAGTAGTAATTTTAGGAATAGAAATTGATATTTAGTTAGTTTTAACATATATGAACTCCAAAATTTAAAAAAGAAGTACTTTTCTTACATTTTATTTGATAACGATATTTAATAGTTTTTATTGTGAATAATAGATGAAAGGTAATAAAATAACAAAACCGCTCAATTAGCGGTTTGTTTAAAAAATATTTTAGTTGAAGTTTTATTTAGCTTTTTTATTTTTTTTCATCCTCAAATCAAAAAATTCTACCATAAGAGAAAAAGCAATAGTAAAGTATAAATATCCTTTAGGGATTGTGCCAACTTCACTTCCAAATATTGATAAATGAGATAAGTGAGCAGCTTCCGCAATTAGCATAAAGCCAATAAGTATAAGAAAAGACAATCCTAAAATTTGTATTGATGGGTGTTTGTTTATAAACTCACCAACAGGATTAGCAAATAACATCATTATTATAACAGAAATAATAACAGCAACAATCATCAAAATTAAGGCATCATTTGGATTGGGAGAAATTCCGTTTGTCATCCCAATAGCTGTCAATATAGAATCAAAAGAAAAAACAATATTGATAACAGTAATTTGCAGAATAGCATTTCTAAGTGTGTTTGATCTAGCTTTGGTGACTTCCCTTTCATCATGACCTTTATCTTCTACTTTTTCATGAATTTCTTTGGTACTTTTATAAAGAAGAAATAGTCCACCAGCAAAAAGAATTAATGCTTGCCCGCTAATGCCACCATGAATCCAATTAGATGTTATAATCCAAAAAGGCTTCTTCATAGATGTTAATAAAGAAATACCAAACAGTAAAATAATACGCATTGCCATGGCGAGTATCATCCCTATGTTTATTGCTTTTTTTCGTTGATTTTTCTCTAGTTTCCCTGCGGCAATAGATATAAATATTATATTATCAATCCCTAAAACTATTTCTAAAAACGTTAGTGTTAATAGAGCAATCCAAGCGTCTGGGTTAGAAAAAATTTCAAACATAGTTAGTTGATTTTAAGGGCAATTCCTTTAGATTTTTTTGGGTCACCTACAATACTGTATTCAAAAGTATACGTGTTTTTTGTTGTCGCCAATATTTTCATGTGAATAGATTTCTCTTCGGCTATATTTTTTGGTGCTGCTTTCTTTACAATGTATTCGCAATCATTTATCCAACGAACAGAAGAAGTATCTGTTTTACCATTAAAATAATCAACCTCAATAGTGTCAGTTCTAATAAACCTAGTAGTGTTTTCTTTTCCGTTTATGTTTGTAGTAAAAGAAAACTCACCATTTTTAAAATCAGAGCATTTTCTTTCAGGTTCATAACAAGAAACAAAAGACAATAATACAAAAGAAATAATAATGTTTTTAACCATACATACAAAGTAAAGAAATAAGTTTTAGTTATAAAACCTATCAGGCACCAAAATACATCAGGTGTTTAATTATAATATTAAATTATGCATCAAGATTAGTTTCATAAGCTTTAAAACTTCCATCAGTATAAAAAATAATTATTTTCTGTATTGGTTTTTCTTTAGAATTTTTCTGAATAGGTTGAATTGTTTTTAAAGGAGCAGGAGTTGTAATGGTGTTCTCCTCAGTAAAAAGTAATTTTTGTTCTGAAGGAGTGGAAGTGTTTTTGTTTTCAGAAATGGAAGATTCGCTTTCTGTTTTGGTGACAGGAAAACTTCCATCACCATTTAATAGCCAATAAAGATTGACATCAGGAAAATTAGAAATAATCTTCATTACAAATTCCAAACTAGGTTTGTTTCTACCAGATAGTATGTGAGAAATGCTAGAGCGTTGCACGCCAATTTTATCTGCAAAAGCAGAAGCAGATAATCCGTAATATTGAATTATGTCTTCTAATCTTTTCCTAAAGTCTTCCGTGTTTACCATTGTATACAAATGTATACAAAAATAGCGTAATTACAAATGTATGTTATACAAATAAAGTTTTTTAATATGAACTATTACATTATCTAATAACATTTAATACACTGATAATAAAATATATAATATGTATTTACTGATGCTAACATTTTGTGGTTACATTACTAAACTATAGGACAAAAAAGCATAAATAATTTGCTATATTGATTGTATACAATTGTGAATTGTAATTGTTTACAATTGTTAATTAAAATGAACTTACTTTTGTAAACAATAAATTATATATACAATGCCTCAATTAAAAACTGACTATAAACAGGTAAAAGAAAATAGCGTTCAAGGAAGATATGTAACCAATTTAGAGGTCTTTCCTTTTTTGGATAAAGTGGCAAAAAAATTTCTTGTATTAAACATAGGTTCTTCTGTTTTAGAAAAAGAAATTAAAATGATTACGTTGGGTTCTGGAAAGAAGAAAATTCTAATGTGGTCACAAATGCACGGTAATGAGTCTACTACTACCAAGGCTGTATTAGACTTTATAAACCTTCTAAATAGCTCAGATGAGTTGGCTACTTATATTAAGGAAACTTGTACTATTAAAATTATTCCTATTCTAAATCCAGATGGAGCAGCGGCTTATACGCGAATAAACGCCAATGACGTAGATTTAAATAGAGATGCACAAGATAGGAGCCAGCCAGAAAGTAAGGTGCTAAGAGCTATTTATAATGATTTTAAGCCAGATTACTGTTTTAATCTACATGATCAACGCACTATTTTTAATACAGCAGATACACCAAAACCAGCAACCGTATCGTTTTTAGCTCCTGCGCATGATGAAGAACGTAATATATCTGCTACTAGAGCTGTTAGTATGCAAATTATAGTTGCTATGAATACAATGTTACAAAAGCACATTCCAGGTCAAGTAGGAAGGTATGATGATGGTTTTAATCGTAATTGTGTTGGAGATGCCTTTCAGATGTTAAATACACCTACTATACTCTTTGAATCTGGGCACTTTCCTGAAGATTACCAGCGAGAAAAAACAAGAGAGTACATTTATTATTCCATAGTAAAAGGAGTAGATGTAATAGCAAATAATAGTGTTAATGACTACACTATAGAAGATTATTCAGCTATTCCCGAAAATAATAAGCTGTTTTTTGATATTTTAATTACTAATGCCGAAGAATTAAACCCTTCATTTCATAAAAATACAAGTGTTGGTCTTTTGTTTAAAGAAATTTTAAAGGGTAAAACAATTCAGTTTCTTCCAAGTATTGAAAATAAAGGTAAATTAGACATTTATTATGGTCATAAAACATACAATTGTTTAAACAAAACTGATTTAGAACGCCTTAAAAGCGAAGAAAATGTAGTTAAATTACTACTTTCTGATTCATTTTAAATATAATGTAGCTTATCTGTTTACATTTTTATCAAAAAAAATGGATATTCTTTACATTTAATTTGATAATTTGTTATTTTTGCCTAAAATTTTAATACAAAAATGGGAAAAGTAAAATTAGATGAAATTGATCATCAAATTCTGGATATGTTAATAGATAACACCAGAACGCCATTTACAGACATAGCAAAAAAACTTTTAATATCTGCGGGTACTGTACACGTTAGAGTTAAAAAAATGGAAGAAAGTGGTATCATTAAAAGTTCATCTTTAACACTAGATTACGTTAAACTAGGATATGCATTTATTGCATATGTGGGTATTTTTCTAGAAAAAACTCACCAAACAAAATTTGTACTAGAACGCTTAAATCAAATTCCTTTTGTAACAGTTGCACACATAACTACAGGGAAATTTAATATTTTCTGTAAAATAAGAGCTAAAGATACAAACCATGCCAAAAATATAATCTTTAAAGTAGATGATATTGATGGTATTAGTAGAACAGAAACAATGATTTCTTTAGAGGAAAGCATTAATGATAAAAAGCGTTTAATGCATACTATTTTTAATGAAATGTAAATAGTAAGTATAGCTTAACATAATTTTAATCCCAATTAGATAAGTATCTGGTTGGGATTTTTTATTTTTAGATGATGAGAACAGCAGAATTAAAAGATTCAGAATATAATTTATTTTATAAAACATATATTCTAGCATTGGATAATATAGAATTGATAGATGGTCTACAAGATGGATTAACTAATTTTATTAATTTTTTAAATGCTATTCCAGAAAATAAATTTTCTTATGCCTATAGGGAAAATAAATGGACAATAGCAGAAGTTATTTTACATATTATAGATACAGAACGTGTATTCCAATACCGTGCTTTGTGTTTTTCTAGAAACGATAAAACTGCATTACCAGGATTTGAACAGAATGATTATGTTCCTAATAGTAATGCAAAAAATAGGAGTAAAGAGAGTTTAATAAAAGAATACATTGCCGTTCGTACTTCTACAATAGCATTATATGCATCTTTTAATGATAATGTTTTAAAATGTATTGGTAATGCTAGTAATTCAGAAATGACTGTAGCTGCTCAAGGCTTTATAATAGCCGGGCACCAAGCGCATCATAAAAGAATTTTAGAAGAACGCTATCTTAAAATTAATCTAACATAGATTTAGAATCCTCAGAATCGTCTTCCATTGGTTGTTCCAATTCAAACAGTTGCTGTTTTGTTTCTAATTCTTTTTCAATACATTCATCAAAATTGGAAAAGAAGTCAGATAAACTTTTACTTATTTTAATTAGATAAATAATATCATTAGTTTTAACCTCTACAGCCTCAATGATCTCACCTTTTAAATTCCGAAAAGAGATAATATCACTATCACCATATCCATGCGGATAAGATTCAATTAATAAGTTGGCTATTTCATGATTTAATTTTTTGTAATCTACAAGTTTACGTAACATAGCTTTGGGATATTGGGTTATACCACTAAACTATATATTATTATAATTTAAAAAACCAAAGAGTTGTAAAACAAGTAATTTTTGTAGGCGTACTACTTAATCTTTGTAGTAAGCAAAAGCTTCAGCAAATAAACTGCCAGGAACTTTTACGTCTATAGCTGGTTTGCCTATGGCATTCAACAATACAAAATTTACATTACCGTGAGAGTTCTTTTTATCAAACTTTAATAAAGATAAAATTTTATCAATATCTTCATTGGTAAATTCTACCTTATTGTATCTATTTAAAAATGTAGTTTTTATATCTTCTAAAGTATCTTTAGAAAGTCCAGTTAATTTATAAGATAAATAACCTTCTAGAATCATACCTACAGCAATAGCCTCTCCGTGTAACAATAACTCATGGTTTTCGCTTTCTAAAAAATATGATTCAACAGCGTGTCCCAAAGTGTGGCCGTAATTCAATATTTTTCGAAGGTTTTGTTCTGTAGGATCTTGTAAAACAACTTCATTTTTTATGATAACAGAAGTATAAATATATTTTTCGGCAGTAATATAATCTGTAACTGTTTTTAGCTGGTTCCAATATGCAGCGTCTCTAATTAAACCATGTTTTAGCATTTCTGCAAAACCACTATTTAATTGTCTGTCTTCTAATGTTTGAAGGAAATTAGGGATTATTAATACCATTTCAGGCTGATTAATTACACCCACTTGGTTTTTTAAGACTCCCAAATCTACTCCCGTTTTTCCACCAACCGATGCATCTACCATAGCAAGTAAAGTAGTAGGAACGTTAATAAAATTGATACCTCTTTTGAAAGTTGAAGCAACAAAACCACCTAAATCTGTTACTACACCGCCACCAATATTTATAATAACACTTTTACGATCGGCATCCAATTCAGATAACACTTCCCAAACCTGTGTACAAGTTTGTATATTTTTATTTATTTCTCCAGATTCTATTTCTATAATTTCAAACGCATAATCACCAGCAATTTCAGCCATAAATTGTGGTAAACAATTTTCGTGCGTATTCTCATCAACCAAAATAAAAACCTTAGAATAATTAGTAGCTTTAAGATGACTATTTAAAGCTTCGTAAGCATTAGTGTTAAAATGTACGTCGTATGTAGAAGTAGTAATAGATTTCATTTGTTGTCTTTAATGTGCTGCAAAATAAAGGTTATTTTTAATTAAAAAATAATCTTTGTATGGTTATATTTGATTGACCAATAAATTTATAACAATGAATGCAATTTTTGAGAATACTACAACAGCTTTTGCGTTAAAAACAGACTCGGAATTAGAACGAGCTTACTTTTTGTTTAAAATGATAGCCAACGAGCCTTTAGTACGTATAGGGACTTTAGTTACTAATTTTGCCATAAAGGTTCATTTGCCTGTAGAAGGGTTAATTAGAACTACTGTTTTTGATCATTTTTGTGGAGGGGTTAGTGAGGAGGATTGTATGCCAATTATAGATAAAATGTATGGTAAAAATGTGTGTTCTGTTTTGGATTATTCAGTTGAAGGTAAAGAGGATGAAGTGTATTTTGATGCTACATTAAATAAAATATTACATATTTTAAATTTTGTAAAAGAAAAAGAAGCCATTCCGTTTGCAGTATTTAAACCAAGTGGATTTGGTCGCTCTAAGCTGTTTCAGAAACTAAGTGAAGGAATTACACTTTCTATTGAAGAGCAAAAAGAATGGGAGCGAGTAGAAGTGCGTTTTAATACCGTATGTAAAAAAGCCCATGAATTGGAAGTTGCTTTGTTGATTGATGCAGAAGAGAGTTGGATGCAATCTGCTGCTGATAACCTGGTATTGGATATGATGCGAAAATACAACAAAGAGAAAGCAGTAGTATTTAATACGTTGCAAACGTATCGGTGGGATCGTTTAGACTATCTTAAAAAAATACATAAAGAAGCTCTGAAAGACGAATTTAAAATTGGAATAAAAGTAGTTCGTGGTGCTTACTTGGAAAAAGAAAATGATAGGGCAGAGGAGCAGGGATATCCAACACCAATTTGTGCTTCTAAAAAAGCAACAGATGATAATTTTGATGCTACCGTAGCTTATATGGTAAATCATATTAATATGATTTCAATTTTTTCTGGTACTCATAACGAAGAGAGTTGTCTTAAATTAATTTCATTGATGCAAGAAGTAGCAATTTCTGTGAATGATCCAAGAATATGGTTTGGGCAATTGTATGGAATGAGTGACCATATATCTTTTAACTTATCAGTATTGGGTTACAATGTTGCCAAATACTTACCATTTAGACCTGTTAGAGATGTAATGCCCTATTTAATCCGTAGAGCAGAAGAAAACACATCTGTTTCTGGGCAAACGACTAGAGAGTTAAATTTGTTAAAGAAAGAAAGAAAAAGAAGAGAGCTTTAGTTTAATTGATCTCTTCTATCACTAATTTGCTAGGACAATTCTTAACTTTTAAAAAAGCAGTTTTTCCATCTAAATCGTTCTCTATAAAATATATTTTACAGGGAGCGGTTTTGGTACTACTTTTTCCAAAATCTACATCACCATTCAATAAAAATTGATTTATTTTTGTTGAATCTATTCGTTTTTCCTGGATTGCCATCATTATATTATCTGAGTAAGATAGTGGTTTGGAACGCATATCTTTTAAGGTCCTACAATTAGGTAAATAACAGAAATAAACGCCTGTTTCTTCTGATTTTTTCTTTAAAAAAATAGATAAAAAAACCAACCCAATAGAGAGTCCAAAAAGGTAAAAACCCAATCGCTTTACAAAAGCCATAAATTAAAAAATAAGAAAATTAATATCGTTATAAGAAAGATCAAACCACTCTCCAACCGATTTGTTTGTGAGTATGCCGTGGTACATATATAGTCCGTTTCTAAGTCCTCTATCAAAGCGTAAAGAATTTTCTAAGCCACCGTCTTCACCAATTTTTAAAAGGTAAGGAGTAAATATGTTACTTATAGAAACCGATGCTGTTTTTGGGTATCTAGAAGGAATATTTGGCACAGCATAATGTATAACACCATATTTTTCTATAGTTGGTTTGTTATGGCTAGTAACTTCACTAGTTTCAAAGCAACCACCCATATCTATACTAACATCTATAATAACAGCTCCTTTTTTCATACGTTCTACCATAGTACTAGAAACAATAACAGGAGCACGATTCTTACCTCTGGTTGCTCCAATAGCAACATCACATCGTTTCAATGCTTTTAGTAAATTTTTAGGCTGAATTGTAGAGGTGTATACGGTTTGTTTTAGGTTTGTTTGTATGTTTCGTAATTTGGTAATAGAATTATCAAAAATTTTTACATTAGCGCCTAGCCCAATAGCGGAGCGTGCTGCAAATTCCCCTACGGTTCCTGCGCCAATAATTACAACCTCTACAGGAGGAACACCACTAATATTACCAAACATAAGTCCGTTTCCTTGGTTTGTAGCAGCCATTATTTCGGAAGCTATTAATACAGATGATATACCTGCAATTTCACTTAACGAACGTACTGCAGGATATTTGCCATCATCATCTAAAATATACTCAAAAGCAATGGCTGTAATTCTTTTCTTAGCGATGGCTTCAAAATACTTTTTAGATTGTGTTTTTAATTGTAATGCAGATATAATTATTGCTTGCGGATTTAATAATTCTATTTCTGAAAATGTTGGTGGCTCCACTTTTAAGAGTAGCGGACAAGAAAACACTTTTTTTGTGTCTCTAGTAATCTCTGCACCAGCATTGGTGTATTCTATATCTGAATAATTAGCACCTTCACCAGCGCCAGCCTCTATTAGCACACGATGACCATTAGCTGTAATGGCATTTACGGCATCAGGAGTTAAGCAGATGCGCTTTTCTCTTTGCTGATTTTCTTTTGGAATACCAATATATAATTCCCCCTTTTGTTTAAACACTTCTAATGTTTCTTCTTGGGGCAATAGCTGTTGTTTACTAAATGGAGAAGTATGTTGATTCATATTATTTACCTCTATAGCACTATAAATAGTACTAGGGTCAAAAATACAATTTTTTTGTTAGTAACAAGAGGTAATTTATGCTTAGTCTTTTTGTTATGATTATTTTTAATTAGCGATAAAGGATTGGTAAATAAGCAAACTGATATATAAGAAAGAATATTTGATAATTTTTTTTGAACCTTTTAATAGTTATTAATAAAACTCTGTTTTGTGGTTAAAGAAAGCTTTGTATTGAATAGTAGTTTATGAAAGAAACTTACTTTTAACCTTTAAAATAAAAAGTCTTTTACTATAGCTATAATTAATATTTAGTAAAAAACAAATAGTACTTTTGGTAACTGAGCGTAGCCGAAGTTAAATAACTTTTTTCATTGTAGAACCTTCATTTCTTAAACGCTCTTTTTCTTTTAATGCTTTTAACTCGGCATCCATAGCCTCTAAGTCAATACCATTAACATATTTATCATATATTTTCACACGTATTAAATATACAAAAGGAATAATAAACATACAAAAAGGTAGAACCCAGAAAATACTTTCAGCATCAACAGTGCTACTGTCAGTAGAAAGAACTTCAAATATATGCAATGCATACATTACAATTGGTATTAGTAAAATATGGTACCACCAATCCTTAGAAGTTAAAAACCAATATAATGTTATAAATAGAGGAACAAGTTTACTGACAAGGAACCAACAAAAAATACCAACAGAATTAAAACCATTATTTCCTATAGTCATTCCTAAAAATGAAATTGTAACATCTGGTTCATTGGGAAGGTAGTCGTGTATTTTATAAAGGAATGGAGTTGTTGCAATAAACAAAACAAAAAATGATTCTATAATAATTTTTGTACGAGCGCTCTTTTTATTTTTATTCATTGAGGTATATTTTAAATTAAATACAAATGAATAATGGCATAAAAAAAGAGCAATTTTTAATTGCTCTTTACTTTTTAATAACTCAAAGATGTTAATCTTCAAGGATTAAAATCCGTTTTCTTAGTTGGACTCTGTTCGTACAATCCATCATCTTCAGATGCTGAGTTAGATGTACAAGAGGTCAAAAATAAAGTAACGCATGCCAAAATTCCAAAAAATACTTTTTTAGTGTTCATAGTACTTGTTTTTAATTAATACTCATTTTCATTACAAATGTAAGTTTTTAGCTACAAATAATTTTAACTTTTTTTGAGGTATTTTGTTTTTAAACGTTAAAATTATACGTTTTATCGAAAAATTGTAAAACAAAGAGTCGAATGTTTAAAATTAACATAAAATATAATTTATTTTTTGTGTAAATTACGATAAAGGTGAGTAATAAGCAAAGGGGTAATTATTAGGGAATTCTTTTAGTTATGGCTAATTATTTGTGAGTTAATTAATTATGAAGTGGTGCTATTTTTTCATCTATGTTAAAATATAGAGTAAGGGGAATTAAATTTTGTAATAAGTTGTTTTACTATCTTAATTCTTTGGAGGTTATTAAAGTAAGTAGGATTGTCATTTTTTAATAAAGCTCGTTTTTAATATTTAAACCTGTATTTAAATTATTAAGGTAGTTTTAATTTGAAACTATTCTTTGTTTCTCAATCTTTCTCTTTCCTTTAATTCTTTTAACTCCTTATCCATAGCATCTAAATCTATACCATGTACATATTTGTCATAGATTTTTACACGTATAAAATAAACAAAAGGTATTACTACCATACATATAGGAAGAATCCACAAAATATTTTTTGTATCAACTTCATCGCTATCCATATAAAATACTTCAAAAAGTTGGAAAGAATACATAGTAATGGGAATTAGTATAATGTGATACCACCAATCTTTAGAGCTTAAAAACCATAAAATTAATAAGTATAATGGAATAACTTTATTAATGATAAACCAAAAAAACATAGAAACATCTGGAAAGCCATTATTACTAATAGTGGTACCTAAAATAGAGACAATAGCATTAGGTTCTTGTGGGATGTAATCAGGTATCTTAAAAAGAAAAGGAGGTATAATAATAAAAAAAATAAAAAAAGACTCCAAAACAATTCTTTTTTTTACCTTTTTACCTTTAAGATTGTTCTTCATCAATTAGTTTTAATGTAATAACTACAAAATACAGCCATTAAACAAATATAAAAAAGAGCTAATTGCAATTAGCTCTTTTTGTTTTTTTATTATTACATTTTTTTAGTATCTAATAAATTTACTTTTCTTTACAGACTGTTCAAATAATTCATCATCGGCAACTGTATTGTCATTTGTACAAGAAGCTAGCATTAATACAGCACAAGCTAACATTCCAAATAATACTCTTTTAGTGTTCATAATTAAATACTTTATTAGTTAGGGAAATATTTTCGTCAGTGAAAGCAGGAAAATATCACTACTTTAACTTTTTAACATTAGAAATATAACACCTTTAAACGTAAAAAAAAAGTATTTCATCGAAAAAAATACATTTGATTAAAAAAATATAATTGTATTTTTACAATAAGTAAGTTACTTTTTGTTAATAATGTTAATTTTTCTGCTATTATTTTCTAAAACAGAGATGTGTATATCTGTGGTATGTTGGGGTAGGTAACTTTTAATTTTTTCGGGCCATTCTATAAATGTCCAGCATCTTGCATATAGGTAATCTTCTAAGCCTAAATCCAGCGCCTCTTCTTCGTTATCTAAGCGGTAGAAATCAAAATGGTAGGCAATTAGCTCTTCAGAGTCGGAGAAATATTCATTTACAATGCTAAAAGTGGGGCTGCTAGTTTCATTAGAAACACCTAATTCTTTAACAATAGCTTTTATCAAAGTAGTTTTACCAGCACCCATATCTCCATAGAAGCATAATGTTTTAGATGTGGAATTTTTTATAACATCATTGGCTATTTTTTGAATATCAGACACCTCGTAGATTAAATTCTTCATTTTAATGATTAAATAAGTACAACAGTAATCCTATTTAAATAGGTTTATAATTTTTATACAAATATAATTTGTTTCAGTATATTATATCAACTTAGAATGGCTCAATACAATTAAACTCAAAAAATACTTTTATGAAATCCATATTGCTGCAATAATTATGATGTTGTTTTTCGCTAATTACATCTAATGTATAGTCGTGGAAGAAATAAAACACCCATCTATTTATTTGAAAAAAATATTCACGTGGGTTTGTTAATAATGTTGTTCTTGTATGGTTTCTGTGTATTGCTCATATTTATGAGAAATTATTTTGCATTAGACATAATTTATATAGATTTGGTCTAATGTGTTGTTGTTCGTCACTATTTATAATTAGAAAAAGTAACATAAAAATTTAGAAGTAGCCATTCTTCTTCTTCACTTATTAGTAAAGCTACATTTAAAATATTTTTATAGTATATGCTTAAATCTAGATAACAAAATAAAGAGTAATGCTAGCACGTTCGTAAAAAAGAAAATTTCAGAAGTAATTATTATACTTATACTATTTTTGACGGTATACTATATTTTTATACCTGAAGATGTAAAAAAAATGAATATATAGCTGTGTAGGTGTTTTTAATTCAAATTTGATGAATAACAAGATTAAAATATAAAATATATTTATAAAAGTGACTCAAAAACAGACCAGATTTTTTTTGTTAACTGGCTAATAAAATGATAATAGAGAATTAGAATAAAAAATAATTTGATGACCCAACATTAGCACGGGATAACACAATAGCTTTTAGCGATTAATAAACGAATTATTAAAAAAGTAAAATCAGTAATCTTTTTATTTGGTATTTTTTATAGAAGAATCTATTTCTTTGTTAATGTTACCTATTAGAGATTTTAATTCTTTCTGGTGCTGTTTTTTCATTTTTATTTCAATAAGCTTTTCTATGCGTTGTTGTTTTTCTATCGAAAGCTGATCAAAATTAGCTACTTCTTTATTTGGTTTCAGCATTTCGCCTTCCCCTGTAATTAACCAGACAACACTAAGTTGTGGGTATTCTCTAAGTACCGTTTCTATTACATCTGTACCAATAGATGCACTGTTGCGTATCATTCGTAATGTATACCCATTACCAGCACCAATAGACAAGTCAAATTGCCTAGCACTCAAACCAACATGTTTTATGAATTGTCCTAAACGGTGTATAGCCTTACTCATATTAAAATATATTTAGACAAATATAATCATTTATGTTAAAAAGGGAAACAATTATACAGGTGAGTCTATCAGTTATAATTAAAATGTATTTATTTCTTGTTATTTTTGTTTTAGAAAAAAAACTACAACTATAATTAGGTGGATTTAAGTTATAAAAATTAAAGAAAAAAACCGAGCATAGTTTTTTTTGTAAGAAAGTATATTGATACCATTTCTTTAATGATTAAAAAATCATGAATTAAACTCGGCTTAATCAGAGGTTTATGATGTAAGTGAAACCATTGCAAAACGGTGTCAAATTTTAATTTGTATTCCAAAATTTTAATTTTTAAGAATTATTTTTTTTCAATTGTAAATAACCGTTTCAACCCATTATCATCTTAAATGTCATAATTATAAGTTACTACCCCTGTATTTTGATATAAATTGTAGCACATAGCTTCTGTAATATTTTTGAGTATGCATATTATTAATAGCTCTGTATCTTGCAGTTCCTCCAAGATACGCTCTACTATAAATATTGTTTTTCCTATGAGTTTGTAAATTTCTTTTTTGAACGGATTAAAGTTTTGTTCCTATGATAGGATTCTAATCTGTAAGGATATTGATTTGCATGAAAAAAGTCTGTTTAATCTTCTGAGATTGGATATCACAAATACTATCTGCTAAGGTAGAATGCTTTAATAACCCCATTCATAAAAGATACTAAATGCTATTAAAAAATATAATCACCTTGCAACAATTTTTAAGTTTGTTTTACCTTTAATCTTCACCTTTTGGAAAAGGAAATGCAAAACGCTAATTTTGCAATACCCTCCCTATCTAGGCTCTAGTACCACAAAAGGAATAATCATTTCTTCTAAAGAAACACCGCCGTGTTGGTAGGTATTTCTATAATAGCCAACATAGTGGTTGTAATTGTTTGGATATGCGAAGAACAAATCATTTTTTGCAAAAATAAAAGAGCTACTCATATTTATAGACGGTAGGTTTATTTCTTTTGGGTCTTTAGCAGCAAAAACATCTTTCTCTTCGTAGGTAAGACTTCTGCCTGTCTTATAGCGTAAATTAAGGCTTGTATCTTTATTGCCGATTACCTTAGATGGATTTTTTACATTAATAGTACCATGATCGGTAGTAATAATAAGTTTTAGTCCTAAGCTTTGTGCTTGCACAATAATATCTAAAAGAGGTGAATTTTTGAACCAACTTTTTGTTAAGGAGCGGTAGGCTTTATCGTTAGAAGCAAGCTCTTTAATAACTTCCATTTCGGTTTTAGAATGCGAAAGCATATCTACAAAGTTGTATACAATAACGGTTAAATCATTCTCTTTTTGAGAATTAAAGTTCTGTGCCAATTGCTTACCCTGTCTTAAACTGCTGATTTTATGATATTCCCATTTTAAATCTAATCCTAAACGTTTAATTTGTTCACCTAAAAATTCAGCTTCATATAAATTTTTCCCACCCTCATCCGTATCATTTTTCCACCATTCAGGATATTTTTTTTCCATATCTAGTGGTGTAAGCCCAGAAAAAATAGCGTTTCTAGCATATTGCGTTGCTGTTGGTAGTATGCCATAGTACGGTACTTCTTTTGTTTTTTTGTACGAAGTGTTTAAAATACCTTCAAAAGCTAACCACTGATCATATCGCAGATTATCTACTACTACCATGAGTGTTTTTGTATCTTTAATTTCGGGTACTACTAGCTTTTTAAACATGGTGTGCGATAACACAGGACCATCATTATCTTTAAACCAGTCTTTGTAATTTTTGTCAATAAACTTACAAAATTGATTATTAGCTTCTGTTTTCTGAGATTCTAATATTTCTATCATTCCAGAATCTTCAATTTCTTCTAGCTGTAAATCCCAATAAGTAAGCTTTTTGTATAAATCCGCCCAACCTTCATAGGAATTAACACTAGACATATCCATAGCAATTTTTCTAAATTCTTGCTGGTAATTAGAAGTAGTTTTTTCGGAGATAAGTCTAGAATGATCTAAGTTTTTCTTTAAAGAGAGTAATATTTGGTTTGGATTTACAGGTTTTATAAGATAATCTGCGATTTTAGAACCTATGGCATCTTCCATAATATACTCCTCTTCGCTTTTGGTAATCATAACAATAGGGATAGCTGCATTTATGCTTTTTATTTCGTTTAACGTTTCCAAACCAGATAATCCAGGCATATTTTCGTCTAAAAAAACAATATCAATAGCTGTATTCGGAATTTCTTCCAAAGCTTCTTGTCCACTTTTACAAGTTATAACAGTATAATTTTTACTTTCGAGAAATAAAATATGGGGTTTTAGGATTTCAATTTCATCATCTGCCCAAAGTATTGTTATGTTGTTCATTTAGTGTTTATATTTGTAGGAATAAAAAGATTAGCGATTTTGATAAAATCAAACAAACTTAAAATATTTAATGATCCAATTTACGGATTTATTACTATACCAAATGGTCTTATTTTTGATTTAATAGCCGACCCATATTTTCAGCGTTTGCGTAGAATTTCTCAGATGGGATTATCATACCTGGTATATCCAGGAGCACATCATACACGTTTTCATCATGCGTTGGGATGTATGCATTTAATGCAAAAAGCTACACAAGTGCTTTGTTTTAAGGGTGTTGAGATAAACAAAGAAGAAAAACAAGGATTATTATGCGCCATTTTGTTACATGATATGGGACATGGTCCATTTTCACATGCTATGGAACACAGTATTGTAGAAGGTGTAAGTCATGAGTACATTTCATTACTTTTTATGGAAGAGTTAAACGAAAAATTTAACGGAAGTTTAACTACTGCTATAGAAATTTTCAAAGGAAATCACCCTAAAAAATTTTTAAACCAGTTGGTATCTAGTCAGTTAGATATGGATCGTGCAGATTATTTAAAGCGTGATAGTTTTTATACAGGTGTAGCAGAAGGAAATGTAAATTCTGAACGATTAATTACCATGTTAAACGTGGTAAAAGGTGAGTTGGTTGTAGAAGAAAAAGGAATTTATTCGGTAGAGAAATTTTTAATTGCTAGGCGTTTTATGTATTGGCAAGTTTATTTACATAAAACAGGCTTGGTGGCAGAAAGTATATTAATAAACATACTAAGGCGTGCTAAGGAATTAATTGGTAAGGGAGAAAAGTTTGCCTGTAGTTCCCCGTTGTTATTTTTTATGGAAAATAAAATTTATAAAGGTAATTTTAATGCAGAAACTTTAAATTTGTTCTCGCAATTAGATGATATAGATATTTTATCAGCTATTAAGATGTGGCAAAACCATTCAGATTTTGTACTTTCTAAATTATGTACAATGTTAATTAACAGAGAATTGCTAACTATTAAGCTTAAAAAGAACCCTATAAATTCCGAAAAGCTTAAAAAGTATTTTAATAAATTTAAAAAAGAACACAAATTGTCTGATGAAGAAACAGCTTATTTTGTTTTTTCAGGAGAGATTAAAAATCAGGCATATAACATAGATAATCAGAATATTAATATTCTTAGGAAAAATGGAAAAATCACAGATATAGCAAAAGCTTCAGACCAACTAAATATTAAAGCACTCGCCATGACGGTAACAAAATATTATATCTGTTATCCAAAAGAATCTGTTTAACAATTTTTCTTACTTTTGTGTTCATGAAATTTACAGCTAGTCAAATTGCAGGTATTTTAGAGGGAGAGGTAGATGGGAATCCAGAAATAGCAGTTCATAAATTGGCGAAAATTGAAAAGGGAGATAGTGGCTCTTTAACTTTTTTAGCGAATCCAAAGTACACTTCACATATATATTCTACAAAAGCATCTATTACTATTGTCAATAAAGATTTTATTCCAGAGCAATCTTTAACAACAACACTTATTAAGGTTGATGATGCATATGAGTCTTTTTCTAAACTATTAGAATATTACAATCAGGTAAAAAATAATAAAACGGGAATAGAAAGTCCAGTTTACATGTCTGAAACAGCAAAATATGGCGATAATTTCTACTTAGGAGCATTCTCTTATCTAGGAGCGAACGTCACAATTGGTGACAATGTAAAAGTACACCCAAATGCATATATAGGTGATAATGTTATAATAGGAGATAATGTAACAGTTTTTGCTGGAGCTAAAATATACTCAGAATCTTTAATTGGTAATAATTGTGTAATTCACAGTGGAGTAATAATTGGAGCAGATGGTTTTGGTTTTACACCTAATGATAAAGGAGAGTATAAAAAAATACCACAAACGGGAAATGTTATTTTAGAAGATAATGTAGATATAGGGGCAGGAACAACAATAGACAGAGCCACTTTGGGTTCTACAATTCTTAGAAAAGGCGTAAAATTAGATAACCAAATACAAATTGCTCATAATGTTGAAATTGGAGAGCATACCGTAATAGCTGCACAAACTGGTGTTGCTGGTTCTACAAAAATTGGAAAGCATTGCTTAATAGGAGGGCAGGTAGGTATTGTTGGTCATATCACCATAGGAGATAGAGTAAAAATACAAGCACAATCTGGAATAGGAAGAAATATTAAGGATGATGAAGTTTTACAAGGGTCTCCTGCTTTAGCCTACGGAGAGTATAACAAATCCTATGTTCATTTTAAAAATTTACCAAAGACCATTAATAAAATTAACGAACTAGAAAAAAAGATTAAAGGTGAGTAATACTAACACACAACAAAAAACTATAGAAAAAGAAGTGACTCTTACCGGGGTTGGTTTACATACAGGAGAAAACGTAACAATGAAATTTGTTCCTGCGCCAGAGAATCATGGGTATGTTTTTAAAAGAGTAGACTTAGAAGGAGCACCAGTAATAGAGGCAGATGCTAATTATGTAGTAGCTACACAAAGAGGAACTAATCTAGAGAAAAACGGAGTAAAAATACATACATCGGAACATGTTTTAGCAGCTCTAGTTGGTTTAGAAATAGACAACGTCTTAATAGAGTTAAATGCTCCAGAACCCCCAATTATGGATGGTTCTTCCAAATTTTTTGTAGAAGCTTTAGAAAAAGCAGGTATTAAAGAGCAAGAAGTAGCTAGGGAAGAGTATATTGTAAAAGAAGTTATTACTTATAAAGATCAAGAATCTGGAAGTGAAATAACAATAATACCTTCAGAAGAGTACCAAATTGCTACTATGGTAGATTTTGGCACCAAAGTACTGGGGACCCAAAATGCAACATTAGAGCATTTATCGGATTTTAAAGCTGAGATTTCTGAAGCTAGAACTTTTAGTTTTTTGCATGAAATAGAAATGTTATTAGATAACGGTCTTATAAAAGGGGGAGATTTAAATAATGCAATCGTATATGTAGATAAAGAGATATCTGAATCTACGATGAAAAAATTAGAGAAAGCATTTAATAAAACTAAAATATCTGTAAACCCAAATGGGATTTTAGATAATTTAACTTTGCATCAACCAAATGAAGCTGCGCGTCACAAATTATTAGATGTAATAGGGGATTTAGCTTTAACGGGAACAAGAATACGAGGTAAAGTTATAGCAAACAAGCCAGGACACTATGTAAATACGCAGTTTGCTAAGAAACTTTCTAAAATAATAAAATTAGAAAAACGAAACAAAGTACCCGTATATGATTTAAATAAGCCACCATTGATGGATATTCATCAAATAATGGCAATGTTACCACACAGGCCTCCTTTTTTATTAATAGATAGAATATTAGAATTATCTGATAATCATGTGGTTGGAATGAAAAATGTGACCATGAATGAACCTTTTTTTGTAGGGCATTTTCCAGATGCACCAGTAATGCCAGGGGTATTACAAGTAGAAGCCATGGCACAAACAGGAGGTGTTTTAGTTTTGAGTACTGTACCAGACCCAGAAAACTACCTTACATTTTTTATGAAAATAGATAATGTTAAATTTAAAAGAAAAGTTTTACCAGGAGATACCTTAACTTTTCAATGTAGTTTAATAACACCAATACGAAGAGGTATTTGTCACATGCAGGCTTACGCATATGCGAATGGAAAATTAGTAAGTGAAGCAGAATTAATGGCTCAAATAGCAAAAAAATAAATATATGAATCAACCACTGGCGTATATTCATCCCGGAGCTAAAATAGCAAAAAATGTAGTAGTAGAACCTTTTACAACTATACATAATAATGTTAAAATAGGAGAAGGTACTTGGATTGGATCTAATGTCACCATCATGGAAGGGGCAAGGATAGGAAAAAATTGTAATATCTTCCCTGGAGCAGTAATATCTGCAACTCCACAAGATTTAAAATATAAAGGAGAAGAAACAACCGTTGAAATAGGGAATAATACAACTATAAGAGAATGTGCTACTATCAATAAAGGTACATCAGATAGAATGAAAACAATTATAGGTAACAATTGTTTAATAATGGCATACTGCCATGTTGCTCATGACTGTTTTATTGGTGATAATTGTATTTTTTCTAACAATTCTACTCTAGCTGGTCATGTTACTATCGGAGATAATGTAATATTAGCAGGTTTGGTTGCTGTACATCAATTTGTATCTGTAGGCCAACATGCTTTTGTAACAGGCGGTTCATTAGTACGTAAAGACGTGCCACCTTTTGTGAAAGCAGCTAGAGAGCCTTTATCTTATGTAGGTATTAACTCTGTGGGACTTCGAAGAAGAGGATTCAAATCTGAAAAAATCAGAGAGATTCAGAATATCTATCGTATTCTTTATCAAAAGAACTATAACAACTCACAAGCGGTACAAATTCTCGAAGCTGAAATGGAGGCTACTCCTGAACGCGACGAAATTTTACAATTTATAAGAGATTCTCAACGTGGAATCATGAAGGGTTATTTTAGCAATAACTAACAGATATTTACTAATAATTAAGCATTCAAAATGGCGTCTACATCTGACATAAGAAAAGGATTGTGCATACGATACAACCACGATATTTTTAAAATAATTGAATTTTTACATGTGAAGCCTGGTAAAGGTCCTGCTTTTGTACGAACAAAACTTAAAAGCGTTACCACAGGTAAAGTGATTGATAATACTTTTTCTGCAGGTCATAAAATTGAAGATGTGCGTGTAGAAACACGTTCATATCAGTATTTATACGCAGAGGGTGAAACCTATCATTTCATGAATACGGATGATTACAATCAAATTACCTTGGAGGAAAACACGCTTGATGCACCAGGATTATTAAAAGAAGGTGAAGTGGTAAAAGTGCTATTCAATACGGAAGATAGTATGCCACTTTCTGTTGAAATGCCTGCAAGTGTTATTCTTGAAGTAAGTTATACAGAACCAGGTGTTAAAGGTAACACGGCAACTAATGCTACGAAACCAGCCAAAGTGGAGACCGGGGCAGAGGTTAATGTTCCACTTTTTATAAATGAGGGTGATAAAATCAAAGTAGATACCGAAAAGGGCGCCTATATGGAAAGGGTAAAGGAATAAGGGCCCTGCCTGAAGAATTTCTTTAAGGCAGAAAACTGCCCTATTTTAATTTATAGCTCATAAATAATCTTAAAATTGAGATTTCCAACACCACATACATTACAACAGATTGCCACAATAGTTGGTTGTGATTCCGTTGGACCAAAAGACTTTCCAGTGCTTGGAATGAACGAAATTCACGTTATACGTGAAGGGGAAATTGTTTTTGTCGATCATCCAAAGTAT
>ENA-ORXM01001769-ORXM01001769.1-marine-metagenome-genome-assembly--contig:-NODE-1769-length-28325-cov-4.223839_pt1 | contig 28325 bp, 24 predicted proteins | sample MGYA00237867_ERZ511480 | MGnify/ENA primary metagenome ERZ511480 (study PRJEB26309, sample SAMN06266103) | marine metagenome | isolation source: Algal blade | place: United Kingdom:Sidmouth, United... | reverse complement strand
TTCTCAACATGTAGAGCTGCTGCAACAAAATGGCTATGCGCGGATCGCTTACCAAGGCGAAACGGTGAAAATTAGCGATTGGGAAGATAGATCTGCCAAAGAAATTAATAAAATACCTATTTCAGAGGTTCAACTTGTTGTTGACCGTCTCGCCATTCGAAAAGATGATGAAGACTTCGACGGCAGAGTGAGCGATAGCGTACAAACTGCTTTTTTTGAAGGGCATGGAGAGTGTTTTATACAAGTTGAAGGCGATGGTATGCATACCTTCAATAATAGGTTTGAGCTTGATGGTATTCTGTTCGATGAGCCTACGCCTAACTTTTTCAGTTTCAATAACCCATTTGGCGCATGTAAGCGGTGCGAGGGCTTCGGAAACATCATTGGTATTGATGAAGATTTAGTGATTCCCAACAAAAATTTATCCCTTTATGATGATGCGGTTGCGTGTTGGAAAGGAGCGAAAATGAAAGTTTGGAAAGAACGATTTATTGAGCAGGCAGATAAAGCAAATTTCCCGATACACACTCCTTACAAAAGCCTTAGTGATTATCATAAAGATCAACTTTGGGACGGCACAAGTTATGCGAAAGGTGTTTACGCTTTTTTCAAATATCTCGAGGAAAAAAGCTATAAAATTCAGTATCGGGTCATGCTTTCGCGTTACCGTGGTCGCACGCGTTGCCCAGAGTGCAAAGGCACTCGCATTCGAAAAGAAACCAACTATGTAAAAATTGCTGACACCACGCTTAGAGATTTGTTGTTGATGCCTATTGTGCGGTTAAAAATTCATATGGATGCATTGGAGCTCTCAGAAAATGATGAAAAAATTGCGAAGAGAGTACTTCGAGAAGTGCAACAGCGGCTACAATTTATGCTCGACGTGGGGCTTGGTTACTTAACGCTCAACAGATCTTCTTCCACGCTATCGGGCGGTGAAACTCAACGAATCAATTTAACCCGAACATTGGGCAGCAACCTTACTGACAGTTTGTACATACTCGACGAACCCAGCGTTGGCTTGCATCCTCAAGACACCACACAACTCATAAAAGTTCTTAGACAACTCAGAGATTTGGGCAACACCGTGATTGTGGTGGAGCATGAAGAAGAAATGATTCGCGCAGCAGATTACCTCATTGATGTTGGGCCGAAAGCTGGCATATACGGCGGCGAAATTGTGTTTCAAGGAGATGCGGCAGACATCTTGAATAAAGAAACCCTAACAGCTCACTATCTTACTGGCGAGAAAAAGGTGCCAGTGCCTAAACACCGAAGAAAGGTGGTAAACAAAATTGAGATCACGGGCGCAGCTGAGCACAACCTCAAAAACATTGATGTTACCTTCCCTTTAAACGCAATTACGGTGGTAAGCGGCGTGAGCGGTTCTGGCAAAACCACTTTAGTTAAGAGAATTCTGTTTCCTGCACTTTATCGCCATATTCATGGGAGTGGAGAAAAGCCAGGTACTTTTTCAGGGTTGAGCGGCGATGTTTCTCGCATCGGAAACCTCGAATATATTGATCAAAATCCATTAGGCAGATCTTCACGCTCAAACCCTGTGACTTATGTGAAAGCCTACGATGCAATCCGTAGCTTGTATGCAGATCAACAATTATCAAAAATTAGAGGTTTTCAACCAAAGCATTTTTCATTTAATGTAGAAGGCGGACGTTGTGAGATTTGTAAGGGCGAAGGAATTCAGACCATAGAAATGCAATTTTTGGCAGATGTTGAATTGATCTGTGAAGAATGTGATGGCAGACGGTTTAAAGACGAAGTTTTAGAAGTGAAATGGAAAGGCTATAGCATACATGACATCTTAGACCTTAGCGTAGAGGAGGCAATTGATGTGTTTAATGAGCACAATGATATCATCACCAAATTGCAGCCGTTGTTTGATGTAGGAATGGGATATGTGAAATTAGGGCAAAGCAGTTCAACCCTGAGCGGTGGTGAGGCACAGCGCGTAAAACTGGCCTCTTATCTTGGTAAGAGTGACCGCATTGATCCTATTCTTTTCATTTTTGATGAACCAACAACGGGTTTGCATTTTGATGACGTAAACAAGCTCATGAACTCCCTAAACGCTTTAGTAGAAAATGGCCACAGTGTCATCATTATAGAGCATGATATTGATGTGATTAAAAGTGCTGATTGGTTAATAGAACTCGGCCCGGGCGGTGGTGAACAAGGTGGCAATTTGGTTTATCAAGGTGTTCCCGAGGGCATTGTAAAGGTGAAGGACAGCCCAACTGCTAAATTTTTGAAGCCAAAATTGTAAGGGTCTTCTCAAGCATGATTACACCCATCTGCGTACGCGTTGCTTATACTCTTTATAAGCTAAACCAAACTCTCTTTGTAATCGTGGTTCTTCCGCTAGCGTAATAAATAAATGGAAACCAATAGTTACTATCATCAAGTAAGCGAAAAGAGCCACAGATCCAAAATACAGAGCCTCTCCAATAATCATGAGAAGAACACCAACATACATCGGATTGCGGCTATAATTATACAAACCGCGTGTCACCAACTGTTTTGTTGGCGCAGCAGGTGATAGTGTTCCTTTTCCTGTTAGAATAAATGCATAAATACACCAAAACATAATGAACAGCCCGGCAATGAAAATTGGTATGCCAACCCAGTTAACTACACCAACTTGATAATTACTGTCGAAGTAAATATGCAGAACATAGGGAATGAATATGGCCACAACTCCTGGTTGTAAGATTGTGAATATCAGACTTTTAATGTATAAGTTCATTTGAGCGTTGGCTGTGTCACCCTAAAATTACGATATGTAAATGATAGGAATGAGTTAGTAGCGACTCTCTTGAATATCGACAAAATCTCTATACAGCTTATAGATACGCAGAGTCACCGCAAGTATATCTCTGCTTTGTAGCAACAGCTCTGTTTGTAGGATGGCAGACTTTGTATTCATATTCTTCATCTGAATACCTTCTACTTGTTTTTCTATAAGTAAGTTGATTCTATCTCTAAATTGCTTGCGATATTCGACCACATCGTCTGAATCGGAAAAATCAAGCCGTTGTATTCTATCATTTACCATAGAAATAAACTCACTCACATCGTGTTCGGTTTTCTGAATTAGTTGGGTGAATTCTTCATTTGGTGTTTGATGAAGATTTTTTACGTAGAACAGTGTTTCGGTTGTAATGTTTTTTGTGCTTTGGGCAATGTCTTGCAGTAAATCGCTAGCTATAATATATAGGCGGCCTACTTGTAAATTTTCAGTTTCAAGACCTCGCGTGTTTCTGATTGCACTTACACGCACCTTGTTACTTTTCTTTAGCTGCTTCTCCATTTTCTTATCGGCCAACTTCAGCATTTCAATACTTTCTTTTGGTAAAGCATTAAGGCTGAGTGAATATGCTTTGTTGATGCCTTCAAGTAATTTGGTTGTTAGGTTAATTGATTGACCTAATAAATCCTCAACTTCTTCTGTAGATAGCGCGTCATCATCATCATCTAGCTCAGTTCTGTTCTTAAACAAGAGATGACTCCGAACCAGCGCAAATACTGCCAAGGCGAGCACGACTAAAATGCCCCAAATCTTGAATGTAATCATAATAAAAGCCATGAGAGCCGCACAACTAAAGGCAATGAGTGCTGTGAGAAACCAACCGCCAATTACACTTAACACACCCGCCACTCTGTAAACGGCGCTTTCTCTTCCCCATGCTCTATCTGCCAAACTCGTACCCATTGCAACCATAAAACTCACATAAGTTGTGCTCAACGGCATTTTTTTGCTTGTCGCATACGCTATAATGATACTTGCCATCATTAAGTTGATAGATGCTCGTACCAAATCAAATGCAGGTTGGTCTTCCTCTCGAATTTCTGCTGAAAATGCTTTCTTCGAAAAGTTCTTCTGCAAACTAGTTTGCATATTTTTAGGGATAATTGCTTGAAACACCGTGCTCAAAAAAATACCCGATTGAACGATTGAGCGAGCAACAAAATTTGGTCTAAAGCGCTCTTCTCCTTCATCTTGCCTGCCGAGGTTAACCTCAGTTTCTGTCACCTTTCTCGCCTTAGAACTTACCCAAAGTGTAATAGACATAACAACGCCAGCGAATATGAGAATAAGTAAGGGCGCTTCCTTTTTCTCTGCCAAGCTTTCCATTGTGAATTGTGAAGCTTCTAAACCCGTTTGAAGAAAATCATTGTATGCAAAATAAGCGCCCAACGGTACACCAATAAAGTTCACTAAATCGTTGCCAGCAAAAGCCATGGCTAAAGAAAATGTTCCTGCTAAAACAACAAGTTTCAAAGGGTTTGAGGAGGCAACTCGTTGTAAAATGAATAGAACCAATGTAAAAAAGAGGAATAAAATACCGATTGATTCCCAAGTGTGATCTAGTGTCCACACATACAAACCAGAGTCGGCAAAAGGCGACCCTTTCAATCCCTTTATCAATAAAAAATAGGCAATAGCAGTAATAGCGATACCACCGAAAATGGCACCGTATCGCTTCAAATTTCTCTCAAAATCAAAACTCATCACCCACCTCGCAAAAAACTGTATAATTGCACCTAAGCTAAAGGCAAAGAGGACGGACAAAAAGATGCCTGAAATGATTTTGCTGGCGTTGCTCCAGTTAATGTATTTGTTAAATTCATTGAGAGGCTCAGCGTTATTAATGGTCATAAGCAAGCCAGCCATTACCGCTGCCCCCAGTAATTCAAATACAATAGACACCGTTGTGGAGGTTGGCATGCCCAAGGTGTTGAAAAAATCAAGCAAGATGATATCTGTCAACATCACTGCCAAAAACAGATACATAATGATGTCGAAGGTGAAATGTTGCGGGTTGAAAATGCCTTTTCTCGCCACTTCCATAATTCCTCCAGAGAATATTGAGCCTAACAAAATGCCAACAGTGGCAATGATTAGAATCGTTTTTATTGAGGCAACCTTACTTCCAATTGCTGAGTTTAAGAAGTTCACAGCATCGTTGCTTACACCCACAACCAAATCGAGGGTGGCGACGAGAAAAAGTAGAATGACAATGAATAAGTAGATATCCATAAATAAATTGGCCTACGAATTTAGGCGTATATAAATTGGCAAATGTTAAATTAATGTTAATTTACAAGATATAATAAAGCGCAGATGAAACTAAAACCTGCTTAATTTAGTTTTGTAGGTAAAGGTATCCTATGGTTCATATTTCAGATACAGCAAAACAACAAGTGCAGCACATTCTTCAAACCGAAGGTAAAGCTGATGGTTACCATGTGCGAGTTGCTGTAAAAAGTGGTGGTTGCAGTGGCTTGAGCTACGAACTCACTTTCGACAATGTGATTAACCCAGAAACGGATGAAATTTTTGAAGACAACGATATGAAATTGATTGTTGATAAGCGCAGTGTGCTCTATCTCTTTGGCACTACGCTAAATTTTTCTGGTGGTTTGAATGGAAAAGGATTCGAATTCACCAATCCGAATGCAAGCCGCACATGCAGTTGTGGAGAGAGCTTTTCTATTTAGCATTTCTCTCAAACAAGCGGAGTACGCCATTGTAACAAAGTGAAATAATGTGATCTAAACAACTTTTGTTGATGATCCAATCTGAATAGGGACAGGTTATGCTATAGTAGAATGTTTCTCCGTGGTTGTGGTGCGCATCATGCGTTTTAACTATAAACTGATAGTAGCCAGTATTCCTAAATATTCTAGGTAAGATTTTTTTGGCTGCATGTAAGTCGTAATGGAATAAGTGAAGTAGAAAATGTGAGAATAAAAATCCAGATATTAATGCTTTTGAAAAGTCATATTGCATCATGTAAAAGCAAGGCGATAAGAGTAGCACAATACCAATGCAAGTGACTGAAATAGGTTGAAAGGCATGATATGTCTGTGGATTTTTGTGGTGTTTGTAGTGGCGCATTCTAAAGCCTTTAAAAAGATTGGATGTGCCATGTTGTAGGTATTTATGAGCACTAAACTCAATGGTGTGCTCGTAAAAAGAGCCAATAACAAACCCACTTATTACATAAATGTTGATGTTGTATGGAAAAAGAAATAGGGCAAAAAACAAACTTAGCCCGGCAGGAAACCACCAGCCCGTATCATCAAATTGAAGTAAAGCCGCATAAATAGATTGCATGAATTCTGACGGCTAATATATGTGCCAGAAATAAATAATCTATACCCGAATTCTGTGATTTGCCCTCATTCTTAAAATTGCAGATAAAACGCCTTTGTTAGGTTAATGTACTCTTGAGTATACGCATGGCGATGGTGGCGCTCTATTGTTAGTTCATCCTCTTCAATAGTGTTCTTTCGGTTAGCAAAAGAGAGTAGTACACGCTTAGGCTTTGCGCCAATTCGTCCACGTACAACTGTTCGTCGGTTTAGATATAGCTCATGTTTTTCCATGAGCTGAATCACTTCTTGCATTTGTGCGTAAGGATAAATTACGGAGAACGATCCATTATGAACCAATAAAATTTTTACGCACTTAACCAATTCTTCGAGAGTAAGTTGTGATTGTTGTCTGGCGACTTTTCTTGCTGTTATTTTCTCACTCTGCGTGTCTTCAAAAAACGGTGGGTTGCAAAGAATATGATCGAAACGAAGAATTGTTTCCTCAGTAAAATTTTGTATAGACTGTTTCTGAAGAGTTATTCTCTTCGCCCAAGGCGAACAGGTAAAATTGTTCACGGCATCTTGCTGTGCGCCAGAATCAATTTCGACTGCGGTAATATTGGCTTTATCATTTCTTTGTGCACATTGTAAGGCGATGACGCCCGTTCCGGTGCCAATATCTAAAATTTGTTTTGCTTCTTTACTTCTTGCCCAAGCGCCAAGCAACACCCCATCGGTGCCAACTTTCATGGCAGCGTGTTCTTGATGAACCGTAAATTGTTTAAAGCGAAATGGTTCTGGCATGTTCACTCTACAAGTGCAATGAATGCATCTCGATCTCCTAAGTTCTCAGTTAAATCTCCATCTGAGCTACCGGTTTCGCCAACCACAACAACTTTGGTTGGGCTCACTTCTTTCACATCAAGTAAAAAGTCAAATTCCGAACCACCAATTGTTCTTGCATGTTGCAGATTTCCGACATCATTTAAATGTAAAAGAAAGCCATCATTTTCACCAGAAAGATTGCTGATATCGATATCGTTACTTCTTGTATTTCCCACAAGCCAACTGCCACCATCGCTTGCCGGCGATATTTCTGTGCCAGCATCAAATCCACTTCCGCCATAGTTTTGCTCCCAGAGTAATTGTCCGTTTTCGTTAATGGCAACCACCCAAACATCTGCATTACCATAATTGTCATTCACATCAACCGATGCGCTGAGGCTCGATCCTGTCAGCAAATATTCGTTGTTTGTGTTCTTGGCAATTGAATAACAAAAATCAAACTCATTACCGCCGTAAGTGTTTTCCCAAACCATATCGCCATTTGCATCAAGCTTTATTGCCCAAAAGTCATAACCGCCTTTATTGTTAGTTACGTCAAAATCTTGACTTTCGGTGTAGCCTGCTAATAGAATTGAGCCATTGTCACCTTTGGCAAGGCCTTGAATTTTATCATCGTGCGTGCCACCAAAATACTTTCGCCACCTTATGCTGCCATCTAAATTGAGGCGATGAACCCAAAATTCGCCAACACCATGTCTTGTATTTTCTCGTGTTGCACCTTCACCACCTGAGGCAGTAACGTCTAAAAATCCGCCAATTGCATATCCATCATCAAATGCTAAAATTGTGTAGGCATGATCGTGACCCACAAACCCAAAGCTTTTTTCCCATTCCAAATTTCCTTGTGTGTCAGTTTTAATGATCCAATTATCGTGAAAACCTTCGTTATTTGAGCCGTCACCATCGGCACTTTGACTGTAGCCAACTAATGCAAAGCCACCGTCAGCAGTTTGCACTAAATCGTGGGCTTGGTCGTCGCCGCTGCCACCGTAATGTTTTGTCCACTCAACGCCCAAATTTGCATTGTATTTAACTAAAATGTAGTCGGCTCCCGCTCTATGCTTAAAGTCAACATCATGATCTATACTTTCTGTAATGCCAAACGCTGCAAACCCTCCATCAGAAGTGATGATGACAGCTCTAAATGTATCAAAATTAGATCCACCAAAGGTGGTGATGTTTGTTATCTCGTTGTTAAACTGTGCAACAGGTAAATCCACATCTTGGTCATCTTCTTTGCAACTAATTAAGAAGAGGAATGCGGTAAGCATCAATATGTATTTCATACTTATTGTTTTCTCAAAATGAACAAGCCACGGTTAAAATCGCCAACGGCAATCAACCCACTCTCAAAATAAGGATATACGCTCCAAACACCGTTGAAGTTTGCATTGTTGTTTTCAGGAAATGTATCGAAAAAGCCTGTTTCTTGCATCACAGGCATGTTTGACACATCAATAAACCGAAGGCCGGCAGAATAATTAGACAAATAGTAAGTGTCGTTAAACACGTAACCATTGTGATCAATTGCAGCCGTTGGCCCAAAGTATTCTTCAACAAATGTCGGATTATCTAGATCAGAACAATCAAAGATGATAGATCTTGAGTTGAAGCCTACTTGTAGCTCATCAAGCTCATCGCCCAAAACTGCAAATTGTTGATCTTCGGTCAGCCAAATTTGATGGGTGTACCGAGTGTTTGAATATCCAATGGTTGAGATAATTGTTGGGTTTGTTTTATCAGAAACATCTAAAATCACAACTACATCTTCATTTGCACCAATGAAAATTTCTTTACCTTGGTGTTCGGTATCGGGTCCGTTATATGTGACTACTTGTGCATCGTGTGTGTATGAGTTAAACGATTGGGCCTGAAAACCGCCCGCAGGTGTTGGGTTTGCCGGATTACTTAGGTCTATAAAATGTGGGCGACCACCAAATGTTTCTGTTCCAACCGCGTAAGCAAAGGCTTCATCTTCATTAATAACAATGTTGTGAGCGCGAAGAAAGCCCGTGTAATGGAAGTCTTCTGTAAATGTTTCTGGCGGATTTGTTACATCAAGCAAACGAGTAAGATCGAATACTTGCATGCCATGATTAGTAGATTCACTCACAATGTAAGCATGATCTTGGAAAACCTTAATATCTCGCCAGGCGCGTTGCCCTGTTGTGGCGGGCAAAATACCAACAATTCGTGGTTCTCCAAATTCAAATAGCTCAACGAATACAGTGCTAATATTTGTACCCATGGTCACAAATTCTCTGCCTGTGTCTTCATGTGTCCATCCCCAAACATCGTTTCCATTACCAATGTTGTTACCGAGCTCAGTTAAATCAAACCATTCTATTAAGTCGTACCCATCGCAAGGAAAAATATCTGCCATTCCTCCTTCGCAAGGTGTGTTTACAAGCGTATTTTCATCGCAGGCATCTCCTATTCCATCTCCGTCAGTATCTAGTTGGTCTGGGTTAGCAACATCAGGACAATTATCGTCTGCCGCTAACACGCCATCGCCGTCCTCATCATCATTTATGGGGTCACAAACGTCTCCAATGCCATCACCATCTATATCTGCTTGATCGGCATTTGCATCTTGCGGGCAGTTATCATCTGCATTTAACACACCATCATTATCGTTGTCTAAGCCATTCACAGAATCACAAGCATCACCAATTCCATCCATATCAACATCAAGTTGATTTGGGTTGGCAACAGAAGGACAATTGTCTACAGTATCGGGAATGCCATCAGCATCAACATCTGATAAGGCGTCATCTTCTTTACAAGCGGCTACAATAAGGAAAAGGCAAATAATGAATAGTTGATTCAAAGATTTCATGAGTACAAATTTATAGGTCGCATAACAACTATTTTTTTCGAACTAATCTTGCCATGTAGAAGCCATCGTACCCTGTTTGATGTGCAAAAAGAGTTTGTTCTTCTTCTAGCACAAATGCTTCCCCGACCTCACTCTCTAAAAATTGTTTTACCTGTGCCTCATTTTCCATTGGTAGTATGCTGCATGTGGCGTAAATTAGTTTACCACCAACTTTTGTGAGGCTGGCGTAAGATTGTAAAATTTGCTGTTGTACGAGTTTAATCTCCGCAAGAAACTCTGGCGTGAGCTTCCATTTTTTATCAGGATCTCGCTTTAACGTACCAAGACCTGTACATGGGGCATCTATCAATACAATATCTGCGGAGTCTTTAAACTCATCAAAGGGAAACTCAATCACCAAACCTGCTTCAATACACATTGCATTTGCGCGCAGTGCTCGCTTTTCTAGTTCTTTGATTTTGTGAGGTGCCACATCCAATGCAAAAATGTCGGCGTCGCAGTTTAGCAGTGCAGCGAGGTGCAAACTTTTTCCACCGGCGCCAGCACAACAATCAATAATTACATCATCTTTTTTTGGCATACAGAATGGAGCTACTGCCTGCGAGTTCGCGTCTTGAATTTCCACCCAGCCGTTTCGAAACACTTTTGTGTGTTGAATAGAACTTCTCTTTTGCAACTGTAATGCTAACCGATGATGTTCCACCACTTCTGATTGTACATTTTCTTTAGCGAGTTGTTGTTGAATAAACTCAATTGGTTTTTGTTTTGCTTCGTTGGGTAGGGCAAGATTATTAATTCGTAGAACAACTTCGGCCGGCTTATTGAGTGCTTCAATTTCAGCCTCCCAAGTTTGGTCACCAAGTTGGGCACGCCCAAGTTCATTGAGCCAATCTGGAATACTCTCACGAACAACAAATTGTGAAGTGCAATCTGTGTCTGGAGTATTGAGGTCTTTAAACTCATCCCATTCTGGGAGATCAATTTCTTTTTGCTGGAGATATGCAGCTACAATATGCCATATGGCTTGTTTAGTCAACTCATCTGTTCCTGCTTTGCATTGAAAAAACCGCCAATATCGAGTAATGTCGTAAATGCTTTCGGCAATCAACTTGCGATCTCTAGAGCCCCACTTTTTATTTGATTTTAGCAAGCTTGGTACAACATAGCCAGCAAGATTTTCTTCAATATGTATATCACTAAGTCCTTTTACGATTGCTTCCGCAACATTTCGGTGTAATCGCATATTAATTTAAGGCTTCTTTTTCCCACTCTTTGGTGTCGGCATTGTAGGTCATTTTGAAAGACGGGTCTTGTATGGCGGCTAAATCACCATTTTCTGCAACCCAGTGTTCATTGGTAACAGCGTTCACAACTTTGCCATCTATAATAAAAATATTATCAGATTTGTCTGCATCGGTGAGTTTATTTCCCTTAATGAAGACATCAGCTGTGCCATCTAAATCAACATCAGCCTGTTTGGCTTGTTTGCAGCCACATAAACAGATTGCCAATACAGCAATGAAATATTTGGTTTTCATAGTTAAAGTTCAAGAGTTAATCCAATAGGGCAATGATCAGAACCGTACACTTGATCAAAGATTTCTGCACCTGTAACTTTCGGCAACAGTCTTTCATCAACCAAAAAATAATCGATACGCCAGCCGGCATTGGTTTTTCTGGCATTGAAACGTTGATTCCAAAACGTATATTTTACAGTTTCTGGATGAAAATGTCGAAAGCTATCAACAAGGCCTAAATCAATCATTGCTTGTAGGCCATCAATTTCTACTTGCGTATAACCTGCTGATTTATTATAATTTGATTTTGGGTTCTTCAAATCCTTTGGGGAGAGCGCCACATTAAAATCGCCTGTTACAATTAGTGGCTTGTCTTTCATTTTTTGCGCTAAGTAGTTACGAAATGCTTTATCCCATTCTGCGCGGTATTCGAGCCTGCGAAGGCCACTGCCGCTGTTTGGAACATACACGTTCACGAAATGAAATTCTTCGAATTCGCAATGAGTTACCCGACCTTCTTGATCGTGCTCTTCTATACCAATATCTTTTGAGAACGAAATTGGTACTTTCTTCGCCATAATGCAGGTGCCGGAATATCCTTTACGCTCGGCAGAATTGTATTGAATATGAGGATAGCGTTCGAGTTCGGCAAGGGCAGTCTTTACGTCTTCATCTTGGGCTTTGGTTTCTTGCAAACAAAATAGGTCGGCATCAAAATCATGAATTACTTCGTACAATCCCTTTCTTACGCTGGCTCGCACTCCATTCACATTCCAACAGATGAGTTTCATAGCTTGTTTTTTGCAAAAGTAAATGCATGCAAGAGCATTTGGTCGATTACTTTTGACTCTTATATGAAGAACTGTTTTGAGTGCATCATTTTATGCCTCGCAACCTTGTGTTCGTTGTCAGTGTTTGCACAACCCGATATTGACATTGAAGAGGTGCAAGTGATTAGCTTACAAATTCCAGTAGCAGTAGACGAAAGCGGAAGGAGTGTCTCTATAATTACCGAAAAAGAGATTGAAGACTCACCTTTCACTAGCATTGATGAACTGCTGAGAACTGTACCCGGGTTGAATATTAACTCTCGAGGCGGCTTTGGTGTGCAAAGTGATGTAGGTATGCGCGGTAGTACGTTTTCGCAAGTGCTTATTTTAATTGATGGGGTGCGGTACTCTGAACCACTTACGGCACACTTAAATTTCAGTTTACCAATTCCGCTTAGCGAAATTTCAAAAATTGAGGTCATTCGGGGTCCGGCAAGTGCGCTCTACGGCGCAGATGCTGTTGGCGGCATCATTCATATTCATACTAAAGCACGTCGGCAGCAAGGTGATGGCTTTCGAACAAGTGGTTACGGCTTTTATGGTGAGCAAGACTTGTTTGATGGAGATGTAACAGCTGCATATCATTTCGGAAAGGCAACCATATCTGCGGGGTATAAGTCTGTACAGAGTAATGGTCAATCATTTACAAACCCAAACTTTACTGCCGGTGTGAGTGAAGTAGAGACTTTTCGTACAGATTTTGATATAGAATCTTTCACAATCGCTACCAATATTCAACCATCTGAAGAGTGGAACATTCATGCCCGATACGCCCAAGACGAAAGAGATTTCAACGCCAAGTATTTCTATACGCGCAGCACATTTGATGAATCTAGAGAGGCTACAAGTGCTGAGCTAGCGCAGGTTTCAATAGATAGAATGATGGAAACAAATGCAACCCACTTGTCTTTAGGGTATCGGCAAGGTGAAGATGTGTTTGCGTTCAATCCCGCATTTCTGGCGAATCAACATGAAACCGAGCGAATTATTGGTTTGGCGCGCCATCAGTTCACTGTCGGGGAAGAAAATACCATTGGTTTCGGGGCACAATTCGAAACACAAGAGATTGAAAGTAATGATCGCGGTAATCATGATCAACAGTTTTTAGAAGGCTTTGCTACCGGATTGTTTCATCTCACAGATGAACTCACAACCATGATTAGCGCACGAGTTGGCGACCATGAAGTTTATGGAACAAACTTTACTCCGCAGGCTAGTATATCTTACAATCAAGATCGATATATTTTGCGTAGTAGTGCAGGATGGGCAATTCGAGGGGCAGACTTTACAGAGCGATACGTTTCTGATTTAATCCCTGATCTTTCTCCAGGTAGAAACATTGGCAACCCATTGTTAGATGCTGAACACTCTTTTACAGGCGATGTAGGATTCACATATTTGGCGAGCCCTTCCGCAACGCTATCAGCAACCGTATTTCATCGGTCATCAAGCAATTTAATTGACTTTGTGCTCACAAACTCTAACTCAATTGAAACAGCAGATAATTTGCAAGCAAATGAGGATTATTTCTATTCTCGAAATATTGCAGATGCGCATACAACTGGTGTTGAGTTTTACACAGATTTATTAATACTTGATACCGACGCTTCGTCTATTGATGTACATGTGAATTATACATTCTTAAGCACAGAAATTGAAGATGGCTTGCGTTCAAAATACCTTGCTAATCATCCAAACCATCAAATAAATACGGTACTCTCAGCAAGATTTGGACGTTTCTCAACCAATTTGGTGAGCCAATGGATTGACAGAGATGGGGAAGCGGTTGAGCAAATTAATGCGGCCATTCCCGATGACTATTTTGTTACTCATTTTAAGGCAGGCTATAAACTCACAGATCACTTTTCGGCAAGACTGCGCATGTTCAATATGTTTGATGAAGGCTATCAAGAAATTTTAGGTTCGCAAATGCCTGAACGGTGGGTGAGTGGTGGCGTACAGTGGAGCTTTTAATAAAATTTTACCGATGAGTTGATGTAAATAAATAAAGAACTGGCCCTTATATGCTGAGCCTTCAGCCAATTCACATAGTTCTTAATTCATAAGTGCCAACACCTCATCAATCATTTCACGGTCATTGTTAAGTCTTGGCACTTTGTTTTGCCCACCTAATTTGCCTTTTTGTTTTAACCAAGTAGAAAACGTTCCTTTTGGAGCGGCATGAACTGTTGGTATTGATAATGCAATGCTTTTATGACGCTTTGCTTCATAATCAGAATTAATTTCTTGGAGCGAAGAGTCTAAAATGTTGGTAAACTCATCTATATCTGTCGGCTGTTTCGCAAATTCTATAATCCACTCATGCGTGCCTTGATTACCTGAGGAAAAATACACCGGCGCCGCTGTATATTCTTTCAATATTGCATTTGTTCGTTTACAAGCCATGTCAATTGCCATATCTGCATTATCTACAATCACCTCTTCGCCAAAGGCATTCATGAAAGACTTTGTTCTTCCAACTACTTTAATCTTATAAGGATTGACCGATGTAAACTCAATGAGGTCACCAACCTTGTAGCGCCACAACCCAGAGTTGGTAGAAATAACAATAGCATATGGTTTACCGATTTCCACTTCATTCAAACTTAATGTTTGTGGCCGCTCATCACTAGCATTAGTTACAGGAATAAATTCATAATAGACTCCATAGTCTAACATGAGTAGCATATCATCAACATGGTTTTCTATTTGCATTCCGAAAATGCCTTCGCTCGCGTTATATGCTTGATAATACCGCATATTCGGACTTGAGATAAGTTGTTGGAACTGTTGTTTGTAAGGCTGAAAATTTACTCCTCCGTGAACATAAAGTTCTAGATTAGGCCAAATTTCTGATAGGTCTGATTTACCTGAGAGCTCAAGTAATCGCTTAATCAGCACCAAAGTCCACGTTGGTACGCCTGCCATGTTGGTGACGTTTTGCGAGAGAGTTTGCACGGCCATCAACTCTAGTTTTTCTTCCCATTCATCAAGCAAAGCAATTTTAAGCTCTGGTGTGCGAATAAACTGACTCCAAAACGGCATGTTTTGCATGATAACAGCGCTCACATCTCCGTACTTGCTGCTATCATTCAACTGATTAACTTGGTGACTACCGCCCATAATTAAGCTTTTACCAGCAAATACTTTAGAATCTGGGTTGTTGTGGCAATAAATGGCCATGGTGTCTTTTGCACCTTTAAAATGGCAGTCATCTAAGGCTTCTTTGCTGACAGGTATAAACTTACTGCGCCCACTAGTGGTGCCGCTCGATTTTGCAAACCACTTGATTTCTGTAGGCCACAGCACATTTTGCTCGCCTTGCATAATTTTTTCGATGTATGGAAACAGTGTTTCGTAGGTGTATATGGGCACGCGCTCTTTGAAGCTATCTAGTGTTTTTATTGAACTGTATTCAAACTCTTTACCGAAATTGGTGTTTTTTGCCGTGTTGATGAGTTGGTTGAATATCTTATTCTGTGTGACATGCGGATGTTTGATCATGTCTTCCACTTGTCCAATACGCTGTTTAAACAGCCATGTAATAATGGAGTTCAGCACTTTCATAGCAAGTGTGAAAATAAACGATAAAATAAACTTGCATTCAACATCTTCTTATTTTTACAGTATGAAGGTAAACAGGAGTATGATTGGTTGGCTCCTGCTTACAATTTGCGTAAGTATTATACTATTTGTTGGTATGCAACAATTCGTAATTGGAGATGCAAGTCTTTATGCTTCAATTTCGAAACGAATGTATCTTCAGGACGATTATTTTCGCTTGTTCTTGGGTGAAAAACCATACCTTCAAAAACCTCACTTACTGTTTTGGTTATCCTCTCTGTCATTTTCAGTGTTTGGAGTCAATACGCTTGCCTTCAAGCTGCCATCTATACTAATTGGCCTAAGTGGTGTGTTCGCCTTATACTTGTTCGGTAAAAAGGCAATGAATGAGCGAGTTGGTTTTTGGGCTGCTTTTATTTGGTTTTTTTCACTAGCCTTTATGCTCCATACAAACGATATTCACATGGATACCATGATGACGGGTTTCATATTGTGGACAGCATATTTTTGGCTTCGTTTTGTGTATGATGATGGTATAAAATGGTTGATGATCGGCAGCGTGCCGCTGGCTTTCGCAATGATGACTAAAGGTCCTTTAGGTGCATTTGTGCCTGTTTCTGGGCTTGTGTTTGCTCTACTTGCAAAAGGCGGTTTCAAAGAAGTCTTTCGTTGGCCAATGTTACTAGCGCTCTTGCTGGTGGTAATCTTGATTTCGCCTGTTCTGTATAGTGTTTACCTTCAACATGGTTTAGATGGACTTCTTTTCTACGCTTGGGAAAATAACGCTGGGAGAGTAGAGCGTAGTGATGGTGGAACAAAAGATGTGTTTTTTTATATGCATACAATGGCTTGGTTCTTTCTGCCTTGGGCATTGCTGTTTATCTATGCCTTCGGGCGTACAATCCACAATTTTTGGCAGCGCAAGTGTAGTCTCTCTACAGTATTTGCTTTTGGGAGTTTCATTACATTCTTTGTTGTGGCCTCTTTAGCCGATCAGCAAGCCCCACATTATTTGTACAGTTTACTTCCTTTTGCCGCATTTTTAACATCTGTTTATGCAAATGATGATCAACATCTGCGAGCAAAGAACATTCTGTTGGCTATTCCATGTGTTGCAACCTTTCTGTTAGCCACTGTTGGATTGGTTATTTTTCCGCCCACTAACTTCTTGATGATTGTAGTGAGTGTTTGTTCATTTGCTTCGGCAGTTCTTTTTGCCTCTGATAATAATGGGCTACGACGGTTGTTTCTGCTCAATGCAGTTGGCATCACGCTATTATTTGGGGTGGTTAATATTCAGCTTTTCCAATTGTATTTTCAACCTCATGATGCCATCGTTCAGGCTGTGTACATGGTTAATGAGACTATGAAACAAGGTGATAAGTTATATATTCTCGACGAAAGTGATCATCATCAAGCACGTGCAGACTTTTATGCTAATCACGGCGTTCAGCAAATTTCAGATGCTAAAGAGCTGTCATTTAATGAATCATTTTTCGTGATTTCATCAGAGCGAGAATTGCTTGATTTGCTTGCAGAAGCAGAGCCCAATGCCCAACACAGCTTTGCATATCTACTGCTTACAAAGCCTCTAAAATCTGTTTCTTTTGCGATGAAGTCAACCGAAGAAGAGATGCCCCAAATTTTCCTGCTTGATTACACAAAATAAATCAGGCATTGAGTTGGTGAGATTTCATTTTTGATGAATGACCCAACAGTCCAATAACGCCAAGGAGCATTATTCCATAGCCAAGTAATTCTATCCCTTCTTCAGAAATGTTCTTCACATCGCGGATGTAGTTTTCGCCGAGTAAATCCATCCAAATTCCATGTAAGCCATATAACCTTGAAAAAATGAAGACGATGAGTAATCCCGTTGTCAGAACACCAAAGCCATGTGTAGGCAAAAATCGAGTCATGTCTTCAAGAATGCTTGGTATGCGTTTGTACGCGTAAAATAAATAGCTGAAAATGATCAAATAAACTGGTATTTGCCAAGAGCTGTCGAAAATATAGGTATTCATGAAATTATTAAACTCCCGAAAAAAACTAATCGCAAAAAAGGCTGAAACGGAGATGAAGAAAGCTGCATGGGCTTTCTTAACCAAAGCCTGCCATAAACAAAGAATGGCTCCTGCCAATAAAAAAATGACTTGTACTAACTCAGTCAGTGAATCTTCAGAAAATCGCTCAGGCAAATCTGTTCGGTGTGCATCGTATTTCAAAATTTCAACAATGCCAACCATAAATGCAGCGTAAATAGATAACCTCAACAGGTAGAAAAGAATGGGTTTAGCGTTTTGCATAGATTAGTTTTCTGTAGTCAACAAACAACCAAAGTAAAATGGCCACAAACGAAAGTTCCCACGCTTCCCATTGTTTACGGGCCTCAAACAATAGCATAAAAATGGTAAACACTAGAATAATAAGTACGTGTACTAGCTTTGGCAAGGGAATAGAAAATTGGTGCACTATTTTTTTAAACCATATTACTCGGTTGTACAACAAATTCGAGAATAAGAAATAGGCAGAAATGGCGATGACCAAGCCAGTTGCAAAAATCACTTTGTTCACATCTGTACCGTTCACAACCAAGTTATGCAGGTTGGTTTCTTGCTGTGTGTTGTTTTCTAAAAAATACTGGCTAGATTCTACATTGAAAATGCGTTGTCCCCAAGATATTTCTTCGCCGAAGCCAAAAAAGAATACTAGCCCCATACCTACTTGCGCCATAAACCATAGAGTTGATTTTTCTTTTCGGTGTTTTAAAGCGGTAGCAATCAGCCATAGACTAAGGAATAGGAGCGCAAATGCCGAAGCATATTCTACAATACCATCTTCTTGCACCATGTATCTGTAGGATTCAGCTTTGCCAAAAACAAGAAAAATGAATGGTAGAGCGGCTAAAAGAAGAAAAATAAATACAAAAACTCTTGCTATTTGCTTCAAACCTTCTTTTTTCTCAATTCAAAATTTTGTCCCAAATACACACGCCTCACTGTTTCGTCTGCTGCGAGTTCTTCAGGAATTCCTTCTTTCAAAATGTTGCCTTGAAACATGAGATATGACCGATCTGTGATGGCAAGCGTTTCTTGTACATTGTGATCGGTAATGAGCACGCCAATATTTCGATATTTCAGTTGTTCAACAATCGACTGAATATCTTCAACAGCAATGGGGTCAACGCCTGCAAACGGTTCGTCTAGCAAAATAAACTTAGGGTTTACGGCCAAGCAACGCGCTATTTCTGTTCGTCTTCGCTCTCCACCACTAAGCAAATCACCACGATTTTTTCTAACGTGTTGCAGACTTAGTTCATCAAGCAGTTTTTCAAGCTCGCTGCGCTGCTCACGTTTGCTGAGTTTTGTCATTTGTAGAATGGCTAAAATGTTATCTTCAACGCTCAATTTTCTAAATACACTAGCTTCTTGGGGTAAATAGCCAATGCCTAATCTAGCACGTTTATACATCGGCATTGAAGTAATAGGCTCTTCGTTTAAATACACCTTGCCGGCGTTTGGCTTTATTAAACCAACAATCATATAAAATGTGGTTGTTTTACCAGCACCATTTGGTCCCAACAAACCAACAATTTCACCTTGGTTCACTTCTACCGAAACACCTTTAACAACTGTTCTGCTACCGTATTTCTTTACAACTTCATGCGCTCTGAGCTTCATGCGAGGCGGATTCTGATTTGCGAATATCTTTAATTAACATTTGAATTGTTTTTCTACCATTCCATTCATTTTCGTTCAAATTAAAGCAGGCATCAAAGCTTCCATGTTTAATTACATCTATCTTTTTGCCGAGCTTAAACCCTATACCATCAAAATAATAATTTGTTGCAGGGTCTTTCACATTCACTTTTAAATGTCCGTTGTTTAGTTTCCTACTTCTACCAGCATCTCTTAAGTTTTCAATCAAAAACACTGGCCTCATATTTCCTGGCCCAAAGGGGGCAAACTGACGTAGAATTTTATAAAATTTATCATTTATATCAGCGAGTTGAATGTGTGCGTCAATTTTAATTTCGGGTGTTAAGCACTCTTCTGTAATGCTGCCGCGCACTACCTCTTCAAACCGGCGTTGAAACTCAGCTAAATTCTCTTCTTGTAAGCTTAACCCCGCTGCATACTTATGCCCCCCAAAGGTGACCAATAAGTCAGAACAACTTTGTAGGGCGTCGTAAATACTAAATCCTTTTACCGAACGGGCCGATCCAGAAATGAGACCATTCGATTCGGTTAGCACAATTGTTGGCCTGTAAAAGTTTTCAATTAAACGAGATGCAACAATACCAATAACGCCCTTGTGCCAATCTGCCTTATAAAGCACGGTAGAATAGTTTTTCTGCAACACCTCATCTTCTCTAATAATGTTCAACGCCTCCTCGGTGATGGCCTGGTCAATATCTCGTCGTTTTAAGTTATTGGTGTTTAGCACCTGCGCTTTCTTATCTAAGCTTAAAGAACCTTTATCAATTAGCATTTCTACAGCAAGGCTGGCATGCTTCATTCTTCCGGCGGCGTTTATACGAGGGCCAATTGTAAAAACTAAATCGCTTATGGTTATTTCTTTATCAAGGCGCAGCATATCGAAAATAACTTTTACACCAGGGCGAGGGTCTTCGTTAATTTTCTGCAAGCCGTAATAGGCAAGCACACGGTTTTCGCCAGTAATGGGAACAATGTCACTCGCAATAGAAATCACCACATAATCAAGTAGATCATACACTTTGCCCAAATCAATATCGTGTTTCAACGCGTAGGCTTCACAAATTTTAAAGCCAATGCCTGCGCCACTTAGTTCTTTGTAAGGGTAGTCACAGTCTTCTTGTTTAGGGTCAAGGCAAGCAATTGCTTTAGGCACTTCATCATTAGGTAAGTGATGATCACCAACAATAATGTCTATGCCTAGCGAATTTGCCGTTTCTACTTCGTCAACCGCAGTAATGCCGCAGTCTAAGGTTAAAATGAGATGATAACCATTGTCTTTTGCCCATTGAACACCCTTTTCAGATAAGCCATATCCCTCACCGTATCGGTCGGGTATGTAATAATCAATCTTGTTTGTGAAATTGCGAAAGAAGGTATATGTTAAAGCAACCGAAGTGGTTCCGTCAACATCGTAGTCGCCATAAATCAATATTTTTTCATCGTCCCGTATTGCCCTATCAAGTCGATCAATTGCTTCTCGCATGCCTTTCATTAAAAACGGATCATGGAGATTATCAAGCGAAGGCCGAAAGAAAGATTTTGCATCATCATAGGTCTTTATTCCTCGCTGTACAAGCAAGTCGCAAAACACAGGATTAATCTTTAGTTCTTCTTGAAGTTGTTGGGCAATATGTTTATCAGAATCACACAGTTTCCATTTGTTCGTCACTTTATTTTTTTCTATTAACTCAAAGTTAACAAATCAAGTTAATGTATGTTTTTCTATTTTTTATGTGCGCCTGCTGAGTGTCTTTATTATTGTGTTTCAGCAAAGCAACTGCGGGGTCTTGCAGCCTCCTCGTTTGCTGCTTCAATCACAATCATTTGCAGCCCCATGCACAGGCTGTTTCTTAGTCTCGCACTTGAAACAAGATCCCACGATCTCATGATCCCGCGATCCCACGATCTGAAGATCTCACGGTCAAAAAGTCTTGATAATTAATTAAAGGCTAAAGCTAAAAGTGGTGAATCACATCGTAATCAAACAGCTACAGCAGCTTGTAAAAGGTCTCATAATCTCACGATCTTATGATCTCAAAATCTATCTTACCCTTTAGCTAAGGTGAACAGCGTAATTTCAGGCCAAATGCCAATTCTGCCTGCATAACCGAGATAGCCAAAGCCACGGTTTATGTATAATTTGTGATCACCTTCTTCATACATGCCTGCCCATCTTGGGTAACGGTATTTCACCGGGCTCCATCTAAAAGCTGGCGTCTCAATACCAATTTGGCTGCCGTGCGTGTGGCCGGCGAGTGAAATATCGATGGGCGCTTTGCCTAACACCTTTTCTTCCCAGTGTGTAGGGTCATGACTCAATAAAATTTGTACTTCATCATCTTCTACACCTTGAGTCGCCTTTTTCAAATCACCGGCTTGTGTAAAACCAATTCCCCAGTTCTCCAATCCTATGAGTTTTATTTGCTCACCATTCTGTGTGAGCGAAACATTTTCGTTTCTAAGTAACTGAAAACCCATCTGTTTTTGCAACTCATTAAGTCGTTGAATATTGGCCTCTAGCTTTTCGGGTTTGCCCGCCCAAGGTTCGTAATAGTCGCCATAATCATGGTTGCCCAATACAGAATATTTGCCAAACTTGGCCTTAAGTTCTTTAAGCGTATCAACCCAAGGTTCTGCCTCTACGGCTCGTTCGTTAATCATATCGCCAGTAAAGAAGATGTAATCTGGCTCAAGAGCATTAATCTGTTCAATAGCTTTCGCAATTGCATTTGTACCAGTTGGAAAGCTGCCTAAGTGTAAATCACTGAGTTGAACAAAAGTTTTACCAATAAATGAGTCTGGTAAATTTTTAAGCGCAAGTTCTTGCTTCCAAATTTTAAATTGATATCGGCCACGAACCATACCATATAAAAAGCCACCAAATGGAATACTAGCTAGAGCTAGGCCTGTAGTAGAAATAAATCGCCGCCTGCCCTCTGTAGAAACAGTATTTTTTTTCTTAAAACGCCTTGAAAAAAAGGCAGTTAATTCATCGAGGAGGAAGAAAAATACAAACACGCCTTTGGCTAGAAAGTTTGCCAGCCAAAAACCAACCATGGTGAAGGTGGTGTTTTGCCATCCAGGCTCCATAAGACTACCAGATTTAATGAGCGCAAAACCGATCAGTCCAAAAATGAGTAAAGTCCAAACTGCATAGGCAACCCAGCCTATTCTTGAGACAGCTTTAGACGAAGAATTAGACATTTTTTTTAGACCCCAAAGTGTGAGACCTTCTATTACAGCAACTAAAAAAATTAAGACAACGATGCCCATGCGTACTTTTGTGCAAATTTGCATCGAAAATAGCAGACACAGGTGTTTGTTATCAATTTAAACTTCCTTATGGCGCTCAGCACAAAAATCATTGCTACAGAAATAAACAATCTCAGCGATGCCCGCTATTTTTCAGCTTTTCCTGTTGATTGGCTCACTTTTGTTTGTAATCCATCATCAACTAAAACCTTGTCTGTAGAAAGAATTCAAGAAATTGTTACTTGGATTGAAGGCCCCAAAATAGCTCTAGATGTTCGGGGTTGCTCCCAACAGACAGTTGAGCAGCTGTTCAGCTCATTTGCGGCAAATGGTATTATTGTAGACGCCACACAACAGCTTTCAGCTGAAATTAGGGAACAGGTTGACGTGTTCACCACCATTTATCTTACTGCTATAAATACGCTTGAACGGTTAGAGGTGAGCTTGGCTACTTTGACAATCGGTGATTCATTGATTCTTGATTTTAGTTTAAATGATGTTGATTTAGAACAATTATTCCATCCGCGATTCAAGCATCTTGTGTCAGATTTCGATGTTTATGTACAGGCACCGCTCAACGTAAAAGATGTATCTCGTTTTCTGGAGTTAAACCTATCTGGACTGGCGTTGCAAAGTGGGCACGAAGAAAAAGTAGGTATTCGGTCATTTGATGATGTGCAAGACCTCATGGAAGAGTTGGTGATAGAGGAATAAGAATTTGATGAGGACAAGCTAAATCATCGAAGATGTTACTAAACAAAACTTCTAGAAGTTGTCGCTGCCTAGTTTCACCATTAAGGCATCTCTGCATGCTCAATTGCATAATAGCCAGTGAACTTTGCTTTAATTTCATCGAGAATCTCAAAAATAAGTTCGGGTTCGTCAGTGGTGACTAGCCGTTTGCGATACTCTTTGATACCGGGCAAGCGACGGAAGTAGTTGGTGTAATGGCGGCGCATCTCTAACACGCCTAATTTTTCGCCTTTCCAATCGAGAGAATGGGTTAGGTGTTGCTTTGCGGCAGCAACACGTTCAGGTATGGTTGGCTTTGGTAAATGAGTGCCTGTGGCAAAGTAATGCTTAATTTCATTGAAAATCCACGGATAACCAATGGCAGCTCGGCCAATCATAATACCGTCAATACCGTATCGGTTTTTATACTCCAACGCTTTTTCGGGGCTGTCGATATCGCCATTGCCAAACACGGGTATTTGCATGCGTGGATTTTCTTTCACACCGGCAATTAACCGCCAGTCAGCTTCACCCTTATACATTTGTTTTCTAGTGCGACCGTGAATGCTAATGGCCTTTATACCTACATCTTGCAATTTTTCGGATACCTCAACAATGTATTTAGTTTCATCATTCCAACCTAATCTTGTTTTTACGGTGACAGGCAAATTTGTGCTGTCAACTACTTTTTTTGTAAGGCGTACCATGCGAGGTATATCTTGCAGTATACCTGCGCCAGACATTTTACAAACCACTTTTTTTACAGGGCAGCCATAATTAATATCAAGAACTTCTGGGTTGGCTTCTTCAACAATTTGGGCGCTTAGCGCCATCGACTCTTCGTTAGAGCCAAAAATTTGAATGCCAATGGGTCGTTCTTCGGGATAGATATCTAGCTTTTGAACTGATTTTACTGCATCTCGAATGAGGCCTTCTGTACTGATGAACTCTGTGTAAAGCATATCGGCTCCGTGCTTTTTACAAAGTGCACGAAATGGTGGATCGCTTACATCTTCCATGGGAGCAAGCAATAAAGGGAATTCACCAAGTTCAACATCACCGATCTTGACCATGGCGCAAAAATAGCCGTGAAAAAGTTTCTTTGCGTGTGATGGCAAAATTGAAAACGCGGAGCAGGTTTAAACTGTGCGACAAACTGAATTTCATTCATGGAAATTTCGCGGTGTTGACTGCCTGCAGACACGGCTGGCGCATGAAACCGCCGGTGTTTGTACGTGAAGCGGCATACGAGGAGGCTGCAAGACCCCGCAGTTGCCAAGCTGAACAACAAACCCAAGGGTTTACAGCCAGCGCCAAAAAACTATAAATCTTTGAGCATCCATACATTACATGAGCCGTGGCCACTATTACCTAAGCGGTTTTCTAGCCATTTGTAACCATTTTTTTCATAAATTGAGACTGCGCGTGCGTACAGTGGCAAACTTTCAATGTACATAGAACTGTAGCCTGCTTCTTTTGCCTTTTGTTCAACATGCTGCATAAGTTCTTTGCCAATGCCCAAGCCACGACTGTCTTGCTCAATATAAAATTTTACCATTTCAACACATCCCAGAGGCAAATTTTCTGTGGGATAGAAACCACATGAACCAACTACTCTTTTATTCATTTCGGCTACAAGCCCGAAGGCGCCTTGTTGTTGAAAATAACTGTACAGATCATCAGTAGTTGGATCTGAATAGACCGTGCCTTGCTTTGGTGCATTATGCTCAATAAATACTTGGCGAATGACGCGGGCAACTTGTGCATTGTCTTGCGGCTGAATTTGGCGAATATGGTACTGCATGGTGTTTAAAAGTAAGGCGAACGATGAATTGGAAGGCACTAAAACGGAGAAAATTGAGAGGGCGATGATAAATTTTATAGATCTTTGATAGTGTTGACGATTATGGCGTTGAAAAGAGCGAACTGAAGGGTGTTGACAAATTACCTTTGTACAAAATTTTTACATGGCACTATTGCAAGACTTATCATTGGCAGATCAGGCTGTTTTTTCACTTCTTGAACAAGAAAAAACCCGTCAAAATGAAGGCATTGAACTCATTGCCTCAGAAAATTTTACCAGTAGAGCGGTAATGCAAGCCATGGGTAGTGTGGCTACAAACAAATATGCGGAAGGCTATCCTGGGAAGCGTTATTATGGCGGCTGCGAATTTATTGATGAATTAGAATTGCTGGCAATACAGCGAATTAAAGAGGTGTTTGGTGCCGAGTGGGCAAATGTGCAACCGCACTCTGGGGCGCAGGCAAACATGGCGGTCTTTTTAGCTTGTTTACAGCACGGCGACACCTTTATGGGTATGGATTTGGCGCATGGCGGCCACCTTTCACATGGATCGCCCGTCAATTTTTCTGGCCAATATTTTAAGCCAGTAAGCTACGGTGTGGAAGAAGACAGCGGATTAATTGACATGGATAAAGTGGCTGAAGTTGCTCGAAAAGAGAGGCCGAAGCTGATTATTTGCGGTGCCTCTGCCTATTCACGAGATTGGGATTACAAACGGTTTCGTGAAATTGCTGACGAAGTTGGTGCGCTGTTGCTTTGCGATATGGCTCACCCGGCAGGATTGATTGCCGCTGGCTTGCTCAACAACCCGTTAGAGCATTGCCATATTGTAACATCAACTACGCATAAAACACTGCGCGGACCGCGTGGTGGAATTATTTTAATTGGGAAAGACTTCGAAAACCCGTGGGGCAAGACAACAAGAACAGGTGAGGTGCGCATGATGTCGGCATTGCTTGACAGTGCTGTGTTTCCTGGTATACAAGGCGGCCCGTTGGAACATGTAATTGCTGCCAAAGCTGTTGCTTTTGGTGAGTTGCTCACTCAAGATTTTAAAACATACGCAACCCAAGTGCAAAGTAATGCGAGAGCAATGGGAGACGCCTTTGTAGACTTAGGCTATCACGTAATATCTGGCGGCACAGACAATCACTTATTGCTGATTGACTTAAGTAAAAATCATCCTGACTGTTCGGGCAAAAAGGCCGAACGAATTTTGGGCCTTGCCGATATTACGATCAACAAAAACATGGTGCCCTTTGATAAACGCTCTCCATTTGTAACAAGCGGCATGCGCCTTGGAACACCTGCGATTACGACACGAGGCATTCAGGAAGATGGGGTGAAACAAATTGTGAAGTGGATAGATTTTGTTATCAGTAATCATAATGATGAAGCTGCAATTGAACAGATAAAGCCAAAAATTCATGAGTTTATGGCAAACTATCCGCTTTACAAAACGGCAACGGCGTAGTTGCGCAACATGGTGTTCTTTACTCAATACTCTAATTTTCTAGAAACGTTGGCTCTTTTCGATGTTTTGTGGCTTGCTCATACGCATAGGCAATAGATATCAGCTTGCCTTCTTGCCATTTGCCGCCAAATATTGAGATACCAACTGGAAGATTTTCAGAAAAACCCATTGGCACTGTAATGTTTGGGTATCCGGTTACTGCTGCCGGCGAAGATGAACCAAAGGAATAGGTATCGCCAGTTTCCCAATTAGTTGGCCAGGCTGGGGTTCCGGTAGGTGCAATGATGGCATCGAGATTTTGTTCTTTCAGGAGTTTATCTAGTCCATTTTTATGGGCTTGATTTTCAATTTGCGATACCACAGCTGCATAGTCTTCTGAATCCATATTTTCGGCTTCGAGCGCTTGTTCTAAGTACTCTTGTTTGTAAAACGACATTTCTACAGAATCTTGCAAATTATAGTCGATGACATGTTGCAAATTCTTGATTTCTGAGCGCGAAAAATTCGTGAAATAATCATTCAACCCATCTTCATATTCCATGAGCATGACTTGAAATGATGCTTGTACAGCCGAACTTGGAATCACTTCCTCAATTTCGATTAACTCAGCACCGAGGTTTTTCATCTTTTCTTGTGCAGCTTGAAATAAACGATCAACGCCACCATCTATTTCATTAAACCTTGTCCACACACCGATACGTTTGCCTTGAAGTCCATCTTGATCTAAAAAAGTTGTGTAATCCTCATTTACGGTTCGGTCTTCTGTGGTTTTGCCATCGTTATCATCAACGGCGGTAAGTATACCGAGCAGCATTGCTGCGTCTTCAACTGTTTTGGCCATAGGGCCGGCGGTGTCTTGCGAATAAGAGATGGGAATGATTCCCGTTCTGCTGACTAAGCCTACAGTTGGCTTTATGCCTACAATGCCGTTGGCGTGTGCCGGGCAAACGATTGATCCATTTGTTTCTGTACCAATAGCGATGGGTGCAAAATTTGCAGATACGGCCACGCCCGACCCTGAACTTGAGCCACATGGGTTTCTATCGAGCCGATAAGGATTTTTGGTTTGCCCGCCTATGGCACTCCACCCGCTAGAGGACTTTTCGCCACGGAAATTTGCCCATTCACTTAAATTGGTTTTGCCGAGAATAACTGCCCCTGCCTCTCTAAGCTGGCGAGCTACTTCGCTGTCTTTGCCTGTGAGGTCACCTCTTAGGGCGTTTGAGCCAGCCGTCGTAGGCATATTGTCTTTTGTAGAAATGTTGTCTTTCAAAAGAACAGGAATACCATGAAGAGGTCCACGAGATTTACCATCAGCTAGTTCTTCATCGAGCTGTGCAGCAATTTCTAATGCATCTGGATTAAGAATTATGACTGCGTGAAGCGCAGGACCTTGGTCGTCTAATTCCTTAATTCTATCTAAATACGCCTGTACAACATCTTGCACGCGATAGGTTTTGTTTACGTATGCATCTTGCAGTGAACGAACTGTGGTTTCTTCGCTGAGTTTAACCGGTTGATACTCGTGGTTTTTTGTGCAAGAGAAAAGTAAAAGAACACAGATGTAATAAATTGAATGCTTCATAGTTGATATTGATCATTCTAAGATACAATTGATGAGCAGATTT
>ENA-ORXM01001768-ORXM01001768.1-marine-metagenome-genome-assembly--contig:-NODE-1768-length-28341-cov-482.203510_pt1 | contig 28341 bp, 25 predicted proteins | sample MGYA00237867_ERZ511480 | MGnify/ENA primary metagenome ERZ511480 (study PRJEB26309, sample SAMN06266103) | marine metagenome | isolation source: Algal blade | place: United Kingdom:Sidmouth, United... | reverse complement strand
CGGAACTATTTTTTGTGTTTTTTAGAAGGGAAAAGAACAAGCATAATGGGGCAAGTTATTTATTTTCTTTCACTAATAAAAAAGTAAAGAGTGTAAGAGTAAAGAGTGTAAGAGTGGAGAGTGAGGAGTTTGGAGAACACATTGATTCTCCCTACTCTCCACTCTCTACTCTACACTAAATTACTCTCTGCTCTCTTATCAAATAAAGAAGAATGATAAAACCTATACTTCATACTATTCTCATCCTGTTCGTTTGTATGCTCGGTGCATCCACCATGAATGCACAGGACGTACATTTTTCGCAGTTCTATCAATCGCCTTTGATGCTCAATCCGGCGTTGACAGGGCACATGCCGGGCAAATATCGCATCAATGGCATGTATCGCCGTCAGTGGCCCAGCATCACATCGGGCAGAGCTGTTTACGAGACACCGATGGTCGGCTTTGATATGAACTTATTGCGTACCAAAAACCAATTCAACTCGCTCGGCTTAGGTCTTAGCTTGATGAACGACCGCAATAGTGGCGGCTTGCTCAATAATGTGGAAGTCATGCTATCAGGTGCATATCACATTGATTTGAAAAAGAATATGAAATCTTACTTGTCAGCAGGTTTGCAACTTGGCGTTATCAATAAGCGACTCGATGCAGAAGGAATTCTTTTCGGCAGCGAAATTGACCCAGACGGTGAAGCTACCCTGCCAAGTAATGAGGTTTTTGAGAACACCAGCATTTTTATGCCTGACCTTCGTTTGGGCTTGGTCTATGCGGGTTTTCCATCGTACAAAACACGCTACAAAATCGGCGTGGGACTCTACCACCTTATGCAGCCTACCGAAACTTTCGTAGGCATACAAAACAAGCTCCCCTTACGCTTAGTCGTACATGCTGACGGACGTTTTGGTAGCAGAAAATTTGGTTTAGAACCTAAATTCCTCTTTCAAACACAAGCCAGAGCGATGGAAATCGTAGGTGGTTTGTTATTCGATATAAAAATATTGGAGAAAGCCTCGCTTTATCTTGGCGGTGATTTACGTGCCGATGGTAGCGTAGATGGCGGAATAGGAATTGACGCCGGCAACGCTATTATTGGTCTCCGTTTTGACGATTGGGATATAGGATTCAGTTATGATTTCAATATTTCTGACCTCAGCAATGCCACAGACGGGCGCGGAGCTATCGAATTTTCTTTATTAAAAATGTTTAGACGCGCATATAAAGTCGAGCCAATTCTTCCAGCTATTCGTTATAATTAAAAGTAATGAATGAATGAAAGAATTTTGAATGAATGAATACTAATATTATGTACGTTAAAATCATTCATTCACTCTTTCATTCAAAATTCATTCATTAGTATCAGCAATTAAATAAATGTACATTCTTCTCCCGATAGCTATCGGGATTATTTTTTCTTTAGACGACCCAAATTTGACGCGAATACTCACTGTATTTAAGGAAAATTTGGTGAAGTAGACTTTATTCTAAAATAAAGGAAAAAGAACAAGTCGAGAATATACATTTATTTTGTTCCTGATACTTAGTATAAAATAAGATAAAAACATGAATCAAATCATTCATAAAATTACATATATATTACTGATAATTTGCAGCGCGTCGATACTTCAGGCGCAAGTGGGTTTTGACGAGCATACTTGGGAGGAAGACTTGGATCGCGCGACGACTTTACTCGGAGAATCCAGTTATTATAACGCTGCCGAATATATTCAAAAAGTCATTGATGTACGTCCTGATGAGCCACAATATGTGCAGCTACTCGCTGATACCTACAACAAAGCTCGTGATTATAACATGGCGGGACAATACTATAGCATTCTGCTTGATAGTATGCAAATAGACTCTGCTTTGGCTACCTCTGCACTCCGTTACGAATACGCTCAAATGCTAAAACAAGACGGGCGTTGCCGCGAAGCCATCGACCAATTTAATCAATTTATCGCTGATTTTAAGGGAACACAAGAGGAAAAAGACCTTTATACGGAAAAGGTAAAAAACCAAGTCGAAGGTTGCGAATTATTTTTGCAAGGACCTACCGACGACGATTACCCTGTGCTTGGCGACATAAATGTACTTGAAGCAGGTATTGGTAGCGGGTACACCGAATTTGCGCCCTATCCAGCGTACAACGACTATCTCATCTTTTCTTCTTTAGAAGCTGACGAATATATTTATACCAATATTGATAAAACAAAATCCAAAATTTATACTGCGAAAAAAGTGGATGACGCATGGGTGCAACAAGACGAACTCGAAGGTCCATTCAATCTTGACGGTGAGCATACCGGACACGGTGCGTACTCATCCGATGGCAATAGCTTTTATTTTACACGCTGTCCTTCTTTGGATAACAATCTGGTAAAATGCCAAATCTACTCTAGCCGCAAAGAGCTTGGTGAGTGGACAACACCCGTCATGCTCGGTCCTGAAGTCAATACAGAAGCCGGGGAAAGCACGACACCTTTAATGGTCGATTTTGATGGCGAACAAAGACTCTACTTTACTTCTGATAGAGACGGAACAGTAGGTGGAACAGACATTTGGTACGCTACGGTCGTCAATGACAGCACATTTACCCAAGCCGTCAATCTCGGTAAAGACATCAACACCATAGGCAACGAAACTACGCCTTATGTCGTATTGGATAAAAAAGAATCTTTCTTGTATTTCAGTTCTGACCACCATCCCGGATTTGGGGGTTACGATGTATTTCGTGCTGCGATTGATGGTAGTCGCGTAGGTACACCCGTCAATTTGGGCTTGAAAATCAATACCGGTGCAGACGATATGTACTTCATCATGAACGAAGACCAAGATGAAGGCTTCTTGGTATCGAATCGTGGAGGAGCTACACATGTCGATAATGCGACTTGCTGTGATAACATTTACCGCTTTGCACCTGTGCCACCTACCCCACCTGCCATTACTATAAAAGGTACAATCTGTGATGCAGACGATTACAAAAAGCCACCACTCGAAGGCGTCGAAATTCGCTTGTACGATGTGACAACCGGAGAAGATATACTCGTTGGCAAACAAGTTTCTAATCCTGAATACAAATTTGAAAACCTTGAAGTTGAGAAAGATTATATCTTAGTAATCGACCAAGAAGGTTACATACCCATAGAGCAGCCCGTCAGTACAAGGGGCATTGAAGAAGATAAAGAGATTATCAAAGATATTTGTGTCTCTAAAACAGGTATGACCGTCAATGGTACAGTTTATTCGGATGATGGCACGGATGTAGAAATACTGCCCGGAGCTACTGTCACCCTCTACGAGGTCATGGAAGACGGTACATTGCGCGAAGTAGAATCTGTAATTTCTGACGAAAATGGTAATTATTCTTTCTTCCTTCCCGAAGGAAAAGACTACCGCATCGTAGCGCGCAAAGATTGTTACCTCAACACAAGTACCGAAGATTTCACAACCAAAGGGCTTGATAGTCAGACGAGTATCAATCGCGATATTTATATGAAGCTCGATGCACCGATTACTTATCGTTTGGATAATATCTACTACGATTTTGATGATTCCAAGTTGCGTCCTGAATCGGAAGTCGCATTGGACAAACTTCTTCGTTTGCTATACGACAATCCGCAATTGGAAATCGAACTTTCCTCACACACGGATAGTCGCGGTGGCAATCGCTACAATCAGAAACTTTCGGAGCGCAGAGCGAAGAGCGTTGTTGACTACCTTATCGGCAGAGGCATCACGCCACAGCGCATGAAGCCCGTTGGTTACGGGGAGTTAGTACCTATCGCACCCAACGAAAATCCCGACGGTTCGGACAATCCCGAAGGGCGTCAGCTCAACCGTCGTACAGAGTTTAAAATCATTAGTAAATCACCTTGTTATCCGGGGGGCTATTCGCCGAATAAGAAGTAAGGCCAAGCAATAGATATTGAAAAAAACCGTAGAGAAGAAATTTCTTCTCTACGGTTTTTTTTATGCTTACAAATAAGTATTGGATTTTTCCAATAAATACGTATGAATATTTTGACAAATCAAATATTATGTATATTTTTGGTTGTTAAATAAAACAATCAACACCACTTGAATTTTCGTCCACCTTATATAAAATAGTAACCATGAAAGCCGAAACTAACATTACCCCCCTACAAATTAAATTTATATTTAATTTGTTATTGTAGTGCCAATTACAAAAGGCGATTCACACCTGATATATTACTACCATCATCAATTTTTTAATTTCTGTCTATTCGAAAATCATGCAGCAAGCTCCCTTTACATCAGATGCTGTATTGGAAGCCTTCAGCAAAAAGGAAAGCGGTTTTAGCGTAGATATGATTCGGGATATACTCTGCCAACTGCCACAGACCATGCGCGACCAAATCAATGAAGGACGCAACATCCGCTCCGAAAAAGAGCAAATGGAACTCAATGCGGCAAGGTACAAACGCACACGCGATAGAATCATCAGCAGAGCCATCCAACAGCTCGCTGCCGATACTATAGACCGCAGTACGGATATGATTAAATTTTTGAAAAATACCGGAAGCATTAGTTTTGACTATCGCCTGGCAGAAATCTACGATGCCCAAAATAAAAACGAACTTGCCAATCAAACCCTCAGCAGCATAGGAACCCGGGCAATTTCGGAAAAAGCGGCAAGCGATTATGATGATTATATGAACTTCCGTACAATCATGCAAACATGGAAAGCAGCAGAAAAAGACCTAAGCACGCTTACAGACGAAAACATAAAGGTGCTTCATCAATATGCCGTTCGACCCAATATTACTTCTGCCAAAGCTATCGCTCTGCTCGAACTCAATAATATCTTTGAATATACCGAACGGGTTTATTTTCCGGAAATTGGAGAAACAGCGCAGATACCAGACGAATCGCAGGATAATGACAACGATAAATTGCTAATTTATCCAAATCCGACTAAAGAATACATTAGCATAAGGTATAGTGAGCCTTTTGAAGAAGTTACTATAACCATAACCGATATTGTGGGAAAAACTCTCTATCAGCAAGATGTGACCGAAAAGCAAAATGAAGTAATTATTCATGTAGGCAAACTACCACAGGGACAGTACTTCTGCACGCTGAAAGGTGATAATCTAATATTGACCAAAAAATTCTTGTTAATTCAATAAACACTCATTTCCCGGCCGCTATTGTGGTCGGGAAATTTTTATTATGAAATATCTATTTACGCTTACCTTTATTATTATCAATTGTACTTTAGTACTATCGCAAGAACGTTTCTTCATTTTATCCAATACGTGGAGAACAACTAAAATTATTGAATACGAAGATTGTTATTTGTCACTTGGACTTGGAGCAGTCAGTCCGACTTCAAATCATATCCAGTTTTCTAAGCTCTCAAAAGCGGGTGAACCTCTTACTGAATGGGCATTTAAACTTGATTCCACCCACACTACCGAGTTTGTCTATCAACAAGCAGTAAGTGAAAGTGAATCTGGAGATAAAATCATTGCAGGAGCGATTACCTATCCACCTGAAACATCAAGACCAATTGCAGCTTGTTTCAAATTTAATAATGATTTTACTGAATATTTAGACTATCATTGGATTTATAATCCACTTGCTCTTGATGCACGTACTGTTTTTGAAGTATCAATGCCTATCACCAATGGGCAGATGATATATGCTGCTAATTATAGCTATAACCAAAAAACCCATTCGGTTATCTTGCAGGGCGATGCCAACGGCAGCCTTGACTGGGAATCAAGTTATGAGTGTGGTAATGGTTGCAATATGGAAGTACGCCATATCATCCCTGCTCATGATGGTGGCTTTTTATTTACCAATCATGAGAAAAGAGATTTTTCGCAGACCTCTCGCCACACCATCTTCACCATCATCAAAGTAAACAACTTGGGCGAGGAGCAGTGGCGCATCTATCCGGGCGGTGTAGGCGAGTCCTATTCCAGCGAAGAAATCCTCCTCGTTCCCACCGACGATGGCAACTACCTTTGTGCTTGGACGGATAAAAACGCCTTTAACGGCTTTAGCTACCAAACTAATCCCGAAGCCACCCTATGGTTCGCCAAAATCAATGAAAATGGGGAGAAACTTTGGGAAAAAAATATACAAGAAGATATTGAGACTTGGAACGTAAGTCACAATATATATATTCCTACCCAAATGATTAAATTAAGCGACAACAACCTGATATTGGCAGGTTATGGTTCGTTGGGTAATATCATCATTAAATTAACGCAAAATGCGGATGTTCTGTGGGCAAGAGGCATATTGCCTACCGAGTTGGAAAGTCCTAATAGCAGTGCAGCATTTGCTAATATCTACGGCATCATAGAAACCTCAGACGGCGGTATCGCATGTACAGGCGAAGCCAATATACAGCCCGGCGATGCTTTCCCTCAGTCACTCCAAACAGGCTTCGTCCTCAAACTGGACGAGTACGGCTGCCTCGAAGAAGGCTGCCACTTGGATGACCCGGTGGTGAGTGTGGAAGAGGTCGTGGAGGAGTCGGAGCGTATGCTGGTCTATCCTAATCCGGCTACCGATTATGTCATTATCAACTATAAAACATCAAAAACAAGTAATAACTTGTCCTTGGTTATCAGCGACATAGCAGGTAAAATCATCTATAACAGAAGTTTAGATACTGAACAGGATGAAATTATTTTGCCCACGAATGAATATCCCAACGGTCAATATTTTTGTACTTTAAAACGCAATAACAAAACTATCATTACTGAAAAAGTAATACTTATCAAATAGTCTATAACTACCGTCTGTTCGTTTTTACGGACAGGCGGTTTATTTTTTTTCCTATGAAATATATTTTTCCATTATTATTGATACTGACGAACGTAATTACCATTCAAGGTCAATCTCGTTTTTTTTATATGACAGAAGACTGGAAAACAGTTGCTATTTATGAATATGATACACATTATGTAGCTATCGGTAATGGTATAGTGCCACCCGACTATATCGATTTCATACGCTTTACTAATATTGATAAATTAGGAAACTTCGTTTCATCGTGGAATTATCAACTAAACGGAATGCTTTTTACTCAAATAAGAGAGCAGCAATCCATGCACAATAGAAGAATAGGCTTTACCTCAAAGCCTCCTTCAAACTCAGGTAATAGAGGAGGTAGAATACAATTGAATGAAGACTTGACAGAAGTGATTGACTATGAATGGGAATACATCCCTCCTCCTCCAAGCGAAAATTCTATTATGTTTATCACTCATCAGGATAGTCCCAACAAAATAATACAAGCACTGAACTATTATGATACTGAAGACGACAAAATAAAAGCCGTTATGGTAGCAACGGATAGTATGGGCAATACTAATTGGGAGTTCATATTTCCTTGTGAAGGCGATTATTGTCGGATGTGGCCTCGGCATGTTCTCCCTGCTCATGATGGTGGATATTTGTTGACCAGCCACGAAGAGCACGACCGTTGGCAAATTTCCCGCCACACCATCTCCACCATCATCAAAGTAAACAACTTGGGCGAGGAGCAGTGGCGCATCTATCCGGGGGGTGTAGGCGAGTCCTATTCCAGCGAAGAAATCCTCCTCGTTCCCACCGACGATGGCAACTACCTTTGTGCTTGGACGGATAAAAACGCCTTTAACGGCTTTAGCTACCAAACTAATCCCGAAGCCACCCTATGGTTCGCCAAAATCAATGAAGATGGAGAGAAACTCTGGGAGAAAAACATACAGGAAGATATTGATATTTGGGAAGTAGGTAATGTAAGATACGTACTCAGTCAGATGATTCGTTTAAGTGATAACAACTTGGCTTTGATAGGGTACGGGTCATTTGGTAATATCATCGTCAAATTGACCCAAAATGCAGATGTACTTTGGGCAAGAGATATTCTGCCACTAGAACTACAGCCTCCTGGCAGTGAGGAGGCATACGCCAGCTTCTACGGAGTTACGGAAACCTCTGATGGTGGTTTTGCATGTACGGGTGAGGCATATATTTTTCCTGGTGATGCTTTTCCGCAAACTACCCAAGTCGGCTTCGTCCTCAAACTGGACGAGTACGGCTGCCTCGAAGAAGGCTGCCACTTGGATGACCCTGTGGTGAGTGTGGAAGAGGTCGTGGAAGGAGTATCAAAGCTCTCCATCTATCCCACCCCAACAAGCCACGACATCACCATCAACTACCAGCTCCCACAAATGCCCAACCAACTCACCCTATCCATCCACAACATCGCGGGCAGAGCAGTACACACCCAACCGCTACCTACACACGAGGGCAGTGTGCGTATAGTCTTGGATAAAAACCTTCCGGCAGGGACGTATTTTTGTCACTTGGTAGCCGATGGGCAGATTATCGGTGTCGAACGGTTTACATTGATACGATAAAAGATGCTGTAAATATAAAAGCCTCCGACCTTGTCGGGGGCTTTTTTTGTAACATAATACGTGATTTGGCGATTTTTTATTTAAAATCATTCTAAAGAGACCTGTAAATCACGAAAACGATAAACACACATTCGTATAATACTGTTAAATAGTTTAAATTTGGGGAAAATTAAATAAGTTACAGCATACCCAACTGATTAACTGTTCAACTAATTAGTGAAAGGATAAGAATAAATTAGTCCAAGATGCGAAATATTTTTTTGTTTGACGAAATCATTTTTGAGGCGCATAGCTGGGCTACGCAACGAGAAAATGATGAAATCTAACGAAAAAAGATACAGCAGATTGGATTAAGTTATTCTTATCCTTTCACTTAACTAATTTACCAAGTCATGTGGCTAATCAATTTACTTACTTCTTCCATTGGCAAGAAAGTCATTATGAGTCTTACGGGCTTATTTTTATGCAGTTTCCTTCTCATACATCTACTAGGTAATCTGCAATTGCTGTCTTCCGATGGTACGGCGTTCAATGAGTACGCTAAATTTATGACCACCTTTACTCCCATAAAGATAGTCTCTTACGGCTTGTATGCTTCCATCTTACTGCACGCCGTATTAGGTATTGCTTTATGGAGTCAAAACAAAAAAGCAAAAGGCAGCAACTACGCCGTCAAAACAAGCAAAAACACCACCTTTGCAGGTAGAAACATGGCACTGCTTGGTTCTATTATGTTCGTTTTCATTGTATGGCACATGGGCACCTTTTGGGCAGCTATGAAATTTCGACTCGAACCCGATACTGCTACCGGAATGGTCGATTTATACGCCGAAGTAGCGGGTGCGTTTTCATATTTGTGGGTAGTCGTCTTGTATGTTATCTCTATGGTTGTCATAGCTTTACACCTACATCATGGCTTTCAAAGTGCTTTCCAAACATTAGGACTGAATCACAAAAAATATACCCCACTCATCAAAGGACTTGGAACAGGATTTTCCGTACTCATTGCTATCGGATTCTCCATCATTCCTATCTGGATGTACATTCAATCAATCAGCTAAATTAAATGTAAAATGCAAAATATAAAATATAAAATGTAAAAGTGCCTAACGAACGTACACATAATATTTGTTGTTTTTTATTATTCAAATAATTCAAAATTAATTAAATAATTATCGAATCAACATAACTCGCGTACTACACTTTTACATTTCACATTTATTATTTTACATTTTACATTTCAAAAAAATATATCATGGCTTTAGACAATAAAGTACCCGCCGGACCGCTCTCCGAAAAGTGGACGAATTACCGTTCTAAAATGAACCTCGTTGCGCCGAATAACAAACGTCGCTTGGACGTCATCGTCGTCGGAACGGGACTTGCCGGGGCATCTGCCGCCTCTACACTCGGCGAATTGGGCTACAACGTAAAATGTTTTTGCTTTCACGATAGTCCGCGTCGCGCACACAGCGTAGCCGCGCAAGGTGGTATCAATGCCGCCAAAAACTATCAAAACGACGGCGACAGCGTATATCGTTTATTTTATGATACGATAAAAGGTGGTGACTACCGTTCGCGCGAAGCGAATGTACACCGCTTGGCAGAGGTCAGCGTCAATATCATCGACCAAGCTGTAGCGCAGGGCGTTCCTTTTGCGCGTGAATATGGTGGTTTGTTGGCAAATCGCTCCTTTGGTGGTGTGCAAGTATCGCGCACCTTTTATGCGCGTGGGCAGACGGGGCAGCAACTTTTATTGGGGGCGTATAGTTCGCTTTCACGTCAGATTTCAACGGGCAATGTGGAGATGCACAACCGCCACGAGATGTTGGATATTGTCAAAATTGACGGTATAGCGCGAGGTATTATCACACGTAATTTATTGACCGGAGAAATAGAACGTCACGCTGCACATGCGGTAGTATTGGCTACGGGTGGTTACGGAAATGTCTTTTACCTTTCCACCAATGCGATGGGCTCGAATGTGACCGCAGCATGGCGAGCGCACAAGCGTGGAGCGTACATGGCAAATCCTTGTTATACGCAGATTCACCCGACTTGTATTCCTGTTTCTGGGCATTATCAGTCGAAGCTCACCTTGATGTCTGAGTCGCTACGAAATGATGGGCGCGTATGGGTGCCCAAGCGCATGGAAGATGTAATGGCTATCCGCGAAAAGAAACTTTCACCCGTAGATATTCCGGAAGAAAACCGCGATTATTACTTGGAGCGTCGCTATCCGGCTTTCGGAAATCTTGTGCCGCGCGATGTCGCTTCTCGTGCTGCAAAGATAGCTTGTGACAAAGGATTTGGTGTAAATAAAGCGGGCTTGGCAGTGTATTTGGATTTTGAAGATGCGATTGAGCGTTATGGAAAATCTGAAGCACTATCGCAAGGCATCGCCAATCCGAATGGCGAAGTCAAAAAGCTTGGTACAGAAGTCGTGGCTGCCAAGTACGGTAACTTATTTGACATGTACGCCAAAATCACAGGCGAAGACCCTTACAAAACACCTATGAAAATTTTCCCTGCCGTACACTACACGATGGGCGGTTTGTGGGTCGATTATAATTTAGAAACGAATGTACAAGGTTTGTTTGCCATAGGTGAGGCAAACTTCTCCGACCACGGCGCGAACCGCTTGGGCGCATCAGCATTGATGCAAGGCTTGGCAGACGGTTATTTTGTCTTGCCATACACGATAGGGCAGTTTCTTTCTACCCAAATACGTGAACCAAAAATCAGTACAGACACCCCCGAATTTGATGAGGCAGAACAAAATGTAAAAACGCATCAAGAAAAACTCATCTCTATCAAAGGCAATACGCCTGTCGAAGATTTCCATCGCAGGTTGGGCTTGATTGTCTGGGAATATTGCGGCATGTCGCGCAGTGCAGAAGGCTTGAAAAAAGGCAGAAAAGACATAGCCGCCTTGCGTGAAGAATTTTGGAACGATGTATTTGTACCCGGCAATATGGATGAATTTAATCCCGAACTCGACAAAGCCTCTCGCGTAGCCGACCTCATCGAACTCGGCGAACTCATGATGGTAGATGCCCTCGACCGCAACGAATCTTGTGGCGGACATTTCCGCGAAGAATACAAAACACCCGAAGGTGAAGCCAAACGTGATGACGAAAATTATACCTACGTATCGGCATGGGAACACAAAGGCGTAGGCGCAGACCCGCAATTGCATAAGGAAGAATTGGTATTTGAGAATGTGGAATTGAAGACGAGGAGTTATAAGTAACTAACACAGGTATTTTTGTCTATTGTAAATGTTTTATTATGGGAAAAATTATCAATATTGACCCTGAAATTTTGAGTGGTACACCTGTTTTTAGCGGAACGAGAGTACCGATTAAAAATTTGTTTGACTATCTTGAAACCGGAGAGACGATTGATGAGTTTTTAGATGATTTTCAGGGAGTTCAACGTGAACAAGTGATTAAGTTATTGGAATTTTCTCATAAAATGATTAATTCATCAGCCGGAATATTACATGAGAATTTTGCTTGATGAATGTGTAACCAAACACTTGAAGCGACATCTTTCCGATTATGATGTAAGTACGGTTAATCAGGAGAAATGGAACGGCTTGAAGAATGGCGAACTACTAACTACTGCACAAGAAAGTGGTTTCACCATACTTTTGTCTATTGATAAGAATTTGCAGCATCAACAGAACATGGAACGTTATACGATTTCGATTGTTATTCTAAATTCTAATTCAAGTAAAATAGAGGATTTGGAAGCGTTTGTACCAAATTTGAAAATACAATTAGAGGAGATTGAAGAGGGGCAGATTTATGTTGTTGATATTTAAATAAAATTATGTTCCTAAAAAGTGTACATATCGAAAATTACAATCAGTTTGAGAACCTCGAACTTGATTTGACTTATCCAGAAGGTCACGCGAAAGCTGGTGAACCCCTGGAGAAGATATGTATTATCGGGGATAATGGGACGGGGAAGACGACTATTTTGGAGTTGATACGAGACTATTATAACTATGTATGGGAAAATCCAGAGGAATGGAAATTGCCTGATTTAGAGAAATACGCTAATTCCAGTATTTCGTTCAATAATTTAGATAAGCCTGAAAGATTTGATTTTTGGAGAGATTCAGCAGGTGCGAAAATTATATATTTTCCGACGGGTATAGATGTAGAAGAATTATTCTCAAAAGTAGGTAATTATGAATCCAACAGCAGTGAGGAAGAACAATATATAAATAGAGTGAACAAGGAACGTGAGCTTGACCATAAGTTAGACCTTACGGAATCACTATTTGTATATAATCTCAAGAATACGCAGGTTTTAATAATATGGGAACGCTTGAAGTCCAAAATAAGACCTTCGATCGAAGAAGAGTTATCTTACAGAAGAAGCCTTTTAAAAGGTTTAAATGAGCAAAACGAAGCAGAATTAGATGATATTTACAATAAATTCAAAGCATACAAAAAGAAAAACCCTAATGGTTATGATGATTTAGCAGAATTTTTAAATCCACTTTTAAACAAATTTCATTTAAAATTAAATACAAAAATTAATCTTGATAAATTCGATGAGATTGAATTTTTAAGTTTGATTGACAAAGACGGTAATATCATTCCAATAGAAAAGTGGAGTACAGGAATTCGTCAATTAATTTATACAGTATTGCCATTGTATGCATTAAAACCCAAAACAGGCATCATAATGATTGACGAGGCGGAAAACTCCCTTTATCCAAGTACACAACGCAGCATCATTGATTTTTATAAATCCGTTTGCCCTGATATGCAATTAATCATTGCCACACATTCCCCAATATTAGCCTCCTCATTCGAGCCGTGGGAAGTGATAGAGTTGAAATTTAATGAAAAAGGAAAAGTAGAACGCAAACCCTATTTCAAAGGTGAGAATCATGTGGATAATTACCACATTAGACCGATGTACTTGCAGTGGGATTCTTTGTTTATGAAGATGTTTGGATTAGAAAATGATAGCAATGAAGTGCGCAATGATATGCTGATGGAATTGGCGATTTTGAAAAGAGATTTGAAAAATAGTAACGGTAAGGACAAAAAGGAATTACAAGAAAAATACGAAAAACTCGCAGAACAATTGGACTGGGCAACTCTTTAAAAGATGAGGAAAATTGATAAAAGTATTCTTTTTTCAACTGTGTATAAAACATGGTTGGAAGATTTGAAAGCAAATAATAAGCTTCACCCAAGTTACGACACATATAGAAAATACTACAACGATGTAAAATTTGAGCTATTGAGATGTCAGCTTGGTTTGTGTGCTTACACAGAAATTGAATTGTGCGAAGAAGACATTTTGACCGCCGAGAATTGGACAAATGGTAAATATGATTTTGATAAAGAAGCTACTCAAGCCTCCGGGCATATAGAGCATTTTGACCCCAAATTGAAACCTAAAAAAGGTTGGCTTTGGACAAACCTTTTTATGGTGGACAATCACATCAACACACCAGTAAAAGGCACACAGGAAGTTGATGACATTATGAAACCTGACGCAGACGATTACGACCCCAAAGATAGGTTAGAGTTCGATTCAGAGTTGAATAAATATATTCCAAGTGCTAATAAGACTCCCGAAGAACAAGAAAGAATCAAAAAAATGGTTAAGGTATTGGGGCTGAATTACGGACATATAAGTAGAAAAAGAAAGTCTTTTATCAAAACGCTAAAAGAGCGAATTGAGACCGATACATTCAAGCCCGAAGCATACGAAGGCGAACCGTTTCCGACAGCTTTAGCCTTCATTTTATCCGAAAAAAACATAGACTGACATACGACAAAAAAATTTCAAAATATGAAATTAACATTAAAAATCTGGCGACAAAAAAACGCTGCAGCCAAGGGACATTTCGACATTTTCCAATTGGATAATATCACTGATGATATGTCATTTTTGGAAATGATGGACGTATTGAACGACCAAATACTGCGGGAGAAGAAAGACCCTGTAGCATTTGAGCATGACTGCCGTGAGGGGATATGTGGGGCGTGTAGCATGGTCATAGATGGTCGTCCGCACGGACCCCAGCACGAGACCACGACTTGCCAATTGCACATGCGTAAATTCAAGGATGGCGATACGATAGTCGTTGAGCCGTTTCGCGCAAAGTCATTTCCGGTCATTAAGGATTTGGCGGTAGATAGGTCGTCATTTGACCGCATCATACAGTCGGGCGGATACATCTCTGTCAACACCGGACAGGCGCAGGATGGTAACGCGATTCCTATTGAAAAAGACCAAGCACTAAAAGCATTTGATGCAGCAACTTGTATTGGTTGTGGTGCCTGTGTAGCGGCTTGTCCGAATGGTTCGGCGATGTTGTTTACTTCGGCAAAGGTATCGCATTTGGCACTCTTACCACAAGGCGAGATAGAACATGCCAAGCGTGTACGCAACATGGTCAATCAGATGGATGCAGAGGGCTTTGGGATGTGTTCCAACACGGGCGCATGCGAGGTCGAATGTCCAAAAGGTATTTCGCTGGAAAATATTGCACGTATGAATCGGGCGTATTTGGGGGCGAGCATAGGAGCGGAATAAAACGTTATTATGGAAAAACCAATACAAACATCAAGGGATGCCCTTCTCAAAGGTGCGGTAGAGGATTTCTGTGAGGATTTTCTATACTTTTTCTTTCCCTATCACGTACACCTGTTTGATTTAGAAAAGGGGTTTGTTTTTCTGGATAAAGAATTGATTGAAATTCGCCCAAAATCGAAAGGTAAGGGAAGAGGGAGAAAATAATCTACCCCAAATGAAGAAGTTATTTTTTTTATATGTTTGGCTAAATTTGACGCGCATAGCCGAGCTACGTAAGGAAGATTTAGTGAAACATATAAGAAAAAGAACAATTCAGACGGGTAGATTATTTTTTTCGTCTTCCCTAATCAGCGATATGCAGATAAACTGGTCAAGGTATTTATGCGTGATGGCACTGAAGAGTGGATACTGATACATATAGAAATGCAGGGCTATGATGATCCTGAATTTCGGGAACGGATGTTTATCTACTATTACCGAATATTGGATAAATATCAAAAAAAAGTCACTGCCATAGCCATCATGACAGATGACACCTCCGACCACCCTACGAAGTATGAAACCTCGTTTATCGGCACAAAACTGATTTATGAGTTCAACTCGTATAAGCTGAAAAACAAAACACCGGAAGATTTTGCAAATACCGATAATCCATTTGCTATTGTTATGGAAGTCGCTTGGTATGCACTGAAAAGCAATGAGTTAGGTGATGAGGCACTGTACAATTTCAAAATCAGATTGGTCAGAAGATTGAAAGAACTCGACTACGATTCAGAAAAAATACGTGTTCTTTTTAACTTTATCAAGAAATACGTAAATTTTGAAAATTCAGAAATAAACCTTAAATTTGAAGAGCAATCAAATATTATTTTCAAAAATCAAGGTACTATGGGTATAGTAGATGCTATTATAGACGATGCCAAAAGACAATATATTGAAATCGGTAAAGAGGAAGGAATTGAAATTGGTGAAGAGAAAGGAATTGAAATCGGTAAAAAGGAAGGAATTGAAATCGGTAAAGAGGAAGGTATTGAAATTGGTGAAAAAAAAGCCGAAGAAAAATATGGCGAAGAACGCAAGAATACCATCCAAAACCTCAAAGATGAGGGCTTTTCCAATGAAAAAATAGCCACCATCATAGGTATTTCTGTCGAAGAAGTTTTACGATTGTTAAATTAAAAGTTATGGGTATAATAGAAGCTATTATAGATGATGCCAAAAGGCAATATATTGAAATTGGTAAGAAGAGGGCATTAAAATTGGTATTGAAGAAGGCATTAAAATTGGCATTGAACGAAGTAGAAAAGAAAAGGAAGAAAAATACTGGAGAACGGTCATCCAAAATCTCCGAAATGAAGGTCTTTCAGATGAGAAAATAGCCACAATACTACCATTTCTTAGTGAAAAACGTTTGCATCTGTTCGAATAAACCCAAATTTAAAAATTATACAAAAAAATAAACAACTCCGTTGGTAGGTTACCTATCAACGGTTTTTTTGTCTTAATGGAGAACTTACAGAAATATTTGACGTACAAATATTTATCCTCACTCATTCAAATATTAAGACATGAAAAAAATATTCCTCGCACTCTGCATTATTCTACCTTTTATTGTATTTGCCCAAGAAAAAAATACGGACGATACCGAATACAAATATCACCTACAAGGCTCGCACACTTTCAATATTGGTGCGGGTTTTCCAAACAAAATCAATAGTGGATTTACGATAGCCGACCAATTGGGGATTGAACTCAATGGCGGTGCATCACCCGTTTATACCATCAAATATGAGTACGGACTGACGCCTGAAATAGGCGCAGGGCTGCATTTGGGTTACTTTACAGCTAAGACACCGAAGTTTGAAGAAGCAACGGTGACAAGTATTGTTGACCAACTTGGCACTATAGTGGGTGATTTGGGATTATGCGGACTCCTGTTTGAATGTGATACTATTACCGAGGTGCGTGATGGCGGCTATGATAAATATACTGTCGTGACGCCTGGCATCCGCTTGGCATATCACCAACGGGTCGTGGAAAACTTGGACACTTATGGAAGTGTCGTACTGGGTTACAACATCATTCGTAGTCAAAGAAATGGTGGCAATAGTTTGGATTTGACGCAATATACTAATCAAATTCCTACGATTGCTTACTTTACGAGTGTCGGGGCGCGGTATTATTTTTCACCTCAATGGGCAGCATACGGCGAAGTCGGTTACGGAACTATGACGGTGGTGAATCTGGGACTGACCTATCGTTTGTAAAAAAATACATAAAAAGCGGCTTCCTTCCAATCGGAAAGCAGCCGCTTTTTTACCTCAAAAAATTGATTCTTTATTGACAATTAACTTGAAATGCGGTATTCTGGCATTCGATAGAATCCAACACTTCACCATCTTCATCATAAACGGTAATTTGCCCGTTTTCAGCAACTACCTCTACTTGCTCACCGTAAGCCAACGTACCGCAGTAAGTATTCACGACACAAAAAGCAGGGGTTCCGAAATCGTAATCTCCATCCGTAATAATAAGATTATCATACGGGTCAGTATTATCCCAATCGCTATTATCCCAATCAGTATTATCCCAACCAGTATCGCAGAACGTCGCCGGGTCAGCACCCATCGCTACCAATTGGTCGGCAAATACAAGGACTAAACTATCGCAATTTGTTGACCAGTCAATAATAATGAGATTATCATACGGGTCATTTCCGTTAATCAAATCGCAGAAAGTTTCTATATCGAAACTAAGTGCTTCCAATTCGTCAGAATTATTAGCTACTAACTCTTCGCAATCTGCCCCCCAATCAATATCATTCCATTCATTATCTACGACTTCTACTGAGTCGCAAAATGTTTCGGGATCAATGCCAAGTTCTTCAAGTTCCGCCTCTGTGTACAGAGCGAGAAATTCTTCGCAATCTACTAGGCTCTTCGTTTGGGCATCATTAGTCCCTGTTGTGTTGTTTTCATTTTCTGTTATTTGATTTTCGACCGCATTTATAGGGTCAGTGATTAGGTCTTTTTCACACGCTGAAAAACCAATAATTATCGCGAAAACGAACGATAATTGCACTAAAACTTTTCTGATTGTCATAATACCTCTTTTTAATTTTGTAATGGATAAAATTCATTATCCGGTTTAATATATTTATTAAATAGTTTTAATGTTTAAATGGAGCTTAGTGCTTAGATTTATAAATACTTAACAATTTAATCGGCTTCTCTTTTCGTTACTCTGCGCTTATCCTGACGCATGACGGGGTTATTCGTTATGTCTCGGCTCAACCGAGATTATCTTTCCCCATGTCTCAATTAACGAAAAAATAAGCTCGCTAAACTTGTCAATTATTTATAAACTTAAGTCCTGTATACAATTGCATGATACAAATGTAAGTCAAAGTCAAATCAAATGATAGTACATTTTTTTTCGATTGTTCTGAAGATACCTATATTATTTTAAAGTAATTATTTGATAATTAGCACTTTATGTATATTTTTTGTGAATTAAAACAGTTTCAAATTTAAATGTAAAAATTATATGACGGTAGGCATTTTAGGTGAAAAACAGGTCTTAAATTTTGCAAAAGACCAGTTAATTGCAAATACTGTAATGATTTCTTTACAGGCTGAACACGAATACCGTACCGACGACTTTAGCCATCTAAGGGAATAAAAAATATTTATAAGTAATTGATTTTTATTTATTTAAAAATTAAAATGAAATTCATTTGACGATTAAAGTCGTCAGTACAGAGTTCGCGGTCAGCCTGTTTAGCTACTATTACGGGGTTGTTCGTCATTTTCATTTGAGTGAAATAATTCTTTGGCAATTTTTGCAAAATAAAAAAGCATCAAAACCTTAAATCAAAGCATCACTATAGTTAAAGTCTTAGTAGTCATCCAACATTATTAACTTGACTGACTACTTAGAGCATGTTTAAATTTTTTCAAACTGATAATCAACACCGATAGTTATCGGGATTGGTTTTCAGACAGAAAAAATTTGGTTCTTTGATAAATGTAGTGATTATTCGTTTTTCGTCTGTTCGTCTGCCTTTTTCCATGAGGGATAGGAGGTGTTGTCTGAACGAAATGTAGTGATAGCGGAATGGAGAATCCCGATAGCTATTGGGAGGATAGCCAGGCCCCCGATTGATGAGGAGGGTACGCCCTAACTAATATACTCATCATTACATTTGTCAGAGGTGCTTACTCCCCTTTAGGGGCTGAGGGTACAAAAGCCAATAGATCAAACAAAAAACAGCAGACATTTCAAAAATGTCTGCTGTTCCTTTTTTACAGTAAAATACCATTCAATCCGCTCGCGTAATAACTGCGGACGGCGGACTGATTAACTGCGGACTCCCTCATAACTCTCCAAAATCTGCTCCGAATGTATCTTTGATTTCACCTTGTCAAATACCCGTTCAATCACGCCATTTTCGTCAATTACAAACGTCGTACGATGCACGCCGTCATAGACTTTACCCATAAACTTCTTCTCGCCCCACACCTCATAAGCCTTCAAAATCGAATGGTCGGTATCTGCAAGTAGCGTAAATGGAAGCTCATACTTTTTGATAAAATTCTCATGCTTCCTTTCGCTATCCGGACTAACGCCGATTACCTCAAAGCCCTTGGAGGTCAATTCACTATAATTGTCGCGTAGATTACAGGCTTCCACCGTGCAAGTAGGCGTATTATCTTTCGGATAAAAATATAAAATCACCTTTTTACCCTTAAAATCAGAGAGAGAAACCGTTTTGCCGTTTTGGTCGGTACTTGTAAAACTGGGCGCTTTATCGCCTGCTTTCAATGTTGTCATATTTGAATGAATGCTGAATGTATGAAGTATCTAACACTCATACATTTCTATTGTTCAAACGTAACACGGACATTCCTGTCTGTACTGCGAGATATAGACAGGAATGTCCGTGTTACGTTCACTCTCCATTCGCAAACTCACTATGTGCATGGTCGTTATGTTCGTGCGTATCCGTTGTGAGGGCGGTCGTGATTTTCGCTTCCCAAGCGTGTTGTTCATCATGTTTATTGCTATAATGCGTTTCGAGGTCGTAGCTATGTTGTTCCGTTTGCCAATCGGCTAAAAGCTCATCTACGAGACGATTAAAACGCTCCTCTTCGCCGCAGTAAAACGTTTCATCGCTCAGTCGGTCTTTCAATTTACGGGCATACAACTCCGTAATATCAAAATGCAACTGCTCATGTTGAAGATGGTGCGGTGTACGGGCTTCGAGTTTCACCCAAGATTCGTCTTTATCGAAATACGAAACTATATCATATTTCAATTCGTAGCCATCACATTCTGTATAAAACATAACGCCCGAATAAGTCATCGCAATAATATACGGGTCTGTAAAATCCGGCTGCCCTTTAAAGTCTTCGAGGTCGAGTTTTTCATTGGCAGTCCAATAAATAATCTCGTTTGGTCGCTGACTGGAATTGCTAAACAATACCATAGAAAACAAAGCCACCACAATGGAAAAAAATCGTGCTTTCATGTTTCTTGTCTTTGGTGATTATTGTATTGTTTTACTGTCGTATTGTTTTATTGCTATATTGTTGATGTTTTTCGCGCAGCGAAAAATGAACTTGGCATACAACAATATAACCGTATAACAATATAATAGTAAAGCCATAAAATAACCCTTAGTGAAAGAAAAAGGATACCGGCGGAAATAGATTGTCAGATTTGGTGAGCCATATCAGTGTGTTAGAATGTTGGAGTTATATACTTAAACGAGGTCAGACGTAATATAGTTTCTGTCAGGCAAAATAATTTTGTTAAAATTTTGTTATGGCAAAAAAAATACGATTTTTTAGTTTTTTTAAAAACTTAAATATTATTAAATTATTATTTCGCCAAATAAAGTTCCAAAATAAAACAATACCATTTTCATTCCACTTATCCAATTAGTGGAAGAAATTAAATAACATGTGCCATTATACTCGTCTTTTTTCCGTCTAAGAATCCTTTGAAATCCTTATCTCGAATCGGGGTTCGGGACGGGCTGTAGCTAAGGCTATGTGCGGCTTTCAAAAAATCCTTAGACAAAAAAAATACTTCGCATTATGGGACATCTTTTTTAATTTCTTTCACTTACCAATCAGGCTTCCATAGTACTTCTTCAAAATTTTGAATCACATTATCTTTCACAACGATACCTTCCTTTTCGAGAAGTTTCTGCATCAACGTAGGTGTAGAAAAATGAATTCTGCCGCTGAGTTCGCCTTTGCGATTGACTACTCGGTGTGCTGGTACGGGCGAGTCTACGCCAAAAGATTGATTCAATGCCCAGCCCACCATTCGTGCCGAACCCAAAGATAGCCCATTGGAAATCGTTCCATAAGTCGTCACGCGTCCATGTGGGATTTCGCGGACAAAATCATATACATCATCGTAATAGCTTTTTTTACTCATAATTTAAGTTTCGAATTAACGGGTTTCGAGTTTCGGGTTAACGAGTTGCGAATTATCGAGTTAACCCGTAACCCGTAACTCGTTAACCCGTAACCCGAATAACACCTTTTTGTCGAAAAAATATAAAGTTAATCCATTATTCATTTGATTTGATATAAATAATTAGATTTTTTGCCAACTTCGCCTTAGCATTGCATTATTATTGTAGATAAATAAAAAATGAGTAAATGAATCATTTTCTCGTTTCCTCATTTTAATAAGAGTTTATGAAACAAATCATTACAGTATTTATACTTTCTCTGAGTTTTCTCACGCCCAATTTGGCGCAAGATGACGTTTGGGATTTGACACGCTGTTTGCGCTATGCGGAGGACAATAATTTACAAATCAAACAAGCCGCTATCGGTATTCGTCAGGCAGAATTGACGGAGGAACAAAGTCGAAAATCGCGCTTGCCCAATCTTTCGGGCAATGCTTCGCACAGTTATAATTTTGGTCGCTCTATCGACCCGACGACCAACGAATTTGAATCAAGAATGATACAAGCCAATGGCTTTGGACTAAACGGCGGCGGCTTGATTTATGGTGGCGGACAAATCAAAAACACCATAAAACAAAGCAAATACGATGTAGCAGCTGCCCAAGCAGATGCGGCTGTCGTGAAAAATAATTTGGGTTTGAATATTGCACAGGCTTACTTGCAGATATTGCTCGCACAAGATCAAATCAATATCACCCAAAACCGCCTCAAACAAACCGAAGACCAATTGAATCGCACCCAAAGATTGGTGGACGCAGGCGCAGTAGCACCAGTAACACTCCTTGATTTTGAGGCACAAATGGCGGGTGACGAACAAAGCATCGTAGCATCCGAAAATGCACTTGTTAGGGCATTTGCATTGCTAAAAACACAACTCAACCTCGACCCCGACTATAAAATGACCGTTTCGCGTCCAAGCTTCGATTCGGCTGATAATGTGGATATTAGCACCGTAACCGTAGATGCACTTTACAAAGAAGCCCTCAATAATCAGCCGCAAATAGTAGCGGGCGAGATACGTAAAAAAAGTGCGGAAGTGGGCATTGATATTGCCAAAGCTGGCTTGCGTCCTTCGTTGACTTATTTTGGAAATCTTGCGAGCCGCTACTCCAATCTTGGTATTCGTAGAACGGGCGAATTTAATACCGTTCGCCAGAACTTGGGCGTATTAGATGTAGAAGGTATAGGCGCAATTCCATTAGAGGTAGAGTCTCAAATACCGATTTTTGAGGACAACCCATTTGGAAACCAATTGAATGAAAACTTTAGTCAAGCTATTGGGGTGAGTCTCAATGTTCCGATTTACAGTCGCGGCGTCAATCGCATCAATATCGAACGTGCCGAACTCAATGTACTCAATGCCGAATTGAATAACGAACAGATCCACATTCAACTCAAATCGGACATTCAAAACGCCCTAATAGACGCCCGTGCTGCGGTAAAAAACTTGACCGCCGCCGAAAAAACCCTCGAAGCTCGTGAGGTCGCTTTTACCAGTGCACAAAGACGCTTTGATTTGGGTGCTATCAACACCTTCGATTATACTGCCACAAAAGACGCCCTCGATATTGCCAAACTCAACATGCTCAATGCAAAATACCAATACGTATTTAACCTGAAAGTGTTGGACTTTTATCTTGGAAAACCGATTATCTTATGAAGTCTAAGTTTAAGACTAAGTTTAAATATTTTTTAAATTAAAATTTAAAACGCATGTAAGGAACGAGGCATATTCTCGACTTGTTCTTTTTCCTTTATACTTCACCAAATTTTCCTTAAATACAGTGAGTATTTGCGTCAAATTTGGTTCGTCTAAAGAAAAAATAATGACGCAAAGAATGTACATTTATTTAATTCCTGATACTAAAATTATATTGTGTGAGTTTTTTTATTTTTTAAAAATAAATATATATAATAATTTAATTTAATAAAAAAAAAGACACTCACGTACTATTTTTTAATTTTTAATTAAAAAAACATTTAAACTTAATCTTGGACTTAAACTTAAACTTAAACTTAGTCTGATGACCAGAAGGAGACGCAGAAGCAGTCTGCCCATTATTTTATTAATGCTCGTAGTGGCGAGCTTATTGGGCGCAGCTATATGGAAAACGAGAAGTTCGAAAGAAAAAGCCATGCAAGTGACCGCTGAGGGTGCATCCAAACGTTCGATTACCGAATTGGTGTCGGCGAGTGGCAAAATATATCCCGAATTTGAGGTCAAAATCAGTTCGGATGTATCGGGCGAAGTCGTGAATTTGTACGTCGAAGAAGGTGATACGGTCAAGGCAGGGCAATTGCTCGCAAAAGTCGCGCCCGACCAGTACGAATCTGCCGTAGAACGCGTAGTTGCCAGCAAAAATGCAACGGCAGCAAACTTGGCAAATACTCGTTCGCAAACGTTTCAATTAGAGGCAAATAAGAAACAAGCCATCGCGCAGCGCGACCAGATTTTGGCACAAATCGAAAACAGCCGTTCTGTTCATAAACGAAATGAAATGCTACACAAAGAAGGCGTCATTTCGGATGCAGAATTGGAGGGTACGCTCTCCGCTTTGCGTTCATTAGAAGCTAATCTTGCTTCTGCGAGGGCTGCTATTGAGTCGGCAGATGCCAACATCGCATCGTCGGTAGAGAGCATACGTGCGGCAGAATATCAAGTCGCCAGTGCCAATGCTACGGTGAAAGAAGCCAAAGACAATCTACGACGCACGACCATCTACGCACCTAGCAGTGGCGTGATTTCCAAACTCAATGTAGAGCAAGGCGAGCGTGTAGTCGGTACACTTCAAATGACAGGTACAGAAATTATGCGAATTGCCAATCTCGACATCATGGAGGTACAAGTAGATGTGAGCGAAAACGACATCCTAAGTGTGAGCGTGGGCGATACCGCTGATGTAGAAGTGGATGCTTATCTTGACCGCTCATTCAAGGGTGTAGTGACGGAAATTGCCAGTTCTGCAAGCGGTGGTTTGTCTGGGCAATTGACCGCCGACCAAGTGACGAACTTTCGCGTGAATATTCGTTTGCTGCCCGATTCGTATAGCGATTTGGTGAAGCGAGGGCGCAATATATTTCGTCCGGGAATGTCGGCTTCGGTAGATATTCGTACACTGATAGAAAGGGATATTTTGACCGTCCCTTTACTCGCCGTTACGACTCGTGAAGATGAGGATGCCGAAAATAAAGATGATGCAGATTTATTGGAAGTCGTATTCGTATCGTCAGGCGATAGCACATTGATGCGCGAAATTAAAACAGGGATTCAAGACGATACTTATATTCAAGTTTTGAGTGGAATTTCTACACAAGACACCATCGTGACCGGCCCGTATAAAGCCGTTTCTAAAAAGCTAAAGGAAGGCGACAAAATTAAAATCGTCACTAAAGAAGAATTGAGGAAGAAAAATAATGATTAGTGGTTAATGTGTTTTTTTCGCTACGCGAAAGAACCTCCCTCCTACTCTACCCTACTAAAATTAAAATCATAATGTGAGCCTTTTAGTGAAATAAATTAAGTTTTTTGACGCCGTTATTTTTTTCTTTTTCGAGGCATGAAAACTGCGCATAGCTAAGCTACGCAAGGATTTTTATAATGAAGAAAAAGGAGAAAAGAACAAGTCAAAATCTGAATTTATTTTTGCGTCGTTCCTTAGTTTGCTCGAAACTCGTCTGCCATTTGCAAAATGTCAGCCAACTTGCGCAACCGAAAAAGATATGGGGTATCAATAGATTTGCAAAATGTCAGACGAGTTTTAGGTCTATTTGAGTCTAATTTTCCACTTGTATGATGAAAAATATTTTAGTATGATAGAGTACATCCTTCCATTAATCATTAAATAGGGAGGGAGATGTAGAACGTGGTGCCTTCGTTTTTGTTGGATTCTGCCCAGATTTTACCGTGTAGATTTTTAACTATTTTTTTGCAAGTTGCCAGACCGATGCCCGTGCCGTCGTATTTCTCATGAGAATGTAGTCGGGTAAATACCTGAAAAATTTCTTCTTGGTATTTTTTATCAATACCGATACCATTGTCTTTTACAAAAATAACATAGTTTTTATTCTGTTCGATATAATCAATTTCTATTATAGGGTCGGTGTCATTTCTTTTAAATTTGATGGCATTGGCAATTAGGTTTTGAAAGAGTTGTACCATGTTTGAGAAAGAAGCGTTGACTGTTGGTAAGTCATTGATAGTCAATTTAGTGTTACTTTCTTTAATATTGAGTCTTAGGTTGTTTTTTACGATAACTGCAGTATCATTCAAGTCGGTTTTTTTGCCGTCTTCCCCTTCATTTCCACTCAATGCAAACTCTAATAAATCGCTCAATAGTGCCTGCATTCGTACCGAAGAATTTTTGATAATGGAGAGGTATTCTTTGCCTACATCGTCCATATCTGCCTGGTACTTATCTTCCAACAAACTACCAAAACTGCTCATCATGCGGAGCGGTTCTTTAAGGTCGTGGGCTACTTTTCCGGCAAAAAGTTCGAGTTCGTCTTTGGCTTCACGGAGGATGCTTTGCTCGCTATTGAGTCGCTGTATTTCTTGATTTTTCTTGTCGTATTCGTATTGCGAACTGACTTGTGCGACGGCATTTGCTTTTTCTTCATTGAAAAGTGCTGCTCGCGCTTCGCTAAAAAGCACATGGTACTCAAAGGCACTTTGATAATTATTAATGTATGCGTAGACGTTTGCAAGATTTTTGTAGACGGATTCGAGGAGCGGTTCGGCATTCATACCGCGTGTGATAGCAAGGCTGCGTTGGTAATAATCTATGGCTTTTTGGTATTTGCCTTTGCGTGTATGTACCTCACCGATACGATTGAGTGAGATGGCTTTACCGGCTTTATCGCCGAGTTTTTCCTGTATCGAAAGGGCTTTGAAAAGGTAATCAAGTGCCTGATTATTGTCGCCCAGCGTGCAATAAATTTCCCCGACGAGGCTGTAGGAATGCGCCATGCCGTGGTTATCATCTAGTTGATTTGTGATTTCTAAGGATTTGAAATAATAATTCAAAGCCTTGTCATATTCTCCTTTTATTTTAAAGATATTGCCTGTATTGCTGTACGAATACGCGATGCCTATTTTGTTATTGATTTCCTTACGAATACTGAGTGAACGCTGGTGGTATTCAAGCGATTTATTGTGGTCGCCGAGCTCCTCATATACAATACCTATATTGTTACAGCAATTGGCTATTTCCTCCTCATCGGAGTCCGCTTCGCACATTTTGAGTGCTTTGATAAAATATTCGAGTGATTTGGCGTATACGCCATAGGTGAGATAGATAGCCCCCAATGCATTATAGGATTTGGCTGTGCCTGTAATGTCCTTAATGCGTTCTCTGACCTCAAGAGCCTCTATGAATGCGTTTTCGGCTTCCTTAAAATTGCCTTGATTCCAATAGATTTTACCCAGCAGATATGAGCTATCTCCAATACCCTGTTGATACCTGATTTGATGAGCAATTTGAAGTGCTTCGGAGGCATAATTATGTGCCTCTTCAGGTGAGCTTTTAGAAAGCGTATTTGCGAGTTTATTGAGAAGTTTAACCCTTTTGCTATTTGTTTGAGGTTTGTTAAAAGCGATGCCTAAGTCGCCTTCTGTTACAGTATCTTGAATAGAATACTTCATATAGCCTATGTTTTATAGGCCGTTCCCTGTACAATAATACGGCTTTTTGCCTAAATAGTTGCCTAAAACGTTGTTTTTTTATGTTAAAATTTGGCTTCTTAGGGAAGAGGAAGAAAATAAGGGCAAACGCACGAAAATATTTTGCTCCTATGGAGCAATGATAGTAAGCTCTTTATCCAAGTGTTACCAATATTTTGCCTCTAACGAGGCATCAAATATGTTCAAAATGTTCCATTAGGAACAAAATATCGGTAGAAAAGCATCAGAAATGCGTTTCGAGTGCCTTTAGGTACTCAATATTTCGAGCAATAAATTTTCATGCGTTTGCCCTTGAAGAAAATAATCTACCCCAAATGAAGCCGTTATTTTTTTTATATGTTTGGCTAAATTTGACGCGCATAGCTGGGCTACGTAAGGAAAATTTAGTGAAGCATATAAAAAAGAGAACAATTCAGACGGGTAGATTATTTTTTTTGTCTTCCCTTATGATTTTACGTAGTCGCAGAGTTGGCGTTAGCCGAATGCTTTTATTGGTGGCTAAAATTCTCAGAATTAACCGAAAACGCTTTATAAAAACTTTCGTCTGCCGACTAAGTGAAAGAAAATAATTTTATAAATCAAACACGATTTTTTTGCTGTTTGTAAAGCAATTTTAAAAAAAACGCTTTAGGTTTGCCAAACTTTATTTTTATAAAAAAATATGCAAAAACTACTCATCATAGCAGGAATTTCGGGTGCGATGGCGGTGATATTGGGTGCATTTGGAGCGCACGGACTTTCTCAACATCTAAGTGATAGCCAGCTCAATACCTTTGATATTGCTTCCAAATATCATTTTTATCATACATTAGCTATCTTGGTAATGGTTGGGCTGTACTCGAAAGTTGTCAAAAAACGATTCATCAAATGGGCTGGATATGCCTTTGGTATTGGGATTATATTATTCTCTGGATCGCTTTATTTATTGGCATGTAAAGATATTTTACAATTAGGTGTATTCACAAGAATAATCGGACCAATTACGCCTATCGGCGGATTCGTTTTTATTTTAGGTTGGATTATGTTAGTTTTGTCAATGTATTCTAATGGGAACGAGTAAATACATTCCAATGTTATCATATAAATAAATTTAATTATATATTTATTAAAAACGAAACATTAGTATCAGGAACAAAATAAATGTACATTCTTCGCGTCGTTATTTTTTCTTTAGACGAACCAAATTTGACGCGAATACTCACTGTATTTAA
>ENA-ORXM01001765-ORXM01001765.1-marine-metagenome-genome-assembly--contig:-NODE-1765-length-28395-cov-4.078713_pt1 | contig 28395 bp, 30 predicted proteins | sample MGYA00237867_ERZ511480 | MGnify/ENA primary metagenome ERZ511480 (study PRJEB26309, sample SAMN06266103) | marine metagenome | isolation source: Algal blade | place: United Kingdom:Sidmouth, United... | reverse complement strand
AGGTCGAGCGGGCCGACGAGCCGCTCGCGGTAGTTGTTCCTGCGGCCGTAGCCGGAGCCCTCGTACTTCCCTTTGATCTAATGATGGTGATCCCGATAGCGATCACGCTGTGTGTGCTCAGCGCTGTGCTCGTCAACTTCCAACCCCTCAGGCTTATCGGTAATGGTGGTGACTTCTAAGGGCTCGAGGCCGCCGTTAAACCAGCTACCTAGTGTGACGCCGTAGCCTAAATAATCAAGCAGGGAACCACCACCCTTATCCTTCTGGTAAAACCAGCTAGCAGCTTTTTCCTCAGCACTTGGCTCTATATCGACCTTGTCTGCCCCGTGCCGCACGGGTCCGCGGTTGCCATCATAATAATGCACCTCTTTGACCTGACCAATCACGCCTTCGTCAATCAGGCGCTTGCTTGTTGCGTGCGGCGGATACCAGCGCAAGGGCCAGTTAATCGCCAGCTTTTTACCCGTTTTTTCTAACGCCGCTATCATGCGCCTTGCATCTTTTGCTGAGGCAGCAAAGGGTTTTTCCATGAGTACGTGAACGCCGTAAGGCGCAACTTTTTCGGTCCAGTCGGCGTGTGCGCCTGTCGCTGGGCAAAGAATCACGATGTCGGGTTTCGTCTCTTCTAAACAGTTTTTATAGTCGGTATAAACGATATCTTCGGAAATACTGAGGGCGTCAATCGTACTTTGCATTCGCGCTCTGTCTTCATGCGACACCCCCACAATCTCGGCCTGGGGGTGCTCACTGACCAGGCGCAGCAAATCCCCCATGTGTTGATGATCGAAATTTATACCGGCTATTTTCCAAGCTGTCATGTGAGTCTCCTTAAAGCTAGTCGTACTATACTGAGACGTACCACTAAAAGTCCAGATTAAGCTCAAATGAAACCGAGAATGCACAAGAAATGTGCATACGCCGCTTGCATTTTTTTAGCAGATGCTAGACTGCGTGCTGTGTCCACCACTGTATTTACCGACCTTTTGAGCGCCGATCCCTTTTTGCTCTATACGCTTATTGCGGCCCTCTTTTTGGGTTTCGTATCGCTCTGGTCGGGCTGGCGGCGCAAGGACTTTTTGACATTTTTTAATGCGCAGGGGTTATTTCATATTGCGCTGGCGGTTTTAGTGGCGGTTGGGCTCTTGCTGCTCAGTCAGTACCTGTCAGAGAACGTTACCTTGACGGCTGATTGGGGTAGTTTTCCGTGGCTCGAGTCCCTACGTGGCCTGAGTCGTTTACCTCTTTATATTGTTGCGCTCGCTTACGGTCCGAGTGCTGGGCTTTTAGCGGCGGCGCTTTTTGCCTCCTTTGCGACTACGACTGCCCTACCAGGTTGGCCCGAAGCTATTTTGGCCCTGGAACTCCTTGTTTTGGGCTGGTTCGCTATTGCACCGTCACCACGTCATTCCCGCTGGGCAGGACCCTTCAATGCGCTGATGGCCTACTTTTTAGCCTGGTCTACGGCGGGCTCGGCAATGTTGCAAGCCTTGACAGGTGAGGGCATTCAGTGGGCAACCCACGCCGACTACCATACGACCTTTGCGCTAGGCGCAGGCGTGAGTATGCTGCTCTTACTCTTTATCGGCCCCAAAGCGTACCGCTATCTTTTTCCAAACTCGAGAATTGCACCAAAAAGCGGTGACCCAGACCCTGTTGAAAGACGCTCAACCATTCCTCCGTTTCGGCAACGCAGCGCTCCTGACAGCCCGCCGACGTTTGGCAGTCTCTGGGGCACTGATAGCAGCGTAAACCCCTTTATGTCGAAAACGCGCTGGCAGCTCACCTTTACACCGCCACCTGAACTCGAGCAAGAAACCTTTAGAAAGCGCCCCGAGCGCCGCAGCTTAGATACCCTAACCTTGCAAGAGTTAAGAGCAGAACCCCGGCGCCGCCACAGCGATACTGATATGACCGATGTAGCTCAGTTCAGGCGTAGAGAGCGGTTGCCTAAAGCCCCAGTTTTAAGCGAGCCAGTTTTAAATAACAGGTCTCTAAGTGACAGTGCTCTAGATAACCCAGCTTCGGACAATCCAATTCCGAATGACCTGTTGCCAAATGATCTAGAATTGCCGCCTCTAGAAGACCTTTAAGCTACAAAACACACTGACTCACGTAATAGATTTTTGTTTTACCGTTTTCGGCCTCGAGTTCACGTGTCAGGTTATTAATTCCCCGCGTGTTGCCTGATTTGAGCAGCTCCGTACTAAGCGCTTCGTACCAGGCATCGACCTCTTGTACGCTGTCCTCGGTTTCTAAAACGACCAGGCTATTGCCTGCGCCACGTGCGCGCAAACTGTTGCCCTGCTGGTTTACCCGAACGGCGTCAGGGTAAAAGGGAAGCCGTTTATTGGCATCATTAATACACATTTGGTCAATGCCGAGAAACCCAATGCCAATCACAGCGACAATAAAGAGGGGAAATATTAAAATGCCCCAGCGCTGCATGAAAGTCTTCTTTTTCTTGGGGCGATAGCTCATTGGTCTAAAGAATAGCATCTATTTTTGAACTGTAGTTTGCTAAGGCTCGAGGCGCAGCTTAGCCCTTCTCAAAATCAATCTTTAACCTATTTGCACCGCAAACATGAATGCCTGATATAGTGCCACAAACCAAAGGCGGAGCACATGAAAATTACGCGGGTCACACCCTACCTTGTTGAAGGCATCAAGTATAACTGGACATTTGTCAAAGTTGAAACCGAGGGCGGTCACTACGGTTGGGGCGAGGCGACCAACTGGCCCGGTTCACCCATTGTCGAGGCGGCTTGTCAACACGCAGGCGAACGCATTCTTGGGCTAGACGCGCGTCAGATCGACTTTATCTGGACCAAGCTCTATAAGGACCTGAACTGGCTGGGCCAGGCCGGACCTGTCATGAGCGCGATTAGTGCTATTGACATGGCGCTGTGGGATATTCAGGGGAAGGCTTTGGGCGCACCTGTTTATCAACTTTTGGGCGGTAAGTACCGTGACCGACTCAAGCTTTATGCCAACTATTGGTTCACCAAAGGCGACCACACAGCGGAGGCTTATGCGGCGCAAGCGAAAGTTGCTGTAGCAGCAGGCTTCAACGCCTTGAAATTCGACCCTTTTGCCCACGTAAGCTATTTGTATGGTGAACATTTAGCCCCTGACTTGGCCCTGTCAACAGAGCAGCAAAACCGCGCTGTTGCGATTACAAAAGAAGTGCAGAAAGCCGTCGGTCCGAGCGTGCAACTCGCCATCGAAACCCACGCCATGCTCAACGGCGCGACCTCGGTCGAAATGGCGCTACGTATTAAAGAAGCAGGTATCAACTGTATGTGGTACGAAGAGCCCGCGCCCGCCGAAACGCCTAACGCTACAGCCGACATTAAGCGGCGGATCGGCCTGCCCGTTGCCGTGGGCGAGCGTTTGCACAGCCGCTATATGTTTAAACCCATTCTCGAGAACCAGGCAGCCGACATTCTCATGCCAGACATTACGCGCTGCGGCGGGATAAGCGAGATGAAAAAAATCAGCACACTCGCAGAAACGTTTAATGTCCCCATCGCCCCCCACAACCCAAACGGCCCGCTATCGACCATCGCCTCAGCGCACGTCATGGCAAGCATCCCCAACTTTTTCAGGCTCGAGTTTATGTTTCACGACGTAGCTTGGCGTGACGAGATTTTGTCGCATCCGTTACCTGTTCAAGAGGGTTACTTTGTTTTACCAGACCGCCCTGGTTTGGGGTTTGACGTTAAAGAAGAGGTCTTGCTCGAGCATCCCGGCATCCGCACCTCACGTGACGGCTTTTACATTTAAACGCAAGACCTGCAACAAAAAAGCCTCCCGCTAAAATTAAGCGGGAGGACAGTTAATACCTGGATTTTTAAGGCGAAAAGCTACCAAAGAAGGACTGCGTTACCTGAGCAACTTTTCCCTGCTTATTCAGCTTGGGTTTGATGTAGGTGAGCTTGGGGGCTTCAAAGGGCTTCTTACTTTCAAGAACTTCATCCGTTCGCTGTTTCGTCGTCATGATTCCCTCACTACTCCTTTTCGAATGCGCCGATATCAAACGCAGCACCCTGGGGTCTAGCAACACCACGCTGGTCGGTAGCAAGCCCTGTATCACCACCTGCATCTATAGCAGGACTGCCTGCTAAAAGTGCGTGGGTGGGGGTAGGACCACCGTTGTCGGCTAGCGGCCCCAACAGGGGATCGGTGTCGCTCAAGTCACCCGCCTGGGTCAAGCCGCAAGTATCGTCACTGACCAGGTTGTTTCCCAGCGAGGTGAAGGTGCCTGGACCATCGCATTCATTTAAGGCGTCGCTGTTGGCGAAGATAGTGTTGACAACTTCAAGCGTACCTTCGTTAAAGACAGACCCGCCAACCGTGGAAGCAGTACCAGCATTAAACTCACTTCCATAGTTTGCGTTCTCATAAAAGGTGCTGTTGATGATTGAGGCACTGCCACGGTTGTAAAGGCCACCGCCTAGACCGCGAGGTACTTCATCATAGTATCCGGTGCTATTTTGACTTAGCGTGCTGTTCTCTAGAATCAGGCTACCCTCATTATCGTTGTAAATACCGCCACCCGAAGAAAAGTTATTATCGCCGCTCCTGGACGCGTTGATATTCTCACTAATGGTACTTCTAAGAATGGTCATAGAACCGTTGTTATAGATGCCAGCACCCCGCAGCGCGATAAGCTCACTCATAAAGTTGTTACTGATAAGGCTATCTTCCAAATGTAAGACACCGCGTTGAGTGTTTCTGATGCCTGCACCGCTCGATTCACCCCTGTGGTCACGAATAATACTCTTCAGAACGGTTGCTTCACCATAATTAAACAGCCCGTTCCCCTTACCGTCAGTGAAAAGACTACGTTCCATACGGAGGCTGCCCTCATTAAGGATAGCATCACCAAGGTTATCTATGAACTGGCTGTCCGTTATGAAGAGTTCACCCCCCGGCCTATTTCTAATGCCGCCGCCCTCATAAAAGGTACTCCGTGTACCATTTTTCTCAACAGTGCAATTAACTAAAGTCAGGCGACCTGAGTTTCCAATACCGTACCTAGCACCGGAGTTCAAGTCTCTACTAAGATGTTCAGCTATCAGGACGTCTTCCAGGGTCAAGGTGCCGATATTGCTGAGGCCTTCAGAGCCTTCGATACCGACGCGCGTAAACCCCTTTATACTCAAGCTGCGTATAAGGACCGTGGCGGCCTCGCTGGTTACACCTAATCTCGTAGAACGACTTGTAGATGGAGCAATCGATGCCGTGCGAATTATACTGTCCGCCTGACCTGCGCCTTCAAGTATCAGGTCGTCACTAATAGAAATAGGCGTATTAGTGATTTCGTAAGTACCTGCTGGAAGCTTAACTGTATTTGGGCCGCTCAGCGCGTTCGTTTCCTCAATGGCGGCCCGCAGACTACACAGCCCTGTGTCGGTCTCGCAGACCCCGTCGCCAGGATTGGCGTCAGGCAAATCATCGGTGGTGTTGACTATGAACTCAGGTCCAGGTTCTACGCCGGTAACAACCGCTCGAGCCTCTATAAAGTAGCTAAAGCTTTCACCTTTGTGATTGACTTCAAAGGTAAGAGGGCTGGTGATTTCACCCGGACTTAAAACCCCGTCACCGCCTAAGTCAGCGTCACTCACATCAGGTTCAGTAGAACTGATGATGTTGCGGGTACCAGGAGCCGCGCTAAAGCTAAAGGGCTGTTCGAAGTCAAACTCGGAAATGTTTTTGAAACTAGCTTCGATAGCTAAGGTATTACCAGGTAGAAACGCAAAGTTGAAACTTTCTATAGTCAATTCTGTACTGCTGTCCAACACTCTCGGTTCAGTTGAAGTTTGTAGAGGTATAAGCCGAGTCGTGCTTAGCTCTTTTAGGGTAGCGCTCTGACTTTGGGGGTCAACGGAAAAGACGTAACCACTAGCTGCTGCAAGGTCCTCTTCAGGACTGGGACTGCAAGCGGCGACGACTAGGATGACGAAAAGTGATAGATGTAGATAACGCAAACAACGTGGCATCTGGACCCTCCCTTGGTCTCTCAATTTCTTGGTCTCTCAGGCAATACTGACTATTTTCTCAATGGACTTGAACCTTTATCAAAGCCTCCCTTCATACCAAAGGTTCAGCTGTAAAGGCTCTAATTTACAGCTCCTTTACAGGTATTTCAAACCATAGCAAAAATGGAATGAAATTATGTTGAGATGAAGCCTCTACGATAATCTTAATACACAGTGTTCAGCGCTCAGATTGCAATAGTATTAACCTATAAGAATCTCATTTTTGAGTCGGCACCGGCACCGACAATGCGAGGCTTCTATCTCTATGCAGCATTTACGCTTAACTGTCCCTTCTTGTGAATTCGGGAACCAAGACAACAATACTAGTCCACTATAGCTGGCACCCTTCTTAAGTTATCAAGGTCGCGTTTCACTCGCGTTTCATGACGGGTCGGCCGATAAGAAGTGAGGAGGATATAGGTGTAGTTATTTCATTTAAGGATAATGTAGATCAAATGATTAAGGACGCGGAGTTATATCAAAAAGCTATCAGCACACTCAACCCCAGAACGCTCTCCCCATCAGCAGATGCCGGTAGCGTTGCTTGTGCTCTTGTCACCGACAAGGGAAATATCTATGTGGGCGTTTGTATCGACACAAGTTGCAGCATGGGGTTCTGTGCTGAACACAACGCTATAGGAACGATGGTGACACACGGTGAAAGCAAAATAGTAAGCATTGTGGCGGTCAACCGTGACAACAAAATACTCTCTCCCTGTGGGCGCTGCCGCGAGTTCATCCGTCAAATCGACCCTGCAAACGCTCAAACACGTGTACTGCTCGAGGGTGACCGCGTAGCCACTATCGAGCAACTGTTGCCCGAGCACTGGATACGCGAAGACTGACGTAAATAGGAGGCTCATGTTCAGTATGAGTGAACCTGGGGACGGGAGGCAGAAAGTACGAGGTAAAGGAAAAAGTGGAAAACGGTCAGCTTTTTCCTTTACCCTTTTTCCTTTATACTACGGCTTCCAAGCTACACTCACGACCCACTTGTTCTGGACATAAGCCAAATGGGAAAGGCTAAACAATTTTGCTGTTATAAAGCCGCGCCGTTAGGGCATTGTCGAGTAGCAGTTCTGAACCTGTCATCCCTGCCGAATCATCCGACGCTAAGTAAAGCGCTAACTTGCCTATATCTTCAGGGCTGATGAGCCGCTCGGAAGCGTGTAGACTCAAAATTTCTTGCTCGAGGTTGGGCGAACTCGACTGGTCGGCGAGCCAGCGGTAATAGTGCGGCGTGGTCGTAAACCCTGGCATAATCGCGTTGACGCGGATACCGTGTGGACCCAAACTAAGCGCCATCGCCCGTGTCATGGCGTTGATACCGCCCTTGCTCGCGGCGTACATTTCAGCATTGGGGATGGTGGCGAGCGCATGATTCGATGAGATATTGATAATCGAGCCACCCTGCTTCATGGCTTGCCCCGCATGTTTGCTGCACAAAAACGTGCCGCGCAGGTTCGTACCGATAACCCGCTCGAAGTCCTCGAGACTTGTTTCAAACAGCGGCTTGAATACGGTGATGCCTGCGTTATTGACCAGTACATCGACCTGTCCAAAAGTCTCTACGGTTCGCGCTACCATCGCCTTGACACTGGCTTCATCTGCAACGTCTGTTTGAAGGGTGAGTGCCTCGCCGCCTGCCTCTTTTATCAGGCTTTGGGTCTCGAGCCCTTCCTCTTTAACCAGCGTGGCAATAACGACTTTAGCGCCCTCTGCCGCAAAAACTTGCGCAATGCCGCGCCCGATGCCTTGCCCTGCACCCGTGACAATCGCTACCCTGTTTTCAAGTCTCACAAAATGTCTCCAGAATCCTTCCGCCCCGAAGGGGCACCTTCCTTTGATAAAGGAAGGGATGTCAAAAGCTATGATGTGCAGCAATACTTTATTAGCGTAGGAATTTCCCTACTCTACTCTCCCCTGCTTCCTTACGCCATCGCCACACAAACCGGCGTGCCTATCTCGAGTTCCTGACCTGTCGGCCCGAGCTTACCCGTCGCCGCATCGAGTCGATAAGTGATTAAATTATTCGTCTGCTGATTCGCCGCCACGACAAGTTTACTGTCAGGGTCTAAATTAAAGTCGCGGGGATACTGCCCACCTGTCGAAATCAGTTGAATCAAATCCAGACTCTCTTCAGTTTCATCGAAAGCAAAAACAGCGAGGCTGTCGTGCCCCCGGTTGGACGCGTAGACAAACTTACCCGATGGATGGATGCGAATGGCGGCGCAGTAGCTTTCGGTTTGGTCGCCTTCGGGAAGGGTTGAAAGGGTGTTTAGTAACTCGAGCCTTCCCCTGCTATGCCGGAACAAACTCAGTGTCGAATCAAGTTCGTTCAGAACAAAGGCGTGACTTTCTGATGGATGAAACACCAGGTGGCGCGGCCCTGCCCCGGCAGGGGTTTTAGCTGAGCTTAGAGGCTCGAGTTTAGCATCCTTTACCGCGTAAGCTTTGACCTCATCTAGCCCTAAGTCAGCGACGAACAGCGTACCGTCCGGGCCAAACACGGCGGCGTGCGCGTGCGGGCTTTCTTGACGGTTCGGGTTGGGGCCTTTGCCCTCATGCTGCACACTGTCGCTCTGTTCACCAAGGCTGCCGTCTTCGTTGATGGGATAGAGAACAATATTGCCAGAGCCATAATTAGCAACCGCTAAATAGTCTTCTTGCGCGTCTAGCATGAGGTGGCAAGGGCCTTCCCCCGTCATACCTTGCATGTTCAAACGGCGAAGGCTGTGGTCATCATTTATGGCAAATGCGTGGACTGAGGGCGTGTCGGCTGCGCCCGTTTCCTGAACGGCGTAGAGGTGAGTTTTAGCTTTGTTCAAAGTTACATATGTTGGATTGATGATGTCTTCATTGCAATGCAAAACGTCCATCTCGCCGCTTGTGGACTCGAGCCTACAGGTATAAATCCCCTTGCCCTGCGCCTGGTACGCGCCAAAGTCGCCTTGGGTATAAGTTCCGACAAAAAAGATTTGGCTCACTTACATCACCCCGTATTTTTTGAATGCTTCGACGGTGCTCATACCTGCGCGTATCGCGTCTCGCACAGCGTTTTCTCCGCTCACTTTTTCTAGCGCCTTGACAAAGGCTTCCTCTTCGACCTCTTGCGGAATTACCAGCACGCCGTCCATATCACCAAAAATAATATCGCCAGGATTAATGTTTGCCTGACCGATTCGTAGAGGCACGCGGTAGTCGATGACCTTGCCTCGCGGTCCCTGGTCCTGGGCGTAACGCCCACATGAAAAAATCGGGAAATCCATTTCTAAGAGGTCTTTCGTATCACGTGAATAACCATCTAAAACGGCGCCCGCCGCGCCCAAATGCATGGCCCGCGTCGCCATAAGCTCGCCCCAGAGCGCATAGTTGGGGGACGAGCCTGTGCAAATGTAGACTTCATTTTGTTTCAAATCATCTAGGGCCTCGAGCATCAGCCCAAAGGGTTTATCAATTTTGGGGTTGCTGCGCCCGTCGCCAAACACATCGGCTTCTAAAACCGTCATGGCCCGACCTATCACCACCATGTCTTCGCGCAAGGGTTGTAAGTAAGGCGGTAAAAATTGCTGCTGAAAGCCGAGCTGGTCGAGTACGTCGCCGACAACCGCAGTGTAAAGCTCGCGTTTAGCAAGCTCGAATAAATCATCATCTGTTTGCCACGTTTTCATAAGGTTTCCTTAAAGCGCAAGTCCTGCTTGACGCTCGAGAGCTGCGCGTCACTCAGCTGCGCATAATCTGAGGTATCCGGTCCCGTTTCAGTGCGCTCGAACAAAATTATATGGGCGTCTTCGCTCATGACGACGTGGTGCCAGACGTAATCGGGAATGTTGTAGGCCAAACTGCGCGTCATCGGCACGACGTAACCCTGCTCGGGTGCGTCGCTACCGCTGAAAATAATCAGGTCGGCTTCACCTTCGCTTAAGATAAAGACTTCGTTGGTGTTGCGGTGCCGCTCGACCTGCTTTAAGCCGCGCACGTCTAAAGATTCGTTATGGCGCAGCATCGCCACACGCCAACCGTGAAAGTCAAGCACAGGTTTATAGCCAGGTTCAAAGTACTCGCCTAGCTCGAGTAAGTCTTCAGGAATCATTCTTGTGTGCCTCCTATTTGGTCTAGTCAGGTGCACAATTGTATCCCAGAACTGTATCTCAGAACCGGGACCGCGTTTTGGCTACCTCAACCAAAATCTCAGTTAGACTAGGTCAGAAAAGCTTAAAGGGCTACAAAGATTGACTTAACTTTGGAGGCGACATGAAAATTACTGAAGTCATCACCTACCCGGTCTGGGTTGGTCACCGCAACCAGTGCCTGGTCAAAGTCGAAACTGATGAGGGTATCTACGGCTGGGGTGAATCGGGGCTGTCCGGTCGTGAACTCGCGGTGGTGGGGGCGGTCAAACACTACCGCGAACTCTTGCTAGGCCGCGACCCGCGCAACGTTTCTGGCCTCTGGCAAGAAATGTACCGCAGTCAGTATTTTGAGGGGGGCCGAGTTCTAGCCGCCGCTATTTCAGCTATCGACATTGCGCTGTATGACATTTTGGGTAAGGCGTTGGGTGTGCCCGTTTACCAACTTTTGGGCGGCAAGCACCGCGACCATGTGCCCTGCTTTGCTACTACGCCCGCACAGTCAGGTCCGCAACTCGTTGAAGATGTCAAACTGCTGCAAGAAAAAGGCTGGAATGTCGTTCGGACCACACCAGGGCACTTAGACAAGGGAGGAGATGATGCCCTTTTTGAACCTAGAGAGTCTATCGGTATCACGGCAAAGTGGCTCACGAAAGTACGTGAAGAGGTCGGTGAAGACCTCGTTTTAGGCATCGACTATCACCACCGCCTGAACGTTGCCGAGGCTGCTTCGTTTTGTCAGCGTATGCCAAACGGCACACTCGACTTTTTGGAAGAACCCATCCGTGATGAAGCGCCCGAGGCTTACGAGGCGCTGCGCAAAATGACCACTATTCCCTTTGCTATCGGTGAGGAGTTCGCAAGTAAGTGGCAGTTTTTACCTTACATTGAAAGAGGGATTACCGACTTTGCGCGGATTGATGTCTGCAATGTGGGCGGCCTAACCGAGAGCATGAAAGTTGCTGCGATGGCCGAGGCGCACTATATCGACCTGATGCCCCACAACCCGCTTGGCCCCGTCTGCACTGCTGCGACGATTCACTTGGCTGCGGCCGTACCTAACTTTGGTTGGCTCGAGGTACGCACCTCTCCCACAGAAAACTTAAAATTTGACAATGCCGAGATTTTCCCAAATCAACCCGAGCTTGACGGTACAAGCTTTCCTGTACTTGACACGCCAGGTTTGGGTGTCGATGTAGATGAAGATTACATAAAACAGCAGAGTTTCAAATTCTGGGAAGCCCCCAAACTCAAAAAACGTGATGGGTCTGTAACCAATTGGTAGAGTGTTCCCATAGCGGAATCGGAACACTCTTTCATCACACTGTTTGGGCGAATGCCATTCGCCCCTACAAAGTCTCCCCTGCACCCAATTTCCCCATCCCATTCTAAGGAGCCCCTATGCCCGTCACCATTAAAGACATCAAAGTCATCACTACCCAGTACAACAAGCAGCGCCAGGTCATTGTCAAAGTCATCACCAATGAAGACGGGCTTTACGGGGTCGGTTGCGCCACTTTCACACAGCGTTTTCACGCTGTGGTTGCCGCCTTAAAAGGGCATATTATCCCCTTCGCCATTGGTCGAGACGTGTCGCGTATTGAAGAGATGTTCAACATGATGATGGTCAGCGGGTACTGGCGTAACGGACCAGTTTTAAACAACGCCATTTCTGGTATCGACCAGGCACTCTGGGATATAAAAGGCAAGCAAGCAGGTATGCCCGTCTACGATTTGCTGGGAGGTAAGAGCCGCGAAGCCGCGCACGTTTATGTTCATGCTGACGGCAAAGAACCGCAAGAAGTCGCGGATAACGTTAAGGCGTTTCAGGAGCAGGGCTACCGCTATGTGCGCATTCAAATGGGTGGCTACGGTGGCAAAACCAATATGGCAGGGTTTGGCATTGGCAACGCCAACACTGTACAGGAAAACCCCGTCGGTCCTGGCGTGATGATTTTGCCTGATAACGCACCGAGCGGTGCTTACTTCGACCCTAGGGCCTATATGCGCAATATGTTAAACATGATGGAACACGTCCGTAGCGAAGTCGGCGCGGAGGTCGAACTGCTGCACGACGTTCACGAACGCTTAGGCACGATTAACGCAGTGCAGTTTGCTAAAGATGTCGAGCCGTTTAAATTGTTTTTTCTCGAGGACATCTTAGCCCCTGAAGACATCGAGTGGTTCGAGCGTATTCGTCAACAAACCACCACAGCGCTGGCAATGGGTGAGCTGTTTAACAATCCCAGAGAGTGGCAGCCACTTATTACGGGCAAACTCATCGACTTTATCCGTATGCACATCAGCCAAATAGGCGGCATTACGCCTGCACGCAACGTTACGCTGCTTGCTAACCACTACGGCATTCGCACTGCCTGGCACGGCCCGGCTGATACCTCGCCCGTAGGACACGCAGCGAACTTGCACTTAGACGTTTGGGCACCTAACTTTGGTATCCAGGAGTGGTGCCGTTTCAATGAGCAAGCATACGACATGTTCCCTGGTCTGCCCGAAGTTAGAGGCGGCTACATGTACCCCAATGACAAACCTGGCTTAGGCATTGATATTGACGAAAAGCTAGCGGCGAAGTTTCCGTGTGAGGACTTTGTAGAAGATTGGACACAGACGCGGTTGCCTGATGGTAGCCCTGCACGCCCGTAACTAAGCTAATCCATAGTTAATTTGCGAGATCCTGAATCGGTCTAGCCGTACTCGCATCCGCTCGGATTAATTTGCACACTAAAACTTAACAGCGTGCAAATTAACCACGGAGATACTTAATTCAGTCAACGAACCTTAAAAACCAGTACGCTTTGGGGATAGGGCCTAGTCATCCTATTCCCAAAGGTTAATGTAGGTGCGCATTAACTCTTTCTGCGCGTCCCAATCGACTAATGATTTAAGCGTTTCAAAGGTTTCTGCCTCATCAATGTCAACGGTGTGGTCAATCACATAAGCCTCGAGCATTTCATAGGGGTTTAGCCCCTCTGCCAGTTGCGACATACTATCGACACCCAACTTTTCAAGGATGGCGAGTGTGCTGTAACCGAGCGTATAGCTGCTACTATCGACAGCTGTATCGTAGCGGCTAAGCTGCTCCACACCGTTGATGTTGGTGTTCGTATTACCCTCTTCAACGTCTCTACGAATTGCCGCCTGAAAATTTTCGTAAGAATCACTGAATTTGCTAATAGGTCCGTAGAGCCCTGCACCTTTAATAATTTCTTTGCCTGCAAACTCCGCGCCACCCTCGAGCCAGCACTGAAACAAGTAATAGTCGCGTACGTAGTTTTTACCTGAGCTGTCTAGCTCGAGAAGCTTCTTGAATAAAACATACTGCATTTTTAAAAGGTCAAGAAGCTTGGCGGGGTCGTCTTCAGCCATTACCTGCTCTGCCAACTTTACACCTGCGGAAATCAGGCTAAACGACACTTCATCGGCAGGATAGTCATCAGGCAGGTTGAAGCGAATGTCCTGGGCTAAGGAAGTGGGCGTGTCGAAACCCTCTTGCGGAAACAAATGAAAGCCCTCATGGGCAAAAAAAGATACGTCCTGTGCAATGGTAAAACTGTCTGCTCCCGCGTAGCGCGCCGGGTCAAGCACAAAATAGAGATAATCGGCACCTTTGGCACGGTAACGTCCAAAACTCCCGCCCCCCGTGAGCCTGTTTAAAAGGGCTTGAATAAAAGGTTCTTCACTTAGCCGCAGGTATACGGCTCCGTCAGCAGCGCTTCCATCCGTTTTGAATCTATCAGTATCGTTTCCAGCATAAGGCGTATTCGGGGGCAAAAGCATGTAAGCGGCTTTTATAGTTGCGCCCTCTTTGACAAGTATCACCGTGGCAAAGTTGGAGAGGGTATAGATGTCTCTATAAGCCCAGTCAGACGAACTAACCGTATAATTGTAAGCGCTTAAATAACCCTCTAATAGTGGCTTCATGAGCGGGTCTACCGACTGAAAGTTAAAATCGTACGTTGTTTGACGTGCGGTGGGCGCTTGCCGAAAGAATAGAAAATGCCCAGCTACCAGAGCTGCGGCAAGAGCTAAGCCTAGCAAGCCCCATTTAACTTTGGAAGAAAAAGTAGTCGCCATGTGCGCCTCAATCTTTACTCAAAAATCACTCGTCATTACGAGGGTAAGCTCCTCGTCAGAGGCGTCCAGAATGCGCTTTACTTGCTCGTCTAACTCTTCTTGAGAAACAGGAAAATAGCTCTCAGGATTTAGCGCGACGTCAAAATCTTCAAAAAACGAAGGACCGATCATCCAGAAGTTCACGTCGTCCAGCCCGTTTTCTTCTACGTAAGCCTGGCGTTTTTCCTGAAGGCGAAAGTACATGTCCTGCGGCTTGCCGATAGCGTCTAAAAAGTCACGCTCAGGCTTGATATCGCCCTTAAACATAAAGCCTAATGGACCTAAAAACTCAGCCGTTGTTTCAGCGGAGCCGTGAAAGCCCAGAATGCTATCAGGAAGAATAGTGGTTTGAGACGCCGCTGGCACAAAATAGTTGAAACACGATGACATGCAATAACTATCCACAACGAGTTCCAGCCCCCGGTCGTGTATTTTCTGGGCTATCTCGACCGAGTGACGTACGCTACCGCCACCACCCGTAACCAGCAGGGTCTCGAGTTCAGGTGCGTCAAGCGCGTCTAAAAATTGTTGGGCATTTGCAGCGTCAATAGTGCCTACAGCTTTCAGGGTCGCTTCGTTCGGGCGGGTCAGCTCGAGTACTTCGGGTTCGGGATTGAAGTCGAAAACCAGTACCACAAAGGCTATAGCAGCAGCGACAAGCAGTAAAACGATGCCAATAATGATGTTTCTAAGTAGTTTCATTTGCTTTTTCCAATCTGAACTCTTTCACTCAAGCTCCCATCTCGACAAATTAGGTGCAACACGCGCCCCCATCTTTTGCTCAAACGCATAAGCTATCCCGATAAGTTCAGCGTCGCTCAGGTAGTTGCCCAGCAGCGTAATACCAACGGGCTCACCGCTCGCTTTGTACCCAGCAGGCACGGTTATGGCGGGAAAGCCTGCGGGCGCGTAGTCGCCCGAAAGCTCATTGCTAACTGACAGGAAAGCGTCCAGATTATTTTCGGTCAGTTGACTGCGAATACTGCTAGCAGCCTTTTTCTCATTTGCTAGCACCATCGCCTCGTAATCTGTTTCGGATAGTTCCGCCTCTTGCGCCGCCTCGAGAAGGTCCTGACCATAGGGCGCAGCAACCTCCAGATTTGCTTTGTTAAAGGCAATCAGCTCGTCAAGAGAACGAACAGGAGACGCCTCGCCCACCATGTCGAAATAGCTCTGTAAATCGTGCTTGATACCGTACTCGAGTACGGGCACATAGTTGACACGCGCAGGCTGCCAGGTAACCTCAACAACCTCTGCCCCTGCCTCTTCAAAAGCGCCTATGACATCTTGTTTGAGGTTGGACTCGAGTCCAATTGATTTAATCACGCCGATGCGTTTTCCTTGCAGTGCGTTGGGCTCGAGAAAACTTGTAAAGTCAAGCTCACTTAGGGTGGCTGCATCCGCTGCTCGGGGGTCACTTTTATCCTCAGCCGTAAGCACGCTTAGTAGCACGGCTACATCCGTCACATTGCGCCCGATGGGACCCGCTGTGTCTTGCGCTTCGGTGATGGGGATGATGCGGTCACGACTGACTGCGCCAAGGCTAGGTTTGAAGGCTACAACTGAGTTTTGCCCTGCGGGATAGATAAGTGACCCTGCTGTTTCTGTACCTACCGTAACGGTGGCAAAGTTGGCACTTGCGGCGACACTCGGACCTGAACTCGAGCCGCCTACATCAAAGCGCCCGTAAGGATTGCGGGTGTGACCGCCCAGGGTACTGTAGCCGTTTACCGACTCGCTCGTCATGTAATTGGAGAGTTCAGACAGGTTGGCTTTACCCAAAATAATTGCGCCCGCGTCACGAAGTCGCTCTACAATAAAAGCGTCCGTGTCACCACGTGCGTCTTTTAAAGCGAGTGCGCCCGCTGAGGTGTGGAGCTTGTCGCCTGTGGCGATATTATCTTTTAGTAAGACGGGAATACCGTGCAAAGAACCACGCACTTTGCCGTCCTCGCGCTCTGTGTCTAGGGCTCGAGCTATCTCCAAAGCGTCGGGGTTAAGCTCTAGAACGCTGTTGAGTTTATTTTCATCAAAAGCTTGAGTCCTCTGCAAGCAATAAAGAACGAGTGTTTCGGCGTCTAACTCCGTGGACACGAACCTTGCTTTAATATCGGGGATAGTAGCGGTTTCTAAAAATGTATCCAGGTCACTTACGATCTCTTGGGTTAAGGGTGAATCTGAAGTTGGGAACTCGAGTTTTCGCTTTTCGGTTTCAAACGCTGACCCGTACTGCTCAGTAATTTGCCGTTCCATGTAGGCAGACATGGCGTTGTTAATCAGCAGCCGTCTACCGAACAGAAAAAATGCTGCGACGAGTAAGGCGAAAGCCGCCACTATACCGATAATAATTTTTGCTACTAAACGCATTATTTTCCTGCCTTAAACCCCGTGCGAAGTTGCAACGCTATTAAAGACCAAATGATAAGAGAAATTGTATTTTGAACTATTTCCTCTTTTGACAAAAGCAATCCCTAAGCAGAACGGCGAGTGAAATTTCCTAATACGCGGATGAGCACGTAAACTAGCCCCGCATTAATAACACCCCCAAGCAGCGTCGTCAGAACGCCCAACCCCGAATCCAAAAGCGCGGGGTTTACAGCGTCGAGTAGCAAGACAAACAGGTAACTCCACGGCTGCGTAAGTGTCATCGCAAGCATGCCTGCAAGTGGGTCATTAACCAGCGCCAGGGGTAGAAAACTGAGTAAGACAAGCCCAAAGTAAACGCCTGCAACAATCTGTGCAGTTCGGTTATGTAAGTTCATAATGTTCCTTAAAAATGCGAAAGGTCCGTGAGACCTTTCGCATAAATAAACTTTGCTAAAGCGTTATTCAGCACCATACTGAAGTGTAGGCATAGAAGCGGTACAACTCGAGTCCACACTCGCATCTAGCTGACCTAAAAACTGCGTTACCACTTCGTTAACACAGTCATCACCTAGTAACCCGTGACCCAGAACAGGAAATTCGACGTACTGCCCCTGTGCCAAAGTATTCGCGGCAAGTTCCGACCAGGCGGGCGGCGTGGCAACGTCTCCCTCACCCGCTAAAACGAGGGTGGGGATGTCGCTTTCAACAGCGAGGGTCTCGAGTACGTCCGAAGCGGGAACGTCCCAAACGGTGCAAACCTCTGGCGTGAACCCAGGCTCAGCGGCGCTCGTTACGGTGTCGCGGATGCTTAACCAGTTCTCGCTACCTTCTGGCAGGGCGGTCACATCTAAAAAAGGATGCTCTTCGGCGCAAACGACGCTGTAGCCCATGCCCTGACTCTCCCCTATCAGAATAGGCAGGAGGACTGGCAACATGTCTTCAGGAAAACTCTGGATAATTTCGACCATGTCTAGCATTTCTTCTTCATCAGTTGCCATTTCGGTTAGCAAGGTTTCGATATCGCTCTCAGTACCGCTTGCAACCGTGCTGATAAGTTCGGGGGTCCTGGCGCTCGTAAACGAGCCTCTAAGTTGCTGGATATAAGCCACAGCAGTCAGCTCGCCAAGGGGTGCATCTTGTAAGCGTAGGACGCCCTTCTCGAGGTCTGCGCTCAAATCCGGGTACTGAGCCGCGCAACCTTCATCCGCCACGCAGGTAGCAACGATTTTGTCTAGTACGTAGTAAATCACTTCGACATCTTCACTCATGCCATTAATTTGCGGGGGGAATACCGAGTCGAGCACGACACTGCGAATCCCCTCGGGTGCGTCACGCATCGCGGTTAGCGCAAGACGCGTACCGTAGGAAATTCCGTAAAGACTGACTTCATCGTAACCATAAGCCTCACGAACTGCCCCGACATCCAGTGCATTTTGCTGGCTGTTGTAGTGTTTTAGGTTGATACCCTCAGCAATGAGCCTTTCCTGGCAAGTAGCAGCCGCCTCTAGCTCGTCTTCCATCAGCGTAAATTCAGAGCAAAGCAGGGAAGGTTTCGAGTAGCCCGTGCCCCGCTGGTCGAGCAGGATAACGTCGCCGCGCTCACGTAAGAATGAAGCGTTACCTGTTGCAAAGTCAGGCAGCGATAAAACGGCTGCGCCACCCGGACCACCCTCGAGGTAAAGCACAGAGTCGGGTGCAGGGGTACTACTGGTCGAGGGTAAAAAGTAAGTCGCTAGTTTAATCGTGGGACCCTCTGGGTCGTTATGATTTTCAGGCACAATAACGTAAGCACACTGCGTGTCATCCGTAAAGAACTCAGTGGCAATATCGGGGACCGTGATGAGGTCGGCGCAAGGGATAGGCTCGAGGGTTTCACTAGCAAGCAAGGTCATTTCTGGAGATTCTGAGGTCAAGATTTCAGTAGCAAGCTTAAAGCGTTCGACATCTTGGGTTGACATAGGGTGAATACCGTCAAAGGGGGCAGCTTGAAGCGTGTAGAAGTAAAAGTCTGGTCCCAGCTCCTCACCCAACATTTCTGTAAAGTAAGCCAGTTGCGCCGCGTGGGCAGGGTGGTCTTGGGGCAATTCTCCGGCAGTTAAGTCACCTACGCAGCACCAGGAGTGAACGCCCAAAATGGCACCCTCGGTGTAAATACGCTGCGCGCCTGCGGCAAATACATCGACCATGCCAGAGTTGATATCGCTGTCAGCAAGAACCTTGGTGTTTAGCCCAGCGTTTCTAATGAGCCTGCCTGTGTAGACGTTCACCTCGTCGTTCACCGACCCTTCACTCTGGGTCAACACCAGAGTATCCACTTCAGGGTGCTCGGCAACAAGGTCTTTGATCTGCGCGTAGCTGCGGGTGCCCAGCGTGCCGCCAAAAAACGCTTCGTTATTCGCTACGCGAAGGTCCGTGCTGCCTGCACCCATGAGCGCTTCGCTGTAAGCGAACCGAACGCTGACGCTAGCCGCGTCTTCGGCGCTTGCCTCGCCTGATACAAACAGACTGTCACCATCTTCACTAACGCTGTAATCACTCAAAACGTAAAGCGGACTGTAACTGCCGTCCATCCGTTCTAGCAAAGTAATGTCACCCTGAGGCGACACATCTTGATTGGCAACATCAACAGGAATGAGAATGGCATTGTTACCCTCGTTATAAAGCAGCACAAGCCGTTCATTTTCAAAGTCAGGAATGACTTCTTCGGGTATAAACACCTCACCGTCAATCTCTATGGTGGCTTTGTCAATCTCGAGCATTTGCTCGGCAACAATCTCGTCGATAGTGTCAGCGGTAATCTGGTCACTATCCTGCGCAGTGCTAAGGCTAGCCAGCAAGACTAGCGCGGCTATGTAAAAAAATTTCATTTTTGACTCCTTGGGGTCGTAAAGACCCAGCAATTTAAGTTTGGCAGCTTAGAGCTTAAAAAAGTACCCCTGGTCTCAAAGCTCAGGTCGGTGTGTGAAGTTTTCTTAACAATTGCCAGGAAATGTTTCGCCAACGTTATTGACCGCTGACAGTCCCAAAATCGCGTTTAGTTCGAGCACCGAGTCGTCTAAGGGTGCCTGGTTAATAAACCGCTGCGCCGTCAGCTGCCCGCAAGTTCCGAACATTTCTGTGAAACTTCTATCAATTTTGACCCCAGCTAATCGCGCTCTAACGCTTCTGCTTCATAATGATTTAGCACTTCCTACCAAACCGTTCGCGCCAAGCTCTTAATAGCATAAATGGTGTAAAGCCCTAGATTTATCAGGTAGGTAATTGTCCTAAACCAACTTGGCTGTGTTTACGCCACAAGGAGTCGCTACGTGAAACTACCCTCTTGTCTCTGTCTTGGCATTAACCTTATACTTTTGAGTCTTTTTAGTACCGTTTCGGCTCACGGTTATTCGCTCAACCCACCCGCTCGGCAGCACCTATGCGCCAACGCTGGGGGCAACTGGTGGCCTGAAGATGGCAGCGGTATTCCCAACGCCGCCTGCCGCGCCGCTTACGGTTTAACCAGTGATCCCATGCTGTATACCCAAGTTCATGAGTACGCTGTCAATATAGCCGACTATAGAAACCCGTCAGCCGTTAGAGCCAAAATTTCTGATGGTTTACTTTGTTCCGCTGGTCAGACACGCTATAAAGGTATGAGCATCGCCCACGCCGACTGGCAAAAAACACCTGTATCTTTAGGCGGGGGGCGTTACACTTTGACGTTCAATGCCTCGGTGCCTCATGACCCCAGTTTTTTTGAGGTTTACCTTACAAAGCCTGGATTTGATTCCAGTACACAAACCCTCAACTGGGGTGACTTAGAACTTTTAGCTGCTTTTGAGGACATTAAGCTTAAAACCGCGGGACATGACCGTTATTATGAAATGACCATTGACCTCCCTAGTAACAGACAGGACGGTGACAGCGCTATCTTGTTTACGCGCTGGCAACGAATTGACAGAGCGGGAGAAGGTTTTTATAACTGTAGCGATATTGTGTTTAGCGCGCAAACACCCACCGAACCCGTAACGCCGACACCCCCAACACCTGACCCAACACCAACCCCGCCCGTTCCAACCCCGGACCCTGTTGACCCCGTGAACCCTAACCCCACTGAACCTGGCGACGACCTCGAAGTCGTCTTTTCAACGCAAACGAACTGGGATACAGGCTTCAACGGCGTTATCCACATTACCAACAGGGGTACGGCTATCAGCGACTGGGTACTCAGTTTTAGACTGGCAGGCGCCGCGGCGGTGAGCGAAACCGTTTGGGGCGCGGGCGGCGCGATTCACCGTGACAGCGGTGGTACGGTAACCATCACACCCAATACCTGGGGCGGCTCGACCATTCGCGCAGGTGAAACGGTGAGCATCTATTACGGAGGTACTGGTGTGCATAGAGGAGCAGACATTTGTGTGATTAACGGAGCAGTGTGTGAATAAGCTCAGCTCTCTTACACCCATACACAATAGGGAATTAACTATGATGACAATCCGCCTAGTCACTTTACTACTTCTCGCCCTCATTTTTACGGCTTGCAATCAGAACCTAAACAGTAGCGATAATAGCAGTAGCGATCTCTGGTCACTGGGTCCTCAAAACTATATTCAGCAAGGCTTTACCCCCCAGATGGGTGACCAGGTTTGGGTGCGCGTCTTTGATGAAAAAGGCGCTGAACTCGTTTTTGAAAAGCTTGATATCAGGTCAGATAATCTCGGCAGCTGGCAAGAAGACTTAGCGCATTCTCTCAATAAAGGTGCGTCAGGGCAATACTTGCAAGTACGACTTGACCCAAATGAGGTCATGACCTCACCCAGTAATTACATTTGGCTCAAACATGCGGGGCACAGTTACGTTATGGGGCTCAGTCACTAAACGACCTTAAGTACCAAACCCCTCCTAAACAAGTCGTTAAGAGGGGTTTCTTAGTGATAGGTGAAGCTCTGACCTATTTGCTCGGGCTGTCCAGACGTTGAATCCTTGGCAGCGGGCGGGTTGCCTACCAACTGGCTGCTTACCAGACGCTTAAAATGATAGGCTGCGGTTCAAAGCTCATGGCTCATCCAACACATTTCAAGCGCCCCGAAGTCCTCATTGTTACAGCATCCGAAGCCGTCGCGCTGCTTTGTGACATAAACAAATCCCGCTGGCTCGCGCCCTTTATGGCGCGCCCTCGGTCTTTAAAAGAGGTAGCTGACAAACTAGGCACAACGATGGGTCGTTACAGCTACTGGCTTAAAAAGCTTATAGACTATGGCCTTCTGAACATTGCCTTTGAAGAAAAGCGGCGCGGTACCCCCATCAAATATTACTGGGGCGCTGCTGAACGCTTTGAGTTTACGCTGCGAGATAGTGTCGTCAGAGAGGTCTACGGGCGCGCTGCTGAGGACTACCTGACGAGTATTTTGGAAAGCCTCGAGCGTACCCTACGGCAAGACGTACCTAACGTTATAGCCTCAGTCAGTTTTGACGAACAAGATGACATGGTCTTCGGGGTGCGCCATCAAGAGACAGGCATGAGTCTTTGGCAAGAAATGATTCGCCCCGACCGCCCGGCGCTTTTTACCACCTGTCGAGATATACAACTGAGCTTTTCAGACGCTAAAGCCCTGCAAAAAGAGCTTTATGACGTGCTAGAAAAATACGAGGCAAGGGTCAATACCAAAGAGCGACATTACCTGGTGCAGGTGGGTTTAGCAAGAGACGAATAAACGGTTTCGATGGTTTACCTATCAGCCTCTAGCATTACGAACATCCGAACTACGTAAAGGTTTCAACCACCACCTTGCCCACCATGCGACCACGCTCGACAAGCGCGTGGGCTTCGCGGAGGGTCGCAGCACCGATGGGGCTAAGCGTCTCAGTTAGCGTTGTGCGAAGCCTACCCTCATCTATCAGCGTGGAAAGCTCGTTTAGAAGCTCGTGCTGCTGGCTCATATCCTCAGTTTGAAACATAGAGCGGGTAAACATGAATTCCCAGCTAAAGCCTGCACTCTTGTTTTTGAGAAAGTCGAGGTTCAAGGGTTCACCCGTCTCAACTATGGGCTGTCAAGCATGAGCGACGCTGTAAGTCAAACCAAGATTGAACGCAGGTCCTTAAAAGACGAGGTAAAGGACCGCCTCATCCAGTGCATTTTGAAGGGTGAGTACCCGCCAGGCTACGCTCTGCGCGAAGTCAGTTTGGCAAAAGAGCTGGGGACAAGCGCTATTCCTGTGCGCGAAGCTTTGCGAGAACTCGAGTCCTTGCGGCTAGTAGAGTCCGTTTCTTATAAGGGAACACGGGTTCGTGAAATTAGTCCTCAGGAAATGAAAGAGGCATATGAATTACGGGCGCTGCTCGAGGCTTATGCAGGACGCACCGCTGCCAAAGTGCTAAAGGGCAAAACAGAGATTTTAGAAAATCATCTCGACGCCATGCGAAAGGCAGCAAAAAAAGCCGATATCGAAGCCTATGTCGAGTACGACCTGCCGTTCCACCGACACATTGTCGAAGCAGCGGGTAACAGTCTACTCTTGCACAGTTGGGACTTGCTCGGATTCGAAATAAGAGCTAGGGTTTATTTGCAACAAGACCCCCGCAAGCTAGCAGATGTTGTCGAAAGCCATCAAGCTATCATTGACGCGCTTCATAAGGGTAAGGCTAAAACCGCTGCCAAGCTGCTCGAGCAGCACTCGCTGGGATTAGCCGAAGGTCTTGACGCTCATGAAAAGAGTCTTGATTAGGGTGACGAAGTAAACTGCAAAAGACACAAAAATGAGATTTTGAATCGATTCTCATTTAGAGCTTAGAAAATAGGTCTAGCTTTCTAAGCTCTAATCCCTCATATTAACTTAAGAGAAACGAATACCTTTAAAGGAGTCACCTATGAAATACTTAACCCTTGTTCTCATCTCGCTAAGCTTTTTAGCCGCTTGCGGTGAAAAAGCCAGCGCCGAACCCTTTTTTGACGGCGACTTTTCAGGTACTTATCGAGTTTTGATAGATAATGCACCCAGTGGCGACGAGATTGACCTGAGCATGAACTTGTCTACCGGTACATTAAAAAATAAACGTTATACCTTTAGCGGTACTGCGACGCTGGACGGAACAAGTTACACCGTCACGGGCGAAGAAGATGCCAATGATTTTTTAACCTATATAGACACACAAGCCATTCCGCCTATGGGCAATGCAAACCTACAACTCAAGGATGATGACGACGTTACGCAGTTCAGTATTTGTACCAGTATAGGTTATGGCTCGATTGCAGAAACGACCCTGAGAGAGGTTCCTATGTGGCAGGGTGACTGTGACGTTGCTGAGCCAGGCGAACCATTTGCAGAGGCGACGGTTACGAAAAACTAAGCTGGCCTGGGTTAAGTCACCAGACCATTTGTGTCTATACTCTAGGCGTAGAAAACTTGAGCGTAGAAAACCTATGTGTAGAAAACCTGGGCATCAAAAACCTGCTTCGTGAGACCTTCGCGTAAGCAGGTTTCTTAGTCTTTAAGCTTCACAAACTTTCCGTTCCCCAGTTCAAAAATAGACATACCCCCTTTCGTTTCGGCAAGGGCTAAACCTGTTTTAGTGCCGAGCGTAGTTGCCTTAATATTGCCAGTGTCAAGGCTTAAGCTCATTAAATCTAAGTCTTTGCCCAAGTTCACGTCGTCTCGCTGCGTAAAGCTCTGACCCGTTTGCTCAAAAAGTATAAGGTGCAAACTGTTACCCGTAACACGGCTCAGTTGCAAGGGGATAATCAAAAACTGCCGCCCAGCTTGCATTACGCTAAGTCGCTGGCTTGGAAGCAAGCGCAAGGTTCCGCCTGAGAAGGCTAGGGGTTCACCTCTGCTAAGCGGTTCATCAAAAGGTAGGCGACTGTCTGTTAGCGGTACAGCCAAAACGCTGCCTAGTAAGGTACCTAGAGGTCGAGGCTCGAGCATGGCTATCTCCTTTTCAATACTTGTTTGCGCCTTAGGCACACAAGCGCTCAGTAATGCAACGAGTAAACAAATATAAAGTCGTGTCATGGTAGCTCCCAGTGTGGCTGAAAAAGCGGGTGGCATTATGAAACGCCACCCGCTAGGTATGCATTAAAGCTTAATGGTTTGAAAAGTTATACGCGTTACGCTCGACAATTTCGTGGATGAGGTCGCCCAGCGGGTCGTTTTGGGGTGTGTTGGCAAGAGATTGTAATGAAAAGGTCGGCGCAGCCATGCTACCCGCAGGATAAACTTCTGTTTCTCCAGGTAAGGGTTTTGCCTTACACGTGCTCGTGCGCTCGCTCGGCAGCTTACCGCCGAGTAAGTAACGTGCTATTTTCGTGTCGACACAATCGGTACCGTAAGGGAATAGACCGTGGCTCATCTCATTTTCAATAAAAACAAGACCCGCATTTGGCAGCGTTTCAAATGCCCGTAGCGCCCCCTCGCTGGGCGTAGCCGCGTCGAGTTCAGACTGCACCAACAGGATGGGGGGCAACTTCTCCGCGGCGGTGTCAGGCTTCGTGGTGGTGGGTTTTTCCCAATAGGTACAGGGGTTCTCGGTCACAGCCCCGCCGAGAAATGGGTAAGTCTCGTTGGCTTCGTTGCCTGCGTCAATCCAATACTGAGGATCACTGGTCCAGGGGGTGTCATTACAGCGAATAGCGTGAAACACAGCACTATCCGCACCGAGTGTGACAAGGGCTGGCTCGCGCTGCGTGTAGCCGATAAACTCCTCGATAAGTGTGAACGCTTGCTCTCTGGCTAGTGTGTCTGTGTCTACGTCTGGGCTGAAGGTATAGTCAGCTAGGGCTTGTTGCACAGTCTCAGGTGTAGGTTCATCCTCGAATCCCAAAATAACCTCGTTGGCACCTTTAGCAGCTAAGAGTTTAAGGGCTAGGTCGGGCATTCTGCTCGAGTCGTAAAGGTCGTTAAACAGGGCGCTGTCGCCATATTGCAGCACAGCCTTGAGGTCGGGTAACAGGGCTTCGTACATACGGTAAGCTTCTTCGACACTGTCGCCTAAGGGAAAAAAATTATTATTGCGCACGGCAAAGGCCAGGGCGACATCCTCGAAAGCACGCTGAAACCCCAGAGGCTGCAAGCCAAAAGATTCCTGAAAACTTGCAGAGAATTCAGTATTGCTGTCGAGCACCATGTGACCTGTGGTTTCAGGAAACAGCTTTGCGTACCAGTGGCCTAGCCAGGAGCCGTAAGAGTAGCCGAGATAGTTAAGCTTTTCGTCACCCATCACCGTGCGAATAAGATCCATATCACGCGCAGTTTGCTCAGTGTCGATATATTTGTAAAGTGGGTTGGCAAGGCAAGCGTTAGCCTGCACCTCGGCAGACTCGAGCATGGCTTGCACGTTATCTGAAGAGCGGTCTGTATAAAACTCAGTTTTCGGTAAAAGACGATTTTGTGCGCAGGTAAAGTTAAAGCTCTCCCCCACACCGCGCGGTGAAAAGCCGATGACATCGTACTGTTCAGAAAGTTGATTGAGTAGGCTAAAGGCCGCAACATCTTCTGTCGCTGTAGCAAACCTGAGTCCTGTAGCCGCGCCAATGAGTAAACCGTCACCCCCTGGACCACCAGGGTTGACCAAAATAGCCCCTTTGCGTTTGGCGCTGTCACCTGCTTTGACCCGTACAACGCCAACGTCAACCTCGTCAAACCCTGGGGTAGTCCAGTCGAGCGGCGCTTTTACCGTCGTACATTCGACGCGGTCTGCAACAGGGTCTAAGAAGTCACCCAAATCTTGAAAAAGTTCAGCAGGGCACTCACCCCAAGTCGGCGTTTGCTCAGTGAAGCGTTTTAAATCTTCGTTTTCAGATGGGGGCGTGTTTTTTTTGCAAGCAGACAGCAGCAAGGCAGCTAGCAAAAGTAGCAAGAATAAACGTTTCATACCAAATCCTTTCACTTGCCGTAGCAAGGGCTGAGGGAGTTTCCTCAAGCAGGACGATAGTAAGGGGATAGAGCTTAAAAGTGTAGAGGTGTTTTTAAAGCTAACGGTGACACCGTTTATTCAAATACATAGCAGCGTCTGAGCACTCGAGCAAATCCTCAATGGTGGTGTCCGTAGCAAACTGCACACAAACCCCCATACTGGCCCTGATAGGAAACGTTTCTTCCTTAAAGGTAAGTGGCTCTTTCAGCGCCCTATTGAAGCGCTCGATTGTTCGGTAAGCGTCCCCTTCACAAGTATGGGCTAAAAACAAACCAAACTCGTCACCGCCCATGCGGAAGAAAATATCCTGTTCGCGGATAAGGGGTTTGAGTCTGTTGGCAAAACCTTTTAGAAGCGCGTCACCCGCCGCGTGACCGAGGCTGTCGTTTACACTTTTAAAACCGTCTAAATCCATATAAATAAGCCCGACCTGCCAGGCTTCGCGTTTGGCAACAGCGAAGAGTTCCTTAGCCCTATTCTCAAAATAAAACCTGTTATGAAGTCCGGTAAGACTGTCGCGCTGCACCTGTTCTTTCAGATACGTTTCCAAAAGTTTTCTGCTGCTTATGTCTTCAAGCGTCACCAGTAAGAAAGTTTGGTAGGGGTTTACATGTATGAGATAGGTCTTGTTACCGTTTTCAAAGCTCTGCTCAAACTGTGTAGCTTCGCCGCTGAGCGCCGCCCCGACCAAGTTTTCAAACAACCCGCTCTCTTGGACAAAAGGAAGCAGCTCCAAAACATTTTGACCGATGAGTGTCTCGGCAACTTGCTCGAAACAGCGGGCGCTTCGCTCGTTGATAAAGCGGAAGCAAAAGTCTTCAATCTGACCCATGTGGTCCAACACAGGCTCGAGCACTTGAATGCCAATGGGCAAATGCTCTAATAAATCAAACTCTAGATTGCCCCCTAAAAAGTTGCTTGAACTGTTAAGTATCAAGGTCGTAAGCATGTCACCGTCCTAAACTGGTTATGTGAGCACAGAAGCTCAGCTGTCTCTATTCTTAGCAGCTCAGAACTTAAAATAGTAGAATAGGTTTTAAAGTAGGTGACCCATTTGAAAAAATTTACACGCCCTGAAACGCTACTCCTAAGCAGTGAAGCTGCTATTTCTATCTTGCTCGACTTTAAAAAGTCGCGTTGGCTCAGCCCCTTTTTGGCACAACCTCAGTCATTGCAAAAGGCTGCAAAGCAACTTGGGGTCAGCATGGGTAGCTATAGCTACTGGCTCAAGCAGTTGCTCGAGCACGACCTTGTGTTCGTGGCCTTTGAACAAAAGCGCCGTGGTAGAGCGGTCAAATACTACTGGGGCGCTGCCGAGCGCTTTGAGTTTGCGCTTAATGACGCGGTGGTGAATGAGGTTTACGGACGGGTTGCCAACAAATATTTAAATGATATTTTAAAAAGTCTGGGCCGCACGCTCAGGCACGAAGCGTCCGAGTTTACAGCCGCTATGGACTTTGATAAACAAGGAGAGTTGAACTTCCGAATACGCCGCCACAAAGAAGCCGTCAACCTTGGCAAAGAGATGTTGCGCCCTGAGCAGCCTGCCCTATTTGTAACTAGTAGAGAAATGCAGCTCAGCTTTAAAGATGCTAAAGACTTACAAAGCGCATTGTACGATTTGCTGGCAAGTTACGAAACGCGCACTAATCCTAAAGGGCGGACCTATGTGGTTCAGGTGGGTTTGACCGAACTAATACCAATATGAGGTAGGGGCAGCCACACGGGGCTGCCCCTACGATTCGGTGACTACGGAGCTACCGAATTGACATTCCATTCTTTGCGAAACCTGCTTTTGGAGAGGGGTACAACGCCTTGTCTAATCATCACGGTT
>ENA-ORXM01001764-ORXM01001764.1-marine-metagenome-genome-assembly--contig:-NODE-1764-length-28403-cov-3.409306_pt1 | contig 28403 bp, 23 predicted proteins | sample MGYA00237867_ERZ511480 | MGnify/ENA primary metagenome ERZ511480 (study PRJEB26309, sample SAMN06266103) | marine metagenome | isolation source: Algal blade | place: United Kingdom:Sidmouth, United... | reverse complement strand
TGTTAGCCGCCATTTTTATTTCTATACATGCTTGTACCGGGAATAAAGCAGAGGAACTATCGGATTCAAAGGTTCTTCGGCGACCAGTGTTACTTTTAGTCCGTCTTCGACCTTTAAGTCCGATAGTTCCTCTGCTTTATTCCCGGTACAAGCATGTATAGAAATAAAAATGGCGGCTAACATCAAGATTTTAACGATGCTCCATTTTGCATCTAGTAGTGCCATAGCTTTATTGGTCTCAATCATAGTTAAAACTATGCATTTTAATGCATCTACCTTTCCCCGATAACCATCTGGGCTAAATTTTTTTTAGAGTAAGCAGTTTTCAGTAGCAGTAGGCAGACAGAATATATTACTGCTTACTGCTACTGCGTACTGTTACGAAATGTCAAATTAATTTTATTCGTAGTTTAAAACCTAGGCACTTTGGTCCATAGTGGTTTATTCTAAGGTATCGAACAATTTCATCAACGCGTTTACGATCTTTTGGGTAGCCTTTTTTTCGACCCTGTTGGTTCCCAACCATGTTTCATACCCGCCCAATTCATGCTGCTCGGGTGTGGGCAAATATCCATAGCCGCCGTTCGCCAGTTCTATGGTAAAGGTTTGTGCAAAAGGACTTTTATCCTTTATTTCCAACCCTGTTTCAGAGAAGGTTTCGAAGGGGACGGCGGCAATACCTAAATCCCCGATTTTTAATACCTGTAATACAATAGCGATTTCATCGGGCCATTCCGCTTCCAGTTGATCGATACGTCCCAGATAAGTTTTTTCCAAAGGATGGAACAGTGGCTCCGATGCTTCAGGTCTGTTCCTTATCTTTTCCAAATTTGCCTTAAGTTCGGGCGAAGGTCTGCGTATCGTAAGGTTCAATTCCGTTTGTACGGAACCCAAGGTAATTTTGTCCTTGAATTCAAGATCCTCGTAGTTGTCGAAAACTTTTCTCGCAACATCGTTGGCCACGAATCGCATTTTTTTATAAGGTTCGTTGTTTTCCCTAGGCCCGGCAAAATTGATATTATTGATATTTGCGCTTGTACCGTTCGACATGATGCCAACAAAAGGAGGGTCTTGTCGGTCAGCTTTTAACAGTTCTTGCATCCGGTCACCAAAAATGGCGAAATAATCGGAGGAGATATGTCCTTCTGGAACTCCACCCACGTAATGCAAGGAATAATTTCCCAATACGGAAATGGGTCTTCCTTCCACAGATTCGACGACAATAAACGAAACGTCGGGATCAATGGGCCCGGCCGGTTCAACCAAATCCGGATTGCCCACTCCTGGGTTCATTTTGACCTTGTCCATCATTCCTAGAGGCCCCATCACCGGATTTTTCATCATCCAACGGCGGTTAAAAACATGCTCGGGCACGGCTACTTTGCCCCACGCGATTTTGGCGGGCTCTAAATTTCCGATAGCGGTCTGAATACCATCTGCAATGCGTTCGGCAAGAAATTTCTGGTAATCGTCCAAGGGTTCATCATAATGCCAGCCACCGCTTCGAGTACCTTCACCACGGGCACTGACTCCCGAATGCGTATGGGTAGCCGCCATTAACATGTGCGAGGCCGGAATGCCCGTGCGATTTTGGATAATTGCCTTGGCGGCATCGAATACCTCACGATGTACGGACACATTATCTACCAGCACGATGATTATCTTTTTATCGCCATCATCTAAAACTAATGATTTAGCATTTAACTGGTCATGAACGTAGGATGCCGGTGGAGAATTCCAGTTACCCACGATTCGCATGCCCAAAGGCGGAGTAATATTACTTGAGGAAGCCCCCGCTCTTAATTTACCGGACTGGGCCTTTGCATCAGATAAAAAAAATAGCAGAGTAAGTGAGAATGTAATCAAAGCGAATCTGATAACGCCGGAATGAAAATTTGTAACGACCCTTTTGAACATGTTGGTACATTTGTTTCTTAAATATAGCGAAAACAGGTCAAATTACGTGGACAATGAATCGGTGGGAATATTGAAGTTTGTTCAGGTTAAATAATTGTTTATCAGTAATTTAAAATTTAAATTGTGTATTTCAGCAGGAATTGAATATGGAATACTACGCAATAACGGATGATTTCTGTAAGGATTTTGCTTCAGTAAGGATAATTTTCATTTTTTGTTAAGGAAGTGATTTAGAGACTGTTTTCAAGTATCTCCATTATTTTCTTACAACCTCTTCCCACCCATCCCGCAGCTACGGTGTACCCACAAGTACATTGGCCAAAATTGGCATTATGCCATATAAATAATTGGCTATCGGAAGGTGTCTGAAGGGTGAAGTGATTCCAACAGGTCGAATAAAGATGAGCAAGGCTAAGGGGCCGGGGCCGATGAGTTGGATTTGGTGTTCGGTTTCGATGGCGAGTGCTATCGCCCCCGCCGGTACCGTTCGGGCGGGCCTTCCGAGCCGTTCGCTGCGCCTACCTGCCGGCAGGCGGACTCCGGCCCACCTTTCCCTTTCTGGGGAAGGAGCCATAAAAAATATGGGTACACCGTAGCTGTCTGGCAGTCGGGTTTGCCCATAATTGCGTTATCCGACAGCTGCTATCGGGATTGAATCGTCCGCCTTTGGCGGATGCTTAAAAATTTTGCCTTGTGCTACAGTCCCGCCTGCCCTTTAGATTTGTTCCACAGAAATAATCTATGCTTATCATGTTTAAAATAGGATTGCGTAGGGGTGGGGGAGCACTTTTTAAATTTTAGATTACAGTTCGTATATAGTTCATAATCAGCGTACTGGCCCCTTTGTTTTTGGAGATATAATGGGCATTGATTGCCCCTGTCTTTTTACGGAACTCAAGATTGTCCAACAATTTTTTCATCAGTTCGCCAAACGACCAGCTATCTGTTATCGTCAGAACTCCTTTTTTGGCCACCAGTTCTTCGGCCTCTTTGAAACCTTTGTAGTCAGGTCCGATTATAACAGGTATACCGAAAACTGCCGGCTCAAGGGTGTTATGAAGCCCGGTAGCGAATCCACCGCCCACATAGGCGATATCTGCGTAGCTGTAAATTTTTGTCAGTAATCCGATATGGTCAATGATCAACACCTCACAATCGCCAAGGTTGTTACTATCGATTTTGGAGTATAAGGTGGTTTTCTTCGTAAAGGCACCGGCGAGACCCAATATTTTATCGCTTTTGATAGTATGTGGGGCAAATATGTATTTTAGGTTTTTTGGCGCATTGTTTATATAATCGATCAAGATAGCTTCATCTTCGGGCCAAGTACTTCCGGCTACGAGGCAAGGTCTATGCTTCTTGAATGCTTCCATAAAATCAAGGGAATTGTCCCGATCCAAAATTTCGGAAACGCGGTCTAGGCGAGTATCCCCACTAATCGATACGTTATTTATTTTGATGGATGCCAATAGTGCTTCTGATTGCTCGTCTTGTACAAAATAATGGGTAAACCTGCTCAAGGCCTTTCTCATAAACCTGCCATAGCCTTTGAAGTAGATTTGCTCCTTTTTGAAGATGGCCGACACCAAAAGAGTAGGTGTTTTTGTTTTTTCCAGCGCTTTTAAATAGTTGGGCCATACCTCATATTTTACGAAAATGGCCAAATCGGGATGTACAGTTTCTAGAAAGCGTTTGGCATTGCGTTTTGTATCCATGGGAAGATAGCAAACGACATCCGCTACCGTAGTATTCTTTTTGACCTCATAGCCTGAGGGAGAGAAGAAGGTAATCACGATTTTGTGGGAAGGGTATGCTACTCTTAACTTTTCGATAATAGGAAGCCCTTGCTCGAATTCACCGAGGGAAGCCACATGCACCCAAAACGTTTTTTCGTCTTTTGAGATAGCCTGATTAAGTATATCGAACGAAGTTCTTCGCCCTTCTACGAAAAGTTTGATTTTGGAATTAAAAAGAGCCAAGATTTCCAGGAAGAACCACGAAATCTGGGCAATCACATTATAAATGGCGTACACTGGTCCATAATTTTGGGCTAAATTACGCTCTTTTACAGAAATTAGTCGTGCTTGGTTTCGTATTTTTGCTGTGTTAAGTTACTATGTTATTCCATTACTGGGTATTGGGTTGCTCATGTGGATTATAAAAATGCAATCACTTAGTGACCCAGTAAAGGAATAACCCAATAACTACTACCAATGAAGAAAATTCAGATGGTCGACTTGGGCGGCCAGTACGAAGACATAAAAGAGCAGGTGAATGCCGCTATTTCGACCGTTATGGAAACCTCGGCTTTTATCAATGGCCCTGAGGTACAGACTTTTCAAAAAGATTTAGAGCAGTACCTCAACGTTAAACATGTCATTCCGTGTGCCAATGGCACCGATGCCCTACAGATTGCTATGATGGGCCTTGGACTGAAACCGGGCGATGAGGTTATTACTGCGGATTTCACCTTCGCCGCAACGGTCGAGGTCATTGCGTTGCTTCAACTTATTCCTGTTTTGGTGGATGTATACCCCGATACGTTCAATATTGATGTTGAAGCCGTTGAAAAAGCAATTACCCCCAAAACCAAGGCTATAGTACCGGTTCACCTCTTCGGCCAATGTGCCAATATGGATGCTATTTTGGAAATCGCAGAAAAACATAACCTTTTCGTAATAGAAGACAATGCACAGGCCATTGGTGCCGACTATAAGTTTAAGAACGGTAAAAAACAAAAAGCAGGAACCATTGGGCATGTAGGTGCGACTTCCTTTTTTCCATCAAAAAATTTGGGTGCCTATGGTGATGGAGGTGCAATTTTCACCAACGATGATGCATTGGCACATACCTTAAGGGGTATTGTCAATCACGGAATGTACGAACGCTATCATCACGATGTGGTAGGCGTGAATTCGCGGTTAGATTCCATTCAAGCAGCGGTTTTACGGGCAAAACTCCCAAAATTGGATGCTTATTGTAATCGAAGAAGGGATGCCGCCCGAAAGTATTCAAAATTCTTTGCCGGACAGGAAAACATTAGTGTTCCGAAAACGGTCAATAACTGTGAAGGCATTTGTGATACTTGTGATTGCCATGTGTTTCATCAATACACCTTGCGCATAACAAACGGAAAACGAGATGCCTTGGTAAAGCACATGGGCGAAAACGGAATACCTTGCGGTGTTTATTACCCGATCCCCTTGCACAAACAAAAGGCTTATAGTGATGATAGATATAATGAAGCTGATTTTCCGGTGACCAATCAATTGGTAAAAGAAGTAATTTCGCTACCGATGCACACGGAGTTGGATGATGAGCAGATTGAATTTATAACAAAGAACGTTATAGAATTTGTGAACGGGTGAAGCTAATTTGACTGAAAAAGTTTAGAAGTTTAGAAAAATATTGTTACTGAATCCTGTCAAAAGGCTCCGTTTAAATCGCAAATTTTTGAACTTGATACTTGCGCTTGAACTTGAACTTTTACGAGCAACAGATTCCCGCCGTTGCGGGAATGACCTTAAATTAATTTATTTATGAAGATATTAGTAACTGGAGGACTCGGATTTATAGGCTCACATACCGTAGTAGAACTACTAAACGAAGGCTTTGAGGTCGTGATTATCGACGATTGTTCGAACGCATCTGAAAAAGTCCTTTTGGGTATCACTTCCATAACCGGTAAAATTCCCACTTACGAAAAGATTGATTTAAAGGAAAAGGTTAAAGTCGAGGATTTTTTCAAAAGGCACCATGATATTGAGGGCGTCATTCACTTTGCAGCTTCCAAGGCTGTTGGTGAAAGTGTAGAAAAGCCCTTACTGTACTATGAGAACAATATAGGAACTTTGGTGTATATCTTAAAAGAGCTTTCGAAAAAAGAGAAATCGGGATTTATTTTTAGTTCTTCCTGTACCGTTTACGGTCAGGCCGACAAAATGCCGATTACTGAAGACGCTCCCGTAAAACCAGCTGAATCTCCCTATGGAAATACGAAGCAGATAGGGGAAGAAATCATTCGGGAAACGTGCAAGGTGGCGCCTGGTCTGAACGCCATAGCCCTACGTTATTTCAACCCTATGGGTGCACACCCCAGTGCCGAGATCGGCGAGCTGCCCATTGGCGTACCTCAAAATTTGGTTCCCTTTATTACACAAACCGGAGTAGGGCTTCGAAAAGAGTTATCGGTTTTTGGGGATGACTATCCGACAGAAGACGGTACTTGCGTTCGGGATTATATCTACGTAGTCGATTTGGCAAAAGCTCACGTTCAGGCTTTAAAGCGTTTGTTAGAAGGCAAAAACTCCGACAACTATGAGGTTTTCAATTTGGGTACGGGCAAAGGTAGTTCAGTGCTTGAGGTGATACATAGTTTTGAAAGGGTCTCCGGTGAAAAACTGAACTATAAAATTGTCGATAGAAGGGCAGGCGATATTGTTTCGGCCTATGCCGATACCACCAAAGCAAACGATGTCTTAGGTTGGAAATCGCAATACACTTTAGACGAAGCCATGAAATCGGCATGGGATTGGGAGCAGAAAATTAGGGAGTGACGAATGTTCATATTTGGCCGTTTTGAAAAGGCCAAGTCGTAAAATTTTGACGTAAATAGTGTATGGTTTTGAATTTCTCGAATAGCACCGACCTGCTGCTGAATGCCCAAGAAAATCGACTGTATTCTAAATTGGTGGCGCAGTTGGTAAAAGACTTCGGTCTGGCGAATATCGATGTGGATATTACGGTTGACACTCCTTCTGACGAACTGAAGGGCATGCTGCACGAAAAGGTTTACCGTCTCATTATGGAACGTTTTTCAGAATATTTGAACCTATTGTATATCGTAGATGTACCTGAGAAAGCGTTTAAGCAGATTCAAGTCACCGATGTAGTCGAAGTCGCTGAACAGGTTTCTTTTTTGATTCTGAAGCGGGAAATGCAGAAGGTCCTGTTAAAGGCCAAATATTCTTAAAGTTCAATAAAAACGCCGTTCAGCATTACCTTTTCGATTGTTCCCATAGCTTTTAAGTCTTCCAACGGATTCTCCCGCAATAAAATCAAATCCGCAATCTTTCCTTTTTCAATACTACCCAGTCTTTCGTCTACGCTAAAAAATCGAGCATTTTCCAATGTTGCGGCTATAATAACATCCATATTGCTTAGACCTGCATCCTTTAAAAGTTCCATTTCGCGATAATAGGCATTTCCGGTCTCGGCATACGGCACCCAAGTGTGGGAACCGACGACCACTCTGCCACCTCCCTTTTTCACTTTGCCCGTGAACTTTAGCATATTGGCAAATCCACTGACTTCAATGCTGTCGCCTTTATCGGCCTGTCGTTCAAAAACGGCCAAAGTAGGGCTTACAAAGGTTTCGTGCTCCACCAATAATTGAACAAGTGGGTCTACCAATGGATTGTCGTCTATATCCAATGTATTCCAAACTTCATATCTGCCCCTATCCCGAGCGGAATTATCGCCCATAATCTTGTTCTTATACTTTTCCTCCTCTCGCGGAGATGACAAAGCCGTACCGAACGAAGTAATGTGTTCAATGCCATCAAGGCCTACATTGATGGCATCTATGGCATTGGTTATTTCGAGATGCGCTGTAACAGGAATACCTTTTTTGTGCGCTGCATCGCAGATAGCTGCGATCATTGCGGTAGATAATCGAAAATATACTTTGATTGCCGTAGCGCCTCGATCGGCAAATTTATTTACGGCAATCCGCCCTTCCATCGGGTCTTGAATTAGATAGGAATTCTTGGGATACGCTGGAGGATATTTATCGATATGTGGCCCGGTTAAGAACAATCTGGGAACGGCCTTTCCCGATTGTCTGGCAACGTCGTAAGTTTCGTTCCAAGCCCCGGGATCGCGAACGGAGGTCACTCCTTTTTTTAAAAATGTTGTGGGCATATCAGCGGTCGCTCCATGAAAGTGGGCATCGATTAGCCCCGGAAGTAGTGTCATACCTTTGGCATCGAAGAAATCGGCCCCTTCGGGAATTTCCGCTTCACCCACATCGCCTACAAAATCGATGATATCGTTTTTGATGATAACCAATGAATTCTGTATCAAATCACCACCTGAGCCGTCTATAAGTGTGGCGCCGGAAATAACAATCGTTTTATTGCCTTTTTTAATTTCGTTTGCGTTTAGGGAATGTATGATATGGGTATTGTTTTTTTTGATTGACTGTTCTGGTTTTTTAGTTGGGTTGGTGCAAGCGACGAATAGGAGGAGGTAGATAATATGTTTTAGTTGGCTTTTCATTTTTTTAATTGTCAAATCCAAAAGATTGAGTTGAAAGGGAAGTGTTCGTCCGAAATACAAATTTCTTATTTTCCTTTTTTAATTTGAAAACCCTGCTTACCAACCTGCCAAAAGGCAAAAGCATAAAGATTGGCAATTTCTTCAAGATGGCTCCATTTGCTTTCTCCCAGACCGTGACCGCTATCGGTTTTTGCATAGAAAACTATCGGTTTGTTAGAAATATTTCTTTCTTGCAGTCTAGCCGCAAATTTTCCTGGAGACCAAGCAACAATTCTAGGGTCGTTGAGACCTGCCGTTATCAAAGTGGCCGGATAGGACACGTTTTCGCCTATATGCGTATAGGCATCCATTTTTAACAAAGCCTCACATTCATCCGGATTATTATAAGAACCAAATTCCTTAACATTATTTGCGCCGTTGGGCGCATCTTCACTTCTTAGAACGTTCATTGCGCCCACTCTGGTAATCGCAACGGCATATAAATCAGGCCTTTCGGTAATGGCGCGACCTACCAGTATTCCCCCGGCACTGCCCCCTTGAACAATCGTTTTCCCCTTCGAAGTATAACCTTGGTCAATCATAAATTCAGTACATGAGTTCATGTCTTTCCAAGTATTTGGTTTATTCTTCTTTTTACCTCCTTCGTACCAGGCATTGCCTTTTTCACCGCCGCCCCTTACATGGGCAATAGCCAATACCCCACCCATTTCGACCCATAGAAGCCAAGAAGGCAAGAAAAAAGGTTCATAACTAATTCCATATGAACCATATCCGTACATCAGTGTTGGGTTTGACCCATCCATTTTCATATCTTTTCTATATATGATGGAGAGTGGTATTTTTTCACCATCATGTGCAGTCGCTTCGACCTCTTTAATGGCAAGGTCTTTGAATTCAGGATACTCTGCCGGAGGTGATAAATTTTCCGAATTGAACGTGTCTGTTTCGAAATTGTATAGGTAGCGTTCGTAGTCGCGAAGCCAGCCCATCGTCCGTAGCCAAAGCTCGGGATTTTTTGGCGATATACTATTGATGTTCGCATAACCGGCATCTATAGGTAGCGGTATTTCTTTTGAAATTCCTTTGTCGTAATGGTAGAGCTTAAACGCTACACCGTTTATCGAAGTAGTATAGAAAATTCCGTTAGACGTGATTTCAAAGTCCTTGATTACTTCCCCTTCGGCCGGTGAGACCAAAACTTCCATGTTTTCCCAATCGATATTTTCCAACGGAGTTTGCAAAATCAGAAAATTCTCGTTCTTTTCTGCCGTTAGTACGATAAGGTTCTCTCTATCGATGCTCACTTTTTCTACTTTATTTTCTTTTTTGCATAGCGGTCGCCAATTTATCTTCCCATCGTTAAAGAGACTGTTAGAACTGCAATAATAGGCATCGTGGTAGGCAGTCGCCCCGGATATCCATCCAATGGCATACCTATCGTCTTGATAGTCGAATTGAAGATTGGGTATGTCAGAATCGGTCATGTTTAATTCAGGAAAGCTTTCTTGACTAAAAGCAATTCGGGTTTCTTGGGCAGGGTCTCCCAACTTGTAAAGGCTAACATTCATGTTCTTAAAATGATCTTCCGATTCCTCGAAATCATCGCTAAGCGCCATATAAGTTATGCCACTATTATCAGGTAACCAAATGAGATCTGACCAACAGTTTTCGATACCCTCTACCATTATCTCTTTGTTCGCCACGTCAATAATCAAAATTTCAGAAAACTCCCTGCCCGAATAGGTCAATGCGATGGCAATTTTGGTACCGTCCCAACTCGGTTTGAAATCCCTGACGGTGTATTTCTTATTATCTTCGGGTCTATAGGTCTTGGGGTCAAAAAGTAAAGTTTCTGTACTGCTTTTGTCTTTTTTTAAATAAATACTCGGAGTGTAGTCCTGGGCATACTCCTTGAAATAGAAGTGACTCCCGTTTTCAAGAACTTTTACACGCCAAGTTTCAAATTCGTTTCGGGTTGCATACTCCTTTAATTCATTGAAAATTAAATCCCTTCCTTTGATATTGTTAAACATGTTGTTGGCAAAAGATTCCTGTTTCTTGAACCATTTTACCACACTGCTATCCTTTAAGTTTTCCAAATTTCTATAGTCGTCGACAACTTCTTGCCCGCAATAGTCTTCGACGACCGTCATTTTTTTGATTTGGGGATAATCATATTTCTTCGTTTGTGAAAAGGACGAAGCGAAAATTAAGATTGTTGCAAAGAATGTTAAAGCCTTGTACGATATATATGTTCTCATAATGAATCTTTAAATGGGTTGTAATTAATTGATGTTAGGCGTTCTATTGTTGTGAATTTAAAAATAAACCCTCACAAACGGCAACCAGGGGCTGATATAGATACTCTTGTCATCATCATAAAGTAAATCGTAGCGAATACCTACAGTAAAATTTCGGTCCGTATAACCGACGCCCAGAAAAAATGCGGGCGCCCAAAAGTCTTCTTCTAAGTTGGACGCGCCGTCAACGGCAAGACTTTGATTTACTCGAAGCTGTTCCAGCTCCGCGGAAAGTTGTAAAAAATGAATCGGGTTGTAGAGGGTCAAAATACTACCTCCATAGGCATACCGTTTGCTATCGCCCAACTTTGCATAGTTGAAAGTGGCACTGACGCCACTGGCAAACCGGTCATTGAACTGGTAGATGGCACTTGGTGATACCGAGGTGTTGAAACCTCCGTTTGTAAAGCCTAGACCGATACCGCCGCCGAAACGTACCCTATTCCAAAAATCGCTTTTAGCGGTGGGGCCTGCCTGCCGGCGAGACAGGTTTTGAGCGGAACATACCATTACGGTAAACATTGCGAATAGGCTTAAAAAAGTACTTTTTGAACACTGGGGACGTTTTTTAATCATTATCTTTAATATTTCAAAATTGCACACTAAGATACAGCCGAAAACATTGAAATATTGTATTTTTGTAGCCATTTATTTGCAAGACAGAGAACCATCCTATGGATAAATATTCCTTTCTAAATGCCGCACACACTTCTTTTTTTGCGGAATTATACGATAAGTACCTTAAAAACCCCGATAGCGTAGAGCCGAGTTGGCGTGCATTTTTCCAAGGCTATGACTTTGGTTCGGAAACCGTCTTAGACGAGCTCGACGTTCAGACATTGACGACCGCAACTGCCATTAATAACGGGCAGCAATTCGAAATGCCCGAATCGCTGCAAAAAGAATTTCAGGTCATTCGCCTTATCGATGGCTATCGCAGCAGGGGGCATTTGTTTACCGAAACTAACCCGGTACGTGCGCGCAGAAAGTACGAGCCCACTCTTGATATCGAAAATTTCGGGCTCTCGCAAAGCGATTTAGATACCGTTTTTAGTGCTGGTGAGATAATTGGTATAGGCGCAACCAGTTTAAGCGAAATTGTAAAACATTTACGGCGCATCTATTGCGATGCCATCGGTGTCGAATATATGTATATACGTAAACCTGATCGTATCGAATGGATTCAGAATTGGCTGAATGTCAATGATAACCACCCGAATTTCGATAAGGAACATAAGAAACGAATTCTTAGAAAACTAAACCAGGCCGTATCGTTCGAAGGCTTTCTGCATACCAAATACGTAGGGCAGAAACGCTTTTCATTGGAAGGTAACGAGTCGCTCATACCGGCTTTAGATGCCATGGTCGAACGTGCCGCCGAATTGGGGGTAGAACAGTTCGTAATGGGCATGGCGCATCGCGGAAGGTTAAATGTACTGACCAATATTTTCGGAAAGGCCGCAAAAGATATTTTTAGCGAGTTCGATGGTAAAGACTATGAACAGGAAATTTTTGACGGTGACGTGAAATACCATCTTGGCTGGACATCCGAACGCACTACGGACAATGGTAACAAGATAAAAATGAACATTGCGCCGAACCCCTCGCATTTAGAGACCGTAGGCGCTGTGGTCGAAGGTATTGCACGGGCAAAACAAGATGCCCATTTTCCCGATGATTTTTCTAAGGTACTGCCCATCGTCGTGCATGGAGATGCGGCAATAGCGGGTCAGGGCCTTGTGTACGAAGTAGTACAAATGGGAACCCTCGACGGTTACAAGACCAATGGCACCATACATATTGTGGTCAACAACCAAATCGGTTTTACCACGAATTACTTGGATGCAAGAACCTCTACCTACTGTACCGATGTAGGCAAGGTCACTTTGAGTCCGGTTTTGCATGTCAATGCAGATGATGCCGAGGCTGTCGTACATGCCTCCCTTTTTGCGCTGGAATATCGAATGCGTTTTAATAGGGATGTTTTTCTTGATCTGTTAGGCTACCGGAAATACGGTCATAACGAGGGCGATGAACCACGTTTTACACAACCGAAATTGTATAAGGCCATTGCCAAACATCCCAATCCACGAAACATCTATGCCGACCGATTATTGGCGGAAGGTGTAATCGAAAAAGGATATGTAAAACAACTGGAGGAAGAGTATAAAGCTTCCCTGGAAGAAGAATTAGAAGATTCGCGAAAAGAAGATAAAACCGAAATTACGCCTTTTATGGCCGATGAGTGGAAAGGCTTCAAGAACGTTCGCGAATGGGAGATGATGGACAAGGCCAACACCACATTCGACAAAAAGAAATTGACAGAGATTGCCAAGGTGATTACTGAACTTCCCGAAGATAAAAAGTTTCTTCGGAAAGTCGAAAAATTAGTTGCCGACCGTAAGAAAATGTTCTTCGATACGGATAAGTTAGACTGGGCCATGGGCGAACTATTGGCCTATGGTACTTTGTTGCAAGAAGGTTTCGGCGTACGTATGTCAGGGCAAGATGTTGAAAGGGGCACTTTTTCGCACCGCCATGCCGTAATGAAAGTGGAGGAAAGTGAAGAAGAAGTACTGCTCTTAAACCATCTTTCAGATTCACAGGGGCGGTTTCAAATCTACAATTCACTGTTATCGGAATATGGAGTAGTAGGCTTTGATTATGGGTATGCAATGGCAAGCCCGAACACTTTGACGATTTGGGAGGCCCAATTCGGAGATTTCAGTAACGGTGCCCAGATTATGATCGATCAGTACATCTCTGCGGCGGAGGATAAATGGAAACTGCAGAACGGTTTGGTAATGTTGCTTCCGCATGGATATGAGGGCCAAGGTGCCGAACACTCTTCGGCCCGAATGGAGCGCTATTTGCAATTATGCGCCCGTGACAATATGTATATTGCCGATGTGACTACTCCCGCTCAGATGTTCCATATTTTGCGTAGGCAGATGAAAGTGGATTTTAGAAAGCCCTTGATTATATTTACACCGAAGAGTTTGTTGCGGCATCCGAAAGCGGTTTCAACTGTCGAAGAGTTTGCTTCCGGAAGTTTTCAGGAAGTCATAGACGATACGTCCGCAGAAGTGAAGAAAGTTACGTCCGTAGTATTCTGCACTGGCAAATTCTATTATGATTTGTTGGCTGCCAAAGAAGAGCACAAAAGAAACGATGTGGCACTGGTTCGGGTAGAGCAATTATTTCCCTTACCATCTGGACAAATGAAAAAAATCATCGAAAAATATAAGAATGCCGATGATTTGGTCTGGGCACAAGAAGAACCTAGAAACATGGGTGCCTGGAGCCACATGATGATGCATTTTAGCGATTTTAATAAATTCAGGGTCGCCTCTAGAAGATTTTATGCATCACCTGCCGCAGGTAGTGCGGTACGTTCGAAAATGCGGCATCAACAGGTTATCGATTACGTTTTTGATAAAGAAAAGAACAATATGTCAAAGCCCAAACCAAAACCCGAAGAAGGGGCAAAAGCCTAACTGTGAGAATATGACCTGGCCCCGTCAGCTTTAAAAACCTGACAGGTCTAGGTCACAATACAATAACAAAGCAAACAAGAATACCATGATATTAGAAATGAAAGTTCCATCCCCAGGGGAATCCATCACCGAAGTAGAGATTGCCGAATGGTTGGTGGAAGACGGTGATTACGTTGAAAAAGATCAGGCCATCGCCGAAGTGGACTCCGATAAGGCCACTTTGGAACTGCCTGCCGAAGAAAGCGGAACGATAACACTGAAAGCTGAAGTAGGCGATGCTGTTGAGGTGGGTTCCGTAGTCTGCTTAATCGATACGGAGGGTGCAAAACCTGACGGTGCGAGTGAAGGTGCCGATACAACTTCCGGTGGTGATGAAGGCTCTGGAAGCGATGCCGAGAAAGATTTGGAAAAACAACGGGAGAAAACTCCTAATAAGAAGGATAGTGAGAAAGCACCGCAACCTCCGCAGGCAAAAGAGACCTATGCATCAGGTGTAGCCTCGCCGGCGGCAAAGAAAATATTGAGCGAAAAAGAAATCGCTGCGTCCTCGGTCAAAGGGAGTGGTAGAGACGGCCGAATTACTAAAGAAGATGCGGTAAACGCCGTGCCATCGATGGGTTCGCCTACTGGGGGAAATAGAGGCGAATCGCGTTCGAAACTATCGATGCTCCGTAGAAAAGTGGCCGAGCGATTGGTCGCTGTGAAGAATGAAACTGCAATGTTGACGACCTTTAACGAGGTCGATATGTCGCCTATTTTCGAACTGCGAAAGCAATACAAAGAAGATTTTAAAGCGAAGCATGGTGTGAGTTTGGGCTTTATGTCATTCTTTACAAAAGCCGTAGTAAAAGCGTTAAAAGAGTTTCCTTCGGTAAATTCCATGATCGATGGCAAAGAGATGATTTCTTATGATTATTGTGATATCAGTATTGCCGTATCCGGCCCTAAAGGTTTGATGGTTCCGGTAATCAGAAATGCCGAAAATTTGACGTTCCGCGGTGTCGAAGCCGAAGTAAAAAGGTTGGCGATCCGTGCCCGTGAAGGTGAAATAACCGTTGATGAAATGACGGGTGGTACGTTTACCATAACCAACGGTGGAGTTTTCGGATCTATGTTATCGACTCCGATAATCAATCCGCCCCAAAGTGCCATTTTGGGCATGCATAATATTGTTGAAAGACCCATCGCTAGAGACGGTGCTATTGCCATCGCACCAATTATGTACGTTGCACTTTCGTACGATCATAGAATTATCGATGGTAAAGAATCGGTAGGTTTCTTGGTCGCAGTGAAGGAAGCATTGGAAAGCCCCGAAGAGTTATTGATGGGCGGCGATGTGAAGAAGGCTTTGGAGATGTAAATTATTGTTCGTGCTAGACCTTTCAGGTTTCTGATCGGTCAAAGTTCTGTCTTTCAATTATTTCGTGCTGCTTGAAAAGCAAAACCTGATGGGTCTTTCAATTAGTAGCACCCCAAATCTTTTCGAGAGGCCTCATCGGCATCCGGGAAACAGCGTCCCGAAGGTAGACTTTCGGGTACATAGCGTACTAAATTATGGTCGTAGAGACCGTTCGAAACAAATGCGGTAAGTTGTGCAATTTCGGTATTACTGAGGTCCAAAGGTTGAAACTGTGCTGATAGTTGTGTTTGTGGTACCACTACATTTTCTGAAATGGCCCTGTTTTTATAATCAATGATTTCCTTAACGGATATGAAACTTCCTCCGTGGCCCAAAAATTTGACATCCTTTAGATTGTATAGGGTAGGGGTCTTGAACTTATAATCATCGGCGGGATTATTCGTAAAACCGCCAAGGCCTTTTTTTGTGGCTTCATCAACAAGACCAATTATCTCGTTTTCATCGAAATCTGCCATGCCCAAAGCATGAAAATCCATTCCATTCAGGCCCGGACCGGAATGACAGGTATAGCATTCCCCTTTTCCAAAAAATAGAAGAGCGCCCTTTTTCTCATCCTCCGAAAGAGCCATTTCATTGCCCCGTAACCATTCTTGAAACGGTGCTTGGTTAGCTACAACTGAGCGTTCATAGGCCGCAATTGCAAGTCCGGCATAAAGTTTAGCGTATCTTTCGTCTACCGGTATTTCAGAAAAAGCTTTATCAAAAAGGGCTTTATACGGGCTGTTGATAATCATTTCAGGGTCGCATTTAAGGCGGTGCACATCTTGCCCGGCAATGGCCTGTATCTCTACGCCCTCGAACCCCAGATTGTTACTTTCTTTGGGAGTACCGACGGTCCAAGCGCTTTCGGTTCCGGCATTTGTCTTGGTCGCACCGAACTGTCCGTTCCAGAGCATAACATCTTGATATGCCGTATTTAAAATGGTGGGTGAACGTATGGGCTGTACATCGATAAGGGTATCGTTATATTCGGGCGACATTACGCGTGTTTCACCGAAAATACCGAAACCCATTCCACCTTCTCCGATACCCTGTTTGAGACCGCTTTGAAATCCTGCTTTTACCTGATGGCAGCTAGCACACGAATAGGTGTTCATACTTTCCGTTTTCTTTGGTGCCAAAGCGAGTCCGGTTTCATGAAAAAGTAATTTCCCTAATGCTACCTTTGCCGGTGTAATCGGATTTTTGGGGTCGCTGGGGATGTTTTCGAACGAACCGTCATCTGGAAGTAAAAGCCCATCCAAGGAGCCGTATAGGGTAGTAATCTGCTCTTCAAGTGCCGTATCCGTTTGAAGTTCAATGTAATTGTCTTCCTTATCGGCGCAAGATGTAACAAATAGTACTATGGCCAAGGATAGTGTCAGAAAAAATCTACCATATTTCATACCTAGAAAATTATTCCTCAAATAGAAGGGATTTTGACGTATTTTCAAAGAGAATTTTGGTGAATTCCATGAATAACTGTTTGAAATACAAGCATTATGTATAAATGGTATTTTCTGAAAAGTACGATAGACTTCCTACTACTTGAGATATACGCAGGCCTTTTTATAATCAATTATGGCCTTGGCTTTTTTAAGTATGTCGGCCCCGATTATACCATCAACGGGCATCGCCTTATGGGCGGTCAGTGCCTCGTTGACGTGAACAAGGTCGAAAAGTACTATTTTAAGTCTTTTTTTCTTCCAATCGCCAATTTTAATCTTATTCTTGGTAGAGATTAGCGTTTCCATATTGGTTCCTCCCGCTCCAGCAGCCTTGATTTTTGATTCCTTTGAGGTAAGTTTGAAAAATTCGATCTTGTCAAAACCCACGCAAGTGTTCGAAGCCCCGGTATCTAGTATAAACCTTCCCGTTATACCATTTATTTTGGCAGTGATTTCAAAATGATTGGTCTCAGTAAGCACCAATGGTATTTTAATGTACTTTTTTTTTCGTAGAAATTTTTTAAGGGATGACATAGTTATCAATAATATGATTCAACTGGGAGATGATAAAAAACAAAGGTAAGTTAGAGAAAGCTTTTCCCTAATAGAAAATAGAATAAAGAACAAAGGCTTTTCGATTTACTCGATAATCGAGATTTAAATGCTCCGACGCTTGCGTCGAAATCTAAGTTAAGGTTCCTTTAAATGCCTCGTGGGCTTGCCCCGAGGTTATTTGCTTTAAATCACTTCATTAAAATCGGATCATGATCAAGAGTCTTTTTTCTATTCTCTATATTCTATTTTCTTTTATAAAGATAACCCTATTTTTGCAGCATGATATTAACGGATACCCACACGCATCTATACAGTGAAGCCTTCGATGATGATAGACGGGAAGTTATAAAACGCGCCCTTGACAGTGGCATCGAACGTTTTTTCATTCCAGCGATCGATTCGACCTATACCGAAGCGATGTTCGCCTTGAAGCGGGATAATCCTGATCATGTGTTTTTGATGATGGGACTACATCCAACTCATGTCAAGGAAAATTATGAAGCCGAATTAAAGCATGTGGAAGAAATGTTGGTCGAGCATCAGTTTTATGCGGTCGGTGAAATCGGTATCGATCTGTATTGGGACAAAACTTTTTTCAAACAGCAACAGGAAGCTTTCCGTCATCAAATACGATTGGCCAAAAAGTACAAGCTGCCTATCGTTATTCATTGTCGCGATGCCTTTGATGAAATTTTCGAGGTACTCGAAACCGAGAAAAGCGATAACCTTTTCGGAATATTCCATTGTTTTACGGGTAGTTTAGAGCAGGCGAAAAAGGCCATTTCTTATAATATGAAATTGGGTATCGGCGGTGTAGTAACATTTAAGAACGGTAAAATCGATAAATTTCTAAATCAAATTCCCTTAAAACATATCGTATTGGAAACCGATTCGCCATATCTGGCCCCAGTTCCGTTTAGAGGAAAACGTAACGAAAGTGCATACCTTATGAATGTCTTGGAAAAACTATCGGAGGTTTATGGCCTATCCAAAGAAAAAATTGCCGATGTCACCACAGAGAATTCGAAGGAAGTATTTGGTATTTAAAAGCTAAACTTCTGAACCAAGTAAGAATTCAAGTATCAAGTCTAAAAAAGTTTATGAGTTTATTAGTTTAGGAGTTTAGAAAAAATGATTCTTTAAACCCGAAACCCGAAACCCGAAACCCGAAACCCGAAACCCGACCATGCGAAAACAAAAACTCAGTTTTGAACTGACCATCTTCGAATCTTTCGAAGAACTTTTAAAAGATGACCAAAAACTGATGTCAGAGGCTGTGGTAGCTAGAAAAAATGCCTATGCCCCATATTCTAACTTTCAAGTGGGTGCGGCAGTACTCATGGAAAATGGAGAGGTCGTTATCGGTAATAATCAAGAAAACGCCTCTTACCCTTCAGGTTTATGCGCCGAGCGCGTTGCTATATTCTATGCTGGGGCGAAAAATCCGGGTTTGGCCATAAAAACGATAGCAATAACGGCAACGTCTAAAAACTATGTCGTAGATAGCCCCGCAGCGCCCTGTGGAAATTGTAGGCAAGCTATCTCAGAGTATGAAGTAAAACAAAAGACTCCTATACGGTTGCTTTTAATGGGAGAGAAAGGTGAAGTGTTTCAATGTGATTCTATAGGCGATATACTTCCCTTGGGTTTCGATAGTTCTTTTTTAAAATAGGTTTTTTAGCTGATTTGGGAATTGAAATAGCTTATCGAACCCTATGCAGGGGTGACCTTCTTTATCGCACATTGGGAAATTACCATTGCACAACACGAGAAATCTATTTTCTCATCCCTTTTCTCTCTTTTCTTTTTTAGATTTTTTTTCAACTAATGATTTAATATGTATTTTTGTTTTCTTGTTTCTTCCGATTTCACGTCGGTTTTTTAGCAAGATGTGGTCGAAATCCTTTAACCGAATTCGAGACGAGTTCACTAAATAGCATCAATGAAGAAAATTACCAAAGAAGTATATCTAAAATGGTATGAGGATATGTCGTTCTGGCGGAAGTTCGAGGACAAGCTGGCCCAAGTTTATATTCAACAAAAAGTCAGGGGATTTTTACACTTATATAACGGGCAGGAAGCTGTTCTAGCAGGTTCGCTACATGCAATGGATCTCACTAAAGACCGCATGATAACGGCCTACAGAAACCACGTTCAACCCATTGGTATGGGCGTAGATGCAAAAAAGGTAATGGCCGAACTTTATGGTAAGGTTACCGGTACCTCAAAAGGTATGGGCGGTTCGATGCATATTTTTTCAAAAGAACATCGTTTTCACGGTGGGCATGGTATCGTTGGCGGTCAGATTCCGTTAGGTGCAGGTATGGCCTTTGGTGATAAATATGCTGGCAGGGATAATGTTACTTTGTGTTATATGGGCGATGGTGCGGTTCGCCAAGGAGCCTTTCATGAAGCCTTGAACTTGGCCATGCTCTGGCAATTACCGGTAGTGTTTATCTGTGAAAATAATGGATATGCAATGGGAACCTCGGTTGCTAGAACCTCACACTCCACGGAAATCTGGAAATTAGGTTTGGGCTACGAAATGCCTTGTGGCCCCGTTGACGGTATGGATCCAGTGACCGTGGCCCAAGAAGTTAGCAAAGCGGTAGAACGCGCCAGAAGTGGTGGCGGACCGACTTTTCTTGAAATGAAGACCTATCGCTATCGCGGGCATTCAATGTCAGATGCACAGCACTATCGTACGAAAGAAGAAGTGAAGGAGTATCAAAAGATAGACCCCATCACACAAGTACTCGATATCATCAAAGAGAATAAATACGCAACGGAAGATGAAATCAAGAAAATCGATGCGAACGTAAAGAAAAGGGTTTTAGAATGTGAGAAATTCGCAGATGAGTCCGATTATCCGCCCGTACGGCAACTGTACGACATGGTCTATGAGCAAGAAGATTTTCCGTTTGTACAACATAAATAAAAAGTAGATGGCAGAAGTAATAAACATGCCCCGATTGAGCGATACCATGGAAGAGGGTACCGTGGCCAAATGGTTGAAACAAGTCGGCGACAAGGTCGAAGAAGGCGATATTTTGGCCGAAATAGAGACTGATAAAGCCACTATGGAATTTGAATCTTTCTATGAGGGTACTTTATTGCATATTGGCATCGATGAAGGTGACGGTGCACCCGTAGATTCGCTTTTGGCGATTATTGGTGAAAAGGGAGAAGATATTTCAGGTTTGTTGAACGGAAGCGCTGAAAGTTCGGATACCGAAAAAAGTGAATCTTCCGCAGAAGAGGAGGTTCAAGATTCTTCTGCAAAGCAAGATAAAAAAGAAGAGGTTGCTGCGAAAACTGATGATAGATCCTCCGATTCAAGCGCATCGGCCGAAATCCCCGAAGGTGTAGAAATCGTGAAGATGCCACGTCTTAGTGATACCATGGAAGAGGGCACGGTCGCATCTTGGCTAAAAAAAGTAGGTGATAAAGTTGAGGAAGGAGATATTCTAGCTGAAATTGAAACGGATAAAGCTACAATGGAATTTGAGTCGTTCTATTCCGGTACGCTATTACATATCGGTATTCAAGAAGGAGAATCCTCTCCGGTGGATGCCGTGTTGGCGGTTATTGGGCCCGAGGGAACCGATGTCGATGGGCTATTGAACTCAAAACTGTCCGCTTCTAAAAAGAAAGTTGCCACTGCTGAAGATAAAAAAGAAGAAACAAAACAAGAAGAAACAAAGAAAGAATCTGCTTCAAAACCGGTAAGTGACGGTCAGCGTATTTTTGTTTCTCCATTGGCCAAAAAGATGGCTGCCGACAAGGGTATAGATTTATCAAATGTTTCCGGTTCTGGAGATAATGGCCGCATCGTGAAGAAAGATATTGAGAACTTTACGCCATCGACCAAAACGGAAGCTACAAAACAAACTGAAAGTCCATCTAAAACTACTGCAACTGGTGTTGCTTCGGCTCCGATAGTTTTACCGGTAGGAGAGGAAGGTAGCGAAGAGGTCAAAAATTCGCAGATGCGAAAGGTCATTGCCAAGCGATTGGCGGAGTCGAAATTTACGGCGCCACATTACTATTTGACCATCGAGGTCGATATGAGTAATGCGATGGCTTCTAGAAAACAAATTAACGAATTGCCTGACACCAAAGTATCGTTCAACGACATGGTCGTAAAGGCATGTGCTATGGCATTGAAGAAACACCCTCAAGTAAATACGACTTGGAACGGTGATACCACACGTTACAACCATCATGTACATGTTGGGGTAGCGGTAGCGGTAGATGAAGGTCTGGTAGTTCCTGTACTGAAGTTTACCGAACAAATGAGCCTTACACAAATTGGTGCATCGGTAAAAGATATGGCTGGTCGCGCACGGAATAAGAAATTGACGCCCGCCGAAATGGAAGGTAGTACGTTTACCGTTTCCAACTTAGGTATGTTCGGTATCGTTGAGTTCACTTCAATTATCAACCAGCCAAATTCAGCCATTTTATCCGTTGGTGCGATTGTTGAAAAACCCGTCGTAAAAAATGGTCAAATTGTTGTTGGTAACACCATGAAGGTGACTTTGGCCTGTGATCACAGAACCGTTGATGGTGCCACGGGCGCCCAATTCTTGTTGACGCTTCGTGCGTACTTAGAGAATCCGGTGACGATGTTGGCCTGATATTCGACCCATAAATTATTGTAAAGGCATCTTGTTTATTTCGAGATGCCTTTTTGTTTAAAAATTAAAAAATGACGCACATGAAGAACTTTATCCTGCCATTAATAGGATTGCTGATCATAAACTGTGGTTCAATTAAAATTGATGAAGCGGTTACCCTAAAAAGTGAGGAGGCTGTTAAGTTTGATCGTAGTCTTATGGAGGTGCCCAACAAGGCGAATGAACTTGTCGGGATGTCGAATGTCGTAAGCACTGCACAAGAGCAATTTACCAATTCAGATAAGATCGCCTCTATCATGGAGTTCTTGGCCTCCGATGAGTTAGAAGGAAGGGACTCTGGCGGTGAAGGTATTGCTAAGGCTGCTGATTTTATTGAAAATATTTTTGAGAAAAACGGAGTCAAACCTTATTTTTCAAGTTATCGCGATATGCTCTTGAATTTTGACCAACCTGCTTACAATATGGTTGGAGTAGTCGAAGGGAATGATCCAGATTTAAAGAATGAGTATATCATTATCGGTGCCCATTACGATCATATCGGAATTATCGAAGCGGAAAACGGAGATAATATTGCCAATGGAGCGAACGACAATGCCACGGGAACCACGACTGTGTTGGAACTGGCCCGTTATTTTGGGAACAACAAAACCAACAAACGAAGTGTCATTTTTGCGCTTTTTAGTGCTGAAGAAAAGGGGCTTCTTGGATCAAAACACTTGGCCCAAAAACTGAAAAGTGAAGATTTGAATTTGTATGCCATGCTGAACTACGAGATGGTCGGTGTACCTTTGGTCGGCAAAGACCATTTGACTTACCTCACCGGATACGAAGAATCGAATTTGGCCGAGGTAGTCAATAGCTATTCCAACGAAACATTTACAGGGTTTTTACCCAAAGCCAAAGAATTTAATTTGTTCAAGCGATCTGATAACTATCCGTTTCATGAGGCCTTCGGCGTGCCATCACAAACCTTTAGCACTTTCGATTTTACCAACTTCGATTACTATCATAAGGTAGATGATGAGAACTCGGAAATGGATTTTGAGCATATGGCCAACCTCATAAATAAGAGTATTTCGGTAATGGAAGGTATCGCAAATTCGCCTACCAAAGAAATCAAGTACAACTAATGGCAAATGTAATTGTTACAGGATCTAGCAGGGGAATCGGTTTTGAATTGGCCAAGTTATTTGCCGATGAAGGCCATCAAGTTTTGGCCTTGTCACGAAATAATAAGCCCATATCTGAACTAGAACACAAAAATATATCGAGTTTTTCTTTTGACCTTTCCGAACCTTCGGATTACGCAGACCTTGAATTTTTTCTAAAGGAAAATTGGGAGACTGTCGATATACTCATAAATAATGCGGGGCAGTTATTGAACAAACCTTTTCTTGAGACTTCGGCATCGGAATTTGAGGAAGTCTATAAGGTGAATGTCTTCGGTGTAGCCGAAATTACGAAAATCGTTCTTCCTAAAATGGGTAAAGACGGGCATGTGCTCACCATTAGTTCAATGGGTGGGGTACAAGGTAGTACGAAGTTTCCGGGGTTATCTGCATACAGTTCCAGTAAGGGCGCGGTGATTACGCTGACCGAACTTTGGGCCGAGGAATTCAAAGAAACTGGACCCTCGTTCAATGTGTTAGCCTTGGGAGCCGTACAGACCGAAATGCTGGAAGAGGCTTTTCCGGGTTATGAGGCTCCGACTACCGCTTTAGAAATGGCGGCCTATATCAAGAATTTTGCTTTGGAGGGGCCTAAGTTTTATAACGGTAAATTATTACAAGTTTCTAATAGTACGCCATGATGAAATCCTACAAATGCATCATCTTCGATTGCGATGGGGTACTGGTCGATAGCGAAGTCTTGGCCATTCGGACGTTGATCGGTTTGGCCAATGAACAGGGAGCGAATATTGAACTTAAATATGCCCTACAACATTTTAAGGGTAGTTATTTGGAAGAATGCTTCCGAAAAATAGAGGCCATAAGTGGAAAACCGTTACCCCAAGATTTTGAAACCAAATTCCGAAAGCGCTCGTTCGAGATATTCAAAAATGAACTACAGCCCGTAAAAGGAATCAAAGATGTGTTAGAAAATTTGACCGTACCTTTTTGCACGGCATCCAGTGGCCCACAGGAAAAAATCAGATTGAATCTTACCACTACCGGATTGCGCCACTTTTTCGAAGAAAATATTTTCAGCTGCTACGACATCGGAAAATGGAAACCCGATCCAGCTATTTTTCTACATGCCGCAGACGCCATGGGTTTTGGCCCGGAAGACTGTTTAGTTGTCGAAGATAGCATTGTAGGGGTGAGAGCTGCCAATGCGGGGGGATTCGACGTTTTTGGTTTTGCCGAGCTCAATGAGAATGATGATTTTGTAAAAGAAGCAACCGCTATTTTTTACGATATGGGTGAACTTATATCTATAATCGAGAGTGCCAATGAACGACATCCTTAAAAAATACCTTCCCGAAAGGGCCGTCGAACCTTCTTTGCAATTGATAAGGGAAACGGGCGTACACTTGAAAATAGTGAACGAACGCGTCACCCGCCACGGAGATTATCGTAGGATGGCGAATGGAAAGCACCAAATTACCGTAAACGCGACGCTGAACAAATATCGCTTTTTGATTACCCTGATTCATGAAATAGCACATTTAGTTGCGTTCGAAAAATACGGAAGGCTCATAAAACCCCATGGGTTGGAATGGAAGCGTACTTTTCAATATTTGATGCTGCCTTTTATTAGGCCCGAAATATTCCCTACACAGCTTTTACCCTTGTTGGCGAAGCACTTTAAAAACCCGAAAGCTAGCAGTAGTACAGATGCCCAGTTGTCAATCGCGTTACAACAATTCGACACGCAAAGTACAGATAAAACCTACGTTTTTGAACTACCTTTGGGCAGCGTTTTCCGCCTCTATAATGGCAAGCTTTATAAAAAAGGGAATAAAAGGGTAAAGCGCTATGAATGTGTTGAGGTTGCCACCGGTAAGTTATATCTCTTTCAGCCGAATGCCGAGGTGGAATTGATCAATTAATAATTGCGTAGTTACGCCATGCAGGGTGTCTCTACATTAATAACGAAAAATGAAAAATAAAAACTATTATGCAGTTTTAATGGCCGGTGGGGTAGGTTCACGATTTTGGCCGATAAGTACATCTTCTTACCCAAAACAGTTTCACGATATGCTGGGCACGGGCGATACGCTGATCCAAAAAACGTTCAAGAGATTGAACAAATTCGTTCCAACGGATAATATTCTCATTCTGACCAATGAGCGGTATAACGATTTGGTTTTACAACAGCTACCTATGGTTGCACAAGAACAAGTGGTTTTAGAGCCTGCGATGCGAAATACTGCGCCTTGTATTTTGTATGCTGCTTTAAAGATTCAAAAAATGAATCCCGATGGAGTAATGATCGTAGCGCCCAGTGATCATTGGATCGAAGATGAAGACGCTTTTGCCAAAGATGTCATCACCTGTTTTGAAAAATGTTCGACCGAAGAAGTACTGTGTACGTTGGGGGTCAAACCCTCGTTTCCGAATACGGGGTTTGGGTATATTGAATTTGAAAAAGATAATCTTTCGGAAATTAAAAAAGTACACCAGTTCCGTGAAAAACCAGATTACGACACCGCTAAGGAATTTTTGGCCCAAGGTAATTTTCTGTGGAATGCGGGTATATTCATGTGGAGTGTAACTACTATCGTCAACGCTTTTAAAATTCACCAACCTTCACAGTTTGCTCTTTTTGAAACGGGAATGTCTTGCTACAATACCGAAGAAGAATCGGCGTTTATTCAAGAGAACTACGGCAAGGCCGAAAACGTTTCGATAGATTATGCCATTTTGGAGAACTCAAAGTCCATTTTCGTGCTTCCCGCCACATTCGACTGGAACGATTTGGGCACCTGGGGCTCGCTCTATGATAAGTTGGATAAAGATGAAAACAACAACGCTGTGGTAAACAGCATGGTGGTTGCCGAAGATGCCTCGGGCAATATGATTCGTTCCCCAAAAGATAAAGTCGTGGTGGTCGACGGCCTGAAAGACTATATCATTGTGGATAAAGAGGAAGTGTTATTAATCTACCCAAAGTCCAAAGAGCAGGATATTAAAAAAGTACTGGGTAAAGTAAAGGATGCATTCGGGCAGAAATATGCTTAATCTAAGAATTTCTCCGATGGCTCTGCCTCGGATTTCCGATTTACCTCTCCTTTGGAGAGGTCCGAACTGCCATTTTCGGTAGTTCTGGGTGAGGTGAAATACAAAATTTCGGTTCCCGATGGTAATCGGGATGAAAGCGACTTACTCTTCTACGCCTTTGTCTCAGGGATAGCCGATTTCAAGAAATTTTATTACAAAATATTATGAGCGAAAATCTAGACCAAGACAATATTACACCAACAGAAGAGCCGAAAGAAAGTAAAGAGGCGGTAAAAAAAGATGTAAAAGGCCTTTGGGAAAGTACCCGAACTTTTCTTCACGAACTTTTAGACATTCGGCCGAATACGGATCAAGAGGCTACCAAGGAGGCTATAATTGCCGATATTCCATTTAAAGGGCATACTTCTTGGATTTTGATCTGTTCCATATTTATTGCTTCGGTAGGACTGAACGCAAATTCAACGGCGGTTGTTATCGGTGCGATGTTAATCTCTCCGCTGATGGGCCCGATTTTGGGTATCGGTATGTCGCTGGCTATAAACGATATTGACACCTTACGACGTTCGTTAAAGAACTTTGCCGTTATGGTCGTTCTAAGCGTGTTGACCGCGTTTCTTTTTTTTAAGATTTTCCCTTTAAAAGTTGAGTCTTCCGAGTTATTGGCGCGTACGGCGTTCGACATACGCGACGTGCTTATTGCTTTTTTCGGTGGACTTGCATTGGTTATAGCACGCGCAAAAAAAGGAACCATCGCATCGGTAATCTTCGGTGTTGCGATTGCTACGGCCTTGATGCCACCTTTATGTACGGTAGGCTTTGGACTGGCATCCGGTAATTGGGACTATGCCGGCGGTGCAATGTATCTCTTTACCATCAACACGATATTCATTGCCTTGGCTACCTTTTTGGTCATCAAGATATTACGTTTTCCTATGGTGCGTTATGCCAATTCGGCAAAAAGAAGGGCTATCGGAAGAGTAGCCTCCTTATTGGGACTTTTGGTTATGATTCCCGCAGGATTTACTTTCACGGATGCATTACAAGAGTCGTTCTTTGAAAAACAGGCACAGCAGTTCGTAAATGAGGAAGTCGCCACCTATCAGTTTGCAGATGGAGGCGGACGATTTTTGGAAAATCTAACGGATGTAGAGTACAATCATGTAACAACCTTACGAAAAGTTGTGAACTTTGTTTTAGGGAAGTCGCAACAAGAAGAAAGAAAACCGTCTATAGAGCTCGTTTTTATGGGTAATGAAAACGTACCTGAAAACATCATCGCAACTTGGAATTCACTTAAAAGTCAAAACGAAGATTATGATCGTTTGGTTGATACGGAATTACATATTATTCAAGGTTCTAAAAACGAGCAGGTCGACCAACTAAAGTATATCAACGAACTATACGAATCACAAAAAAATCAATTATCGGGAAAGGATGAAAAAATTGCTTTTTTAGAAACACAGCTTACACGCCTGAAGAAATCTGCTGCAAAACAGATTCCTTTTAAAGATATCAGTGCGGAGGCAAAGGTAAATTATGAAAACCTGGTTTCGCTGGAATACGATAATGCCGTAAAGACCGATTTTAATAAAATCGATACGCTTTCAATTTTTGAAGTTAAGTGGAAGGAGGGTATCGGTGCAAATCAGAAGTCATCTGAAAACAAGAAAATACTTGATTGGTTGAAAATCAGGTTAAAAGATAGTACGGTTCAATTGCGAAGAGTCGATAACTGAATGACCCTAAATCTTAAAAATGATTTAACTTAGGCCCATAAGCAATAACTGTTATTACCCAAGACTGGGGAATTCCTTGCCAGCAGGGTTTGGGCTAAAGCCCGTGTAGCTATCTGTTTCATGGACCCCCGGATAAATCTGGGGGCAATTGAAAAAGACAAAATTCAATTGCCACGTGCCTTTAGGCCGTGGTTGCTTGGATATTAAGATTTTCAGGGCTTTAGCCCAACTCCCGCTGTCCAATTCAAAAACAAGTATTGACTAAGTGCCTAATTCAAAAAAAGATTATAAATTTCCTAATTTAGGAGAGTAGAAGTTTAGGAGTTTTTTTTTTGTCTACCGTCTACCGTCTACCGTCTACCGTCTACCGTCTACCGTCTGATTAAGAAACCGCTTTCAACTTTTTAATCGTCTCGTGCGATAGCTTTTCTTCTGCATAAGGCTTAGT
>ENA-ORXM01001763-ORXM01001763.1-marine-metagenome-genome-assembly--contig:-NODE-1763-length-28411-cov-3.693266_pt1 | contig 28411 bp, 24 predicted proteins | sample MGYA00237867_ERZ511480 | MGnify/ENA primary metagenome ERZ511480 (study PRJEB26309, sample SAMN06266103) | marine metagenome | isolation source: Algal blade | place: United Kingdom:Sidmouth, United... | reverse complement strand
CAAATCGTCAGCTTTGCCGAACTGCGTGAGGCTGCGCCCGATGCGCCGATACTCTCGAGAGAAACCGGCGTCAACCGCCGCTACGGTCAAAACCCTTATGTTGGCTATGACGACATAGACAGCCCCGCTTTTCTCTTTAAAGGAGAGGCAGATGGTCGTTTAGCCCCTAAAGAACGTGTCGTCAGCGTAGACCGACCTGAAGAGGCAGTGGCTTATCCTTTTGCAGCTTTGGAAGAGGCCCGCGTCGTCAATGACAACGTGGGTGTCACCCCTGTTGTTCTTTTCTGGCAAGAGGGCGCGTCTAGCGCACTCGATGCAGGGTCTATTGCAGATGGGCGCAATGTAGGGTCTGTGGGTATCTTTAACCGAACGGTGGACGGTCAAACCCTAAGCTTTAACTGGGACGGCAACGCGTTTCAAGATGAAGAAACGGGTAGCACCTGGGACATTTTGGGCAGAGCCACCGACGGTGAGCTAGCAGGTAAGCAGCTGCAAGCTGTCGTGCACGACAATACACTTTGGTTCGCCTGGGCCGCATTCAAACCCGAAACGCGCATCTATTCAAACTAGTCATTCGTCCAAGTCTGAGTCATCAAACTCAAAATTACAGCTTTACGATGATTCAGACTCTACACTTTTTGCATTAATCGCCGGGTTCATATCTTGCTAAACGGTAACTCCCGTACATAAGGGGCAAAACTGTGCTCAACGCGGTTAGAACAAGTAGCATTAGTAAAACAAGACCACCTTGCGGGGTCCACCAGACAAATGCATTTGGATTACGTAGGGCTTGCCAGGCAGGCCACGCCAAGATAAGCGTCATAGTGGCAGCATAAGCAAGGGAAAGTGCCATGTACAACAAGCCACCCGCCGCCATCGGAATTTCACTTGGGGTGGTGGCGTTGAATTTGGGAAAAGCTGCGCCTAAACCGACACCTAAGCCTGTTGTCGCCAGGGCCGCACAAAAACCTGCCACAGGACTTGCCCAAGCAAGGGTGGAGCTGACATCCAAGAGTAAAGACGCCGCTACACCTAAACCCGCGCCGAGCAGCAACATGGCGGGCAACGTGTGCCAGAACTTGCTCATGACAATACTGCGGGCACTCATCGGACCTGTTTTGAGCATCCAGAAGCCTTCACCCTCGAGACTCACAATCGGATAGGTCATGCGAATACCCACACCTGAAAGTAAAAAACCCATAAAGAGCAGGTTCATAGTGCCGAGCGCGTCCCTGAACCTTTGCGAATCTAAGCCGTCAATTGTAAAGCTACCGACACTGAATAGATAAACACCCGCCAAAGCGACCAGAACAAGTAGTTGCGACCACTGCGTCGGGTCTCTGAAAAGAAGCTTGATGTCTTTAGCAACGATAGCCCCTGTTTGTCCAAAACGCTCTAAAAAACGTTCATAAAAGGGCGTGGGGCGGGCCTTAGGCTCGAGCTTGGGCGAGCCTGAATCGAGCGAGCGAATCCAGCCCTCGCGGTAGGCAAAGGCGGCGAGCGCGGCGACGAGCCATAAGGTTGCCATTGCAACGACAGCTAACACAAATGCGCCAGGTGTCACTGTTCCCGTAAGTGCGCCCCAGACAGCTTGCGAGGTCCAGCTTGTGGGCAACCAGCTTATTTCAAACGAGGCAAAGCGCCGCAGGAATACGGCAAGTTCCTCGAGCGACATATTGGCAAGCTGTTCAGGCCGCAGGGCACGTAAGCCAAAAATAAAGACGGCGGCGAACATTACGCTCGCGCCTGTAGCAACCTCTTTAACACGCCCGGCGGGTGCTACACGCATGAGGACCAGAGCGAGTAAACAACCCAGCGCCACAGGTAACGCGTAAAGGGCCATGACCGCCGCTAGGGCCAGCAGATAGTAGCTCCAGACCGCGTCTCGCTCAATACCCAGCGCCAGCAGCACAGGCAGAGTAAAAAGTGCCGGAAGCATCGCAGCCGAAACGTAGGTTTCTGCTACCTTCAAGTTAAAAACTCGAGTGGGCGATACGGGCAAACTGAGTAAAAATGGCAAATCGTCCGAACTGTAAAGCGTGTGAACGGCGGTCGTTAAAACGCTAAACGTCACCCCAAGAATCAGCACCAAAAAGAGGGTCTCGAGACTGCGCTGTAAAATAGCCTCAGCAATATCCTGGTTACCGAAACGCAAAAAACCGTCAACGAAGCGCACCCCGCGGCGTGTCGCTGTAAAGACCCCCCAATAAACGAGCAAGAGCAAACTTAAGCCAATGAGATACCCGCCTGGTCTGCGCCGCATACTGTTCCAGCTACCGCGTAAACGCATGGTAAAGAGTAAAAAAGGCTGAACAGTTGGTGATTGTGCGCTTGCAGGGGGTTTCGCGGACGCTTTAATCACAGAGCCACACTCATAACTGAGGAACGCTCATACGCTTACCTCAGCTCGAGCCTCGCTGTTACGCGCCTCTTCGGTAAGCTGTAAAAAGATGGCCTCTAAGTCAGCGCTGGCGTTACCTACCCGTGTGCGCAACTCGGACAGGGTGCCTTCAGCGGCAATAGCGCCTTTGTTGACCAAGAGCACGCGGTCAGCAACCTCCGCAGCAACTTCCATCGAGTGGGTGGTGAGCAGGACCGTTCGACCTTCGCGCGTGTAATTTTTCATGAGTTCGCGCACCTGCTTAGCCGCGCGGGGGTCAAGCCCGACCATCGGTTCGTCAATTACTAAAACTTGAGGTTCATGTAAGAGGGCGCCGATAAAAGTCAGTTTCTGCCGCATCCCGTGGGAGTAGGTCTCAACAAGTTCATTGCCAAAATCTTCTAAACCGAAAAACTCGAGCCAATACTGCGCCTTCGACGCGCCATCAGAAACATTGCGAAGATTGATTAAAAAACGCAAGAGTTCACGTCCAGTAAGCTTCTGATAAAGATAGGGACGGTCAGGCACATAGCCTAGATTTGCTTTGGCCTTGACACCTTCTTTCACAACGTCAAAACCGGCCAGTCGAACGTTACCCTCAGTTGGACGGATTAACCCTGTAATAGCCTTTATCGTAGTAGATTTTCCAGCCCCGTTTGGCCCTAAGAGCGCCAACACTTCACCGGGATGCGCCGTGAAGGAGAGACCGTTGACGGCAGTAACTCGGCCGTAGCGCTTGACGAGTTGGCTTACTTCAATCATGGCAGGGGGATTCCTATAGGCGTCGTCGACATTTCAACTTCCTAACGTCATTAGGGGAAAGTAGAAAGGAAAAAGGAGAAAGCTAATTTTCTTTCTCTTCTTCACCCTACACTCAAAGGGATAAGTTCGTAGCCAACCGAGGCATGTGTCAGTGACATTTAATCCGACATTTAACCCTAAAAAGCCCCTACTCAGCTTAGCAGAGTAGGGGCTAGTGAACGAAAAACGACTAGTTTGTTTGTGCAGAGGTAACTTCATTTAGAAGTGCATCGTACGCGACTTGCAGCGCGTTGTCTGTTGCTAAATCCACGAGCGCCTCACCCTGATTTTCGCTTAAGCTACGCGTTGGACCTGTGGAAACGAAGTTGAAGTTACCCTCGTCATCAGCAACTGCTGTGCCGATAACGACGCCGCCCGCTGAAAGCTCGAGTTCCTGACCAGGGTCAGCGCCGCGACCATCGAGCGAAATAACGTCGGGATAGCGGTTATCATCCGCGTAGATATCGGGCGTAATGCCGACATCTGCAATGCTGTTGCGCTCGGGCGTTAACCACTCGAACGAAACATAGGCGAGTTGCCCACCGTCAGAAAGCGTAATGACGTTTTGTGCCACGCCCTTACCAAAGGTTTCCTCACCGACGACAAGCGCGCGTCCATTTTCTTGCAGAGCGCCCGCCACAATCTCTGAAGCTGAGGCCGAGTTTTTGTTGACAAGCACAATCATGGGCAAGTCAAACGCGTTCGCGTCGGCACTGGCAATGCGCTGCGTCACCTTACGCGCCCGCTGGAAGACGATATCGCCCTCGCTTAAAAATTCGTCCGCGACTAAGATGCCCTGGTTTAAGAGGCCGCCGCCGTTGTCGCGCATGTCCAGAATAAGCGAGGTAATGCCTTGCGCTTTAAGCTCTTCGATATGCTCGACCATTTGCTCGTAAAGACGCTGGTTGGCAAAAGTCGAGAGGCTTAAGTAACCCACATTCTCAGGCAACACAGTCGATTCAACACTAACAATGTCAATGGTGCCACGCTCGATATTAAAGACAACGGGATCTTCTTCACCAGGGCGCAACATTTCGATATTAACCACAGTGCCTTTAGGACCGCGCACCACGTCAGCGACTTCACTCGGGTTGGACTCGGACACATCTATCCCATCAACCTCGAGAAAAATATCACCGCGTTTGATACCTGCGTTCCAGGCAGGGCCGTCACGGTAGACATTCAAAATCTCGACACCCTCACCCGTTTGACGGTTGCGAATCGAGAGAACAGCGCCGATACCCTCGAACGAGCCCGCCATGTCCTGATTGCGACGCGCGGTTGCCTGGGGGTCAGCGTAATAAGTAAAGGGGTCTTCTAGGGACTCGAGCATGCCGTTAATCGCACCCTCGATAATTGCCTCATCCTCGACATCGTCAAGATAGTTCGACTTGAGCGCCCCGTAAGTTTGAATAAAGGCGCGCCCCGCCGAGGTATTTAAAAATTCTTCTGAATAGTCGCGCTGACGCTGGGCGTAAACAGCGACCAAAGACAGTGAGACGAGAACGACAATAAACCAGTTACGTTTCATAAATCCTCCACACAAAATTTCCGAGATTGCTTCATAACACCAAGTATAGCTGCCTATGTGAGCCTATTCGGTAAGGTTTCATACCTGCTTTTGAAACCGCGTGTCATTTCCAGCGAGATAGTGCGTCTGTTGGGGGGACGAAGATGAGGGGGATGTGTGAAGAGGGTTGAGGTGGACTCGAGTCCGCACGCAAAAATTGCAGTTACCCACGCGCTCTTCGTAGCCTGGTACATATGCGCGTCCGTGCTGCAAAACAAATGTTAGCGTGCCGATATGATGGGATAAAGTTTCATCATGGGTCCTTGACTCAATAATCACCTAGTAAAAACTCTGGGAGGGTTTTACATGTCACGTTTTGTTCGTCATCTATTTACGTTGTTGTTCGTCGTGCTGGTAGTTTCGGCGTGTAGTTCTAAACCTGAAAACATAAAGCCAGATACGACAGTCTTTGGCTTTTCGGTTGACCCCATAAACCAAACGGTAACGATAAACGAAGCAAATGCTGCCAGCTTGAGTTCGCAGCAGACGTCAGGTGAACCGAGAGTACTGACCAATACGGAGTTACAGCTTGCAAGTTACGATTTTGCCTTTTTGCCAGGCAACATCCTCAGAATTGAAGCAAGTTTCATTAATCAAACCAAATTTTCCCAGGATCCTTCGGCGTTTAGCCAGTTAAGCTTTCGTCCTGATAATATTAGTTCTAATATTAACTCAGTAGAACCTACTGTGACCGCCGATGATCTAGGTGGAGACGGCATATTACAACCTGCTGAGACGACCAAGCAACTTATTTTCGAGGTCGAACACGCTGGCGTTAACTTTAACTACCGAGTTGTAGCAACTGCTGTAGTTACCTCTGTCAGTACAGATATTTGTACTGATCCAGGCGAGAGAGTCCTGATTCCAGACGATCTCCTTCGAAGAGAAATTGAAAGGAGTTTGCAAAAAACAGATATCACTTGCACCGATATGCAAACTCTTGAAGGTGTAATAATTCGTAGCAACGGGGTTACAACCCTAGCAGGTCTCCAGACAGCAATCAACTTAAAAGCTTTAGTTCTAACGGGCTTTCAGGGAAGTATTGACCTTGAAACTATCAGTGGACTCACCCAATTAGAAAGCCTGGAACTACCATCTTCCAGGATAAGTGACCTGACGCCTCTGACTAATTTGACGGAATTGACTCACTTAGAATTAAGAGGTAACCGGATAAGTGACCTGACGCCTCTGACTAATTTGACGGAGTTAACCTTTCTAGATCTTTCCATCAACAAAATAAGTGACGTGACGCCTCTAAGCAATAAGTCAAAATTGATTGAACTAAGAATCGGAAGAAATCAGATTAGTCACGTAACACCTTTAAACAGCTTAAAAGCTTTAGTTTCTCTAGAGTTAAGAGACAGTCGACAGCTCAAAAATGTCACACTTAGCAGTCTTCCCGAACTGAAAGCCATTTCTCTCTTCGGTGATACGGCAGTAGAAACCTTGGTGCTTAATGATCTCCCGAAGCTTCTTGCTGTGAACCTTAGCCGTCAGGACACAAGTGGTCAGTTAAAACGGGTTGAGCTTTCTAACCTTGACAGCATCGAGCAACTAGTAGCTCGTGATCATCAGATCTCTGAACTATCTATAACCAACCTACCCAACTTAGTCAGGTTAGACTTACCTGAAAACCAGTTAAGTGACCAGATATCTCTTGAAAACCTACCCAGCTTACGTTCGGTGATCTTAGGTGACAATCGAGTAAGCGACCTGACTCCTTTTCAGAACTTTACGAACCTGACAAACTTGGACCTTACCCGAAATCAGATAGACGATGTAGCGCTTCTCAGCGAGTTTGTAGAATTAGATGTTTTAGGTCTAGGCGATAATCAGATAACTGATCTTTCACCTCTTGTCGCCAATCCCGATTGGGGCCAGAATTTTAATAGTTTCTTTATCTGGGGAAACTGTCTTGATCTGACAGAGGGTTCTGTAGACCTAGTCAATTTGCAGACCCTAAAGGAACGTAGTCCGGACGCTCGAAATTTCATTTTCGAACCTCAAAAGACTGATTGTTCACTCTGAATCTAGCTTGAGCCTCGAATACTATATACTTAAGGAGTCACCAGTGTCCAAACTTAGCAATCAGAATAAAAGAGTCGTATTAGCACCTTCAAGCAAAGAGCCTTTCAAGAAGCCCAAACTCACTTATATTGAACCCAAACTAAACAAGCAGGGCAAAGTCGCTTCTGTCACGCAATCTTTCTTCGGCAGCTTCTCACCCTAAGAACTAATAGTTCAATCAAGTTGCAGCCCGTGGTAGAAAGTTCAAACCACGGGCTATGTACTTTTGTGCGCTTTATACTGAACCTTAGTATAGTAACCTCATGCCCCTAAAAGACGACCTGATTTTAAGAAGCCTCGAGCAACTTGCCGAGGTCGTACGCGCCCTTGCTGGCAACGTGAGCACCCAGGCGATAGAAGAGGCGGAGGCGACGCTGGCAAATGCCTACCGTCAACACACAGGCTCCGAAGCAAAGCTGTTCCGGCAGTTACCTAGCGAACAGCTTTTAAGTGTTTTGAGCAGCGCAGGTGCGCTCGACAAAGAGAAGGCTTATCTAATTGGCTCTATGTTCAGTGTCGATGCGCGTTTGGAACAAGCTAAGGGCAATGACGCGCCTGTAAACCTGCAACTCAAAGCGCTGGACTTGCATTTGGCAGCGGCGAACGCTGAGCTGGATGTTGAAGACAATGACGAGCAAATTGAGCGCTTGCTGGGCGAGCTTAGCGTCTACGTTTTACCCGACGCGACCCAGTGGCGACTTTTTGACTATGCGGTTATAAGTAAGAACTATGCCGACGCTGAGGATAGGCTTTTTGGGCTACTCGAGCGCCTAGGAACTACCCAGAGCGTCCAAGGACGCGGTGAAGCCTTTTACGCCCACTTGCGCAAAATGAACGACTCGACGTTAGCGGCAGGTGGACTTCCTCGAGATGAAGTTGAAGAGGGCTCGAGTGCCTTTGCTGCACGTTTTGTAAAGAATTCATAAAAGCAAAACAGTTACCGCGAAGCCTGCAACCCACTTTTAGTGGCTCCTGACTTCGGGATAAACCCAGTCGTCTAAATTTTTAAACTTTAACCACAGGCAACCAGAACCGGAATTTGCTTTGAAATCAGATCGTATGCTTTGGCGTAACCATCAACTTTTAAATAGAGGCGTACATATCTGTCCACTTTGGGTCTAATGACGATATCTTGGGTGGTGACGATATCTGGGGCACCTCCGCGCTCGATTTGATACTTAACTGTAACCGTGTTGGTACGTGAGTTGTAATCAACATATCTGCTACCCACTGTAAGAGTTTCACGCCCCACAACCTCGCCCCGTTCACCACTTAAATAAGATTCCCAACTGTCAAGGTCACCGTCAAAGGTGAATGTGTAAGTCAAATTGGTGGTGCGGTCATCGCAAATCACAAACTCATAGTCACCGTCAACATCGACATCTGCCTGATAATCTGTATCGAAACTGGCTCTGTAAATATCCAGGTCGGGGGGTAACCCTGGTACGGGGCCAGGACCTGGTTCACCTGTAATCGTGATTTCGCAGGCGGCAAGGAGCACTGCCATTAAAGCTATAAAGCCAAGTTTGGTTAAAAAGTTCAAGTTCATAGTTGCCTCTCTAAGCAAAGTTTCGCCCTCTAGCATAGTCCTAAATGACGACATGTGGGTAACAAACACTTAATTTCTTGTTAAGACTTTATGTAATGAGGCTTTGAAGGACACTGCGCTTTGAATCCAATAACCTCACGGCAATAGGTTCTCAAAGCTCCAACCTTCAACCGCGCTTCGAAAACCTTGTCATAATAAGCCCATGTCATTATCATTTGCTCTTATCGGTGCTGGCAATATTGCCAAGGTCCAAATCGAAGCTATCAAACATATTCCAGGCGCTAGGGTCGCGGTTATTTGTAACCGTACCGAGGCGACGGGTCGCGCTCTGGCAGAAACTTGCGGGGCAGACTGGACCGCTGACAGTGCAGCAGCCGTTTCCCGCGATGACGTCGATATCGTGTCTATATGCACACCGAGCGGTGCTCACCTGGAAGCAGCTGTACTCGCGGCTGAGGCGGGTAAACACCTTATTGTCGAGAAACCCCTCGAGATTACTCTCAAGCGCATCGACCAAATTATCGAAGCGGCCCAGACAAACGGCGTCAAACTCACCTGCTTTTTTCCCAACCGTTTTATGAGCGGGGTTAGGAAAGCAAAAGAGGCGGTGGACGCAGGACGCTTAGGACAGCTTGTTTTTGCCGACGCCTTTGTGCGCTGGTACCGCGACCAGGCTTATTACGACGTGGGCTGGCGTGGCACCTGGGCGCTAGATGGCGGCGGCGCACTCATGAACCAATCGATTCACAGTATCGACCTGCTTCAGTGGTTAGCGGGTCCTGTCAAAAGTATTTACGCCCGTACGACCACGCTCAATCACGACATAGAAACCGAGGATACAGCCGCTGCCCTACTCGAGTTCACACAGGGCGGCATGGGGAATATTCAGGGCTCGACAAGCTGCTGGCCCGGCGACCCTGCTAAAATCGAACTGCACGGCACAAAGGGCACGATTGTTTTAGAAGAGGGGCGTATTACGAGCTGGCAACTTGCTGATGCGAAAGAGGGGGAAGAGGAGGCGATGGTGGGTCTCGAGCAAAGCTCTGGCAGCGGCTCAGCTGACCCAATGGGTATTAGCTATGAAAACCACCGCCAGCAGATGCTCGACATGATAGACGCGATTGAAAATGACCGTGAACCGCTCATTCCTGGCAAAGAAGCGCGTAAGGCTGTGGAGATTATTTTGGCAATTTATGAATCAGCGAGAGAAAGTCAAGCGGTTATGTTGGAACATGCTGGTTCATAGACTTTAGTTTTTGATAAAGCTTTACTTGAAAAAGCATGAAACGCCTGCTATCTTTGGTAGGACTTCTTGCAAGTCGGTGTGTCTCGTTCAATTCTTGTAGTTGACTAAGCAGTTTTGCACTGCTCGAGTTCCCCTTTATACCTACCCTTTCACATCTACCTGGAGGTCTATCATGGCACGTAAACTCAGAGATTACCAAGAAAGCCCTTCCTTTTGAGGTCACTAGCAAACGCAGGAAAGGTTTCCCCTCAGAAACAAGTGTCAAACGCGGTTTAAGAGTGGTTAACGGCAACAAGGAACTCATCGAGAAGCTCGGGCGCAACGACCTTTGTCCGTGCGGTTCTCGGAGGCGTTTTTAAACGGTGCTGTTTGAAGTCTAAAGCTTACGATGGCGTTAATCGTCACTACTATTTACGCGAAGACTAGTTTTCTTAACTATGTCCAGATGCTCACTAATAGAAAAACTCTATTAGCGAGCATTTCAATTATCGTCAGACTCACTCTACTCTCGCGTTTCTGCTTTTAGTCTTTCATTAACAGCGACTGTGTGATGACGACCTGTATCTTTGCTACAACAATTTTGTTAGGCTAAGCCAAACCAATTTTCAGGAGGTAAAGATGCGATTTATCCGCATGGTTGGAATCAGTGTCCTTGTTTTGCTTACGACTTTGGGCTTTGCTCAAAGCAATATTTCCATTGCTACGGGCGGAACGGGTGGGGTGTATTACCCTACAGGCGGCGCTTACGCCGAGCTTATCAACAATTATTTAGAGGGCTACTCCGCCGTTGCCGAGGTCACAGGCGCGTCGGTCGAGAACGTGGCGCTTATCTCGAGGGGTGATTCGGATATTGCCTTAGCGCTAGCCGACACCGTATACCAGGCTTATTCAGGTGAAGGTCGCTTTGGCGAGGGCGGTGAACTGCCTCAACTTGCAAACTTACGCGCTTTAGGTAGTGCCTACCCAAATGCTGTGCATATCGTTACGCTCGAGGGGTCAGGCGTGACCTCGCTTTCAGATTTGGCAGGCAAGCGTGTTTCGGTTGGCGCACCTGGTTCGGGTACGGAAGTCTCGGCTCAGACGATTCTGAATGCCAACGGCCTCACCTATGATGATATTGACGAGCAACTGCTTAACTTCAACGAAACCACCGACGCCCTGCTTGACGGGCAAATCGACGCAGGTTTCTTAAGCGTTGGACCACCCACCAGCTCGATTCTTAGCCTGGCTGAATCGCGTGACATCAATCTTGTTTCTTTAACCGAGGCAGAGGTCGCTGCCGCGCTGGACGCCGACCCCACCTTTGCGCCCTACACCATCGCTGGCAGTACCTACAAGGGTCAAGAGGAAGACGTGGCGACCCTCGGTACACCCAACGTTATCGTCGTTTCGGCTGAAATGGACGAGGAACTCGCCTATAACTTCGTCAGCGCCCTTTATGAGCACATTGATGAGGTCATTAACGTTCACCCGTCAGCCAATGACACCACACCTGAATTCAGTCTCGCCTCGACCCCCATTCCCCTGCACCCCGGCGCATTGCGCTATTACCAGGAAATGGGTATGGAAATTCCCGAGCGGTTGATGGGAGAATAAGCCTCTGACTTGGCTGCAACTTTGGGGTAGGCACACGGGCCTACCCCTACTTTTTTTGCTTGGGGCGTGGGTTGGGTCATGGGTCGGGGCACAGGGGGCGTTTCTCGAGGTAACAAATGGTGATGACAACACGCTTTACAATATCCCGCTGTCTGACACACCCACTTGGATTATGCGCTGGAACCACTCGGTGACGGGTGTTACCGTGAGCGATTACTATTACTGGAATGGCAAAGAGATGCTCCTAACCGACTCACATACCCCCGCTTTTGACGCTGGGCTCGGGCACATTCCGGGTCGCGGCACGCTGAGTTCTGACGGTGACCAAGGTTACTGGATTACAAGTATTGACGAGCCCGTTCCTGGCAAAACTTATTTACTGCGGGTAGGCTCGAGGGCGGTGGGCCACCACATCGTCCATAATGGCGTTATCTATTCTTTAAGTGAGGTCGCCGCGAATGAACGCGTGCGAATTGAGGTGGTCCTAAGGTGAGCGAGTCCGTATCTGTCGAAGCCCCCACAACAAGTGAGCCTAACTTAGGTAAATGGACGCTGATTGCGGTCAGCGTATTCGCCATTGGCCTCTCGCTCTTTCAAATCTATACGGCGGGAATCCGCTCACCCGGTGCGTACTATCAGCGCGGCGTTCACCTGGCACTCGTTATGTCACTCGTCTTCCTCTTATTTCCGGTATTTGGCAGAGAACGTAAACGCGGGGTGCTGGGCTGGGCCATTGACCTGGGCTTTATTGCAGGCTCACTCTACCCTATTTGGCACATGCTTTTTGACTTGGAATCCTTTGCGCGGCGGGTCGGCTTTGCGAATAGGACAGATATTATTGCAGGCGCTATTTTAATTATCGTGCTGCTCGAGGCTTCACGGCGCGTTATCGGCATTACGATTACCATTATCGGCCTGGTGTCGATTATGTACGCGATGGCAGGTGAGCGCGGCACGCTGCCGTGGCTGGGCGAGTTTTTACCTGGTATTTTAGAACACCGCGGCTACCGCATCGACCGGATTGTCTCGCAACTTTATATGGGGCTCGAGGGTATCTTTGGCTTACCCCTAGGCGTGGCAGCAACGGTGGTGTTTATCTTTGTGCTGTTCGGCGCGTTTCTCGAGACCACAGGCGCAGGGCAATTCTTCATCGACCTGGCCTACGCCGCCGCAGGTCGGCAGCGCGGGGGTCCAGCAAAGGCCGCTGTCGTTGCCTCGGGCTTTATGGGCTCAATCTCAGGCAGCGCGATTGCCAACGTCGTCACCTCGGGCGCGTTCACCATCCCACTTATGAAAAAGCTCGGCTATAAACCCGAAGAGGCGGGCGGCGTTGAAGCAGCCGCCTCGACAGGCGGACAAATCATGCCGCCGATAATGGGAGCGGGTGCATTCTTAATTGCAGAATATACACAGCTTCCCTATTTAGACATCGTCAGACTGAGCGTACTGCCAGCCATTCTGTATTTTGCCACCGTTTACTTATTCGTAGATATTATCGCTGCCAAACGCGGTATGACAGGCATGAATGAATCAGAGCTGCCCAAGGTGGGCGAGGTCATGAAAGCGGGCTGGTATTTTCTGGTTCCGCTCGGCATCCTGATTTACTTCTTGCTGCGGAATGTTTCACCCAACCTAGTCGGTTACGTCGCCATTATGTCGATTCTAGCCATATCGGTTTTACGCTTTTTCATGCGGCGCTATCTCTTCTCGCAGCCAAAGGGGGAAGAAGAGAAACGTGCGCCGCTACTGGCCCTACGCTCGGGTGTCAACAATGTGATTGTGGCGCTCGAGTCCGGTGCTAGAAACGCCGTACCTGTTTCGATAGCCTGCGCTATTGCAGGAGTCGTGGTCGGCATGATTGGCCTAACAGGTTTAGGCTTAAAGTTCTCCGCGCTGATGATAAGTTTTTCGGGCGGCAACCTATTGCTGGCACTGGTACTGCTGATTTTGGCAAGTCTGGTGCTTGGCATGGGTTTACCTGTAACCGCGAGCTATATCGTTTTAGCAGTCTTAGCTGCCCCTGCCCTGGAAAACGAGTTTGGTATTCCCCTCATTATCGCGCACCTCGTTATTTTCTGGTACTCGCAAGATTCTAACGTGACGCCACCTGTAGCTTTAGCTGCCTTTGCAGGGGCTGGTATTGCCGGGGCTGACCCTATGAAAACGGCGGTTGAAGCCTGGAAGTTTGCCAAGGGCCTCTACCTTATCCCGCTGTTCATGATTTACAATCCAGAAATTATTGTCGGCGGTCCAGTGCTGCTCGTTGCCTGGAATGTGCTGACCGCAATCGCGGCGTTAGGGGCGTTTACGGCGGCGCTCGAGGGCTACATGTTCACCTGGATGTACTGGTTTTCACGTATTTTGGTCGCTATAGGTGTGGTCTGTATTTTCTGGCCGAGTTTCTCCATCGAGGTCATAGGCCTTATCATTATTCTGGTTGTTCTAGGTATCAATTTCTTCAAACTTCGCCGCGAGGGCACAGGGCCGACCACTACAAGCAATACTTAGTCAAGGCGTTCTGCGGGCCTCTGCTTACTCTGGCACCCCATCTGGCAAAGCAATCTCACCACTTCGGCCTAAGGCTCGCATGAGTCTGTCGGGTCGGTCCGTGACTATTCCGTCTACACCGAGGCTAATCAAGCGCTCCATATCACTCACCTCGTCCACCGTCCACACATGAACCTGCATATTTTTCCGGTGGGCAGCCCTGATAAAGCGTTCTGATACAATCTGCAAATCCCCTTGATATTCGGGGACTTGCAACGCTTCAGCAGGAGCGCGGGCTAATCTTGCTAAGGAGAGCCGCGTCAAAATATAGAAATTGCGAATTTCAGCTGGGGTCGCTGACGTTGCTACTTCAGGACACCGTTGACGGAAGTCCTTCATTGCCTCAGCGTGGAATGAGCCGACCATCACATCAGTTTCCCTAGCCTGTATACGAATAAGGTCACACAGCTGCGCAGCGATACTGGGCTCGAGCTGCTTTATTTCGATGTTAATTTTGTACTCTGGAAACGCTTCGAACAGCTCTATTAAAGTGGGAACACGTAGCCCTTGCCCGCGGTAGGGAAAGCTTTGGCCCAAACGCTCGGGCGACCACCTGAAACCAGCATCGAGCAACTGAAGGTCTGCAAGTAATGTCTCTTTAACAACGCCAGTACCATTTGTGGTCCGGTCTACCGTATCATCGTGAATCACGACGAGTTCGCCGTCTAGAGAGGTGTGTACGTCTAGCTCGAGCACGTCCACCCCCAATTGGGCGGCTTGTTCAAACGCGTAGAGGGTATTGCTGGGCCAAACACGGTCACCGCCCTGATGCGCCATCACTTGAAGCTCGCCCCACATGCCTGCTAGATAAGGATGTGAGGGTCTGGGTTTTGCGGTGGTTAAGAAAAAACTCAGGGCAACGAGCGTCAGGCCCGATAAACCCAGGATAATATGGGAGCGCTTCATAAAATTTCCGTTTTTAACGTTTAGGTTTTATCTTCGTCGCCCGTGTCAATGACGGGAATATCTGTTTCGAGTTCAAAATCTAGATCAAGCTCGATTTCAGGCTCGAGTTCACTCAGCACTGCGTTCTCGAGTTCGCTGCCAACCGGCGTGACCGTGGGTTCTTCCGCAACTGGCTCATCTTTCTTGTCAGTTTTAGCAGCCTTTTTAGGTTTTCTACGCTTCTTTTTGGGTGCTTCTTCTACAATCTCTTTGCGAACTTCAGTACCTGCGTCGGTATCTAGCACAAGCAAAGATTGCGGGTTATCCTCACGCAGGGCCAGCACAAGGGCGTCGTGAATCGTCACGAGTTCGTGGTGAGTAACCTTGATAACACCGGAATTTTTAACAGCGGCGTGGCGTATCCAAAGCTCGATAGCCCCCATCGCCGAGCGAAGCTCAGCGTTGCCAGGTTTCCGACGCTCAGGCGTCTTGGGTTTACCCATAGGTAGCGAGCGAAACGTTACCTCTCAAAACTTTATCGCGCTGAAAGCGGTCAAAATGTCTGAGTTCGCCAAGGTGAAAGTGGCTTTCGCAAAGACAGGTCTGCCAAACTAACCTGGGCTGGCTGTTTGGGTCTGTCTCAATGTGAAAGCGTTCTTGAAGATTCTGGCTCATAAGCTAAGTTTATCTCAAATACTCCTTATAAAAGTTTAGCCTCATCACGCGCAAATGTCAGTGCGTTTTGACCCCAGAGCATATTGAAGATAGGTTAGGTGGGCCGCCAACATAAAAGTAGACATAAAAAGGGACAGAGTTCTCACCCTGTCCCTCACTGGGGTCTAGTTTACCCTATTCCAGAAAATCGCGTAGTTTGCGGGTACGACTCTCGTGGTACTTGAGCTTACGCAACGCTTTATTCTCGATTTGTCGAATGCGCTCGCGGGTTACGCCAAAATATGCACCGACCTCTTCAAGCGTGTGCTCGCGCCCGTCAACGAGACCCTTACGAAGCTTGAGGACCATGGCCTCGCGCTCGTTCAGTTTGTTAAGGGCTTCCTCGAGTTCTTCACTCAGAATCGTTTTACTGGCCTGCTCAACGGGTGATTCGATGTTCTCGTCAGGAATAAAATCACCGTAGAACGAATCCTCTTCGTCGCCAATGGGCGTTTCCAAGCTAAAAGGCTCACGGGTGAGTTTAAAGGCTTCTTCAACCTTTTCAGCATTCCAGTCAGGCCCCATTGCATCCGCAATTTCCTCATATGAGGGTTCGCGAGAGAGTTCTTGCTGGAGTCTGCGAGCTGCACGGGTGAGCTTATTTATCGTCTCGACCATGTGCACCGGAATACGGATAGTGCGCGACTGGTCGGCAATAGCGCGGTTAATCGCCTGGCGAATCCACCAGGTAGCGTAGGTCGAGAACTTATAACGGCGGCGATATTCGAATTTTTCCACCGCGCGAATAAGCCCCTGATTACCCTCTTGAATCAGGTCGAGAAAGCTCATACCGCGACCATTGTATTTTTTGGCAATGGACACGACAAGGCGCAAGTTCGCTTCGATAAGGTGTTGACGCGCAAGTTCGCCGTCTTCAACGACACGGTCGAGCGAGCGTTTTTGGCGCTCGGTCAGCTCATCAGCCTCTTCTTCTAAGCGCAGTGTAGCGGCCTCGCCCTCTTCAATACGGCGAGCCAGGCTGATTTCTTCCTCGAGCTTAAGCAAGTCGACTTTACCGATTTCTTGCAAATACTGACGCACGGGGTCATTGGTACGCACCCGCGAATCGGCCATCGCCTCAGCACGCGCCTCGAGCATTTCGCGGTCGGTTTCTTCGCGCTCTAGCTCAGCTAGCTCATCGTCGACATTAGACTCTAAGTCAATCTCGAGGTCGTCGCTGTCATCCCCAAAGCCCTCTAAATCTTCGTCATCGCCGTCTTCTTTAATAATTTCATCGTCGGCAAGGTCAGAAATTTCAACATTTTTACTTGTCAAAAGCTCCATGAGGTCTTCAAAGTTGGCATCATCATCATCTAAACCCAGTTCAGCCAAGGCTTTATTAAAAGCCTCACTGATTTCAGCGGTATCGAGCGAACCGGCCTCTTGACCAGTCTCGACAAGTCCTAGAATGTGCTTCGAACCAAGCCACGCCTGATTTATCGCTTCCTTAGGCGCATCTTTCGCTTTCGTCTTTTTCGCGTTCGACGACTTTGCTTTCGCTTTACTTGTCGACTTCGCTGCTGTCGACTTTGCTGTGGACTTTGTTTTTGCTTTCGCCTTAGGTTTCGCTTTTTCTTTTACCGCAGCCTTTGCCATTTAGCCTCCTTGAAGACTTAGTATCCTAAGCAGCGCAAACTGCGCCACAATTTTTGAATAAGCAGTGTTTTAACCATACGGGGTTGTCAAAACCGACTCCAAACGTCTAGGATAGCACCTTTCCCAGGTTTAGATGTGCGCTTACTAACGCACGAAACCCCACATCGGCTTATGTAATTGGACAAATATGCTAAACTTTGCAGCATGAAACGCATTCAGACCCAAAGCTGTCGATGTTGCTAAGCGCACCGTAGCCGTTTCTGAACCTTATTCCTATATAAGCTCATTTCTATAAATAATGCTAAGGTGACTGCGACTTAGCTTGACCTTTAACGCACCTTTGCGGAGTTAAGAGGGTAAGTTGAAAGCGGCAAAATTAGACTTAATTTTTTAATTTTCAATTATCAATATTCGGTTATTTTAGGAGTCCCAATGGCCCTGCAACTCTACAACACTAAAACCCGCCAAAAAGAGACTTTCGAGCCCGTTACCCCTGGGCGCGTCGGCATGTACGCCTGCGGACCCACGGTTTACTCTGACCCACACTTAGGTCACGCGCGCGGTCCTATCATCATGGATTTGCTGCGCCGCTGGCTCGAGCACGAAGGCTATAAGGTGCGCTTTGTCACCAACGTTACCGACGTGGGCCACCTGACCGATGACGCGGACGAGGGCGAAGACAAACTATTGAAGCGGGCTAAGCTCGAGCAGCTCGAGCCGATGGAAATTGCCGAGAAATATTTCTGGTCCTACTTCGATTCACTCGCAAAACTTGGGGTGCGCCGTCCTGACATCGTGCCCAAAGCCTCAGGGCATATTCCTGAGCAAATTGAGCTAACGCAAGTTTTATTAGATAGAGGTCTCGCCTACGAACGTGACGGCAGTGTTTACTTTGATGTATCCGCCTGGGATGACTACGGTGAACTATCAGGTCGCGATACCGACGAACTAGTTGAGGGCACACGGGTTGAAGTGCGCAGCGACAAGGACGACCCGCGCGACTTTGCCCTCTGGAAACACGCTGAACCCGAGCACATTATGCGCTGGAACAGCCCCTGGGGCGAAGGCTTTCCGGGTTGGCACCTCGAGTGCAGCGTAATGAGCACCAAATATTTAGGTGACGAATTTGACATTCACGGCGGCGGCTTGGACCTTATATTTCCGCATCACGAATGCGAAATTGCCCAGGCCAAAGCGGCGGGCAAGAAGTTCGCCCGCACCTGGCTGCACTGGAACATGATTACGCTGGGCGGCGAGAAAATGGCAAAGTCCAAAAACCACTTTGTCACCCTGGCTGAGCTTTTTGACGAGTATGACCCACTTGTGATTCGCTTTCACCTGCTGCGTAGTCACTACCGCAGCGTGTCAGACTTTAGCGAGGAAAGTTTGACATCGAGCCAGCAAGGTCTCAGGCGTTTACGCGATACCTACGCCGAAGTTTCGCGTTTAGCAGAAGATTCTGAACCTGAGAGTGCTGCTTTCGCCAAAGAGCAAGAAAAATTTGCCGACGCCATGAACGATGATTTAAGTACCCCTCAAGCTGTGGCGGTTTTATTCGATACCGCTAGAGATATCAACAGCAAAATAAGTTCGGGGGCGTCATCAAACTATTTCGCCGCCGCCAAGAGATTCTTCGATGACACTCTTGGTGAGGTTATGGGCGTATTGGGCGAGGGTAGTTCACAGCAAACAAGTACGCAAATGCTTGATGGCCTGCTGGAACTCGTCACTGAAGAACGCCAAAACGCCCGCTTGCGCCGCGACTTCGACACCTCGGATAAAATTCGTGACCGCTTGGCTGAGCTTGGGATTATGCTCGAGGACACATCCGAGGGCAGCCGCTGGAAGTTGACTTGAAGCTAAGTAAGAAAAACGCTACCGCCGAGCATAATTCGCTAAGTGCGCCGACCTTAATAGAAGGATAGAAGTATCCCCGGTACAGCTACGAATCGCTATTGACAATAACGATTCGTAGCTGTATATTATTTTCAGCGCACTAAAAAACGAGCAGATTACGCCTAACTTCTATCCTCGCGCAACCGACACCTCTTCTAATTGCATTACTAAGGTTATTAAAGTGCGACTTCATTAGTTGTTAGAGGAAAAAATGATTCGTCTACTGCTGCTCGTTATGTTACTGCTCGTCGTGAGTTGTAACCAAACCCCCTCCCAAACCTCGCAAGGACCTCTGACGGTTCCCGAGCCTGGGTTCACTATAAACAACATGCCGCCCTTTGAATTTGCTCAAAGCTTGACCTTAGATACACCGTGGCTACATGCACTACCACCTGAAGTTCGTATGGATATTGGGCAATATTTGAGTGAAGCGCAACTTGACTCACTCGAGCCGGAGATTGCTGAACTCATCCGTCCCGACGACAGTTACACACCCCTAATCAAGCGTTGGGAGGCGGAAGACCCAATTGTCAAGATGAGTCAGGAAGAAATCGAAAAACAAGTGCAGGAAAAAGGTATCACCTATGCAATTAACGACGAGGAGGTAAACCTGTTCACGTATTTACAAAGCGACCTTACAGATAACGTGACATGGTTTACCCAAGAGTTACAACCTCATGAACAAACCCGTGAGTTGGTAAAGCTCAGTCCATCAGAATGGCAAGCCCTCTCAATAGATACACGCGAACGCTTACAAGGGTTGGATAATCGATGAAACGCCTATGGCTTATTAAAAGTTTATAACTCGTGATGTTTTTAGCCAGTGGAGGTTTAGCCTCTGCCCATTCTTATACTGTAAAGACAGAAACAATAAAAGAATGTTTTGGTCCTTGTAGTCAGGAACCTGGCTATAAAAAAGCAAGTAAAACCTATAGAAAATATTGGAAGGCGGTACCCAAAGGTTATTGGAAAAACGGTGTATATTGTTTGGCCTCTTCACCCTGCCATGCTCATAAAACAGAGATTAGCCAAGGTCAGCCTTCCCACGGCTGTTCTTGTAGTGGCGCTCAATTAGAAGCTCCCACGAGTGAGACCTGCGCACCCTTGCCCGCTGAAAAGGTACGTTATCTAACTCACCTTACCCTCAACTGGCTTTCGCAAAACTATCAACTTGCGAGGGAGCATACTCTAGGACTTACTTAAAAGTAACAATTACATGTCTTAGCCCCCGCTGCTAGCGGGGGTTTTTGCTTATATGAATCTTCAATTTGCTCAGGGCAACCCCTAGTAGGTTATTTTGTTATACTGGTGGGCATCTGGAAAACCCTATCAAGAAAGTCGCTGACCGCATTGTATTATTTGCAAGGTAAGGAGTACATTGCATAAATGACGATTACCTCCAAAATCACCAAACGAGGTCAGACAACATTGCCTGATGAAGTCCTTAAGCGGCTACGCGCCTCAGCAGGGGATGTACTCAAATATGAACTAACCGATGAGGGTATCTTGCTAAGCATCAAGCAAACTAACTTAGATGAGGCACTCGAGAGCTATCTCGGTGCGTTCAGCAGGAGTGGCTACCCTGATCCTAAGGACGCCATTATGCGCTCGCGTCAGGCGCGTGGGTGGGACGATAATGATGAAAAGCTCTTTGATAAGTGGGCTAAAGAGTGACGCTTGTGCTCGACACTAGTAAACCTATATAAGCTCGAGGGTTTGTTAGTATTTAAAAACGCATGGACGACCTGACTCACGCTTACCTTACGCTCAAACACGCGAAAGGCTTGGGGCCACGTAAGGCGAAGATTTTACTCGAGGCTTTGGGCAGTGCGGTAGAGGTCGTGAACATAAAGTCGAGCGACTTACTCAGGGTTGACAGCGTCGGCCCGGCGCTTGTCCGGGCGATTGAAGCGGCAAAAGCGAGTGATTGGCCTGCCAAAGAGTGGCAACGGGCGCAGAAACTGGGTGTCGACCTCATTCACCCAGAGCATAAAGAATATCCCGAAAGCTTAAAAGCGATATTTGACCCACCGCTGCTTTTGTACGTGCGCGGAAAGCTGCCTAACTTGCAGGGTGCGGCACCTAAATCATTTGGAATCGTAGGCACGCGTAACGCTTCGGATTATGCACTGCAATTGACCAAAGCGCTGGCTCGAGACCTAGCACAGCAAGGTGTCGCCATCATCTCAGGCTTAGCCCTGGGAGTTGACAGCGCCGCGCATGAGGGCGCACTAGCTGCAAACGGCGGTCAGACCGTCGCCGTGCTCGGTTCTGGTGTAGACATAATTTATCCACGTCAGAACGGAACAATGGCAAAAAAAATAGCTGAGGGTCACGGGGCGATTGTCAGTGAATACTCTCTGGGTACAAGCCCCCACGCCAGAAATTTTCCAGGGCGCAACAGAATTATCACAGGATTGTCCAAGGGTATTTTGGTGGTTGAAGCGGGCGAAAAATCTGGCGCACTGATTACGGCGGATTACGCCGCTGAGGAGGGCAGACAAGTTTTCGCTGTGCCGGGAAGGGTGGGGGACCCTAGGTCAATAGGCGCGCTCAAACTTTTAAAACAAGGCGCTGTTTTGGTGCAAGATACAACCGACATTTTGGACGAGATGGACTGGCAATCAAATACTACCGCTCAGCCAAAGGCTAAACTAACATTAGAGCCGAAAGACGCCGCGCTCGTAGCCCTCATAGAACAGCTCGAGACACCCTTGCTTGATGACCTCATCACATCATCACAACAAACCGCCGCCCAACTTTTACCGCAGCTTATGCAGCTCGAGCTAAAAGGTATTATCCGCACGCTACCCGGGAGCCGCTACACGCGTTCTTAAGGTCGAATGGTCCAGTTCGGTTCGTCTGTTTCAAGTTTTACCCTTTAGTACGGGAGTAGTCAGTTGCCAGCGCCAGAATTCAGAAGCCCCCAGACTTTTCCCACTTTGGCTTCCTGAGCACGTCTTCATTCGATATTTTCGAACTTTGTTAAATTACTCTGGGAAACGCCGTGGGACATCTGGCTGATAATTAGACTATTTCCGGTACAGACCCTGCGATTACCCTCAAGTACGCCATCAAGCAAATCAAACGAGTCTAAGCGAAAGTATGCTAGGCTTTGCGACGTGGAAGCGCTCGGCTACGGCACCCATCTTATTATCGACGCATCAAAAATTTCAGCGTCGTCGTTTGAAGCTGATACGGTGAGGACATTTTTAGCTGAACTCGCGCACTATTTAGAACCGAGTAAAGTCAGCGACCCCGAGGTGCATCCCGTAGTCGATTTGCCCTCTGGTTTGTCAGCCGTCGTTGTTTTACCCGAAGCCCACGCCTCAATACACGTTTTTGAAACGGCGCAGACACTGAGCCTGCGCGTTTTTTCGCGTCATGAACTCGAGGTGAGTGCAGTTAGCAACAAACTCAGAGAGCGCTTTGGGGCGCGGCGCTTTGAGAGCCACCTAAGTAACTATAGTAAAACTATCGCTAAAGACCCCGAGCGTAGGCTTATGACCCTGTTGGGCGACCGCGCTTATACAGCGGCAAGACTACTCGAGCAAACAGCACCTTAGCCCATAAACTCAGTCCCAAGGTGTCGTGAAACCAAGTCGTGAGCGGTTTGAAACGTCATGCTGGCTATAGGTCTACTCATCGACATTTGGTAAAACAGTATGCACAAGGGGTCAAGTATGAATAGAGAAGAACACGTCGCGCGGCTCAAAGGGGAAAGTTACGACATTTTGGTTATCGGCGGGGGCGCGACAGGCACGGGCGTCGCGCTAGACGCCGCTGCCAGAGGCTTAAAAACCGCTCTGGTCGAACGCAGTGACTTTGCTGCCGGGACGAGCAGCCGCAGTACCAAGCTTATTCACGGCGGCGTTCGTTATTTAGAAAAGGCCGTCAAACACCTTGACCGTACCCAGTTCAACCTTGTGCGTGACGCGCTCAAAGAGCGGGCCGTGCTTATAAAGATTGCCCCTCATTTAGCCAAACCTATTCCGCTGGTAACGCCGCTTTACAACATCCTCGAGGTTCCCTATTTTATGACTGGCCTCAAAATGTACGACTGGTTAGCGGGTAAAACCAACCTGCACCCTAGTAAATTTGTCGACGCCAAAGAAGCGCTCAACCGCTTCCCCATGCTTAAAGAAGAGGGCTTGCGAGGCGGCGTTGTTTACTATGACGGGCAATTCGACGACGCGCGTATGAACGTATCACTCGCGCTAACCGCGGCTGAACAAGGGGCAGCGCTGGCAAACCACGTCGAGGTCACACATCTAGTAAAAACGGATGGCAAAGTAACAGGTGCAGGTGTGCAGGATACGCTCAGTGAAGATAGCTGGGAAATATCAGCCAAGGTCGTCGTCAACGCCACCGGTCCTTTTACCGACGTCATACGCCATATGGATGACCCCAACGCGAAAAAAATGCTCACGGCAAGCTCTGGCGCACACATTATTTTAGATGAGCGCTTTTCACCGCCGGAAACGGGTTTACTTATTCCTGAAACGGAGGATGGGCGAGTGCTCTTCTTACTACCCTGGTTAGGTCACACCCTGGTGGGCACCACCGACGACCCCGCCGAAATACAGGAAAACCCGCGGGCGCAAGAGGAGGAAATCGAATATATACTGCGCCACGTTCGCAAATATTTCTCTATACCCGTAGACCGTGACGACGTGATGGCGGCCTGGTCGGGTCTGCGCCCACTCGTGTCCGACCCCGACGCATCGGATACGGCGGGGCTCTCGAGAGACCACGTTATCAACATAAGCGACGGCGGTCTGTTGACGATTGCAGGCGGCAAATGGACCACCTACCGCAAGATGGCACTCGACACCGTCAACGAAGCGCGCAAACTCGGTGACTTAGGTGGCAGCCCCGAACCACAAACCGAAAACCTAAAACTTGTCGGCGGTGAAAACTACAGCCCCAACGGCACAGCCGATTTGCAAGACAAACACGGTTTCGACCTGGATGTCGCCAGCTATTTAAACCGCGCCTACGGTGACCGCGCTGACAGGGTCGCCACCATTGCCAGCGAAGGCTACGGCGAACGCCTAGCGCCGAACCACGCCTATTTAGAAGCAGAAGTGTTGTACGGAGCACGTCTCGAGGCCGCACGCTCCACCGTCGATATTTTGGCGCGGCGCACACGTCTGGGCTTTCTTGACAAAGAGGCTACCCTAGCAGCTATAGAGCGCGTTTCCGAACTGCTCGCTCAAGAATTGTCGTGGGACAGCGAGAAAACGATGCTCGACAGGGAAGAAGCCAGAGACTACTTCGCCTAGCATTGACGCCCCGCCGCCCCTGGCTTATACTACTAGCCGCTAACGCCCAGGTGGCGGAATGGTAGACGCTACAGACTTAAAATCTGTTGCCCTTTCGGGCGTGCGGGTTCGAGTCCCGCTCTGGGCACCACGGATAGAAACGAATAAAAGGTATGCGGAATTCCGCATACCTTTTATTCGTTTCACTCAATCTAGTTTGGGGAATGACCAGAATATCTTAAGTTGCCACTTTATTCGCCTTTAGCCAACCCTCATAACTCCCCTTCAACTCGAGCACATTATCAAACCCGGCGGCGTGTAGGGCGCTAGCAACAGGCCCGACCCTCGTACCCGAGCGGCAGTGCATTACAACCGATTTATCTTTAGGAATTTTGTCCAGGTTCCAAATAACGCGGCCCCCGTGTAATTGCTGAGCGCCTGGAATATGCCCCTCGTTAAACTCGCTGAGTGCACGAATATCTAAGATGTAGGGGGCGTCAAGTTTGTCCAAACCTTCCGGTTCAACCTCGTCAATACGCGCTACCGCATTTGTTCCAAGTTCCGTAACAAAACCCTGCACATTGTCGATACCGACTCGAGAAAGCTCATCGCGCAGTTGACGGGCCTGGTCCGCATCTGACGCCAAAAGCACAAGGGTGCGTTCGTCGTGTTCGGGGTCAATCGTCCAGGCAGCCCACTCGATAAAGCGCTTACCCGCAGGACAGTTCAGGCTGCCCGGAATAAAGCCCTCTATAAACTCAGCGTGTGGGCGCGTGTCGATAAAAAGCGTGTCTTTGGGTAGCGCGCTGGGCGTATAGTGCTCGAGCCTATCTCGTTCTCCTAAAATATCAGACCCAGCTCGGTTCCAGCGCTTCATACGCCCAAAGTACGCGGGCGCGTCGGGTTGACCGCTGATAAGCTCATCTACAAAGCCCTCGCTATCATTTTTCTCGAGATAACCCGCCCACCAGGCAAACAAACTTTCATACCCTACAGTTGTGCTTGGAACGGCTCCTAACGCTTTACCGCAAGCACTCCCCGCACCGTGACCGGGCCACACCTGAACATAGTCTGGTAGTGTCAGAAACTTTTCCTGTAAGCTTTTGAAAAGCTGCCGCGCCATCGGTTTTCGGGTGTCTTTGGTGCCAGCGGATTCGTCGAGTAGGTCTGGGCGTCCGGTATCGCCTACAAAAACGAAATCACCGCTGAGCAGAAAGCCTGGTTTATCGGTGGTAGCACCATCAGTTACTAAAAATGAAATGTGTTCGGGCGTGTGACCGGGCGTGTGCAAAACCTCGAGTGTGATATTCCCTATTCCTATTTTGTCACCGTCGCGCAAACCCTTGTGCTCAAAACGGTACTGCCAGTCCTCGCCGCCCTCATCACTCAAGTAGAGTTTGGCGCCCGTTTTGGTAGCAAGCTCGAGGCTGCCCGATAAGTAGTCAGCGTGGATGTGCGTTTCAGTGACAGCGACAATCGTCATATCGTTCTTCGCCGCTTCATCCAAATAGATGTCAATATCACGTCGCGGGTCGACCACCACCGCCTCACCCGTTTTTTGACAGCCGATAAAATAACTAGCCTGCGCCAACTTTTCATCGTAAATCTGTTTAAAGAGCATGTCACGCGCCTTTCGCTATGAACCTGGTTATCCATATCTATCTGTAGCTTTATAGTATACCCCACATGGGTATGTGTCAATTCACGATAGGCTGGAACAGTTTACATGTTTGGTAAACCACTTGAGACACTGAATATTTTGTGGAAAGGTGAATTTGAGCAAAAATTTAAAAACTGATATCAATATCCCCTATGGGTATGATTGTTAGTGAGGTTGGCTTTGACTTCGTGAATCTTCTGGGTGAGGATATGAAGTGATAAACGCGGTAAACTCTAGATATGTCCTCTTCAAATTCAGCACAGCCTTCAGCCTCGTATGCAGATTCTGGCGTCAGCCTCGAGGCAGGTGATGAAACTCTCAGTCTAGTTAAAGACGCCGTTAAAGCAACCTATACAGGTAATGTTCTAGCAGGTTTGGGTGCCTTCGGTGGCCTGTTCGACGTTTCTTTTTTAAAGGATTACGCGCACCCTGTTCTGGTTGCCTCGACCGACAGTATCGGTACAAAGGTCAAAGTGGCAACGGCTTTAAACAAATTCGACACGCTAGGGCGTGACCTGGTCAACCACTGCATCAACGACATTTTGGTGCAAGGCGCAAAACCACTTTTTTTCCTGGACTACTTTGCAACGAGTAAGCTCGAGCCCCGCATTGCATCAAGCATCATCAGCAGTGTGGCAGGCGCTTGTAAGGCGACAGGAACCGTTTTACTCGGCGGCGAAACCGCCGAACTCCCTGGTGTTTATAGGGCTGGCGAACTCGACCTCGTCGGAACGGTAGTCGGCGTTGTCGATAAAAACGACATTGTCACGGGAGAGGGCATTGAAGAGGGTGACGTTGTTTTCGCACTTATGTCTGGTGGCTTGCAAACGAACGGTTTCAGCTTAGCGCGAAGTGTCCTCGACTCGAGTTATGACGAGACGTTTGAAGCTAGCACCGTCGGTGAGACCCTACTCACGCCACACCGCAATTATCTCGAGCCCATAAACACCTTACGCCAGAAAGTATCTATAAAAGGCATGGCGCACATTACGGGCGGCGGCGTTCCTGGCAACCTGCCGCGTATTTTGCCTGAAGGTTTAGGTGCAGAGATAAAGGGTTCAAGCTGGCCCGTTCCCCCTATCTTCAACCTAATACGAGAGCGCGGCAACATATCCGACGCCGAAATGGCTCGAGTATTTAACATGGGTACAGGCTTCTTAGTTGTCACCTCAGCGCAAGATGCTGAGGCCGCTCAAGAAGCCTGCCCTGAACCCATTTATAAAATTGGAGAAATTGTAAAAGGCTCGGGGATCACCTATACCTAACCCCCGAACCCTAATCTCTATCAACTGACTTTTAAGGTGAGGCTGGTAACGCCTGCCCTTGCCCGTTCATTAGACCGCGCACGTCAAGTAGAAAGTTGCCCTCAGACGGCAGCATAATGGTTTGTAACGACGGCGCAAGTTTTTGCGCTACCTCGAGCTGAATAATCTCAGGATTTTCCCGAATGGCTTCACCGCGTAGCGTTAATGCCTGGGCCTCACCCTGCGCCTGTGCAATTGATGCGTCGCGTTTACCCTCAGCTTCAATCACGGCGCGTTCGGCGGCAATGCGTGACTGCTCGCGGCGGTTCGCCTCGACCTGAACTTGCTGCTCAGCCGCCTGTTTTTCTTCAATAGCGCGGGTGATGAGTTCGGGAATGCGGATATCGCGTAGTAGTGCGTCCTCGAGAATGATATTGCTCGAGCCCAAGTTTTCTATCAGCTCATCTACGATTTGTTGCTGGGCTTCGGTCCGCTTGGTACTGATAAGGTCAGCGGCGTTGTAACCCGCAATTGCGTCACGAATGACCGAGCGTACAATAGGGCGAATGAGTGTTCCTTCATAGTCCGTACCCAGCGTTTCGAAGATAGTCGGCGCTTCTACCGAGGCAATCTTAAAGCGAATCGTCGCGTCGGTAACAATTTGCAAGCCCTCTTGTGAAAGCGCCTCAATCGCGTCAGAATCACCAAAGTCGATAGCTTGCTCGCGCGTGTTCATAAGCGTTACCTGCTGAACAAAGGGCAAAATGAGGTGGACGCCAGGTGGCTTAGAGTTTCTCTGTACACCTGAAAATATGTTAAAAACAACTCCCACGTTACCTGCGGGCACCACGATAAAGGCAGAAGATAGCACTGCTACCAAAATACCGACAATCAGCGCCGTGCCGCCCAAGCTTCTCAGGCGACCCTGCTGCCCTTGCACACCTTGCACAATTAAGACTAGGCCAAAGAAAGCAATAGCCAAACCTATTAAAACGAGTAAAGTCACGTTTAGACCTCCGCCCACGAGTCTACCCGAGAACAGCTCTCAACTCACCCAACTTTTGAACTAGGGTTTTGCAGAAGTGAGGTTTTTATGCTGCGCCCGACACACCTGCTTCTGCAAAAGTCGCCATCTCGCTTAACACGGCGGCGGCGCTCTCGAGCATAGGGATAGCTAAGACACCTCCCGTACCCTCACCCAATCGCAAGCCAAAATCGAACAGGGGCTCGAGACCCAACGACCCAAGCTGTACCAAATGCCCAGGCTCTTGCGAGGTATGCGAAGCGAAAAAGTAGTCGGTCACATTCGGTGCTAATGCCGCCGCAACAAGTGCTGCCGATGTCACGATAAAGCCGTCAAGAATGTTTTTTTTAATGATACGGCGACCACCGAGAT
>ENA-ORXM01001762-ORXM01001762.1-marine-metagenome-genome-assembly--contig:-NODE-1762-length-28420-cov-717.991003_pt1 | contig 28420 bp, 24 predicted proteins | sample MGYA00237867_ERZ511480 | MGnify/ENA primary metagenome ERZ511480 (study PRJEB26309, sample SAMN06266103) | marine metagenome | isolation source: Algal blade | place: United Kingdom:Sidmouth, United... | reverse complement strand
GCAACGATTTTTTGAATTCTTTAGAAGAAAAAATTACGGCGCATTATGGAACAATTTATTTAATTTCTTTCACTTATCAGTCGGGGGTCGGGCTATCCGGCACTCTCTCCACTCCGCTATCGCTACGTTAGGGAAGAGGTAATGATAGAGCGGTGCAAGTTTGCCTTCGGATTTATGTTTGGCAATCAAATTATCAATCACGGGATTTGTCAAAGAACCAATTTTTTGAATGAATGAATGAATGAATTGTTAGAGGTCTGTTGATTCATTCATTCAAAATTCATTCACTCATTCATTATAATTCTGTCAACTTCCCATAAGTCTCCGGTCGTCTGTCTCGGTAGAATTGCCATGTTGAGCGTACCTCGTCTATCAAATCAAGGTCGAAGTCGGCGATTAATAATTCGTCATCTTCTCTGGAGGCTTGGGCGAATATTTGTCCGCGTGGATCAACGAAGTAGGATTGTCCGTAAAACTCGCCTAAGTTCCACGGCTTTTCTGTACCGACTCGGTTGATGCAGCCCATGAAATAACCGTTGGCTGCGGCGTGGGCGGGTTGTTCGAGTTTCCAAAGGTATTCGCTCAAACCGGCTACGGTTGCGCTTGGGTTATAGACGATTTCTGCACCATTCAAGCCCAATACGCGCGCACCGTCGGGGAAATGTCGGTCATAACAGATGTATAGCCCAACTTTTGCATATTTAGTTTGGAAAACGGGGTAGCCCAAATTGCCGGGTTTGAAAAAGAATTTTTCCCAAAAACCAGAGATGTGTGGGATGTGGCTTTTTCTGTATTTGCCCAAATACGTACCGTCTGCATCAATGATTGCCGCGGTATTGTAGAATATTCCGGCTTGCTCTTTTTCGTAAATGGGTACGATAATGACCATTTGATATTTCTTGGCATACACCGCGATTTTTTCGGTCGTCGGTCCGGGAATGGCTTCGGCTGAAGCGTACCATTTGGCATCTTGTCCGGGACAGAAATAGGGCGTATTGAAGATTTCTTGTAAGCACAATATTTGTACGCCTTTTTTTCCGGCTTCTTCAATGTACGGGATATGTTTATCGTACATCGCTTCCATGATTTCATTTATTGTACCTTCTCCTTCTGTCATTGGGAGGCTCATTTGAATTAATCCTGATTTTACTATTCGTGGCATATTATTTCGTTGAAAATATTTTATTTTAAAATTATTTTTTGATTTGAAAAATCGTGCGTATGGCTAAAAAAACCAAAAATCAACCGTCTTGCTAAATTTATTTCAGCATCTCCCAAGTGATGGAAAACAAATGCCGCACGAAAGCTATAAATCATTGTTTTAGAACAAAATACAAACTTGTAGCTCACATTAAAATCGCGCCCTGTCGCATGGGAGATACTGAAATAAATTCAGCAAGACGTTCTGGTTTGGGGTGCAGGTATAAATCGTTCGTTTTTAATTTTTTATAAAAACGAATACACAAATTACGACCTCTTCCAACTAACTTTACTCCGCTTCTGATACTTGCCAAATCCGGGCTTAATGAGTGCTTCGCCTTTATCAATCACCTTTTTCCCACGTAAAAATACGGTTTCACATTTGCCCGTCACTTCCCAACCTTCGTAGCAGGAATAATTGACATTCATGTGATGTGTTTTGGCGGAAAGGGTGTGTTTTTTATTGGGGTTGAAAATAACTAAATCGGCATCTGCACCGATAGCGATGTCGCCTTTTTGCGGAGCTAAACCAAATATTTTTGCAGGATTCGTCGAAAGTACTTCGACCATTTTTTGTTTGGAAATTTTGCCTTTCGCAACGCCTTCCGAATGTAGCAATTCGACGCGGTGTTCGATAGCGGGGTGTCCATTGGGGATTTTTGAGAAATCGTCTTTGCCCAATAGTTTTTTCTCCCACGTAAATGGGCAGTGGTCGGTAGCAACGACATTTATGATGCCTTGATTGATAGCCGACCAGAGGTATTCTTGGTCTTTTTTCTCACGCAAGGGCGGACTCATGACCCATTTCGCACCTTCAAAATTTTTCTCATATAAAGACGCATCTAAAATCAAATATTGGATGCAAGTTTCGCCTTGTACGATTTGATTTCTGTGGTAAGATTTGCGAATCGCCTCGACCGCACCTTCGCAGGTCATGTGCACGATGTAGGCAGGCACATCGGCGTAATGCGCCAAATCGCAAAAGCGACTGGATGCCTCTGCCTCCGTGACTTCGGGTTGGGAGAGGTAATGATAGAGCGGTGCAAGTTTGCCTTCGGATTTATGTTTGGCAATCAAATTATCAATCACATCGCCATTCGTTGCGTGGACGGTGACCATGCCGCCGTTCTTGCTGACGACTTTCATTAGCGCGGTCATTTGTCCATCATCCAACATCAATGCGCCTTTATATGCCATGAATGTTTTAAATGAAGTGATGCCTTCATTTTCAATAAAATGTTTGACTTCTTCGGCAACATCGTCATTAAAATCCGTGACCGCCATGTGGAAACTATAATCGCAATAACACCTATCATCGGAGCGTGACTGCCACGATTTGAGGGCATTGGCGAGGGTATCGCCTTGTGTTTGTAGGATGAAATCAATGACGGTGGTCGTGCCGCCATGCAATGCCGCGAGTGTACCCGAAGCATAATCGTCGCTCGAATACGTTCCCATAAAAGGCATTTCCAAGTGCACGTGCGGGTCTATTGCGCCGGGCATGAGCCACTTCCCCTCTGCATCTATCGTTTCATCGGCATCATACGAAGCATCTTTTGATATGGCTTGAATTTTGCCATCGGCTATAAGGAGATTCCCTGTGTACTCGGCTGTACTCGTTACAATTGTTGCATTTTTAATCAGTGTCTTCATTATTCGTTGATTCGTGAACTCGTTGTATTCGTTGATTGTTAATTTGATAGGAAAAAAGTTAAATATCAGTTTTTTTGGCGAATAAATATAATTAATAGTTTGGCATTTTCAAAAATACTTAAAATTAAACATTGTCTCAACTATGTCAAAAGTAATATATTTTACATGTGTAGCCTAATTATTTTCAAGGCATAAGCGTTTTTTTTGCCTCGAAATTATTATCTTGCGTTCCATTTACCTTTGTAAATTCCAAATCATAAATTCCAGTATAAATATAATGTGATTATATACTTTATATTGAAATTTGGTATTTGGAATTGGAGAATTTTTAAACCTAATCCATGCGACTAAGTATCATTTTTACGTTCTTTTTAATGCCCTTGTTTGTTTTTGCACAACAAGCGGGTAACACACAAATTTCGGGAACTATCAAAGGGGCTGTTTCCAAAAACATCACCCTTATTACGGGAGAACAACATAAAAGTTCGGGGCAACAATCTTATGATGCTCGACTCAATGCTGTCGATGAATTTATATTTATCGTGCCGATTACCGAGCCGCAATTTGCTGTACTTCAATACGGTAGAAATATCTTTATAAATATCTATATAGAGCCGGGCGACCAACTTCGCGTAGATACCGATGGGGGCGATTTTGCGAAGGCTGTCTCTTTTTCGGGTGTGGGCGGCGCGAATAATCGTATCCTAAAATTTTATTGGGAACAACACCCGGCAGTAAAGAGTCGGTTTCAAATGAAGCAGTATAAAAAAGGTGGTATGTACTATACGGTATCGCCGGATATTGACCAAAAAATGACTACTTTGGGTTATACTTCTTTCGAACAGGAAATGCGCCAAGTGAGAGACAATCAACTCGCCACGATAAATTCTTATGAGCGGAGTTATCCGGAGGTTTCGCCCGTATTTTTGCGCCATATTCGCAGCGAAATCAATTATGAATGGGCGTATAATATGCTGCTCTACGGGTATGCTTTTGGGTATAAAAATGGCGTGCCGGATAGTTATTTTGATTTTGCGCAGACGGTACTTATCAATGACGATGGCTTGGTGAGTAGTCCGAAATATCGCCGCTATATTAAGGGTTGGATGAATTATAAATACGATAAAGGTACCAAAGGTGCAGTGAATCGATATATTGGTCAATACGAACTCTCGAAGCAAATGTTGTCGGGCAAAACACAGTCTTGGTTTCAGTCGGATATACTGACGCGAGGTTTGCACAAAAGCAATTTGGGCGTGATGATAGACCCGTATAACGAGTTTGTAAGTGGTACGCTGTATTATGAATATGCCGAGCCGGTTTTGACTAAGTTTTATGAGAAAAACCTTTACGCAGTGGGCAGTCCTGCACCCAATTTTACGTTGAAAGATATAGATGGCAACGTAGTTTCATTGAGTGATTATGCGGGAAAAGTAGTCTATCTGGATTTTTGGGCTACGTGGTGTCCGCCTTGCCTCAAAAAACTGGGTATGATGCAGCATGTTTCGACCCAAATTAGTCGGAATGATGTGGTGTTTATTCATATTTCGCTGGATAGAACGGAGGAAGAATGGCGCAATACGCTTTCAAGTCGCGTAGTGTCAGGTATTCATTTGTACGCAGAAGGGGGTTACAAGGCGGATGTTGTCACGAAGTTCAATGTAAAAGCAATTCCCGAATATTATATTATCAATAAAAACGGTACGTTCGTACAAAAACCGAGTAGCGTAAATGCTTATTCTATTCAGAAATGTTTGGAGAAATTGCCGTAGGAACACGAAAAAAATAACTTTAGTGAAAGAAATTACTTGCGTTTCGCTGATTTTTAAGTAAGAAAATAAATTTTATTAATTAATTATTAAATATTTATAAAATTAAAAAATAAACATAAATTTATTTAAGTGTGTCAAAATCGGTGGTCGTTGCGATACCGATAAGATGCGTTAGCATCGACACCGTTTGTAGAAAAAGCAAACCCAAAGCTAATCAAGGTGCGTAGCACCGACACCGTTTGTACGCGCTAACGGTGTCGGTACTACGTACCTTAATCGGTTGTTCTTTAGACCTTGCTATAAACGGGGACGGTACTACCGTACCTTTAATGTCACCGATTTGTGACACACTAAATTTATTTAAGCTTTTATTTGGCTTCTATTTTGTTGTTGATAATTTGAAGCATGATTTATCAAAAACTAGTTTAAACTTATAAGTATTTAATTGTCAATACTTTATGAATTATTAATTTTTGGTAAAAATACTAATTTCAAATACTTTTTTCTCACTTCAAAATCAGCGAAATCAAAGAAGTAACAATAAAACAATAACTTCCCGATTTGGACGGTTTCTTTTTCCGCTATTTTTCCTTACAAAAATCCTTATCCCGAATCAAGTACGGGACAGGCTGTAGCGTAGGCTATGTGCGGTTTTTGTAAGAAAAAATATCAAAAAAATAACCACGTCAAAATTGTAAGTCTATTTTTGTCCCACTACTTACTGTTTCAAAATACCCAACTCCCCCCAATCACCGCACTAATCCCTAAATCATCAGCAAAATACCGTTGGCGATTCAGGTAATCGCGGTAACGAACATTCAGCAAATTATCTACCTTTGCGTATAGTGTGAGGCGCGATTGTGCGAGTTGGCGTTGGGCGGAAACATGGATGCCTGCGAGCCAATATGCTGCAGGTGGTGCAGCAAAATCCTGTACTTCAAGCAAGCGTATTTGTTTGAAAACATAACGATTGGTGAGCGAACATTCTATATTTTCAAAGCCGCCGATTTTCGCTATATCATAATCCAAATTTAGGCGTAAATTATTGGAAGGCATATTGATAAGTGGAATATTCGCGCCTATATCTTGCCCGAGTAGGTAGCTATATTGTACATTGGCGTTGAAATGTTCAAGGATGTGATACTCTGTCGAAATATCTACACCGTAGATTTGTACATTCGTTTGTTCGTAGCGAAAAACGGGGAATGCGCCGCGTATCGTTAGCCGAATTTCATCTTGCGGATTTAGGTAAATATAATCGCCGATATGCTGAAAATAACCTAAAACTTCAAAAAATAATTTATCTTTCAGACTCCCTTCTAAGGTCAAAGTCGTCTTGAGTGAACGTTCCGAATGGAGGTTTTCATCGCCTTCTTCGATGCCACTTACGCCCTGATGCAGACCACCACTATACAGTTCATTGACGGCAGGGTGTCGCGTGGCTGCGCCAAGATTGTACGCCAAATGCAGAGATTCATTCAATTTATAATTCGCGCCGATGACCGCACTCGCATTATGAAAATGATTATTAAAACGAATAATCTCACGCGGTATCGTATTTGAAATCGTTGCTACATGTTGATACACGTAATCGTATCGCGCACCGGCTTCTAAAAACAGCTTTCCAGCTTGACGATTCAGCATCACAAATGCGCCGTTTTTAGACGAGAGATAATCCGGTATCAAAGGCAAAATTCCCGTTCCGGGATTATTGGTATTATCAATCAATTGAAATTGAACGCCTGTTTTAAAATGAGTATTATGCGAGAGTTCGTGTTCGTATTTAGCTTCAAGAAAATTCGTGAATTGCGTCAGGCTCAATGCCGGAATGCTGTCTCTGTCGCCTTTCCGCACATCAAATTCCTTACGAATATTCAACTGTCCTGCATAAGTCAAATCAATCCATTGCGACTCACTCAAAAAATATTTCGTATGTGCTTTTAGCAAATGATGATTCACTGCTTGCCGCGGATTATCTATTTTATAAGTAAAATTATCTTTCGTAAAAAACGGCACATTGCGCACCAATGCTTCCTCCAAATCTGTCAGATTTCCGATATGCGCCCCACGCAAGACCGCAAGCGAAGTATTGAACGAACTAAAATATACATCTGCCAGCCATTTTTCCGAAAAAGATTTTTCCAATTGCAAGGCAAAATTCGCCTCCTGCACACCTGTATTTCGCAGCCAATAACTCGCCGAGTGCTTGTCGCCACTGCGTTTGAATGTACCGTTGAGTTTCCATCCGAAGGCATCCTTATATTGTTGTACTTGTGCATTGATGCCGTGTCCGAAACCATTGGTTTCAAAAAAATAACTACCGCGTCCGTGCAAGTGTGGTTCTCTGTCAATCTTCTTGGGCTCCACCAAAATCACCGCCCCCAGCGAACTTCCCGGATACTCGACCGCCCCTACACCCTTGATGACCGACAGGCGGTTTGCTACCAGTGGGTCAATCTCCGGGCTGTGGTCATTGCCCCATTGCTGCCCGCTTTGTGCCACGCCATTATTGAGTATCGTCAGGCGATTGCCATACAAGCCATGCACAACTGGTTTGGAGATGCCATTGCCATTGCGGAGGGTGCTGACTCCCGTGATACTTTCGAGCATATTGGAGAGGTTTTCGTCGGCATTTTCGGTGATTTTTTGTTCGGTAATCGTTTGGACTTGTTGGGTCGTTGGATTGACATTACTACCGACAATCACCACATCTTCTATATCGTGACTGTGGTGGTCCATAATCACAAAAAACATTGTATCTGTCTCTAAATCAATAAAAAATCGCTGCGTTTCGCAACCAATATGACTAATAGATAAATGATATTCTGCCGGACAAATGCCTCGCAATTCAAACCGACCAAGCGTATCACTGACGACACCTTTGAGGCTTTCTTCTAAGAAAATATTGGCAAAAGAAATCGGTTCTTCGGTATGTTCATCGGTGATTTGACCGATGATTTTGAGATCACAATTTTGAGCGAAAATTAGGTGAGGAAAAAGGGAAATTAGCATGAGTACCGTACCGACTTTAGCCGTCGCAGTGTTATAACTGCGGCGGCTAAAGTCGTTGGTACGATAGAAAAAACGTATAAGGTTTGTGAAAACCTTATACGTTTTTTGCAAAGACAACATTTTTTGTTTTGATTTAATATTTAAATTGAAATGATACATTGAATTTGTAATAAATGTAATCATTTTCCCCAACAAAAAATATAATATGAGTGGGAAATGTAGCGCGGTGCTTCCAGCCTGTTCCTCGCGTATGATTAGCAAAACTAACGCGACGCGGACTGGAAGTACCGCGCTACATTGTTACTGTACGGTCACATCAAATGTCACCTCAATATCTGTCTCGCCGCCAGCATTGCTGATATCGCCGTCAGATACGCCCGAAGCATCTTTGTCCGGCTCGTGGCGAAGAATAACGGTAAGCGCGCTGTTACCTGCCGCACCAGTTGTCAGCGTATTTGCCAGACCTATCGGATTACCATCTTCATCCATGTCTGCGTAAGCAATACTTATACCACCGGTGGCATCGAAGAAAAATTGATGTCCTTCGTCTTCTTCTTCAATTTCTTCTGTAACATTTTCAACGTCGTCTCCCGATTCATCAAGTAATTCGATGCTACCGGAATATGTCGTATTAGCTGCTAATGTACCAACTGTATATATCGGGTTCATTCCCCCGTCACCGTCTGTATCCTGAAACGATAAAGTGACTGCTGCACCTCCGGCAGTTGGTACTAAGGTGTAATTCAAAGTCGTGATAAGTTCGACAGGTTCTTCAATAACAGGGTCTTTTTTACAAGCTGAAAAAGAAATAGCGATTGCTGCTAAAGCAATGAATAGAATTTTAAAGTTATTCATTTTATTTTTTTTATTTTTTTTAAAATTATCTAAGGAACGAGGCATTAAATAAATGTACATTCTTCGCGTCGTTATTTTTTCTTTAGACGAACCAAATTTGACGCGAATACTCCCTGTATTTGAGAAAAATTTGGTGAAGTATAAAAGAAAAAGAACAATTCGAGAATATACATTTATTTTGTTCCTGATACTAAATGAAACAATGTTGCAAATGTAGCTAAAATGCAATAAAATTACAAGTGAATATAATAAAAATGAGTTAAAGTTTTGAAAATAACACAAAGTTGAGTAGTTTTGTTACTCAATCTTAACGGGTTGTCCTTAAGTTTAAAAGTTAATTAAGAGGAAGGGGTAGCAAAACGTTACCCTTTTCTTTTTTTTAGTCTCAAATTGTGGTTAGTGAAAGGAATTAAATAAATTGTTCCATAATGCGCCGTAATTTTTTCTTCTAAAGAATTCAAAAAATCGTTGCATAAGTAGTGGGACAAAAATAGGCTTACAATTTTGACGTGATTATTTTTTCGATATTTTTTCTTACAAAAACCGCACATAGCCTACGCTACGTAAGGATTTTTGTAGGTAAAAATAGCGGAAAAAGAAACCGTCAAAAAGTAAGGATATTTTTGTCCCACTACTTAGCCATAGCTACGGAACTATTTTTTGTGTTTTTTAGAAGGGAAAAGAACAAGCATAATGGGGCAAGTTATTTATTTTCTTTTACTAAGTGAAACATATAAGAAAAAGAACAATTCAGACGGGTAGATTATTTTTTTCGTCTTCCCTTAGGTAAAACACTCATTACGAATAATTCGTGTTGATTTGTGTTTGGCTTTAAATTATATTTATTACGATGTTTATTTTTATGATGAACAAATAATTATGTATTCGTCTCCCTTTATCTAATTTCTCGATTACCCAATATCCAAAGTCCTACCCCATAATCAAACAATAATTATGTTAGATACGCTCATTTCATCCAAAACTCGCATAAAATTACTACTCAAATTTTTTTTGAATAGTAAGACAACGGCGTATCTTCGCAATTTGGAAAGTGAATTTGGAGAGTCTTCTAACGCTATTCGATTGGAACTCAATAAATTTGAACAAGCAGGCATGTTGACTTCCAAGATGAAAGGTAACAAAAAAATGTTCACGGCAAACACCCAACACCCGCTTTTTAATGATGTCCACAACATTCTCCTCAAATATGTCGGTTTAGATACCATCATTGAAAATATTATCGAACGACTCGGCGAAGTACAGCAAGTGTACCTCACAGGAGCGTTTTCGCGTGGTTTGGATAGCGGCGTAATTGACCTGATTATTATCGGAAATATTGACAAAGTATATTTAATAAAATTGGTTGAAAAATCAGAGAAGCTCATTAAGCGAAAAATACGCTACTTGGTGTACGACAACGAAGAATTTAAAACTGTTGACTTTACCCAACACCAACCCGAACCCCTCTTGATTTGGAACCAAGCAAGTGTAATGAATGAATTTTGAATGAATGAATGAATGAATGAATTGTGGAGGTGCTTTTTGATTCATTCATTCAACATTCAACATTCGTTCATTCATTATGAATGACTAAAGATGAATAAATACAGAATACTCGTGACGGGCGGAGCAGGATTTATAGGCTCCAATCTTATAAAGACGCTTTTGAAGCACCCACAAGTTAGTTTTGTCCGTGTACTTGACAACCTTTCTAATGGACACCGCAGAAATATTGAGGAATTTCTTGACCTTCCAAATTTTGAATTTATAGAAGGCGATATTCGCGAATATAGCACCTGTATACAAGCCTGTGAAGGCATCGACCGCATCTCTCATCAAGCGGCATTGGGTTCTGTACCACGTTCTATCAAAGCACCACTCACCACCAACGCCGTCAATATCGGCGGTACGCTCAACATCTTTACGGCAGCCAAAGATTCAGGCATTCGACGTGTCGTATATGCCTGTTCCTCATCTACTTATGGCGATAGCCCCGCACTACCCAAGCGCGAGGATGTCATCGGTAATCCGATTTCGCCCTATGCGGTTTCCAAATTGGTCAACGAACTCTACGCCAGCGTTTACGCCAAATTATATGATATAAATTTCGTCGGTTTGCGCTACTTCAACGTATTCGGACCAAAACAAGACCCCAACGGTGCGTATGCTGCCGTGATACCGCTTTTCGTAAAAGCCATTATGGAAAACAAACCGCCAACCATCAATGGCGACGGACTCCAAAGCCGCGATTTTACTTTCGTAGCCAATGCCGTACAAGCCAACCTCAAAGGCTTATTTACCGAACGCGAAGACGCACTAAATGAAGTATATAATATCGCTGTTGGCGAACGCATCACGATTTTAGATTTGTTTGAAAACTTAAAAGAAGTCGCCGGTTCTTACCTTCAACCCAATTTCGGTCCCGACCGCGTAGGCGATGTCAAACACAGCCTTGCCGATATTTCCAAAGCAAAAAATTACCTCGGCTATGAGCCGGAAGTTACTGTTCGTGAAGGACTTCGCGTAGCTTACGAATGGTATATGGAAAATCAGCAAATTTATAATTTGGCACTATAGTACAGGCGACTTCAGTCGCCATGTCAAGTATTTCCTTTCGTGTAAATTTCTCAAAAACACATAATAAATCAAAATTTAATTCAAACTCACATGGCGATTAAAATCGCCTGTACGATATGCGAAAACCTACCTTTATAATAGCAGAAATCGCCCAAGCACACGACGGCAGTCTCGGAATTTTACATTCCTATATAGATGGTGTCGCGGCGGCAGGTGCAGACGCGATAAAATTTCAAACACACATCGCAGAAGCGGAAAGTAGCATTCACGAACCTTTTCGTGTCAATTTCAGCTACGAAGACAAAACCCGTTACGATTATTGGGATAGAATGGGCTTTACCGAAGAGCAATGGGTAGGCATCAAAGCGCATTGCGATGAAGTAGGCATCGAATTTATCTCGTCTCCATTTTCGCAAGCGGCTGTCGATTTATTGGAACGATTGGGCGTGAAACGATACAAAATAGGTTCGGGCGAAGTGACAAATTTTTTGATGTTAGAAAAAATTGCCCGTACCGGAAAACCCATTATTTTGTCATCGGGCATGAGTTCGTTTGACGAGTTGGACGAAGCCGTAAAGTTTGTACAATCCTTTGGAAATGAACTATCTATCCTCCAATGTACCACCAGCTACCCCACGCCGCCGGAGCGTGTTGGTTTGAATGTCATTCCCCAACTTAAAGAACGTTACAAGATCCCCGTAGGACTTTCCGAACACACCGGCAACATCTACGCAGGCATAGCCGCTGTAGCGATGGGCGCGGAAATTTTGGAATTTCATGTCGTATTTGACAAACGCATGTTTGGACCGGATGCGACCTCCTCCCTCACCCTCGACCAAACGGCACAGCTCGTCGAAGGCGTTCGCAGCGTAGAGGCTTCCCTATTCAATCCGGTAGATAAAACCGATAATTCAGCTTACGCAGGATTGAAGAAAATATTTGAAAAATCATTAGCCATAAATAAAGACCTCCCAAGCGGACACGCGATTACATTTGACGATTTGGAAGCCAAAAAACCCGCAGGACATGGTATCACAGCTTCGCAATTTAAAGGGGTGATTGGAAAGAAATTAAAAAACGATTTGAAGAAATGGGATTTTCTGAATGAAGGAGATTTGATATAAAAAATGCTGTCGCCTGACATTTTAAAAATCTAACGATACCCCACGGTAAGCTTACTCGGCGGACATTTTCAGAGCCTATTGATACCCCACAAGTTGCCGGAAAGCTTACTCGACGGACATTTTTAAAATGTCAGGCGAGAATATTTACAAATAATAAAAAAAACACGCACTGATTATTTTAAACTATTTTACAAATGTTATTATTTAAACTTTGTAAAAGACTAATTTTCAATAGAATGAAAAAAATGATGTCGCCTGACATTTCAAAAATGTCCGCCGACTAACGCAACCGAAAAGATGTGGGGTATTGATAGATTTTGAAAATGTCCGCCGACTCACGCCCCCAGAAAGATGTGTGAAGGAGATTTGATATAAAAAATGCTGTCGCCTGACATTTTAAAAATGTCCGCCGACTCGCGTTTGTCCTCCAATTTTAAAAAAATAAGGTTCTTTAACAAATTTAGTGATTGCTCGTTTCTCGCGTAAGGGATAGTAGGTGTTGTTTGAACGTAATGGAGCGATAGCGGAGTGGAGAGAGTGCCGGATAGCCCGACCCCCGACTGATAAGGAGGGGGATACGCCCAAATTATTATTCATCTCATTAGATTTGTCGAAGAATCACAAAACACGCCATAATGAATCTATTTAGTCAGTCGAATGAGACACCCACAAGGCGAAAATTGGACATGATAGATGCAGAAGTATATTTCTACGACAATTTTTTTATAAAAAATGAAGCGGATAAATATTTTAGTATTCTGACAGAAACGATAAAATGGCAGCAAGACTATATCAAGTTTTACGGCAAAGAAGTTGCCATTCCAAGATTGCAAGCGTGGTACGGAGAGAGCGATAAACCTTATACGTATTCGGGCATTGAGATGCAGCCGCACCCCTGGACAAAAGAACTACTCGAAATAAAAGAAAAAATTGAAAAAGAAGCCAAAATAACATTTACAAGCGTACTTTTAAACCTCTACAGAACAGGAAAAGACAGCATGTCTTGGCATGCTGATGATGAAAAAGAATTGGGGCAAAACCCTGTCATTGGTTCTATTTCTTTCGGGGAAGAAAGACCCTTTCATTTTCGGCACAAAAAAGACAAAACGATAAAAGAAAAAATATTGCTTACAAATGGCAGCTTGCTCTTGGTGTCCGGCGAAACACAACACCATTGGAAGCATCAAATCCCCAAAACTACAAGAGCAATACAAGCAAGAATCAACCTAACTTTTAGGGTGATTAAGTAAGTTTAATACACTGTTTCACAAATTTATTTACTTTTTTGAGTATTTCTTTTAAAATGACTCTTCACCAAAAAATCCTTAAATACAGTGAGTATTCGCGTCATTTTTGATTCGATTCATTTCAAAATAAATGTCAAAAAATGTAAATAAATTTATAAAACAGTGTATTTAAGTAGTGGGACAAAAATAGGCTTACAATTTTGACGTGGTTATTTTTTCGATATTTTTTCTTACAAAAACCGCACATAGCCTACGCTATGTAAGGATTTTTGTAGGAAAAAATAGCGGAAAAAGAAACCGTCAAAAAGTAAGGATATTTTTGTCTCACTACTTAGTAGGTGATTCTTTGACAATTTTTGTAAAATATATCATGTAATAGTTGTATAAAATTTCTTCCATCCCATTTGTAGGGACAGGGCATGCCCTGTCCCTACAAATGGTTTGCTTTTTTGCAAAAATCATTAGAAAAAATTAGTAATTCATTCGCTTTCAGCGAATTAAGAAATATAAAGAATTGATAATCAATAAAATATAAAGCGACTACCCATTTTCGGTGAAAAAAAATTATGAAAAGAAAAATATGCGTAGTCGTCACCGCACGACCCAGTTACAGTAGAATAAAAACTGCCCTCAGAGGCATTGACAACCACCCGGATTTGGAACTCCAACTCGTGGTCGCGGCATCGGCATTATTGTCGCGTTATGGTACGGCGGTTGATTATATGGAAAAAGACGGTTTCAAGATAAGCGCGAGAGTATTCAACGTACTCGAAGGCGAAAATCTGACGGCAATGGCAAAGACCACCGGCTTAGGTATCCTCGAACTGGCTTCTGTCTTTGAACGCCTCCAACCGGATGCAGTGGTGACTGTAGCAGACCGTTTTGAAACCATGTCAACGGCAATCGCGGCATCGTACATGAACATCCCACTCGTACACGTACAAGGCGGCGAAGTGACCGGAAATATAGACGAAAAAGTACGCCACGCAATTACCAAACTATCTGATTTACACTTAGTTGCGTCAGATAAGGCGGCAGAGCGTGTCATCAAAATGGGCGAAGTTGAGGGGACAGTACACATGACGGGCTGCCCGTCGATTGACTTGGCAGACGAGGTTTTGAAGGATTACGCATTGGATTTTGACCCAATGGAAAGATACGGCGGAGTCGGCGCAAACATGGAAGGCAAAAGTGAATACATTGTCGTCATGCAGCACCCCGTCACAACAGAATACAAAGAATCGCGCCACCATGTAGAAGAAACGCTTCGTGCGATTCAAGAACTCAATATGCCGACCTTTTGGTTTTGGCCCAACGTAGATGCAGGTTCGGATGGTACATCGAAAGGTATTCGTGCCTTCCGCGAAAAATACGAGATTCCCAATATTCACTTCTTTAAAAACATGGAACCAACGGATTTTCTCAAGTTATTAAAAAATAGTCAATGTTTGATTGGCAATTCGAGTGTAGGAATCCGCGAATGTGCTTATCTTGGCGTCCCGGTGGTCAATATCGGTTCGCGACAAAACAAACGTGAACGCGGCAGAAATATATTGGATGTCAATTACGATAGAAAAAACATCATCACCGCTATCCAACAACACCTTAAAAACGGACATTACGCTCCCGACAAAATTTATGGCGACGGAAAATCAGGCGCACGAATGGCAGATGTGATTGCGGCAGCACCGCTTACTTTTCATAAGGTTTTGAATTATTAAATAATGATTAATCATTAAAATGAATGTCACATACGAGAATCACCTGAGCAGAACCGAAGCCCGTTGGTTTGCGATATATACGGGGTTTAGGAAGGAAAAGTATGTGCAAAAAGAATTAACAAGGAAGGGCGTAGAGAGTTACTTGCCAACGATGATGCACACACGCCAATACGTGCGAAAGGTAAAAACGGTGGAGTTGCCGCTGATTAGTTGTTATGTTTTTGTAAAAATAAAGCAGCCGAAATATGTGCCTGTACTGGAGACAGAATATGTGCATGGTTTTGTAAAATTCTCCAAAAACCTGATTTCGATACCCGAAAGAGAAATAGAATTGATGCGACTGATAGTTGGGGAAAAATTGGCAGTAAAAGCCGAACCCACAACTTGGGAAGCTGGAGAAGAAGTGGAAGTAATGAGCGGTCCGCTGACAGGATTGCGTGGCAAATTGGTACGGCGAAACAACAAAAGAGAATTTTTAATAGAATTGGAAAATATCGGTTATGCGTTTCAATTGAGCGTACCACTGAATATGCTGAGGAAGGTAGATTTGTGAATTCATTTTCTCGTAAAAATTATGAATATCGGGCTTTAAGTTGCGACTTATTGACGGCGAAGCCCTATGATTTACGGTTCTATTGTGTTTCTACATATTAGGGAAGCAACTCAACAATAAAATTTATCACACACACAAAATAGACGTCTGGTGCAGGAACAAATAAAAATATTAATTGCCGAACCCATGGACTTTTCCCCAGAAGTCATTCAAGAATTAAAAAAACACGCTCAGGTGGACGTCTATGCCGTTGATGAAACGGATTTGGAACAAGTCCTGAGCAAATACGATGTCTTTTGGTTTAGGCTAGGCTGGAAAATAAATAGCAAGGTATTGAACAAAAAAAGCCGTTGCAAAATATTGGCGACGCCCGTAACGGGTATTGACCATATCGACGAGCATTTGTGCCGAGAATTGGGCGTAAAAATTGTATGTTTGCGCGGTGAAAAAGAATTTTTGAAAGAAGTACGTGCTACCGCAGAAATGACGCTCGCGCTCGCGCTCGCGGTCATGCGACACATTCCGGCAGCCGAGCAATCGGTACGCTCCGGCGAGTGGAATCGCGACCTATTTCGCGGCAATGAATTGCACCTCAAAACCGCCGGAATCATTGGTTTTGGTCGCTTGGGAGAGATAGTGGCAGATTTGTTTTTAGCATTTGGAATGAAGGTGCTTGCCTACGATGTAAAATCTGAACTTTCGCATCCCGGCGTTGAGTTTACGAATAGCATGGAAGACTTGGTGAGTCAATCTGATGTGATTTCCGTTCACGTTATTTATAATAAAAAAACACATCATATTATTGATGAAGACATTTTGAAACGGTGTAAAAAAGGAGCATATTTGGTCAATACCGCACGAGGCGGAATTGTAGACGAGGCAGCCATGTTGAAGGCTTTGAAAAATGGTTGGCTTAAAGGCGCAGCACTCGACGTATTGCAAGGCGAACACAACATCAGCGATGTACATCCCTTAATTCAATATGCAAAAGAAAACCGCAATCTTCTGATTGTGCCACATATCGGCGGCAATACTTATGAATCATTCGTGAAAACCGAACATTTTATCGCTGGAAAAATCATTGAAATCATTCAGACAAAAACAATGGAAAATGCCGCTATCATTGCAGGATAACATTTCTTTAAACCGGACTTTGGATATTAGGTAACTGGGGAATTAGGATATTAGGTATAATTTTTTTTTCAAAATCTGCATTTATTGAAACCCTGTTCCTTAGTTCGACTTTGCTACTTTTCCAAATAAGGATTTATTCAAAACCTAAGTAAAGCACAGTGTTTGATAATATCCGCATTTAATTATTGATAAGGGGTGAAAAAAACCTTGTTAATAATTAAATCGACCAAATACAAAACAACTTGTTTTACTTGAGTTTATAATGGGTTTTGCCCTTTTAAGAATAGCAAAGTCAAACTAAGTAACGAGTAAATAATAACTTCACGATTTGGACGGCTTCTTTTGCCCTTATTTTCCTCCTCGAAAACAGTCATTTATCCCGATAAACTCCCACTTTCAAGAAGAAAACTAAGGACAAAATAACCTCGTCGAAATCGTAAACTTATTATTTTCTTTCACTTAGGGAGAACGAAGAAAATAAGCTACCCCAATTTCCCAACACCCAAAGTTCAGTTTTAAAAACATCTTATGAAAATACTTGGCATCATACCCGCTCGCGGAGGCTCGAAGCGGATTTCGGGCAAAAATATGAAATCGCTCTGTGGTAAGCCCTTGACGCAATACGTTATTGAAAGTACGCTACATTCGAGTTTGTTGGATAACATAGTAATATCTTCCGACGACTTGGACGTATTGGAACTTGCCGAACAATTTAACGGTATCATCCCAATCCGACGCCCCGATGAGCTGGCAACTGATAGCTCCCCTGCGGTAGACTACGTAATACATGCGCTAGATTGGATGAAAAAAAACAAAGGACAAACCTTTGATATAGTGGCAATTATACAACCTACTTCGCCATTGACATTGGTACAAGATATTGATGCGACTATCCAATTATTACTAAATGATGATAGTGCAGATAGTGCAGTCAGCGTAGTTCGACTCAATCAAATCACGCATCCATTCAAATTAAAAATTATAAAAGAGCAATGGCTCAAACCCTTTCTGAAAGAAGAAAAAATCATCCTTCAGGCAGACGAGCTACCCGATGTTTACACCCGTAATGGCTCTGTATATGTCGCTCGTATAAATAACATCGAAAAAGGTATTATAGCAGGCGAAAAATGTCTCGCACACACCATGCCCGAAGAACGCTCAATTGACATCAACGAACCTATCGACTTAGAGTTCGCCGAATTTTTATTAAAAAGGAAGATAGCTCATAATTGATAGTCCATAGAACAATGATTGAATGAATTTTGAATAAAAGAATCGTGTAGTATTTGCCAGTTCATTCATTCAAAATTCATTCAATCATTCATTAGAATGGACTATCGACTATCGACTATCGACTATCGACTAAATTTATGAAAACGACACAAACAGATTTTTGGGAAAGTGATTTTGGAAAAGAATACACCGAACGCAACTCCCATTCCATGGACAGCTGGAACGAATACTACATCACAAGATACGGTAAAACCAAACTTTCCCTCAACGAAGATTTTTTAGGACACCTAAATAAAAATGCCAAAATACTCGAAGTGGGTTCAAATACCGGCATGCAGCTTCGCGGCTTTCAGCACAATGGTTTCCAGCACCTTTTTGGCGTTGAAATACAAGCCTACGCCGTCAAACGCTCTCGCGATTTTGTACCAGATGCCAATGTCGTACAAGGCTCTGCACTCGATATTCCCTTCAAAGATGGCTTCTTTGATGTCGTCGGTACGCACTACGTTTTGATACATATTTCGCCCAAAGATTTGGGTACGGTCATGGATGAAATGTACCGCTGTTCGGGGCGCTACATACTGGGCTTAGAGTATCACGCAGATAAAATGACCGAAATCAACTATCGCGGCAACACCAACGTCTTGTGGAAATCCAATTACGCAGAAATGTTTATGGAGCGTTTTCCTGATTTAAAAATGGTCAAAAGCGAAATTTTGCCTTACTTGACTGATGACGAAAAAGGGAATGTAGATTGTATGTATTTGTTGGAAAAAACATAATAATAAAATCCGCATCAATCCGTCAAATCCGCTTAATCCGCGTTCCGTTTATTCCAATACTTGCTAATTCCCTCAAAAAAACGTAAATTTAACTGAACCAATGGCACTCGAAAACCCGTTTGTATCCATATTGACTGATTTTGGGTTTAAAAAACTCTTTGCTGACCCAACTGATACAAGTTTTTTACAAAAAGTCTTGCAAATACTCATTCCGTCGGATATTCCGATTCGGAATGTTCATATTGACAACACATATCAACTACCTGATGTTGATAAAGACAGAGGCGCAGTGTATGATGTGAAAGGCACAGATGATGAAAAGCGCAGATTTATTGTAGAAATGCAACGCACTGAAGTAGGCAATTTTATCCATCGTGTTCAATTTTACACGTACTTTCAAATCAATCAAATGGTGAAGAAAGGAGGTAAAATTAAATATGATGATATGCACCCGATATACACCATTTCTTTTTTAGACGGAAAAGCGTACCCGGGCGAAGAATTTCATCATATTGCCCGACTTCGCAACCAGCACGGCGAGCTAATAGATGACCAAATTACTCATATCATGCTCGAACTTGGTAAATGGAACAAAACCGAAGATGAAATCAAAACTGATTTAGACAAACTCATATTGCTTATGAAATTTACAGATACCGCCACCGCACAAGACCCGATTCCTGAAGTATTGACCAAAGAAGAGTGGACTGCACAGACCTTAGAAAAATTAAGAACCAACAATCTCACAGATGAAGAACGTTTGGCTTATGAATTTGCGCTCATCAAACGAGCATCTCTTGATGATATAAATGACAGAGTAGAGAAAAAAATGGAACAAGCCGAACAAAAAGTAGAACAAGCCGAACAAAAGGCGGAACAAGCCAAACAAAAAGTCGAACAAGCCAAACAAGAAGCGGAACAAGCCAAACAAAAAGCGGAACAAGCCAAACAAAAAGCGGAACAAGCCAAACAAAAAGCGGAACAAGCCGAACAAAAAGTAGAACAAGCCGAACAAAAAATCGCTTCTGCCATAGTCAAACATTTAAAAAAAGGGCTGTTTGCAGACGAAGATATTGCTGAACTTTTCAACGTTGATATAGAATATGTACAACAACTGAAAAAACAATTAAGTGCCTAAACACACTCCAAAAACCTGCGAAAATCAGTCAAATCTCCATTGCCATCATGCTAATTAGCCTCAGTTTCCTCTAAAACTCTCGCATCCCAATTTCGTGTTCTTATCCACGATAACTATCGGGATTAGTAGTTCAAATTCATGAAATCAATCATCGTCGAAAACCTCTCCAAACGCTTCCAGCTCGGCGTTATCGGCAGTTCTACGCTTTCCGAAAGCCTCACCTTGGGTGCAAAACGTTTTTTCAAGAAAACGGACAACACCGAAGGTGAATTTTGGGCATTAAAAAACGTTAGTTTTGATGTGGAGGAAGGCGAAGTATTGGGCATTGTCGGTCGCAACGGCGCGGGCAAAAGCACCCTATTAAAAGTCCTCTCCAAAATCACCGAACCCACCGAGGGACGCATCAAATTACGCGGTAGAATATCCAGTTTGCTCGAAGTCGGAACAGGTTTTCATCCCGAACTCACTGGGCGCGAAAACATCTTCCTCAACGGCTCCATACTCGGTATGCAACGCGCCGAAATTACGCGCAAATTTGATGAAATTGTCGCATTTTCCGGCGTAGAAAAATTCCTCGATACGCCCGTCAAACGCTACTCCTCGGGTATGTACGTGCGCTTGGCGTTTGCCGTAGCCGCGCACCTCGAACCCGAAGTCTTGGTCATCGACGAAGTACTCTCCGTAGGCGATGCCGAATTTCAAAAAAAATGCCTCGGCAAAATGAGCGAAATCGCCACCGGCGGACGCACCATCGTCTTTGTCAGTCACAACCTCGGCGCAGTCAGCAACCTCTGTTCTCGCGCAATTTATCTCAATCACGGACAAGTCGTACAGACTGGCAAACCCGCCGGAATCATCGAACAATACCTAAGCGATTCACTCGGCGTAGGCGTGGACGAAAACACCGCCGTTGGCGACAAAAAAGTCCGTCGCGGTAGTGGCAAAGTCCGCTTTTCTAAAGTCGAAACCTACAATGCAAGCGGCACACTCGCCAACGAATTTGCACAAGGCGAAGACATTACAGTACGCTGCACCTGCAAGCTCAACGAACCCATCAAAGAACTCGCCGCAAGCATCGCCCTACGCTCCGGCAAAAACCGCGAAATCATCACCACGACAGGTAAAAACCAAATTTCGCTCGACGGCTACCGCCCCGGCGACACCCTCGAATTTACCTTTACCTTCAACAAACACGCCCTCCAGCCCGGCATCTACGGCTGGTATTTCTGGCTCGGCGAAGTACAAACCGACATTGCTTTCGACATCCTCGACAATGCCAATGCGCCCCTCGTCATCCGTCACGATTCGGATGCCGACCGCCGCGCGATTGGGTATTTCAATATGGATTATGACTTTTCGTAATGCGGACATTCTTGTATATACATTCACGTCACAGACAAGAATGTCTGTGTTACATTGACAAAATGCCCAAATAACCTTATCTTTACGTGAAAATTTCACGCCATGCTCATTAGATTCGTTACACAAAATATTTTTTCCTTTGGTAAAACAACGGAATTTAATATGCTGCCCAATACGCGCTACAAGCGTTTACCACATCATAAATATGATGTGAACGGCTTTGGTTTGCTCAAAATGACGGCTTTGTACGGCGCAAATGCGGCGGGCAAATCGAATTTAGTGAAGGCAATGTCTTTGTTGAAGGATATTGTCATAATGAGCAAATTGCCGCCACGATTTAGTGATACACAATTCAAATTCAGAGACGAAAAATACGAAGACCAAATACTTGCCGTAGAGTTTTTCCATAATAAAACACCGTTTTATTATGCCTTGAAAATTAATAAAGGCATTATCAAAACAGAAGAATTATACATTTCAGGATTAGGAAAAAAAGAGGATAAATTAATATTTGAACGAAATACAAATGATGAAGGTAAAACAAGTCTTCAATTTCTACCTGAATTTGAAAATGACGCTGAAAGTCAAGTATTAAAACGAGTGATTGAGAAGAGTTTGGCGAAGCCGAATGAATCCATTTTTTATTTACTTTCGGATATAGATAACCCCTTCTTGAAAACTATTAATGTGGCATTTGACTGGTTCGGAGAGGTTTTGTTATTTGAAGAAATATCAGGGCAGGGAATACTTGCACAAATGGCAGATATGGACTATAAACATAGAAAATATGCTGAAAATTTAGTTAAATCATTTCATGTAGGAATTTCTAATTTAGAAATTAAAAAACAGCCGCTTGAGGATTTTTTAATTAATAATGAATTAAAAACAGATGAAGAATTATATGATTATGATTTAGGAGAAATATCTTTTGGTCATATTCGTGAGACGAAAACAGGCGAATTTGTTGCCATTACAAAAGAAAATGGAGAGTGGATTGTCAAGCAAATTCGATTAAAACATTTTGGAAAAAATAATAAAACGGCATTATTTGATTTAGATGAAGAATCAGATGGAACGGTTCGTTTGTTAGATTTTGTTTCCCATTTTTATGATATTATTTTTGAAGGAAAAACAATTATTATAGATGAAATAGAACGCAGTCTCCACCCTTTAATTATAAAAGAACTCACCCGCAAATTTTCCCACGAAAAAAATACGAACGGTCAACTCATCTTCACCACCCACGAATCCAATCTATTAGACCAAGACATCTTCCGACAAGACGAAATTTGGTTTGCAGAAAAAGATAAAGACGGTTGTACGGATTTGTATTCATTAAGCGATTACAAAGAACATAATACGATTGATATTCGCAAAGGATATTTGATGGGCAGATACGGTGCGATACCTTTTCTTGGAAATTTAAAAGACCTCAACTGGCACACTTATGATACTGAAAAACAGACCGTTTGAGCGTCGAAAGCCGACCAAAGATGCTAAAGTGTTCATTATTTTTTGTGAGGGCAAAGAAAATGAACCTAATTATTTTGACTATTTTAGAGGAATCAGTCAAAAAATAAAACTTGAAATTGTCGCTACGAAACAGGAAAGCAATAATTCCCCAACAGGTTTGTACGCAAGGGCATTAGATTCCTTAATCCCCACTGAAGCAAATCCCAATCCACAATACACCATTAATGACCAAGATGAAATTTGGTTTGTCATTGATACCGATAAATGGGGTGAAAAAATCACCGAATTACGCCAGTCATGCGAGCCATACAAGTGGTTGATAGCCCAAAGCAATTCATGTTTTGAGCTATGGTTGCATTACCATTTCAAATCTGAACTGCCTGATTTTGAAGGTATGGAAAGCACCCAGAATTGGAAAGCATACATTAACAACGAAGTCGTCAAAGGTGGATTTGATGCCCGAAAACATCCCGTACTCATTCCTTTTGCCATTAAAAATGCGAAACTAAATTACACAGAAACGAACGGAATGCCTGACTTTGGCAGTACCCAAATTTTCCAACTCGCCGAGCGTTTTTATCCATATATAAAAGACGATATTGAGGCAGAATTAGCGAAACTCACGTAAAGGATTTTTGTAAATCGCAACGATAACACCCTAACACCCTACAACACTACGACACCACAATACAACAACACGATAAATGAATTTAAACAATAAAAACATTCTCATCACGGGCGGCACAGGCTCATTCGGCAAACAATTCGTTGCTACTGTATTGCGCGACTATCCGCAAGTCAAGCGATTGGTTGTGTATTCGCGCGATGAGTTGAAGCAATTTGAAATGGCGCAACGATTTCCGACATCCAAGTATCCGGCGATGCGGTATTTCATTGGCGATATACGGGATGGCGAGCGATTCAAACGCGCTTGTGAAGGCATTGAGATTATTATTCATGCGGCAGCATTGAAGCAAGTGGTGGCGGCAGAATACAACCCCATTGAGTGTATCAAAACCAACATCATGGGCGCGCAAAACGTCATAGATGCTGCGATGGATTGTGGCGTACAAAAAGTCGTCGCGCTCTCCACCGACAAAGCCGCTGCGCCTATCAATTTGTACGGTGCGACCAAGCTCTGTTCCGACAAACTCTTCGTCGCTGCCAACAATATGCGCGGACACCGTGACCTGCAATTTTCGGTCGTGCGATATGGCAATGTCATTGGTTCGCGAGGCTCGGTCATGCCCTTCTTTTTGGACAAGCGTAGTACGGGCGTTCTCCCCATCACGGATGCCGATATGACTCGTTTCAATATCTCGCTCGACGATGGCATCAAACTCGTCATGTACGCCCTCGAACACGCTTGGGGCGGCGAAATTTTCATCCCCAAAATCCCCTCCTACCGCATCACCGATGTAGCCACTGCCATCGGACCTGAGTGCGAACAACGCATCGTAGGTGTGCGCCCGGGCGAAAAAATCCACGAAGAAATGATTACCACCGCCGACAGCATCAACACCATCGAACTCGACAGATATTACGTCATCTGCCCCACGAATGTCATCTTTTGGAAAAAAGAAGACCTTGCCAAAGCCTTTAATGGCAAGTTTGTCCCGGTTGGTTTTAGCTATAATTCGGGCGAAAATACGGAGTGGCTCACGGTGGATGATTTGCGCCGACAGATTGTAGAGCATGTGGATAAAAATTTTAAAGCGTAACGTAGCACGACGCTTCCAGCTCGTGTTCGCGTACTATACGGTAAATAAGAAACTAATTTGTATTAATCCTCTTGCTTTGTACGGAAAAAATACGTACATTTGAATAAAAATATTCAATATGAGCAGTATAGAAATGACCAGATTTGATGCGAGATTAACACAAGAGCAAAAAGAATTTTTTGAGTATGCTTCGCAATTAGGAGGTTTTAGAAGTCTCACTGAATTTGTGGTGAGAGCTGCACAAGTAAAGGCAGAGGAAATTGTAGAGCAACATAATAAAATCATTGCATCAAAAAAAGATCAAGAAATTTTCTTTGATTTGATATTGAAGGAAACCGCCCCTAATGGGGAACTCAAATCCGCATTAGAAGCCTATAACAAATTACTCTGAAATGCCCGATTACATCACCGAACCACTTGCCAACCAACACAAAAAGTCTGAATTTTCTTGTGGTAATATTTTGTTAGATAATTATTTGCAAAAACAAGCCAAACAAGATATTAAACGAAGATTATCCGCTTGCTTTATCTATAATGAGGACGATGGTACAATAAAAGGTTACTACACGCTCTCCAATGCAGGAATTGAACGGGCATTTATTCCAGAAGATATTAGCAAAAAATTACCTCGTGCCTATCATTCATTACCTGTAACTTTGCTTGGTAGATTAGCAATTGACGAAGGCTACAAAGGTCAAGGTTTAGGAAAACTCTTGCTGATTGATGCCTTGAAAAGAAGTTGCGAAGTCTCCAAAGTCATCGGTTCTATGGCAGTTATCGTAGATCCGATAGATGAATCTGCCATCAAATTCTACGAAAAATACGGCTTCACACTTTTGCCTGATAGCGGCAAAATGTTTTTATCTATGAAAACAGTTGAAACATTATTTGCCTAAAAAAAATCCGTATAAATCTGTTCAATCCGCCCAATCTGTGTTCTACTTTGCGCTTGAACTTGACACTTGAACTTACATTTGAATTTACCTAAAATATCAATAATCACCCCCTCCTACAATCAGGGCGTGTACTTAGAAGACACCATCCAATCCGTCATCGGACAAAACTACCCGAATATAGAGCATATCCTCATCGACGGTGGTTCTACTGATGAGTCGTTGGAGGTGATAAAAAAGTACGAAGGGCATTTCACGCATTGGCAAAGCCGGAAGGACGACGGGCAATCCGACGCCATCAACCAAGGCTTTCGACACGCAACGGGCGATATCGTGGCATGGCTCAATTCGGACGACCAATACCTCCCTTCCACGCTGCACCACGTAGCGCAGGCGTTCGTGCGTGAGGGCGGACTCGAAGATAAAATCTACTTTGGCAACTGCATCAAACTCAATACCGACACCTGCGAAACTAAGTCCAAAAACATGCTCGAATACCACCAAAACCTCAACATCGAACTCACCGATTACATCGTCCAACCCTCTTCATTTTGGACGCGAAAGGTCTGGCAGCAAATCGGCGAACTCGACGAAGCCCTTGATTTTGGTATGGATTGGGATTGGTTCATCCGCGCCAACCGTGCGAGGATTCCCTTTGAGGCAACCAACCGTTTTATGTCGATAAATCGTTTTCACAGCGAAAAAAAATCCTCACTCGGCGGTATGCGCCGCGTCGAAGAACTCGCAAAAGTTTACGCCCGCTACCACAACGACGACATCAAAAACGCCTATCTCCAATACCACCAAAACGACAGATACAAAACCTTTCGCAAGTGGCACAGACGATTCCGCTTACAGCGATTTACCGATACCAATAGAGTGATTCATTCATTATATTTCAAAAATAAAATTAGCTACGCAGATTTTTTGAATATTATTAGAATGTAAAGGTTACTTGAGCCGCTGAGTTAATTTTAATTCAAAAAAATGAACTGGGAAACAATTATTACATACACCATAATCAATATCGCGGTATTCGCTGCAATCGCTTATTTGGCGAGAGGAGCAAGTAAAAATGTCGATAGAAATGCAGAAGGACAATTTGTTTTGAGATTGAGCAGATTGTATCAGATTCTTGGAATTATATTATTGGCTTTTTGTAGTATTTTCATATTCGCAGGAATTTATTATCAAGAAAAAGATTTATTACTGATAAGTTTTTTGATGTTTTTGACAATAGGAATATTGAGTTTGGCATGTCTGCTTTGGTATTATAACCACCAAGTCATTTTTGATGGAAAAACCATTTCTGCAAGTACTTGGACAAAAAAAATAACGAGTATGCAATGGGATGAAATAGAGTCGATTAAATTCAGTCCAATGTCCGGTTACATCAAAATAAAATCATTGGATAAAACCATTAAATTGAGTAGTCATCTTATTGGTTTAAAAGAATTTATAAAAATAATGGAAAAGCAAACAAAATGGACTGCGAAAAAAATTAAGTTTCCCATCAAATGATAATATTATAAATTTAAATTTTTCTATTACTTTATTTTAGCATTTACAAAAATAAAAAAACACGTACTATTTCACATTAATAATTTCACAAAAAAAATCCGCGAAAATCGTTCAAATCCACGTTCTATTTCACGTTAATTTAGCACGACAACACAACAACACGACAACACAACAACACAAATTATGAAAACCATCACATTCGCCAATCGCACCATCGGTGACGGACACCCATTATACTACATCGCCGACATCGGTGCCAACCACGAAGACGACCTCGACCGCGCCCGTATGCTCATCGAACTCGCAAAAGAATCCGGCGCAGACGCTGCCAAATTTCAGAACTTTCAGGCGGGAAAAATCGTCAGCGACTACGGCTTCAAATCGCTTGGAAAGACCGCCCACACCTCCGGCTGGAAGAAGAGCGTATTCGAGGTATTCGACGATGCCAGCATCAACAAAGACTGGACGGCAGCCCTCAAAGAAAAATGCGACGAAGTTGGCATAGACTACTTCACCAGCCCTTACGATACCGAGTCCGTCGATTTGGTTGAGCCATATTTGGATGTCTATAAAATTGGTTCGGGCGACATTACCTGGCACGAAATGATACGCTACATTGCCAATAAAGGCAAGCCCGTCCTCATTGCTACCGGCGCGAGTCCGATGAACGAAGTCGAAATGGCGATGAAAGTCCTCCAAGAAATCACGAGCGACATCGTACTCATGCAGTGCAACACCAACTACACCACCGACCCCGAAAAAATGCGCCACGTCAACCTCAACGTCCTCAAAGCCTACGCCCAGAAATTCCCCGATACCATACTCGGCTTATCCGACCACACCGCCGGACACGCCAGCGTAGTTGCTGCAGTTGCCCTCGGCGCACGGGTATTCGAAAAGCACTTCACCGACGATAACGACCGCATCGGACCCGACCACCCATTCGCCATGAATCCAAAAAGTTGGCGCGCCATGGTCGATACCGCCAACGAAGCCTACGCCGCTCTCGGCGATGGCATCAAACGCATCGAAGACAACGAAATCGGTGCCATTCTCGTCCAGCGCCGTTCGCTACGTGCTACGGCAGATTTACCCGTCGGAAAAGTCATCGAAAAGGCTGATTTAGAGGCACTTCGCCCGATTCCTGAAGATGGTTTACCGCCCTATAAAATTGATGAATTGGTGGGGAAAAAATTGACGAAGGCATTGGTTTATGGGGAGCATATTACAATGTCTCACGTAGCGTAATGCCTCCGGCTTGCGTCCGTAGCATAATGCGTCTCGCTTGTGCAGTACGATTTGTACGGATTTTAATCTGTAACATCCGAGTATATCAAAGATAAGTTTGAAGAATCAAACAATAAAAAGTCATGTAACTACTCAGGTTCTCACTGATTTTTAAAATCTAAAAAAAATATATAACTTTACGCTGTGACAAAAGATGCTCAA